>Ga0182744_1000045_pt1 | contig 148393 bp, 145 predicted proteins | sample eDN3rd30CKraftMG_FD_128525 | JGI IMG/M metagenome (GOLD analysis project Ga0182744, IMG submission 128525) | Enriched Miracle-Growth compost microbial communities from Emeryville, California, USA - eDNA 3rd pass 30_C Kraft MG (version 2) (version 2) ... | reverse complement strand
TATCATCGCCCTGCACGACACCCGCGAAATCGCGCTGTCGCCCGATGGCCGCTCGATCCTGTTCACCGTGCAGGACCGAATGTCGACCTTCACGCCCGATGGCAGCGAAATCTGGCAAGTAGCAGCCGATGGCAAAAGCCCGGCGCGGCGCTTCATTTCCTCGAAGGGCTTCAGCCACTCGCCGCAATGGTCGCGCGACGGGCGCGCCATCGCCTTTCTCTCCGGCCGCCCCAATCCCCTGTCCGATCCGGCACGCGGGCTTGCCTTCCGTACCGAGCCGCAGCTCGACGCAGAGCCACCCGCACCCTCCGCGATGCAGCTCTGGCGGATCGCCCCCGATGGCGGCGAGGCCGTTCCGTTGACGGCGATGCCGGGCGGCGTCACCGCCTTTCAATGGTCGCCCGATGGGCGCCAGATCGCCTTCCTCGCCATGGACCCGCCGAACGCGCAGGAACGCGCGGAACGCGACGCGAAGAAGGACTGGATCGAGGTCGACCACCATAAGCATTACAGCCGGTTATGGCTGCTCGATATCGACAGCGGCGTCGCGCGCCGTCTCTCCCCCGGCGATATGAATGTCAGCGAGATAAGCTGGTCGCCCGATGGCAAAATGCTTGCCCTGAAGGTCGCACCCACCCCTTCGATCAACGATTTCTTCTATCATAGCCGCATCGTCCTCCTGCCCGTGCAGGGCGGGGCCGTCCGCGAAACCGCGATGGCCTCCGTTGCGAGCGGCGCGCGTTGGTCGAAGGACGGCAAGAGCATCGCTTATGTCGAAATCCTGAAAGACGGCGCGGAAAAGCCGTTGAAGGGCGGCATTTCCACGGCGCTGCGGATATTCGATACCACCACCGGCACGGTGAAGCGGATCGGCGATGCGTATCCCGGCCTGCTGTCCGAGCCGGAATGGACGGCGAACGGCCAGCTCGTCGCGCTGTCATTCGAAAAGACGCGATCGCGGCTGGTGCGCATCGACCCGCGCAGCGGCGCGATAACCCCGACCGCCGATTTCGACGGCGAGGCGAGCAATCTGACGCTGAGCGAGGATGGCCGCGTCACCGCGCTCACCGGCAATATGCCCGATCGCCCATCCGATGTGTTCGTCCTCACCGGCAAGACCTTTACCCCCATCACCCGCATCAATCCGCAGGTCGCGGACTGGAAACTCGGCAAGGTCGAGCAGATCAGCTGGAAGAGCAGCATCGACGGGCGGGATATCTATGGCGTGCTGGTGACGCCGCCCGGATACAGGCCCGGCACGCCGCTGCGCATGGTCACGCAGATTCATGGCGGCCCGGAATGGGCCTGGTGGGCGGGCTGGCTCGGCAGCTGGCATGACTGGGCGCAGATGCTCGCGACCCACGGCTTCGCGGTGTTCCTGCCCAATCCGCGCGGATCGGACGGACAGGGTGCGGAGTTCGCGCGCGCGGTGCGCGGCGATTGGGGCGGCGCAGATTTTCAGGATATCAATGACGGCATCGATATGCTCGTCGCCCGCAAGATCGCCGACCCCGCCCGCCTCGGCATTGGCGGCTGGAGCTATGGCGGCTTCATGTCGGGCTGGGCTGTCACCCATTCCGACCGGTTCAGGACCGCCGTGATGGGCGCGGCCGTCACCGATCTGCTGGCGATGGCGCGCACCACCGACACGCCGGATTTCCCATGGGATTATTATGGCGATGTGCCCGCCAATATCGCCAAATATGACGCCGCCTCCTCGGTCCGCCTGCTCGACCGGGTGAAGGTGCCGGTCCTCCTCCTCCATGGCGAGGGCGATACCCGCGTGCCGATCGAGCAGGGCGAGCATTTCTATGTCGGCCTGCGCATGCTGGACAAGCCCGCCGAGATGGTGCGCTATCCCCGGGAACCGCACTGGTTCGGCGAGCGCGAACATCAGATCGATGTGCAACAGCGCGTGCTGGACTGGTTCGAGGCGCATCTCTGACGCCCCGCCATGGCCGCGATCGTGCCATGGGCGCTGCTGCTCACCTTCCTCTCCGGCATTCCGGTCGCGCGGCAGCTGCGCCATCATCCGCGCGGCCTGTGGCTGCTCTTCTTCACGGAGATGTGGGAGCGCTTTTCCTATTATGGCATGCGCGCGTTGCTCATCTTCTACCTGACCGAGCATTTCCTGCTGGATGACGCCGCCGCGCAGGAACGCTACGCCGCCTATACGACGCTCAACTATCTGTTGCCGCTGGCGGGCGGGTTGGTCGGCGACCGGCTGCTGGGCGCCCGCCGGGCGGTGGCGTTCGGCGCGCTGCTGCTCGTCGCCGGGCATGGCGCGATGGCGCTGGAAGGCCCGGCCGCGCGCCAGTATCTCCACTATCAGGGGACGGCCTATACCCTCGAAGCCAGCGGCCGGGGCGAAGCACGGCAGGAAAGGCTGGTGCGCGGCGATGGCGTGGCGCTGACGATCCATCGCCGGACCGATGGCACGATTCTGGTGGAGGAGCCTCGCGGCCCCCTCCCCCCACGGATCGAGAAAAGCCGCTATCGCCTTGAGGTCGAGCCGGTGCCGCCGCTCTCGCAGGCGATCTTCCACCTCGCATTGGCGCTGATCGTCGTCGGCGTCGGTTTCCAGAAGGCGAACATGACCGCGCTGGTGGGCGCGCTCTACAAGCACCGGCCGGAAGAGCGCACGCAAGGCTTCACCCTCTATATGTTCGGCATCAACATCGGCGCCTTCTGGTCGTCGGTGCTGTGCGGCTGGCTCGGCATGCGCTTCGGCTGGTGGGCAGGCTTCGGCGCGGCGGGCGTGGGCATGGCGATGGGCTATGCCGCCTTCCTGCGCCTCGCCCCGTTGCTGGGCGAAGCCGGGCAGCCTCCTGCCGGGCGGGAAAGCCTGCGCCATTTCTGGCCCGTCGCCCTCGCCACCGTGCCGGTGATCGCGCTGGTCTGGTATCTGGTGCAGCATTTCGCGCTGGTCGGCCTGCTGCTCGGCTTCAGCACCGCCGCCATCGCGCTGTTCCTCGCGCTGTTCCTGTGGCGGCAATGCGATACCGGCGAGCGGCTGCGCACGGGCCTTGCGCTGGCGCTGGTGCTGCTGGCGATGGTCTGGACCGCCTTTGCCGAACAGACAGGCTCGCTCCTTGCCCTTTTCGCCGAGCGCAACAGCACCCTTGCGATTGGCAGCCTCGCGATCAATGCGGCGCAGGTGACGGCCTTCTACATGGGTTTCGTGCTGATCGCCGTGCCGGTGCTCGCCGGGTTGTGGGACTGGCTGGGCAGGCGCCATGCCGACCCTGCGCCGATCACCAAGTTCATATTCGCCTTCGCCTTGCAGGCGCTCGCCTTCGCGCTGCTGGGGATGAGCGGCGCCTTTGCCGATGCGGGCAATCGCGTGCCGCTCGCCCTCATCGTGCTCGCGCTGCTGCTCCACGCGGTCAGCGAGATGACCTATAGCCCGGTCGGCCTTGCCGAAATGACCCGGCTCGCGCCCGCCCGCATCCTCTCCACCCTTGTCGCGGTCTGGTACCTCGCCATTTCCTGGGGGCAGTGGCTGGGCGGCCTCATCGCCCGCGCCGCCGCCGCGCCCGCACAGGACGCCGCCGTCTCCCTACCCATCTATCTCGGCATATTCCGTGCGGTGGCGGGCGGCGCGCTGATCGCGATGCTCGCCACCGGTCTGCTCGCCTGGTGGCTGCGGCGCCGTCATCGCCGCCTGCTCCTTCCCCTGCCGGATTGAGCGTATTGCGCAAAAGCACTTGCTCCTGCCCCCGCTCTGGGATTTGATCGCGCGCGCATAAGGGAGCAGCAAGACCGGACATGAAGGCAAAGGGCGACATGAAGCTCGACAAGCGGGATCTCAAGATCCTGCGGGAATTGCAGGCGAACAACGTCATCACCTATCGAACGCTGTCCGATCGGGTGGCGCTGTCGCCCAGCGCCTGCGTCGCCCGCGTCAAGCAGATGGAGGAGGCCGGGATCATCACCGGCTATCATGCCGCCATCGCCATCGACCGGGTGCGGCCGACCTTCATCATGGTCGCCGAAATCTCCATGGCATCGCACGCGCCGGACGATCTCGCCCGCTTCGACGACCTGCTGCTCGGCACGTCGGAGGTAATCGAAGCGCTACGCGTCAACGGCGCCTTCGACTATATCGTGCGCTTCATGCTTTCCAACGTCCGGGAATGGCAGGCGTTCGCCCAGCGACTGCTCGAACCCAAATATAAGGTCGAGAAGATGGTGAGCCATGTGGTGATGCAGGAACTGAAGCCCTTTACCGGCTATCCTATTCCAGAGTGAGGCCCATTCCGGAGCAAACCCCATCCCGGCGGGCGGCCCGTCCCCCATGGCACAACGTGCAATCGGCGTTTTTGCGCGACCTTGACCGAACATTATTCGGTATCGCGCGGCCCCCGGCCCGATATTGACCGAATATCCAGATAAATTCATTACATATCAGCATGTTATTTCAACAACCCTGCCAGAACAAGGGTTCGACATTGGCGATGGGTTTTCCTAGAAAATCCGGGAAACCAACGGGATTTGCATATGCTTGTTTTCCATTCCCCTGATGCCGTCCGCCACGATCCCCACCGCTTTTTCCGGCGCGGCGTCGTCATGCCTCACCCCGAATCGGTGGAGCGCTATCTGACCCTCCGCGATGCGGCGGAAAAGGCCGGGCATCAGCTGGTGGAGGCGAGCGACCATGGCCTTGCTCCGCTCGCCGCCGTCCACGACCAGGGTTATCTCGACTTCCTGCGCGATGCCTGGTCGATGGGCATCGCCACCGATCCCGATCTCGAAGAGATCATGACGACGCAGTTCGCGCGCGGGGCGATCAAGCGCCGCCCGTCCGGCTTCCTCGGCCTCGTCAGCTATCACAGCGCCGACACCTCGACCGCGATCCGCGAAGGAAGCTGGGCCGCCTCCTATGGCGCGGCGCAGGCCGCGCTCTCCGCCGCCGACGCGCTGGAAACCGCGCGCGTCACCTATGCGCTCAGCCGCCCCCCCGGCCATCATGCAGGCCATGATCATTCGAGCGGCTTCTGCTTCCTCAACAATGCCGCGATCGCCGCGCACCACCTCTCGCAAAAGCATGGCAAGGTCGCGATCCTCGATGTGGACGTGCATCATGGCGACGGCACGCAGGCGCTCTTCTATCGCCGCAGCGACATATTGACCGTCTCGCTCCATGCCGCGACCGACAATTATTTCCCCTATTTCACCGGCTATGCCGATGAGGCCGGCGCGGGCGAGGGGGAAGGCTATAATCTCAACCTGCCGCTGGCGCATGGATCGGGCGATGATATCTATATCGACGCGATCCGGCGCGGGCTGGACCGGATCGCCGGCCATGACGCAGGCGCGCTCATCGTGTCGCTGGGACTGGACGCCGCCGATGCCGATCCGGTGGGCGTGCTTAACGTCACCAGCGACGGTTTCCGCCGCGCGGCGGAGGTGATCGCGCAGGTCGACATGCCGGTTCTGCTGGTGCAGGAAGGCGGCTATCCCTGCGAGGCGTTGGGGCGCAATCTCGATGCGTTCCTCAGCGGGTTCGAAAGCGTGGCCGCTGCGGCCTGATCGGAGGTTTATGCAGGTTTCCGCGCTCTACCGCTATCCCGTCAAGAGCATGGGCGGCCAGTCGGTCGCCCGCGCCCGGATCGAGCCGATCGGCATCGTCGATGATCGGCGCTGGATGATGGTGAACGAGGCGGGCCGCTTCATGACCCGGCGCGAACTGCCCGCCATGGCGCAGATCGAAGCGCTGCCGACCGAGGATGGCATCCTGCTGCGCAACAAGGCGGCGGGCGACCTTGCCGTGCGCTTTCCAAAGGCGAACGACGCCACGCGCACCGTCAAGGTCTGGCGCGACGAGGTGGAGGCGCTCTCCGGCGGGGAAGAGGCCGATGCGTGGCTCTCCACCTTTTTCGGGCGCAAGCTGCATCTCGTCTACAAGCCCGAGGAAAGCCGCCGCCCGGTCGATCCCGAATTTGGCGAGGCGGACGATATCGTCAGCTTCGCCGATGGCTTCCCCATCCTCCTCACCACCACCGAATCGCTTGCCGCGCTCAATGAGCGGCTGCGCGTTCCGGTCGCGATGGAGCGCTTTCGCCCCAATATCGTCCTTTCCGGCGCCCCCGAGGGCTGGGCCGAGGATTGCTGGAAGCGGATCAGGATCGGCGGCGTCACGCTACGCATCGTCAAGCCGTGCGCCCGCTGCGTGATGACGACGCAGGACCCGGCGACAGGGGAAAAGGTCGATGGCGACGAACCGCTGGCGACGCTGCGCGCAATGGGCCGCAAGGCGAGCAACGGCCTGATCTTCGGCCAGAACGCGATCCCCGACGGATCGGCGGACATCATGGTCGGCGATGCGGTGGAGATAGTGGAAACCGGGCCTTCCAACCTGCTGTCGTCCGGCAAGGGCCGGTAGGTGGATCATAATAAGAAAGGCCGGAATATGGGGGGAATCGACAGGGCATGACGCAGGCGAAACAGGGCTGGCGCATTCGCAAATCGCTCGATTCGGTGCGGCACGACGCCGATAGTTCCGGGCTGCACCGGACATTGGGGCCGGTGCAACTGGTGCTGATCGGCATCGGCATCGTAATCGGTGCGGGCGTCTATGTGATGACCGGCATGGCGGCCGCCAATTATGCTGGCCCCGCGGTCGTTCTCTCCTTCGCCATCGCCGGGTTCGCCTGCTGCCTCACCGGCCTCTGCTATGCAGAGCTGGCCTCCGCGCTGCCGGTGTCGGGCGCATCCTACACCTATGCCTACACCAGCCTCGGCGAAGGCTTCGCCTGGGGGCTGGGATGGATGCTGATGCTGGAATTCGGGCTGGCGGGCGCGGCGCTTTCGGTCGGCTTCGCGGGCTATCTCTCCAGCCTGCTCGGCGATTTCGGCATCCACATCCCGGCCATGATCTCCACCTCCACCATAGAGGCGAAGCGGGTTGGCCATCTGATGCTGTTCGAAAGCGGGGAGCGCGTCAATCTCGTCGCCTTTTTCAGCATCTGCGTGGCGGGCGCCATATTGGTGCGCGGCGTCGCTCATTCGGCGGCGGTCAACACGCTGCTGGTCATCGTCAAGCTGTGCGTGCTGCTGGGCTTCGTCGTCGTCGGCGCGGGCAAGGTCGACACCCATAACTGGACGCCGTTCATCCCGCCCCATCAGGGCGGCTTCGCCTATGGCCTGCCCGGCGTATTGCGCGCCGCCTCGATCCTGTTCTTCGCCTATCTGGGGTTCGAGGCGGTGGCGACCGCCGCGTCGGAAACCCGCAACCCGCATCGCGACATCTCGATCGGCATATTGGGCGCGCTGCTTGCCAGCACCGTCGTCTACGCCGCCGTGGCCATCGTGCTGACCGGCCTCGTGCCCTATGCCGCGCTCAACGTACCGGACCCGATCGCCGTGGCGGTGAGCGCGATGGGCATGCCGGTATTCGCCGTCATCATCAAGATCGGCGCGCTGACCGGCCTTGCCTCGGTGCTGCTGGTCAACAGCTATGGCCAGTCGCGCATCGCCTTCGCGATGGCGAGCGACGGCCTCCTCCCCGATCTCTTCCGCCGTGTCCACAGCCGCTTCCATACACCCGCGCTCGGCACGATCGCAATCGTGCTGATCTCCGGCGTCGCCGCCGCGCTGCTGCCGATCACCCTGCTTGGCGATCTCGTCAGCATCGGCGCGGCCTGCATGTTCGTCGTCGTATCGCTGAGCGTGATGTGGCTGCGCACCACGCAGCCGGACATGCCTCGCCCATTCCGCGTGCCATTGGGCGGGGTGCGCATCGGTGGCCTGTGGATCGGCTTCATCCCCGTGCTCGCGCTCATCATGTGCATGCTGCTGATGGGGCCGGTGCTGATCGACATCGCGGCCAAGGCAATCGAGGGCGAATGGCTGCCCGCCGCCATCCTCACCGGTTATATCGCCACTGGGTTCCTCATCTACCTCACCTATGGCGCGCGCCATTCCCGCGCCCGCCGGGCGGAGGAGGCCCTGCCCGGCGATCAGGGGGTCGAGTGCATATCTACGACGATCTCGACCGGAAACTGATCGCCGCGCTGCGCGAGGATGCGCGGATGCCGATCACCCGGCTCGCCGCCGTGCTGGGCGTGTCGCGCGCCACCGCCCAAATGCGACTCGACCGCCTGCTGGACAGCGGAGCGGTGCTGGGTTTCACCATCCGCTCCCGCAGCGACGACGGCGCGTTGCGGGCGATCATGATGATCGAGATCGAGGGGCGCTCCACCACCGCGATCATCAAGCGGCTGCGTGGCTTTCCGGAAATAGAAGCGCTGCACACCACCAATGGCGCCTGGGATCTGGTGGCGCGGATCACGGCCGAAACCATCGCCGATTTCGACCGCATCCTGCGCGAAATCCGCCAGATCGACGGCATCCTCAACAGCGAGACCAGCATCCTGCTGAGCAGCGTATAGGCGCCGCCCGTTCCTGATCGATATTTCCGATATCAGTTACGAAACTGATTTGTTTTTTCTGCCCAATTTTCTCTGATACCCCTTTGTCCGTTCAGCAAACAGACAGGAACTGACAGGAGGGGAACAATGCGTAAATCTTCCATATCCTTATTGGCCGTGCTCGCGGTCACCATGGCTCCGGCGATCGCGACACCCGCGCTGGCCCAGGAATCCTCGCTCAGCAACCAGCAATGGTGGCCCAACCGCCTCGACCTCACGCCGCTGCGCCAGCATGACAGTTCCGCCAATCCCTATGGCGCCGATTATGACTATGCGAAGGAATTCGCCACCCTCGATATCGCGGCGGTGAAGAAGGATATCGAGCAGGTCCTCACCACCTCGCAACCCTGGTGGCCGGCCGATTATGGCAATTACGGCCCCTTCTTCATCCGCATGGCCTGGCATAGCGCGGGCACCTATCGCGTCGGCGACGGGCGCGGCGGCGCGGGCGGCGGCGAACAGCGCTTCGAGCCGCTCAACAGCTGGCCCGACAATGTCAGCCTCGACAAGGCCCGCCGCCTCGTCTGGCCGATCAAGCAGAAATATGGCCGCAAGCTGAGCTGGGGCGACCTGCTGGTGCTGACCGGCAATGTCGCGCTGGAGAATATGGGCTTCGAAACGCTCGGCTTCGCGGGCGGCCGCGTCGATGCGTGGGAACCCGATCTGGTGTTCTGGGGACCGGAAAAGAAATGGCTCGGCGATGAGCGCCGCGACGGCAAGGGCGGCCTCAAGGGTCCGCTCGCCGCGACGCAGATGGGCCTCATCTACGTCAATCCCGAAGGCCCCAACGGCAACCCCGATCCGATCGCCGCCGCCGCCGACATTCGCCTCGCCTTCGGCAATATGGCGATGAACGATGAGGAAATCGTCGCCCTGATCGCCGGCGGCCACACCTTCGGCAAGGCGCATGGCGCACACAAGCCGGAAGAATGCGTCGGCGCCGATCCGTCCGCCTCCACCGTGGAGCAGCAAGGGCTGGGCTGGGCGAATAAATGCGGCAAAGGCAATGCCGAGGATACGGTGTCGAGCGGCCTTGAAGGGGCATGGTCGGCCAATCCCATCGCCTTCACCACCCAATATCTCGACAATCTCTTCGCCTTCGACTGGGTGAAGACGCGCAGCCCGGCAGGGGCGATCCAGTGGATTCCGAGCGATCCCAATGCGGCCAATCTGGTACCTGACGCGCATATCGCCGACAAGCGCCACGCGCCGATCATGTTCACCACCGATATCTCGATGAAGGAGGACCCGAAGTTCCGCGCGATCTCCAAGCGATTCCAGGAAAATCCCGAAGAGTTCGCCAAGGCTTTCGCCCGCGCCTGGTTCAAGCTGACCCATCGCGACATGGGGCCGAGCGCGCGCTATCTGGGTGGCCAGGCCCCACAGGAAAGCTTCGTCTGGCAGGACCCGCTGCCCAAGGCCGATTATGCAACGATCGACGCGCAGGATGAAGCCGCGCTCAAGACGAAGATTCTCGCCACCGGCCTTTCCAACCGGGAACTGGTGAAAGCGGCATGGGCCTCGGCGGCCTCCTTCCGCGGCACCGACATGCGCGGCGGCGCCAATGGCGCGCGCGTCCGCCTGAACCCCGCAAAGGGCTGGGCGGTCAACGATCCGGCCGAACTCGCCACGGTGCTGACGAAGCTCGGCAAGGTGCAGGCGGACTTCAACCGCTCCGCCCCTGCCGGCAAGAAGGTCTCCATGGCGGACCTGATCGTGCTCGGCGGCAATGCGGCGGTGGAGCAGGCGGCGAAGAAGGCGGGCGTCACCGTGGCCGTGCCCTTCACGCCGGGCCGCGTGGATGCGACGCAGGAACAGACCGATGCGGCCTCCTATGACTATCTGCGTCCCCGCGCCGATGGCTTCCGCAACTTCTATGGCGCGGACAGCGATCTCGGCCCGGCGGAGATGCTGGTGGACCGGGCGAACAAGCTCAACCTGACGGTGCCGGAAATGACCGTGCTGGTCGGCGGAATGCGCGCGCTCGACGCCAATAGCGGCCATTCGCCCTATGGCGTGTTCACCAGCCGTCCCGGCACGCTCAGCAACGACTTCTTCGTCAACCTGCTCGACATGAACACCAAATGGGCAAAGTCGGCGAAGGATGAAAAGCTGTACGAAGGCTATGACCGCGCGACCAATGCCCGCAAATGGTCGGCGACGCCGGTCGATCTGGTGTTCGGTTCCAACGCGGAACTGCGCGCGGTGTCGGAAGTCTATGCATCCGATGACGCCCGCGAGATGTTCGTGCAGGACTTCGTGAAGGCCTGGACCAAGGTGATGAACAACGACCGGTTCTGAGCATCGGACCCGATAGTAGAAAATTGGAATGCGCGCCTTGGTGCGCATTCCAGACAACCGTTCTGACGGTGGCGGCCCATCCTTCGGATCGCTCCTCCCCGCCGCCGTCAGTCCCCTTTCCCGGAGACTATCGCATGACCGGAGCAAGAGCGTTTTCAAGTCAGCTGGTATCGCCTGACGGCCTAGAAAACGCGGGAAATCAGGCGAAGTAGGGCATGATCCGCTTCAATCCAGATGGATCATGCCTTATGGCCGCGATGGCCGCGATCGGGCTGATGATCGCGACCGGGCCCGTTGCCGTCGCCAATCCGGCCCCCGAAGCCCCTCACATTCCAGCATCGGCGGCGCCAAGGCCCCCGGCCTTTGCCCCCTGCACGGCCTGCCATTCGACCGAACCGGGCAAGACGATGTTCGGCCCCAATCTGGCCGGTCTTTCCGGGCGCAAGGCGGCGAGCCTGCCCGGCTATGCCTATAGCGCCGCGCTCAAGGCCTCGGGCCTTGTCTGGACCGCGCAAAGCCTCGACACCTGGCTCACCTCGCCGCAAAAGCTGGTGCCGGGCACGAAAATGCCCTTCCCCGGCATCGCCGACCCGGTGAAGCGCAAGCAAGTCGTCGATTATCTGCTGGCCCTCAAATAAGGCGCCCGGCACCGCGTCCCGAACGCCCCGACGCTATGCTGGCTTACTCCGCCGGGCAGGACCCCCGGATTTGAGCACGGTGCGCCGGAACATCGCCGTGCCCGCGCGGATGATGAACCAGGTGCACAGGCACTGCCACAGCAACGCCAACCCCTGCGGCCAGAGCGAAGGCTGCTGCGCCGCGCGCGCCAGCATCACGAAGGGAGAGCTGAACGGAAAGATCGCAGCCGCGACCTCCACCGGCTGGCCCAATTTGGTGAGCGTATAGGTGGCGAACATGAACACGCCCAGATGACCCATGGTCACCGGCATGGAAAGGGTCTGCACGTCCCGCACTGTCGCCCCCATGCCGCCAATGCCCAGAAACAGCGATCCGAACAACAGATAGGCGGTCGAAAAATAGAGGACGCTCAGCCCCAGAAAGACCGGCCAGCCGACCGCCGGGGTCGGCAGGGTCGGCAGCGCCGCGCCCAATCCGTACAGGATCAGCGCGCCGCTGCCCGCCCAGACGCAAATGCCCAGCCATGCCATCGCCAGCATCGCGAACAGCTTGCCGAGGAAGATCGATTCCATCGGAATGCTGGCCGCTAATATTTCTATGATCTTGTTGGCCTTTTCCTCGACCAGATTGGAAAGCACCATGCCCGCCAGCAGCATCGTCAGCAGGAACAGCACCATCTGTCCTGCCTGCGCGGTCTGCAAGGGATCGGGCGATGCCGCGACGCCCCTGCCGGACACGATATGCCGGGTGAGGGAGACCGCCGCCAGATCGCGCGGCTGCCCGGCCTCGGCCAGCAGGAACCGCATCCGGCCCGCCCAGACCTCCGCATTGTTCGCCGTCGCATAGAGGATCGGCCGCTCCACCGATCCGCCGATCACCGCCTGATAACCGCGGCCGCCTCGCCCCTGTCGCAGCCCGCGCACCGGGTCGGCATCGGCCGCGACCACCTCGATCCGGGGGAGATCGTCGGTCACCGTCCGCAACCGATGCGCCGCCTCGACGATGCGGGCGGCCTCCTGCCGCTCCATCATCACCGCGATGACGGGATCGTCGCGCTCCTCGACCACCCGGCTGCCAAGCCCGCCCGCGACCAGCGCGATGCCGAACATCACCAGCGGTCCGAGCAGGAAGAAGAGAAAGGCCCGCGACCGGATGAGCGCGGTGAAATCCCGCCGCGCGGTGACGAACGCGGCCCGCATGGTCAGGGTCATCGATCCTCCTCCGGCCGGGACGCGAGCAGGCTGTCGGCGGCGGTCCTGCCGGCGATGGCGACGAAGGCGTCATGCAGGCCCGGCCGCTCGATCGACAGCGTTTCGATCCCCGCTTCGCCTTCGATCAGGCGCTTGAGCAGGGACTCCACACCGCTTTCGGGCAGCTCGAAATGCCAGTAGCGCCCGTCGGACCGCGCATCGGACGGCAGCGCCGCGCGCCATGCCCCGTCCCGCGCGCGGGTTTCCAGCCGCACCCGTGGACGCAGGCGATTGCGCGCCTCCTCCACCGATCCACTGAAGGCGACGCGACCGCCGACGATGATGGCGATTTCCTCGCACAGCCGCTCGGCATGGGCGATCACATGGGTGGAGAAAATCACCGTCACCCCCTGCGCCACCTGCGCGCGGATCAGCTCCTCCAGCTTCTGCTGGTTGAGCGCGTCGAGGCCGGAAAATGGTTCGTCGAGGATGATGAGGCGCGGCCGGTGGACGATGGTGCCGAGCAGCTGGACGGTCTGCGCCATGCCCTTGGACAAGGCCCGGATCTGGCGCCCGACCGCATGGCCCAGTCCATAATTCTCCATCAGTTCGCGTGCCCGGCGGCGGCCTTCGGCCAGTGGCAAACCGCGCAGCGCGCCCATGAAGGCAATCGCGTCGGCCGCCTTCATCGACGGGTAAAGCCCCCGCTCTTCGGGCAGATAGCCCACCTGCGAGGCGATGGAGAGCGGATCGTCATGACCGAGCAGGCGCGAGCGCCCGGCGTCGGGCCGGATGATCCCCAGCAACATGCGCAAGGTCGTCGTCTTGCCCGCGCCATTGGGGCCGAGAATCCCGAAAATCCGGCCGGAAGCCACTTTGAGGTCCAGTCCGTCGACCGCGCGCCAGGCATCGAATTCCTTGACCAGCCCGTCCGCTTCGATCGCCCAGGGCTGGCCTGCGCCGTCCGGCGGCGAAAGGGAGGAAAGCGGGGTGGAGGCAGCCGTCATGATGCCTGTCTATCGGTCAAAGCCCTAAATGATCGTGAATGTCGTCAGCCGGGCAGCGCCTTCTTCCTCCCCTGACGAGGATCGCTTTCCAATTCCCGGTTAACAGAGCGAGGAAATTCTGCTTGATTGATCCCGTTCCCGGAACGCGGGAGCACGACCTTCCCATGCGGTAAAGAAGAGGTGCCTCATGTCTGCCATTGCGCGTATAGGCCTTTTGCTCGCGGGCGTTGCCCTGCCCCTGCTGCCCCTCGCCGCGCGCCCCGCCAAGCCGGACAGCAGCAGCGTCACGGCCGCGGGCGCCATCGCCGACGCAGTGGCCGCGCCCAGCCGGACGCCCGCCAATATCGCGCGCGACAAATATCGCCATCCCGCCGAAACCCTCCGGTTCTTCGAGGTGGAACCCGATCAGACCGTCGTGGAATATTCCCCCGGCGGCGGCTGGTATACGGAGATACTGGCCCCGCTGCTGCGCGATCATGGCCGTTTCTACGCGCTGCAACCCGCCAATCCCTCCATCGGCAGATATCGTGATTTCCTCGCCGCCAATCCATCGGTGTACGACAAGGTGCAGCTGGTGCCCTATAGTGTCGGCGAGACGGCGGTTATCGCCCCCGGCAGCGTCGACCGAGTGCTCACCTTCCGCAACATCCACAATATGGTGATGGGCGGCACCGAGGCCGCAACCTTCGCGGCTTTCCATGCCATGCTGAAGCCGGGCGGCATTCTCGGCATCGTCGATCACCGCCTGCCCGAGGGGCGGGACGGCGCACTTGAAAAGACGAGCGGCTATCTCAAGACCTCCACCGTGCGCCGCATCGCCGAAGCCGCCGGTTTCGAATATATCGGCTCTTCCGAAATCAACGCCAATCCGCGCGACACCGCCGACTGGGAAAAGGGCGTATGGACGCTGCCGCCCACGCTGCGCAATGGCGAGGCGGACAGGGACAAATATCTGGCGATCGGCGAAAGCGACCGGATGACGCTCAAATTCCGCAAGCCGCTCTGAAATCAGCGCCCTTCAAGGAACTCCGCCAGCACCAGCGCATGGTTGCAGGCGGGGTCATGGGCGGCATAAAGCAGGGTGACATCCCCCTTGGCCAGCAGCGCCTTGACATGGTCGACGGCTTCCTCGTTGGCCGCCAGTTCCGCGCGATAGCGCTCACTGAAAGCGGCGAAGCGCTCCGGCTGGTGGCCGAACCATTTCCGCAATTCCGGCGAAGGCGCGATATCCTTGAACCATTCATCGAGCGCCGCCGCTTCCTTGCTCACCCCGCGCGGCCAGAGGCGATCGACGAGGATGCGCTGGCCGTCACCGGCGGCAGGCGGATCATAGACTCGCTTGATGTGCAGTTGTCCGGTCATGGTCGGGGGATCATAGCGGCACCATCGCGGGGTGGACAAGCCTTTGCCGATCGGGGCATGACGCCGCCCCTATCCCGGCGGCCCGCAAATGACCGCCCTCAACCCCAGGAGCAAGACGAATGACCATCACCCGTTTCGATCAGGGACCCCGCATGAGCCAGGCGGTCGTGCATGGCGACACCATCTATCTCGCCGGTCAGGTCGCCCTGCCGGGCGAGAGCGTCACCGAGCAGACCCGCGCGGTGCTGGCGCAGGTCGACAGCCTGCTGGAACGCACCGGCAGCGACAAGGATCATCTGCTGAGCGCGACGATCTGGCTCGCCGACATGGCCGACTTCGCGGAGATGAACGCGGTGTGGGATGCGTGGATCGCCGATGGTCAGGCCCCGGCCCGCGCGACCGGCGAGGCGAAGCTGGCGACGCCCGATTACAAGGTCGAAATCATCATCACCGCCGCCAAAAAGGCATGAGCCTTTGCCGGATGCGCCGACTGCGAGGCGATCAGCCGAGCAGCAGGTGCATCCGCCCGGTGGCGATCGGCTTTTCCCGGTCGCCCTGCCAGCAGACGGCATCGGCATTGGCGACATGACGGCCGATCCGGCCCAGCCGTGCCTCGACATAGCTGTCGACCATGCGTCCACCGCGCAGGAAATCGATCGATATGTTGACCGGCTTGGGCCGCGGCCCGGCTTTGCCCCGCTCCTGGATAATGGCCTCCAGGCAGGCGAGTTCCAGCAGGCTGGCGATCACGCCGCCATAGAGAAAGCCCTCCCGTCCCTCCATCTGCGGCGTTGCCGGCATCATCAGCGCCACTTTGCCGGGTTCAGCGATGAGTCCGCGCACGCCCAGCATCTGCGCATAGGGGGTGTGTATGATCATGGCTCGTCCGTGAAGAAGAAGCTGGTGGTGGCGAAGGCGATAGGCCGCGCGGGGTCGCCGTCATGCACCTCGCAGCGGACGAAGGCGACCTTGCGCGTCACCTGATCGCAGCTCGCACGGGCATGTAATGTGTGCCCGGCGCGCGCGGGCTTCAGATAATCGACGCGCAGGTCGAGCGTCGCCATCGGCCGCCATTGCCGGGTGCGGGCGATGATCGCCGCGCCCGCCGCCGCATCGATGAGCGAGAGGATCGGCCCCGAGGACACCAGTTCGCCTTCCGGGTCCATCAGGAAGCCCGGCGCGAACGGGCAGGCGAGTTCCGCCCAGTCCTCGCCATTATCGACCGTATAGATGCCGAGCAGCGCATGATGCCCGCGCGGCGGCAGGTTCTTCAGCCGTTCAAAGGCATCCTGCTCTTCCTCGCCACTCATCACCGCCCCTATGTTCAGGCCGCGCCGCGCGGTTCACGCGGCAGGCCAAGTCCCCGTTCGGCGATCAGGTTACGCTGAATCTGGTTGGTGCCGCCATAGATGGTATCGGCGCGCGAGAAAAGGAAGAGATTGGGCAGCGTGTCCCATTCATACTCCTCATGCGCGCTGATCTCGCCCGCCTGCCCCAGCACGTCCATCGCCAGTTCGCCCAGGCTGCGCCGCCAGCTCGCCCACTGGATCTTGTAGGTGAGCGCCGCTCCGTCGATTCGCGAATGGTCGGTCTGCGAAAGCATCCGCAACGCGCCATAGCGCATCAGCCGCAAGCCGACCTCCGCCTTCGCCAGCCGCTGGCGGATCAGCGGATCATTGGCCGCGCCATTCTCCTTCGCCGCCGCGATGATCTCGTCCAGTTCGTTGCGGAAGCCCATTTGCTGGCCCAGCGTCGAAACCCCGCGCTCGAAGGCGAGCAGGCCCATGGCGATGCGCCAGCCATCGCCGGGCGCACCGATCAGGCTATCGGCCGGGCAGCGCGCATCGGTGAAGAAGGTCTCGTTGAACTCGGCGTCGCCGTTGATCTGGCGGATGCCGCGAATATCGATACCGGGCTGGTCGATCGGCATCATCAGGAAGGTGAGGCCCTTTGGCCCCTGCGACCCTTCCTCGCTGCGGGTGACGACGAAGATCCAGTCGGAAATATGGGCAAGGCTGGTCCAGATCTTCTGGCCGTTGACCACCCATTCCCCGCCTTCCAGCCGCGCCTTGGTGCGCACGCTGGCAAGGTCGGACCCGGCATTGGGTTCGGAAAAACCCTGGCAGAAGATCGTCCGGCCCGCCGCGATATCCGGCAGGAAGCGCTGCTTCTGCTCCTCCGTCCCGAAAGTGAGGATGGTCGGCCCGGCCAGTTCGATGCCGATATGGTTGACACGCCCCGGCACGCCCGCGCGGGCATATTCCTCGGCGAAGATCACCTGCTGCGCCAGCGTCGCGTCGCGCCCGCCCCACTGGCTCGGCCAGCCGATGCAGGACCAGCGATGCGCGGCGAGCTGCTGCTCCCATTCCTTGCGCCGCTCCGGGCTGCCGGTCAGCTTGGTGACGCCCTTGATATCGCGAAACTCGCCCGCCATCTGGCCGGCCAGCCAATCCGCGCATTCCTGCCGAAACAGCTCATCCGCCGCCGAAAAACCGAGCTTCATGCCGCCTCTCCCAAAATCATCGTGGCGATTTTCTCGCGGTGCCACGCGCCGCTGCCCAGCATGGACTGAAGCGACCGCGCGCGCTTGAAGAAGAGATGCGCGTCATGCTCCCAGGTGAAACCGATGCCGCCATGCAGCTGGATCATGTCCCCGGCGCAGCGGAAACAGGTATCGGCGGCGAAGGACTTGGCGGCATGCAGCGCGAGAGGGGCGTCCGGCGATCCCTCATCCACCGCGCAGGCCGCCCAATAGACCGCCGAACGCGCCTGCTCGATCTCTATCATCATGTCGGCAAGGCGATGCTTATAGGCCTGAAAGGAGCCGATCGGGCGGCCGAACTGCACGCGCTCCTTCGAATATTCCACGGTGCGGTCGAGGCAGGCCTGCGCGGCGCCCAGCGCTTCCGCCGCCACCATCAGGAACGCGGTACGATGGGCGGCGTCGAGCGCGGCCTGCGCGTCGGCCAGCGGCTCGCCCGCGACATCGGTCAGCTCGACATGGGCGAAGGGCCGGGTCTGGTCCATACTGGTCTGCGCGCTAATGCTGACGCCCGGCGCATCGGCGCGGATGATCCACATCCCCCGCCCGTCGGTGACAAGGAAGAGATCGGCGCTCGTCCCATGGGTGACGAAGCGCCCTCCCCCGGTCAGCCGGTTGCCGCTGGCCTGAAGCCCGCCATCATGGAAATAGCCCGCGATCCTGTCGCCGGAAATGAGCGCGGGCAGCCATTCGCCCTGCTGCGCCTCGCTGCCGCCCGCGGCGATCGCCTGCGCGGCCTGCGCCAGGCTGCCCAGCATCGGCAGCGCCGCCACCTGAGCGCCCGCCGCCTCGGCGATGATCGCCAGTTCGACCATGCCCAGCCCCGCGCCGCCCGCCGTTTCCGGCAGGCCGATGCCCGACAGCGCAAGGTCCTTGCAGAAGCCCTCCCAAAGCGCGCGGTCGATGCCGTCGCCCGCCATCGCCTTGCGCGTGCGCTCACTCGTCGCATTTTCGGCGAAGAAGGCGCGCGCCGTCTCCGCGATCATCTGCTGTTCGTCGGTAAATGCGAATTCCATTTCAGGTCGCCCCTCAAAATTCCGTGCGGAGCCGCCCCGCGCAGCGCGCGCGGGACATGATGATCCATTCCATCCTGCTCCTGTCAGCGGCGGGGGTGGAGTCTCTTTGCGCCACAAAACCCGCCCTGAAACCTGCTATATCATGGAAAAATACATTTCAAGCAGCGATTTGCGGAATTTTTAAGATAAAAAATTCCGAATATACCATTGGGAGGTATTTTCCGCCCCTTATCCGGCGTCCGCCGCCACGTCGGTAATCCGCACCACGCGGTTGCTGAACTTCACCGTCCGCACCGCGAGCGAAGTCTCGACATGATGAACACCCTTCATCGTCAATATCTGCTCGGAAGCGAGGCGGTGCAGCATGTCGAGATCGTCATAAAGGCAGGTCGCCATCACGTTGAATGGCCCGAGCATGATCATCACCGATTTGACCAGCGGAATATGGGCGATATCGCGGGCAATCTGACGCGCATGGGCCGCATCGGCCTGCACCGCGAGGAAGGCGATATTGGTCGCTTTGTCCAGCTTCATGCCGGTCAGCGCCGTGAAGGAAATCAGCCTTTCCTGTTGCAGGCGCTTGATCCGTCCGCGCACCGTCCCTTCATTGACGCCGAGGTCGCTGGCGATCTTGCGGTTGGACACGCGGGCATCCTGCGCGAGGATGGCGATCAGCTGATGGTCCAGATCGTCGAGGTCCGGCCTGCTCATGCGAGCTTCCTGCTGTCGATGGGCGCGGTGTCGAGGCCATATTTGACGATATCGAGACCGATGGAAGGGATCATCGTCCGGACGCCAGGCACCTGCGAAAGCTTGCCTGCAATCAGCGGCGCCAGTTCGTCCATATCGTGCAAGGCCAGCACCAGGCTGATCTCATAGCGGCCGGTGACGAGATGAATGGCGAACACTTCGGGAAAGGCGGCCAGTTCCTCGGCCACTTCCGACGCCGGGCGGCCGCTCACCTCGATCGCGAGATGGATGATCACATGATAGCCATGCACCGCGAAGTCGGACACCGCGACCACGCGCAACATGCCGGCATCCTCCATCCGGCGGATACGGGTCGAGACGGTGGAGGCGATGAGATTGAGGGATTCCGCAATCTGCTGATTGGTGGCCCTGCCGTTCAGTCGAAGATGTTCGACAATCTTGCGGTCCGTCTCGTCGAACGCGAAACTCTCACTCATAGGATTGCACGGGTCCCTTTCCGATCCTGCCGTCTGTCGCGGGCGACTGTGCCAGCAAAGGCCCGGCAGGTCGAACGGAAAGCGCATCCTGCAAATAGGCCCGGTCCCGCTCCACCCAGCGCCCTGCCATCGCGCCGAGCAGGGCGGCGAGGAACCCGAAGGGCAGGATGCAGCTGAGCGCCAGCCGCAGTGAGGCGGCGTCATTGCCGAACAGCTGGCTTAATATGCCGGTCGCCCATGGGCCGACGAAAAAGCCGAGCAACGTCGTCGCGGCGAGGAAAAGCGCGGTCGAGGCGGCCCTGATCTGCGGCGGCAGCATATATTGCAGCGTCGCGAGGAAACCCACCGACCAGCCGCCGCCAAGCAACCCGGCCGGGATCGCGACCAGCCGCGCCAGATCGAAGCTGCCCGCCCAGGTCGCGGCCAATATCGCAGTCGTCGCGGCGGCGAGCGCGCAGGCGGACAGGCGCGAAGGCCAGATCATGCTCCGCCGCGTCAGCCGGTCGGACAGCACGCCGAACAACAGCGTTCCAACCAGACCGGAAAGGCCGAAATTCAGCGCAAAGGCCGATTTCGCCACCACCGGATCGAGGGCGTAGCTGCGCGCGAACAATTCCGGCCCCCAATAGCCGAAGGCGACACCCGAAAGCGCGCCGAAACCGAAACCGAACATCATCAGCAGATAGGCCCGGCTGCGGATGAGGCCGCGCACCAGCTGGCTGAAAGGAAGCATGGGCGCCTGCGCGCCCTCGCCCGCCTGCGCCCTTTGCGGCTCCTGGATCAGCAGAAGAGCGACGAGGCCAAGGACAAGGCCGACCGCGCCCATGCTGTAAAAGGCCATGCGCCAGTCATGATGCGCGGCGATGGCCGGACCGCCCGCCTGCCCGGCGATCTGGCCGATATAGGTCGCAAGGCCGAGGATCGCGAATATCACGCCCCGCCGCTCAGGCCGGAAATAATCGGAAAGGAGCGAATAGGCGGGGGCCACGAACGCCGCCTCCCCCACGCCGACCGCGACCCGCGCCAGCGTCAGGCCGAGAGGCCCCGTCGCAAGGCCGGTGGCCATCGTCGCCGCGCTCCACAGCACGCAGCCCGCCACGATCACCCTGACCCGCGATCCCCGGTCCGCCAGCCGGGCAAAGGGCACGCCGAGCACGACATAGAGCAGCACGAAGGCCGGCCCCATCAGCATGCCCATCATCGCATCACCGATGCCGAATTCTTCCTTGATCGGGCCGATCAGCCCGGTCAGCAGATAGCGGTCGGCATAGTTGACGATATAGATCGCCAGCAGGGCCGCGAGCACCACATAAGGGTTGGAGGGCACCGCCCGGCCTTTCGACCGCATATCTGTTTCCTCAGTCACGCAGCAGCGACCCGCCATTGACATGCCAGAGCTGGCCATTGACCCACTCGCCATCGTCGGAGGCGAGAAAGGCGACCGCGCCCGCGATATCGTCCGGCTGGCCGAGGCGGCGATGGGGAATATTCTCCAACATCGACTGGACATATTCCTCCGTCAGATGCTGGGCGACCGCTTCGGTGAGGACGACGCCGGGGCAGATGCCGTTGGCGCGAATGCCCTGCTTGCCATATTTGCGCGCGACATGGCGGACCAGCGCGTGCAGCGCATTCTTGGTCATCGGATAGGCGACCTGCAACAGATTGCCGGAAATCGCCGCGCCCGACGAGGTGTAGATCATCGTGCCGCCGCCGCGCTCGATCAGCACCGGCAACGCGGCCTGCGTCGCGAGGAAATGGCTCTTCGCATTGATCGCGAAGGAGCGGTCGAGCACCTCCTCGCTGCAATGGAGGACGTCGATATCGCCCTCGGTCCCGCCCGCAAGGTTGGAATGATAGAAATCAAGGCTGCCAAATTCGGCAAGCGCCGCCTCGACGATCCCCGCCTGTGACGCTGCCTGCGTGCCGTCGAGCCGCACGCCGATCGCCTTGCCCCCTGCCTCGCAAATGGCCCGCGCGGTGTCGAGCGCCCAGTCCTCGACGATATCGCCGATCACCACCGCCGCGCCCTCGGCCGTCAACCGGCGCGCGGTCGCCGCGCCAATGCCGCGCCCGCCGCCCGCAATGATCCCGGTCTTTCCCGCCAGTCCCCGCATCTCATATCTCTCCGAATATCCTGTGGATCAGAGCGCCGGGCGCCGGTCCCGCCATGGCGCCGCCTGTTCCAGTTGTCCGGCGAGGCGGTACAGCAACGCCTCCTCGCCATAGCGGCCGGTAAACAATGTCCCGATGGGCAGGCCCGCCCGCGACATCGCCAGCGGCACCGACATGGACGGCTGGCCCGTCATGTTGGCGATCTGGGTGAAGGGCGAGAAGGCCGCCGTGCGCTGGCCCCAGGTCGCGAAATCGGTATCGGGCGAAAGATTGATCCGCCCCAGTTCCAGCGGTGGGGCCGCCAGCGTGGGGGAAAGGATGACGTCATAGCGCTCCAGAAACTGCGCCATAGTGATGGCGGCGGCCTGAAGCGCAGTATTCGCCCGCGCGAAATCCATGCCGGTCGCCTTCTGGCCATAAGCGACGAAACCCAGCGTGATCGGCTCCAGCACGTCGGGGCCGATGGCGATGCCGGTAGCCTTTGCGCGATCCAGCATGTCGGCCGCGACCGAGGAACCGATCAGCGCGAAGCCTGCCGCACCGAGCGCCGCCATGTCGAATTTGGGCGCGGCTTCCTCGACATGATGGCCGAGGCTTTCGCATAATTGCGCCGTCTTGCGCGCGGCGGCGATGCATTCCGGGTCGACCGGGCTGCCCGCGGGCGCGTCGAGCATCAGCGCGATACGCAGCTTGCCCGGCGTCTTGCCGACCTGACTAAGGAAGCTTTCGGCGGGCGTCGGCGCACCATAACGGCTGCCCGGCTCTATTCCCTGCGTCGCGTCGAGGATCGCGGCGGAATCGCGCACGCTGCGGCTCACCGCATGATGGACGGAAAGCCCGCCCCAACCTTCGGTGCGCGGCGGCCCCATCGGCACGCGGCCCCGGCTCGGCTTCAGCCCGAACAGGCCGCAGCAGGATGCCGGGATACGGATCGACCCGCCGCCATCGGTCGCATGCGCGGCCGGAAGCACGCCCGCCGCCACCGCCGCCGCCGCGCCGCCCGACGATCCGCCGGTGATATGGGCCGGATTCCATGGATTGCGCGTGTCGCCGGTCAGCTTGTTCTCGGTTGTGCCGGTCAGGCCCAGTTCCGGCACCGTCGTCTTGCCGAAGATGACGAAGCCCGCCGCCTCGATCCGCCGCACCAGCTCCGACGTCACAGTCGGGATATAGCCCTTGTAGAAACGGCTGCCATTTTCGGTCGGCAGGCCCGCAATATAGGTGTTCAAATCCTTCAGCAGCCAGGGCACGCCGGTGAACGGCCCCTGCGGCAGTCCGCGCGCGATGGCGGCGCGGCCATAGTCATAATGCCGCTGGGCGAGAAAATTGAAGCGCGGGTTCATCGCCTCGGCCCGCGCGATCGCCGCGTCGAGCAATTCGGTGGGGGAGACCTCGCGCTTGCGCACCAGTTCCGCCAGCCCCAGCGCGTCATGGCTGTCGAGCACATGGCTTCCCCTGGCGACGGCGGCCCCTGCCCCGCCGGAGAGGCCCGCCACGCCCATCGCCGCCGCGCCCGCGACGACTTCCCGCCGGGTGACGCCGGATTTTTCCTCGCTCGCCACCGTCCTTACTCCTTCACATAATAGCGGGAATAATATTTGCGAAATTGCGGGATCGGCCCATCGCCATCGCAGATGATCGGGTTCGGCTCGAACTTCTGCCGGTCCCACACCACCTTATCCTGGTCGAACTGCTTGCAGATGTCGCGGATGATCGCCTTGGCAACGCCCGCCCGCTCGCCCTGCGCCTGCGCCTTGGGCTGGGTGAAGCAGAAGCGGACATGGACATGATCCAGCTCCACCGGCGCGAGGCAGGCGACCAGCAGCGTCTCCGAAATGCCGGTGAAGCGCGTCCAGCTCTGCCCCGGACCCATGGTGTCATAGCTGATCAGGCCATCGACCTCGCCCCATGGCGTGCCCATCTTGGCGCTGACGTCCGCGCCCCGGCCCCAGTCGCCCCAGCGCAATTCGCCCAGCGGCACATTGGCGGTGCCGTGGATATAGCGGAAATGGGCGACATCGACGCCATTTTCCGCCATGTTCTGGATCGATCCCCAGACATTCCACTCATGCACTTCATAGTCGGTCCAGTCGGGATCGGTGGCCTCCGGCAGCACCGCGACCTCGAACAACGGATCGGCGTCCTCCGGATGATACCAGGCCCAGATCCACCGGTTCGCTTCGGTGATGTGCCAGTTGCGCGTGCATTTGCGCTTCACCTGCGGCGGGATGACGCGGGCATAGGGAATGTCCTTCACCACCGCCTCGTCGCCATCATAGCGCCAGGCATGGAACGGGCATTCGAGCAGATTGCCATGCACCTTGCCGCCATGGCCCATATGCGCGCCCAGATGCTTGCAATAGGCATCGAGCATGCGGACCTTGCCATCCTCGCCGCGCCAGATGGCGAGGTCCTTCGAGAAATAGCGCAGCGGCTGCACCTCTCCCACCGCCAGTTCGGACGACAGCAGGATCGGATACCAGCCGAAGGGAATGCCGATGTCGAGATTGCGCTCCTCGATCGAGGCGCGGTTCTTCACCTCGGCAAGGCGCCAGTCGGCAAGGTCCTGCCCGCGCAGCTTTTCGAGGATCTGCCAGACGGCGACCGGCGGCGTACGCGCATCGTTGGCCCCGGTCGTATCGGGGGCCGTATCTTGGGCGACTTTGGTGTCGGCCTGGGACATGGGAAATGCTCCGTTCTGATCGGTTATTTAAGGTCAAAGACCTTGCGGGCGTTCTCACGCAGGAATTTGGGCCATACCTCGTCCTTGAACGGCACCTTCTCCATATCGCTGAAGATGCGATCGAGGCTGAGGCCCATCGGGAAATAGCCGGCGTAGAGAATCTTGTCGGCACCGCGCGTATTGGCGTAGTCGATGATCGCCTTGGGATAATGTTTCGGCGCGAAGGCGCTGGTCGAATAATAGAGGTTCGGCCATTTCAGCATCAGCTTGACCGCCAGCGCCTCCCACGGTTCCGCGCCATGGCGCATGACGACCTTCAGGTCGGGGAAGAACCAGCAGACCTCGTCGAGATGCTCGACCTTCTGCGTCTCCATCGGGATGCGCGGACCGGGAATACCGGCATTGAGCAGCACCGGCAGGCCCAGTTCCTCCGCACAGGCGTAGAGGGGGAACATATATTTATGGTTGATCGCCACCTGCGGCAGCGTACCGGCCGGAAAGACGCTGAGCGCCGACAGGCCGACCTCGGCATGGATGCGCTTTATGCGGCGCACCTCCTCCATGCCGTTGTTCGGATCGCACGGCAGGTCGAAGAAGAAGCGGTCGCCATATTTCTCCTTCGCGCGATAGGAGGTCGCATTGTCGTTCCAGCCGACCAGCGCCTTCTCGACGCCATGCTTGTCCATCTGCTCGACGGTCCAGCTGACGAAATCATCGACATCGCTGCCCGCCTGCGGAATGTCCTTGAACATATATTGCGCGGGCATCGCGAACTGGTCCAGCGTCTGCCGATCCTTGATCAGCGGGCGAAAAGGGTCGAACCAGGCGGAGCGGTCCTCCGCTTCCGGTATGCCCAGCATGCAGTCGATGATCCCGATATCCTTGGGAAAACCCATGACATATTCTCCTGTCAATTGGCCGTCGCGGCCAGCGTGGGCCACAGCGCACGCAGCGCGATCTTGTCGATTTTCTGGCTGGCGTTGCGCGGCAAGGGTTCCCGCGCAAAGGCCACATGGGCGGGCGCCTTGTAGCGGGCGAGCCGTTCCCCCACCCAGTCGATGACGCAGCGTTCGTCCAGCCCCTCGGCCTGCACCACCGCGACCAGCAATTCGCCCAGCCGTTCGTCGGGAATGCCGAAGGTCGCGCATTCGGTGATCTGCGGCATTTCGCTCAACACCCGCTCGACCTCGGCGCAATAGATATTCTCACCGCCGGAAATCACCATGTCCTTGGCGCGATCGACGATGAAGAGAAAGCCTTCCTCATCGACAAAGCCAATATCGCCGGTGCGCAGCCAACCATCGGCGGTGAACGCCTTCGCGCTGTCCTCCGGCCGGTTCCAATATCCGTTCATCACCATCGCGCTGCGCACGAGAATCTCGCCGCTCTCGCCGGTATCGCAGAGCCGCCCGTCCGCGCCCTCGATGCGCATGTCCACCAGCGGCAGCACCCGCCCGGCCGAGGCCCGCGCGCGCAGGAAATCCGCGCCGACCGCCTGCGCGATCGCGCCCGATGTCTCGGTCATGCCATAGCCGACGCCGATCATCGCCTGCGGGCAAAGCGCCCGCGCCTCCTCCAGCAGATTGAGCGGCAGCGCCTGCCCGCCAGAGCCGATATTGCGCAGCGAGGACAGGTTGAGGGCGCCCTGCCTCGCCCGGTGCACCATGTCCCACAGCATCGTCGGCACGGTCGAAAGCTGCGTCACCTGCTCCTGTTCGATCAGGCGCACCGCCTCGCCGGCGTCCCAGCGGCGCATGATGACGATCTTGCCGCCCGACAGCAGCGGCGCGAGGAATCCCGCGCCAAGACCGGAAATATGGAAAAGCGGATAGACGAGCAGGATCGCCTGTTGCGGCGCCTGCGCGAGCAGCGTCTCGACCGGCACGCCATAATCGCGCGCCATATTGTGCAGCACCATCATGCCGGTGAGCTGGGTGCCGAGCAGCCCGGTGATGAGGCTGCGATGGGAAAGCACCGCCCCCTTGACCCGCCCGGTGGTGCCCGACGTGAAGAGGATCGCGCAGGGGTCCCCCGCGCTGGCGGCGGGGAAATCACCGGCGATCGCCGCATCGCCCGCCAGCGGCTGCGTCACGTCGATCATCGGTCCCTGATAGCCGCCCTCGCGGATGCGCTCCGCACGTTCGCCATCGGCGAGGACGAGGGCCGGGGTCACTTCCCCGATCATCGCGGCGAGTTCATCCGGCGCGCCACGGCTGTTGAGCACAGCGGCAATGCCCCCCGCGCGGATGACCGCAAGGAAGGCGATCATCCATTCCGCCCGGTTGCGCATGCAGATCGCGACACGTTCGCCCCGTGCGATGCCAAGGCGGGTCGCCAGCCGGTCGCGCCAGGCAAAGACCTCATCGAAGCTCAGCCGCCGTTCACCCTCCGGCCCGTCGAAATCGACGATGCAGGTGCGCTCGCCGAAGCGGCGCGCGCTTTCGATCAGCCGGTTGAGATCGGAAGGCGCGTTGACGAAGAAGCGCAGCCCCTGCTCCTCGCCGATTTCGAAAGGCGTACCGGCGGCGGTAACGGCCGCGAAAACTGGATCGATCTTGCTCATGCCATCCCCGGACCGGAAAAACAGAGGCGGAAGATGTCGCCGGGCGCCGCCGATCCGGTCGCCTGCGCCACCGGTCGATACGCCCACCCATGCCGATCGACGGCCAGAGCCGTCCCCGATCCAGACATTCCCGCTTCCTTCGATTCGTTCTGTTGTTTGTGCTTGCCCAGAGCTTATTCCAGCATTCGCGTATTTCAACAATAATTTTTTTCCGCATTTTTCGATATCCGAAAATCACCGGCCCAGCCTGCCAAAAATGCAATCGCGGCGGCGTCAAAATTCCATAAATTTATATATAAATCTGATATTTATTGAATTTATAAGATTTTTTCCTTTTGCAGTTGCGAGAAGAAAATCCCTGACATCACCCGATAGCCGCACTGAAAGATTCGTAATTTTTTGATTTACAAATTCCGCATTTTGAAGAATCCTAAAGTCCGACGCAGCGCCTTCGGCATCACCGGCGCGCCCGTCCAAGGTTCAGAAAATGGCCGATTGGGAAGAGGGATGAAGTCGAATGACTGAGGAGTTCGAAGGGCGAGTCGCCATCATCACCGGCGGCAGCGACGGCATCGGCCTTGCAACCGCATGCCTGCTGGCGCGCCGCGGCGCGCAGGTGGTGATCTGCGGGCGCAGGCAGGAAAAGCTGGACACCGCGCGCGCCGCCATCGACGCCGCAAGCGGCCCGAACGGCAGGCAGGCGGAGGCGATCCGGCTCGATGTCTCCGACAATGATGCGCTGGCCGCGATGATCGAAGAGGTCGCCGACCGATATGGGCGGCTCGACATGCTGGTGAACAATGCGATGTCGACCCATTATGCGCCCATCAGCCGCCTGACGATCGACCATTGGCGCAAGGATTTCGCCGTCAATGCCGACGCGGTGTTCGTCGCCACCAAGGCGGCGATGAAGGTGATGGCGGCGGCGGGCGGGGGCGCGATCGTCAACATCGCCTCGACCTGCGGCATTCGCGCCACCGTCAACATGGCGAGCTATTCCGCTTCCAAGGCGGCGCTTGTCCACTTCACCGCCACCGCAGCGATGGAGGGCGCGCCGCTCGGCATACGCGTCAACGCGATCGTGCCGGGGCAGGTGCAGACCGCCGGAACCGAGGAGTTCACCGCCCGCGCACCCGAAGTGGCGGCGCGGACGACCGACGCGATCCCGATGCGTCGCGGCGGCCGCCCGGAGGAACTGGCGGAGGCCATCGTCTTCATGCTGTCCGACGCCGCCAGCTACATCACCGGCACCGCCCTGCCCGTCGACGGCGGCAAGGCAGCGCAGCTTTACATGCCCGCCTGAAACCGCACGCGGTCAGGCCGAAGCGAATATCCGCAATTGCCGCGAACAGGATCACGCAAATCCGGCGCGATCCGGTTCGCCCTTATCCAAGCATAACCGACGAACATTATAAATTTTGGGGAGATACAGGATGTCGAGAAACCGCTTATCCACCGCGCTGCGCCTGTGCCTGGGCGCAAGCAGCATCGCACTCGCCGGACCGGCGCTGGCACAGACCGGGGCCCAGACCGGGGCGCCCTCCGGCGCATCGGCGAGCAGCGAGCCGGGCCTTGCCGATATCGTCGTCACCGCGCAGAAGCGCGCGCAGAACCTACAGGACGTGCCGATCGCGATCAGCGCGATCAGCTCCGAGAAGCTTGAGCAATTGAGCGTCCGGGATTCCCGCGACCTCAGCGGCCTCGCGCCCAATGTCACCATTATGCCCGGCACGGTCAGCAACAGCGCGGCGGTCTTTTCCATGCGCGGCATCTCCAACGGCGGCAGCGAGAGCTTCGGCGTCGATGCGGCCAACGGCCTGTATGTCGATGGCGTCTATATCGCCCGCGCGGGCGCCATGGGCCTCGACGTGATGGACCTGGAGCGCGTCGAGGTGCTGCGCGGTCCGCAGGGCACGCTGTTCGGCCGCAACACCACCGGCGGCGCGATGCATTTCATCTCCCGCGCGCCGTCCTCCACCTTCCGCATGAAGGCGGAAGCGGGCTATGGCAATTATGACGCCTGGAACGGCAAGATCGTCCTCGATCCGGGTGAGATCGCCGGTATTTCGACCAGCTTCTCCTACAGCCATAATGAACGCAACGGCATCGTCGACAATATCCTTCAGCCTAAGGATTCAAAGGACCCCGGCGCGCGCAAGTCCGATGCCTTCCGCATCGCCGCCCGCGCCGAGCTGGGCAGCACCGGCAGCATCCAATATATTTTCGACTGGAGCCGCATCGTCGGCACGCCAATGCCGTTCCAGCTCACCAATGTGGCGGACGGCACCTATCGCGATCCGATCCTGATCGACGGACAGGAGGTGATGGTGACGCAGCAGGCGCCGGTCGAGCAATATCTCGCCGGGGCGACCTTCACCGATCCGCAATGCGCGGCGCTCGCAGCCCCGCAGCGCGCCTATCGCAGCACGGTCTGCAACGACATATTGAGCCGCGCCCGCGACAAGAGCTGGGGCCATAACCTCCAGTTGCAGAACGACTTCGGCGCGTTCAAGATCAAGTCGACCACCGGCTACCGCTTCTGGCGCAGCTATACGCTCAGCGATCTCGACGGCATCGGCGGCATTACCGGTTCGGCCTATACCGCCGCCAGCCTGTTCAACGGCATGCCGGCATCGTTGCTGCAATATATTCCGTCGATCCCGACGGCGGCCATTCCCTATATCTCCGCCGCCGCGGTTCCCACGACCTCGCAGAATCTGTTCGATATCGACAATAATCGCCGCCACAAGCAGTTCAGCCACGAACTGGAGATTTCCGGCGATACCAGCACGCTCGACTGGGTTGTCGGCGGCTTCTATTTCTGGGAACGCGGCTCGGAGGACGGCTATCAGAACAGCGGCTATGTGCTCGACACCAATTCGGTGTTCCTCGGCAATTTCGGCGCGCTCGGCCCGGCCTTCGCCGCCGCCAATCCGGCCCGCTACCGGCTGGTGCAGACGCAGGCCCGCCTCGCCTATACCGCGACGGCGGAGAGCACCGCCCTTTATGGCCAGTTCACCCTCTATCCCGGCGGGCGCGACAGCGGCATTCGCCTGACGGCGGGCGGACGCTATACCTGGGACAAGAAGAGCATGATCCGCTACCAGAATGGTGCGGCCCTGCTCGCTACCCCCGAATCCGGCGAGGCGAAGTTCCACAAATTCACCTGGAACCTGATGGCAGGCTATGACATCGCCGATCGCGTCAATGTCTATGCGCGCGCAGCGACCGGCTATCGCTCGGGCGGCTTCAACTCGCAGGACCCGGTGATCACCGGCACCACCACGCTGCCACATTTCAAGCCGGAAAACGTGACTTCCTATGAAATCGGCCTGAAGAGCGAGCTGTTCAACCGCCGCCTGCGCTTCAACGTCGCGGGCTATCACAACATCTACAAGGATCTGGCGGTCAATGTGCCGCTGACCGATGCCCCGGTCGGCACCTTCGCCACCCGCATCGGCAATGCGGGCAAGGTCATCTATAATGGCGTCGAGGCGGAGGTGCAGGCGATCCTGACCGACAATTTCTCGATCGACGGCAATATCGGCTATGTCGATGTGAAATATAAGGAATTCCTCGCCGGTCAGTCGACCACCTCCGGCGCGGACCCGATCAACATCGCCTCGATCGTAACGCCGGGCTATACCTCGCCGCTGACCGCCAATGTGGCGCTGAACGCGCAATTCCCGCTGGGCGGCGATAAGGTGCTGCGCGGCCGCATCGGCTATACCCATGAGGACGGCAAATACAGCTTCACCGCCGTCACCACGAGCCCGTTCAACGAAGAGATCAAGGGTGATGATCGCGATATCATCGACGCGCAGATCAGCGTGGAGGGCTTCCGGGTCGGGGCCGCTCAGGCGGAAGTGCGCCTCTGGGTGAAGAACCTCACCAATGCGAAGGATTTCATCCGCGGCATCGATTATGGCCAGCTCGGCTATGCGGGCGGCTATTATGCCGAGCCGCGCACCTATGGCATCACCATCGGCGCAAAACTGTAGAAACTATTGGGCATGGTCCGGTCAAACGGGCTCGGATCATGCGCTAATTCCACATTTTCCAGGTCGGCGGATGACGCCGCTTGCCTGGAACCCCCTCTAACCGGTCGAATCCCTCCTGTTCGATCGCCCCGCCATCTCATGCAGGTGGCGGGGATTTCAGGGTATGTGGGCCGGGGAACGGCGTTCAGCTCTGCGCCAATATCCCGTCCAGATTGGTGGCGGTGATGAAGGCCGTGCCCAGCGCCCGGAAATGCGCCTTGCCGCAGGCGATCTGCGCCCGCTCCGCCTCGCGCAGCGTGTTGAGGTCGCCCTTGCTCTCGCTCACCAGATAGACATCCTCCCGGTCGTCATGACGTCGCACGATCGCCCAGTCGGGATTATAGGTGCCGAGCGGCGTCGCGATCCTGAAGCCCCGCGGCAACTTGGCGAAAGTGCGGATCGCCCCGCTGATATCGAACGCCTTCGCCAATTCGGCCTCTATCCCGGAATCGACGACGATATGATCGACCGGCGCATGGGCGACCGCCACCAGCCGGTCGAGCGGCACATCCTCCTCGGCGCAAAAGAGCGATTGCGCCCAATAATCGTCCAGCGGCTTGTAGACTATGCCCTTGGTCATCATCAGCCGCTTGCCCGCTTGGATGATCGCGCTCACCGCGTCGATGAAGGCCGAAGGATTCACCACCGCATCATCGAGGCGGCCGGACTGCACCAATATATCGGCGAGCAGCCTGCGCGGCAGGTCGGTGCGGTGCTGCAATTCGCCGAGCAGATCAGGCAGGTCGATCCGCGCCGTCGCCAGCCGCTGCGGCATCGAGGTCGCGCGCCTTTCCGGCGTCACGCCCTCCCGCCCGACCAGTATTTCCGCCAGTTCGAACGTCACCCGCGCTTCGCCGGGGCGCGGCATATCCGCCATGGCCGTCGCGCAATGGGCAACGAGCGTGGCGTCGTCGAAATCAAGGCGGTAGGTCGTCTTGCGGCTGATCCGGTCCCACAGCGCGCGGAACTCATGCCCCTCCAGCACCGCGAGGTTGAGCTGCACCCGCCCGGTGGCGCGCGCGTCGCTGATCGGCAACCGCCGCGCGAGGCGATGGAGCCGGTCGCGCACCAGCCGCGCGGCCGCATCGGGAAGATCATCGGGAAGCGGCACCGCATTGCGCGCCAGCGCGGCCCGCAGGTCCGGCAGCGCATGGCCCGCCGCATCGATCAGCCCCCCCTCCGCCAGCCCGGCGACGATCGCGCGGGCATGGGGCAGAGAGAGCAGCGCGGTGCCACCCTCGGCCAGCGGATAGCCAAGGCCCGCGAACAGCTCCGCCGTCACCATGCCCAGCTTCAGGTCAAGCGCCTTTTCCATCTCTCCTTGCAGGCCCGCCGCATAATCGGCGTAGCTTTCCTGCGCGATCACCGTCAGGCGATTCAGCCCCTCGTCACGCCGCCGCCTGCCCTCCTTGTCCACGCACAGGCGCAAGCCCCGCCCCAGCGACTGCCGCCGCCGCGTTTCGGACGCCATTTCGCGCAGGGTGCAGATCTGGAACACATTGGGATTGTCCCACCCCTCCCGCAACGCCGAATGGGAGAAAAGGAAACGCAGCGGCTCGCCCTCGTCCAGCAGCCGCTCCTTGTCCTTCATGATGAGGGTGAAGCTGCGCTCCGCCTCCTCGCGCGAGCGGGCGTTGGTGAACTCACCCGCGGCGTTGAGCGCGGGATCGGTGAAGCGCCCCTTCCGGTCCTGCGCGAAATAACCGCCATGCGCCGCCTTCGCATCGGCGGGCACTTCGGCAAAGAGGGACCGGAACTCGTCGAGCGCGGCGAGCTTCGCATATTCCTCTTCGAAAATCGTCGCGATCGGACCGGGCAGGCCCTGCCCCGCCCCGTCATACCGGCGATAGTCCGCGACGCTGCCGACGAAGAACAAGCTCAGCGTCTTGATGCCGAGCGGGCGGTTGCGCAGTTCCTTCCTGAAATGATGCCAGATCGTCTGGTGGATCATCGCCCGGGCCAGCGATAGCGGGTCGGCATCGCCCCAGCTCTCTCCCGACGCCAGTGTCCTGACGTCATCGCCGGGAACGATCAGCTGCATCGTGCCCTGACCCCGCAATTTCTGGATCATACCGACGCGATAGCCCGCATAGATGCCGCGCCCGCCGGTAAGCCGTTCCTCCTCCAGCATGTCGGTGTCGCCGACCCAGACCGACTGGCGCGACACCCCGCCTTTCATCTGCCTGGCGATCTCTATGCGGGCGCGGGGCAATTGCCCCTTTCTGACCTCCACCTCGATCAGCTTCACATAGGGGCTGTTTTCGGCGTCCTGTATCCGCGCGCCGTCGACCTCGATCGACTTCACCAGCCCCCGCTCATGCGCGTCGAAGGCGTCGAGGCGGTAGATCGGGTGGAAGCTGTGCTCATGCGTCGCCGAATAGCGCAGCGTCGCCAGCGGCTCCATCGCGCGCACGATCTGGCGGCCCGCGCCATCGGGATTGGCGTCGACCGATTGCGGTTCATCGACGATCAGGATGGGGCGGGTGCTTTTCACCCATTCGACGCCGGGAATGTCGCGGGTCTGCTCCCGCGCCTGCTGGAAGATCGCGGTCCTGGTGCCCAGCGACTGCACGGTCGCGATCATCACCCGGATCGCGGAGGAAGACGCGAAATCGAGAATGCGGTCGAGGTTGCCGCTGTCGTAGACGAAGCTCTCGAACGGCACGCCGTCATAAAGCTGGCGGAAATGGTCGCGCGTCTGCTCGATCGTTTTCTTGACGCCCTCGCGAATGGCGACCGAGGGCACGACGATCACGAACTTGGTGAAGCCATAGCGCCGGTTCAGCTCGAAGAGGGTGCGCAGATAGACATAGGTTTTGCCAGTGCCCGTCTCCATCTCGACGGTGAAGTCCATGCTGTAATCGCCGCCCGCGCCCCTGCGGCCGCCGCCCTTTACGACAAGGGACGGAGAGGCGGGCAGCGCATTGCGGTTTTGCACGCTCTGGAGATTGGCGAGGATCGCCTCCTCGCCAAGATCGCAGCGATTGGCATAGCCGAGCAGCTTTTCGGCATAATCCAGTTCCTCCGCCATCTGCCGGGGCGAGACGGTGAACAGCGATTGCCGCTCCTCCTGCCCGGCGAACAGGTCCACCACCGCGTCGATGGCGGCCTGCTGGTGCGGCAGTTCCGGTTCGAACAGGAATTGCATCGCGCGTGCTCCCCTCGGTTCAGATGCTGGCGATCTTGGCGATGCGATCGCCCAGCCGCTGACGCAGGATCGCGGCGAGGTTCGCCTTGGTCGCCGCGCGATTGCCTTCGGCGCCGAGGCCGCCATCGCGGAAATAGAGCGTCGTCTGCGCCGGGTTCAGCTCCAGCGCCCAGTCGGCGATGCCTTGCCCCAGTTCCTCTGCCTCTCCAGCGGCGATATCGCCCAGACAGACGATCAGCTTACCTGCGCCCAGCGCATGGACCGTTTTCCCCGCAAGGACGCGCCTTTGCGCGGGCAAGGTCAGGTCAACGCCGGTCTTGAGCAGCAACTCGGCGAGCAGGTCCTCCTCCGTGCGATCGGGCAGCACATTATCGACCGCATCGAAAAGGCTCGCCGCCAGATCATCGGTATCGGGTTGCCATGGCTTCAGGTTGGACGTGGCGAGGCGATAGACGCGAAAGCCGGTGTCGACGTCGGCTTCGGGATGCTCCGTCCGGATTTTCGCCCCCGCACGGCGCAGGCGTTCCTTGGTGAGTTCGGCGATGTTGAGGGGTTTGTTAAGGGACTTGCACAGGGATGCGGCCACTTTCTGGTCGCTATTTCCGGGATCGAGCGCTTCGGGAAGCTGAACGAGAATGAAGCGCCTTTCCTGCCGGTCCTGCAAATTCTGCGCATAAAGGGCATGGCCGGTGCTGGCGGAACCCGCGAAGAAATCGACGACGATATCCTTCTTATGCGTCGACACTTTCAGCAGGCTCTGCATCAGGGAAAGAGGCTTTGGATAATCGAAGGCCTGCTCTCCGAATAAATCCCGCACCTGTCTGGTCGCTTCTTCATTCAGGCCGGATATCAGGGATTTGGCATCGGCAATATTTGAAGAACGCTCTATCCATGAAGAGACCGGATTGCGTGCGTCGCCCTCCTTCTCATAGCGGGTCTTGAAACGGGGGCGCGCCATGCGACGCTCCTCCATATCATCGGGCCATATGATGGCGTCGGCCTCGATATGCCCGGTCATGGTGCCCGGCTCGAACCGCCATACCCGGCTTTCGCTGGGCCAATATTGCGCCCCTGTACGCGGATTGGTGATCGGATAATATTGATTGGGCCTCAGCGCCCGGCCCATGCCCACGGTAAGGTCGGTGCTGCGATATTTGCCTCGCGCGTCCTCATGGGGGAAATCGGCTACATCCCTTTCGAATCCCAGAATCTCAAGCTGCGCGACATTCTTCGCAACGGCCACCACATATTCGTGATCCGGCGAAATACCGGAATCACGCATTCCGCTCGCCATTCTCCGCCGACGAACCAGACTGGTCACGTAATTTTCCTGACCGAATATCTCACAGCATAAGGAAACGAGATTGGCTTGCTCGGCTTCGTCTATGCTGATCAGGATCAACCCATCTTCCCGCAGCAATTCCTTCGCCAGCATCAGCCGCGGGTACATCATGTTGAGCCAGTCGGTGTGAAAGCGCCCGCTGGCCTCCTTATTGCTGGTCAGCGCTTCCCCGGCCTCCCCCCGCTGGCCGGTCAGCGACAGATACTTGCCGATGGAATCGCGATAATCATCGGGATAGACGAAATCATTGCCGGTATTATAGGGCGGGTCGATATAGATCAGCTTCACTTCGCCCGCATAGGACCGACGCAGCAGCTTCAGCACCTCCAGATTGTCGCCCTCGATCAGGATATTGCGCGTTGCCTCCCAATCGACACTGTCCTCCGGCACCGGGCGCAGCGTGCCCAGGCTCGGGGTAAGCGCAAAGGCGCGGGCGCGGCGCTTGCCCTTCCAGTTCAGGCCATAGCGTTCCTCGCCATCCTCCACCGCATCGCCGAGCAGCTGGCGAAGCACGTCGAAATCGACCTTGCCGTCGGTCAGCGCCTCCGGGAAGAGCATCTTCAATTGCGCGATATTGCCCGCAACCGGATCACCGCTGCCCGCCGCCTCTTCATCGCGGCCGATACGCGGAATGGGATCATTGGCGTCCGTCATATTTCCCCCTCTTGCCCCCGAGAGACGTATGGAGAGGGTCGCCGCCCCCTCTTCCGCAATCGCCGCCTTCCCTAAAAAGGGCGATTCGAGGGACAAGCAAAAGCTGATCGGAAACGGCGGATATAGGGCGGGGAAACATCACCAATGCCCGGCTTTTCCGCGCCGCGTCTCTGGCGATGATCCTCCATAATGGAGGTATCGGGCACACCCCGGCACAGGTCCCTTCCCGGCCCGGCGGGGCTATTGCCCCGGCACCGGCAAGCGCGATAGGCGCGCCCCGGCAGAAGGTCAGGGATCAGGCTGATCCAGCGCGCACGCCGTAAAGATAAGCGCCGAAGCCTCTACAGGCCGGTTCGATGGGAGATATTCCCGCGCCTCGTTCAAACGAGGCTCATCCAACCGGTTCAGGCATCTCCCTGTCAGAAGAAAATATCCGACAGCCGGGAATGCGGAATGATCAAAATTGGAAAGGCGGGCTTTGATTCAAACAAAACCGAACACACTCTATGCGCCTGATGAAGCTGTGATGGAGTGTGCAGCGTAAAAGACCATGATCCAGCATATTACTGGAAAAGCCTTTTCTTTTCATTCTGGTGCGGTCGAGAAGACTCGAACTTCCACGGCCTTTCGGCCACAACGACCTCAACGTTGCGCGTCTACCAGTTCCGCCACGACCGCACATCAGAGAAGGAAGCCAGTCACCCGGCACCCGGTAGGCGCTGGCCCTTAGCAAAGGGTTTTGGGGGTTGCAAGCGCCCTGTGCAACTTTTGTCGGTTTATGACGATTTTAGAGTGATTTCGAGCCGTGGAAACCATCCGCTGGCTCGAAAACCTAGGGCATCGCCCGCTCAGCGGCCATTTTCGACAAAGGTCAGCGAAAGATTCTCCGCATTTTTGGGAATGTCGAGACGGCTCTCACTGATGCTTGCTTCCTCGCCCGGCTTCAGCTCCGCTTTGTCGGCCTTGGTAGTCCAGCTGAACACCATCCGGTCCTGACGGTCGCGCAGCTGCACCTCGACCGGCGGCACCGACAGGATGCGCGAGCCGCTGTTCACGATGCGCGCGCTGAACGCGAAATATTCCTGACCACTCGGCAGGCTGCGCCGCTCAGCGGGCTTGGCGAGGTAGAAGAGCAGGTCCGGCTCCTGACTGTCCGAAAGCAGCCCCGCGCGCACCGCCCATTGCGGCGGCCCGAGGAAATAGAGCGCCGTGCCCGCACCGACCAGTACCAGACAGAACAGGGCGGCCGCCCAGGTCCACAGCCGCGCCGGATTGCGCCGCGGCCGCCGGGATGACGGCGGATCGATCAGGCTGTTATCTTCCGCCAGACCGATCCCGGCGTCGAAATTCCTGCCGCTGCGCGCATAGGGCCTCTCCACCCGCGATACATCGACGGCATGGGCATAGCCGCGCGGCCGGTCCTCCCCGGCCTGCTCCGTTTCATATCCTTGCTCGCGCGCGGAATCGGCCATCGCATCGACGGCGGCATCCGGCACAGCATCCGGTTGCCGGTCGGACGCGGGGGCCGGAGCAGGAGATGGAGCCACGGCGGCGGAAGGCGCCGCAACCGGGACTTCCTCCCCGGCATCACGCCTTTCGTCCCGCGCGACCGGGGCCGCGGCGGCGGGCGGCGGAGGCGTGGGCGGTATCCCTTCCTCCCGCAAAGGCAGGGCGGCGCCCTGCTGGAACCAGCTATGCTTGCAGGAAGCACAGCGCACCTGGCGGCCATTGACGCCAATGGCTTCGTCGGGGACGATATAGCGGGTAGCGCAATTGGGACAGACAAGGATCATGTCACCTAATAAGCGCGCTCAGGACTCCCGCGCAAGTCACCATGAACGGATAAGCATGCACCACCTCACCGAAGAGGGGGCACGGCCGGTCCCGTTCTACCGGTGGCATCGGACTTTACGGGCGGCGGACCTTGTGCGATGGACAGGCAAGGGACACAGCGGGGCCAGCCTTAAACGGATATGAACGCCATAATCGAGTTCGAGAATATCGGCCTGCGCTACGGGGCTGATGAGGAGGTGCTGTCCGATATCAGCTTCTCCCTCTCCGCCGGTGGCTTCTATTTTCTCACCGGCGCGTCGGGCGCGGGCAAAACCTCCTTGTTGAAGCTGCTCTATCTGACGCAGCGGCCGACGCGCGGCGTGCTCAAGCTTTTCGGCGAGGATGTGGTGATGATGCACCGCAACCGCCTCCCCGGCTTTCGCCGCCGCATCGGCGTCGTGTTCCAGGATTTCCGCCTCGTTTCCCATTTGTCCGCGCATGATAATGTCGCGCTGCCGCTGCGGCTGGCGGGCATGGACGAACAGGAGATCGAAGGCCCGGTGCAGGAGATGCTCGCCTGGGTGGGCCTTGGCGAGCGCGCGGACGCGCTGCCCGAATCCCTTTCGGGCGGGGAGCAGCAGCGCGTCGCCATCGCCCGCGCGGTGATCGGGCGGCCCGATATCCTCGTCGCGGACGAACCGACGGGCAATGTCGATCCGGAGATGGCCAAGCGGTTGCTCGGCCTGTTCGAGGCGCTCAATCGCCTCGGCACCACCATCGTCATCGCCACCCATGATCTGCCGCTGATTTCGATGATCTCCCACTCGCAGATGATGCGGCTGGACAAGGGACGGCTGGTCGATCCGACAGGCTCGCTGCGTTTTCCGCCCCGTAATGAGCCTGCCGCGCTGCTGGGCCGTGCGCTTGGAAAGCCGCTATGATGGCGGATTTCCGGCAGAGTAGGGATGCCAGCCGCTGGTCGAGCCGCACCGCGCGCGCCGCGCGCAATCGCTGGCTGCCGCAGGGACGGCGCGGCCCGATGCCGTGGATCATCGGCATCATGATCTTCCTCACCCTGCTCGCCGCCGCCGCGATGCTCTCGCTGCATCAGGGGCTGACGCGGATGCATGGGGCGCTGGCGGGCGGCTATACCGTGCAGATCGTCGAGGCAGACGCCGCCAGACGCACCGACCAGGCCCATCGCGTGGCGGCATTGCTGCGCGCCGACAAAACCGTGCGCACGGTCGCCATCGTGCCGGAGGAGGAATTGCGCGCGCAGCTCCAGCCCTGGATCGGCACCGACAGCCCGCCCGACGAACTGCCCATTCCCGCGATGATCGACTTCGAGGCCGCACCCGGCGCCACCCCGGCGCAGATGCAGGCGCTGTCCCGTCAGATCGGCGCCCTTTCGCCCGCCGCCCGGATCGACGCGCATGAACAATATCTCGGCCCGGTCGAACGGCTGATGCGCGCGCTAATGTGGCTCGCAGGCGGGCTGGTGATCCTGATGATCAGCGTGACGGCGGCGGTGGTGATGCTCGCCGCCCGCAGCGCCCTTGCCACCCATCGCGCGACGATCGACATCATGCATTTGCTCGGTGCGACCGATATCCAGATCGCGCGGCTGTTCCAGCGGCGCATGGCGATCGACGCGATGTTCGGCGGCGTCCTGGGCCTCGGCGCGGCGGGGCTGATGCTCTCGCTGCTGGGAAGCCGGCTGATCGCGATCGATGCGGAGCTGGCCGGAATGATGACCCTTCCCCCCTTGCTGGCGCTGCTGTTGCTGCTGATCCCGATCGGCGGCGTGCTGCTGGCGATGCTGACCGCACGCATCACGGTAAGACGGGCACTGGAGCGCAGCCTGTGATCTCCCGCTTCCTCGCCTTCTGCCTGCTGCTCTATTGCCTCGGCTTCGCCTGGTTCTCGATCTGGCTGCCCCGTCCGCTCGACCTGCGTTCCACCGACGCCATCGTGGTGCTGACCGGCGGGGCGGGGCGGATCGACCGGGGGCTTTCGCTGTTGCAGGAAGGCGCGGCGAAGAAGATGCTGATCTCCGGCGTTGATCGCTCGGTGCGCCCGCATGAACTGGCGGTGCGCTATAATAAGCCCGATCGCCTGTTCGATTGTTGCATCACGCTGGGTCGCGAGGCGATCGACACCCGCTCCAACGGCATCGAGACCGCGCATTGGCTGGAAAAGCGCGGCTATGACACGGTTCGGCTGATCACCAGCGACTGGCATATGCGCCGGGCCGCGTTCGAGCTGCACGAGGCTTTGCCCAGGGATATCGTCCTTGTCTATGATGCGGTGCCGACGCGGCCGAGCCTCGCCATGCTGTTCAAGGAATATAATAAATATCTGCTGCGCCGCGCCGCCGCGCTGGTCGGCATCTGATCGAAATCATGACCTCCATGCCCCTTATTTTATTGCGCTCGCTGCTCTTCGCCTTCGCTTTCTACAGCGCATCCGTGATCCATGTGCTCACCGCGCTGGCACTGACGCCTTTTGGCACCGGGCCACTCTATCGGATCGTGCAGTCCTGGTCCTCGACCCATCGCTTCCTCTGCCGCTGGCTGCTCGGCCAGAAGGTAGTGGTCGAGGGCAGCCTGCCGGAAGGCCAGCATTTCTATGTCGTGAAGCATGAATCGATGTTCGAGACGATCGATATCCTGCAACTGGTCGCGCTACCCGCGATCGTCGCCAAGCAGGAGCTGCTCGACATTCCCGGCTGGGGTAGGCTTGCCGCGCGCTTCGGCATGATCGGCCTGAAGCGCGCCACCGGCGCGGCGGCGCTGCGCCATCTCCAGCGGCAGACGCGCATCGTGCTGGAAAGCGGGCGCTCGCTCTGCCTCTTCCCGGAAGGGACGCGCGCGCCCCATGGTGAGCATCCGCCGCTGAAAGCCGGGTTCGCCGCCATGTACCAGCTGCTGCGCCTGCCGGTCGTGCCGATCGCGGTCGACAGCGGCCGGGTTTCCCCCCGCAACAGCTTCCTCAAGCGGCCCGGCATCATCACCTATCGCATCGGCGAGATCATCCCGCCCGGCCTGCCTCGCGCGCAGGCGGAGGAACGCGCCCATGCCGCGATCAATGCGCTCAATCCCCCGGCCGCCGCCGCGCAGGCCGGGGATGGACATTCACCGCCAGCATGATAGGCGCAGCGGCATGAAGAGCCTCGCACTTATCGGTTTCGGCGATTTCGGCAGGCTGGCGGCGAACGAGCTTGCCGGCCGGTTCGATATCGGCGTGCATGATCCCCATAAGGACGCCACCACCATCGCCGCGCAGGGCTTTCGGCCGCTCTCGTTCGAGGAAGCCGCAACGAGCGATGTCGTCATCCTCGCAATGCCGGTGCAGGCGATGGAGGAGGCGATCCGCCGCCTCGCGCCGCTGGTGCGCCCCGGCGCGACGGTGATCGATGTCGGCTCGGTCAAGATGCTGCCGAGCCGGTGGCTGATGCACTATATGCCCGAGAGCGTGCATATCGTCCCCACCCATCCGCTGTTCGGGCCGCAGAGCATCGCGCGCGATGGCCTCCACGGGCGGCAGTTCGTGATCTGCCCCGCGCGGGGGGACCAGCATTTGCGGGTCGCCGCGCTGGGCCGCGCCATGGGAATGCGGGTGCGCATCACCAGCGCCGAGGAGCATGACCGGGAAATGGCGTTCGTGCAGGCGCTCACCCATTTGATCGGCCGCACGCTGGTCGGCATGAACATCCCCGACGAGATGCTCAAGACGCAGACCTACCAGCATCTGCTCGACCTCACCGGGCTGATCGGCAAGGACAGTTTCGAGCTGTTCACCGCGATCCAGACGCTCAACCCCTATGCGCACGAGATTGCCGGGGATTTCGTCGCCCGCGCGGCGGACCTGCTCACGCAGGTCCATGGCGCCCCGCAGGAATAGGCCGGTTCAGGCAGCCTCGGCCATTTCCCGCAGCAGCCGCGCCACATCGCGCATCTGCGCCTCGGCGCCGATGGTGATGCGCAGCGCATCGGGCAACCCCTGCCCCGGCAGCCAGCGCGTCGCATAACCGGCCTGCATCAGGCCCTGAAACGCGGTTTCCGCGCTCAGCCTGCCCTTGAACAGCACGAGGATGAAATTGGCCTTGCTCGGCACCACCGACAGGCCGTGATTGCCCAGTGCCTCGATCTCTCCGGTCAGCCATTGCCGCCACTGGCTGTTATGCGCGCGGCTATTTGCCACCCAGTCGCGATCGGCGACGGCGGCGGCGGCGGCCGCCTGCCCGGCGGTGGTGATGTTGAACGGCGCGCGGATGCGGTGCAGCGTCTCGACGATCGCCGGGGCGGCATAGCCCCAGCCGATGCGCTCGGCGGCAAGGCCATAAATCTTAGAGAAGGTGCGCGTCACCAGCACATTGGACGCACTTTTAGCGAGGTCGAGCGCGCCGTCATCCTCCTCGCCATCGAGATATTCGGCATAGGCCTGATCGATCACCAGCAGGATATCGGACGGCAGCGCCGCATGCAGCCGGGCAATCTCCGCGCGCGGGGTCATGGTGCCGGTCGGGTTGTTCGGATTGGCGAGGAACACCACCCGCGTGCGCTCGCTTACCAGCGCGAGCAGCGCATCGACATCGGTGCCATAATCCTTGTCCGGCGCCACCACCGGCGTCGCCCCGACGCGCCGCGCGGCGATATCATAGACGGAGAAACCATAGCGCACATAAAGGATTTCATCCCCCGGCCCGGCATAGGCGCTCGCCGCGATATGCAGCAACTCGTCCGATCCGGTGCCATAGATGATCCGCGTGGGGTCCAGCCCATGCACCGCGGCGATCGCCTCGCGCAGCTTCGCCGCGCCGGGATCGGGATAGGTGGCGAGGTCGGCGCTGCCCGCCGCGAAGGCCGCGCGCGCCGCCGGGCTGGTGCCGAGCGGATTCTCGTTGGCCGAAAGCTTGGCGACCGGCTTGCCATCATCGCTGGCGGCCTTGCCGGGAACATAAGGGGCGATGGCGGCGATCCAGCTCTTGGGGGCCGGGCCATTTTCGGAAAGGGGAGCGTTCATTACGCCCCCTTACCGCCATCCGCATGGCAACGCAAAGGGCATGTCGCGCCGGGCAGGACCGCGCCCGGCCGCCGGAATTTAACATCCCCTTTACCCTGTCCCAATAGCAGTCTGGCAAGCATTTCATCCTAATCCTGCCCAAGGATAGACCGATGATTCGGATTGTTTTTTCCAGGGAAAACCATGCTGCACAGCAAAATCACGCCGGAAGATGCGACGCCTGCAACCGGCGATTCGGCGCCTGATCGCCGCACCTCCGAACGCTATGTCACCGTCCTGAAAGTCGGCCGCGCGGTGGTCGACGGGCAGGACCAGCTCTGCCTTGTCCGCAACATGTCGCGCGATGGCGCCAAGCTCGACATTCGCGGCGAGGTCCGCACCGACCAGAAGATCCTGATCGAACTGCGGTCCGACAAGGTGGTGACCGGCACGGTGCGCTGGACCGGCGATCATGTCGCCGGCATCGAATTTGACGAGCCGGTCGACGTGCAGGACATGCTCCAGAACCGCTCGACCCGCAGCGTGCTGCGCAAATTGCCGCGCGCGCCGCGCTTTCTCGCCTCGGGCCGGGTGATTATGGAACTCGATCATGGCCTGATCAGCGGCTCCATCGTCAATGTCTCGCTGCATGGCCTGTGCTTCGAAAGCTCTGATGTGCCCCGCATCGATGAACAGGGCATCATCCGCATCGAAGGGCTGCCCGCACGGCGCGCCTCCGTCCGCTGGGCGCGCAACGGCATGATCGGCCTGCATTTCGAGCGGCCCATGGGCTTTTCCGAACTGGCACGCTGGCTCGAAAACAATCAGCCCCCGGCCTGATTCGGCAGGACCTTCCGGCCCTGCCTTTCCTGCCCCTCAGCGCTCCTTCGTGGCGCTGAAGGTCAGGTCGGGATTTTTTTCCTGCTGATAGCCCACGTCCCAGGCGCTTCTGGCCATATAGACGGGGTTGCCGTCACGATCCTTCGCCAGATTGCTCTGGTTATAATCGGCAAAATTGCGCAGTGCCGCTTCGCTGCCGGTCAGCCAGCGCGCAGTGTCGAAAGGCGAGGCTTCCAGCATCGCCTCGACCTTATATTCCGCCTCCAGCCGCGAGATCAGCACGTCGAGCTGCAACTGGCCGACAACACCGATGATCGACTGGCTGCCGATCTCGGGATAGAAGACCTGGATCACGCCTTCCTCGGAAAGATCATCGAGCGCCTTGCGCAGCTGCTTGGTCTTGGTCGGGTCCCTGAGCGCGACACGGCGCAGGATTTCCGGCGCGAAATTGGGCAGGCCGGTGATGCGCACATCCGCCTTTTCGGAAAGCGTATCGCCCACCCGCAGCGTGCCATGATTGGGAATGCCGATGATGTCGCCGGGAAAGGCCTCGTCCGCCAGCTCTCGATCCTGCGCGAAGAACAGGATCGGCGAGTGGACCGACATCGGCTTGCCGGTGCCCGACGGGGTAAGCTTCATGCCGCGCCGGAACCTGCCGGAACAGAGCCGCATGAACGCGATGCGATCGCGATGCTGCGGGTCCATATTGGCCTGCACCTTGAAGATGAAGCCGGTCACATCGCCGCGATCCGGAGAGATCGGCGCCGGCTCGGCGGGCTGCTCGCGCGGCGGCGGTGCATAGGCGGCGATCGCGTCGATCAGCTCGGTCACGCCGAAGAGCTTCAGCGCCGACCCGAAATAGACCGGCGTCAGGTCGCCATGGCGATAGGCGGCGAGGTCAAACGGCTCATAGCCCGCCTGCGCCAGCTCGCCCTCCTCATGCAGGCGCGCCCGCCCTTCTTCGGAAACGACATCGGCAAGCCGGGGATCATCGATACCGGTAAAGACCGCGCTCTTGCCCTCGAACTCCTTCGACGGACCGCTCGGCTGGCGCAACGTACCGGTGGCGAAGTCGAACACCCCTTCGAACTGGCCACCCATGCCGACCGGCCAGTTCATCGGGCATACGTCGAGCGCCAGCGCATCGGCGACCTCATCCAGCAGCGCGAAGGGATCGCGGCCTTCGCGGTCGACCTTGTTGACGAAGGTGATGATCGGCACATTGCGCAGGCGGCAGACCTCGAACAGCTTGCGCGTCTGCGGTTCGATGCCCTTGGCGGCGTCGATCACCATCACCGCCGAATCGACGGCGGTCAGCGTGCGATAGGTATCCTCGGAGAAATCCTCGTGCCCCGGCGTATCGAGCAGATTGAAGATGATCGAGCCGCCATCCTTGTCCGCGCGCTCGAACGTCATCACCGATGAGGTGACGGAAATGCCGCGCTGCTGCTCGATCTTCATCCAGTCCGACCGCGCGCGGCGATTGGCCCCGCGCGCCTTCACCTCGCCCGCCAGATGGATCGCGCCGCCTTCCAGCAGCAGCTTCTCGGTCAGCGTCGTCTTACCCGCGTCAGGGTGGGAGATGATCGCGAAAGTACGGCGAGAGGCAGTTGTCACGGGCTTGGCTTTCGTGGATGGTGGCCTGGATAAGGCGGCAGGTCGCGGAACGACCGGCTGCGGAACGGGCCTATAGAGCATTTTCGCCGCCAATGGGAACATCTGGCTGCCGGAAAATGCCTATGAGCGGAAAATGCTGATGGGAACGGGAAGCGCGGTTGAACGGTTTTCTGATTCCTGTCGCAAACAAACACCATGATCGCGCAAGGGAGCAATATCATGATCCGACGATTGAACCAGTGGGCGGCCTGCGCGCTTGTCCTGACGCCGGTTGCGGCCCCGATAATGGTGTCGGCGGTTCATGCGCAGGAGGACGATGCGCAGCAAAAGAAGGAGGACGACACGCTCGACAAGGCCGGGGATATCGCCAGCCAGCCTGCCCGCGATGTCGGCATCGCCAAGACGAAGATTCCCCCGATCCTGAGCGAAGCCGCCAAAAACCCCTATGCCGCGCCGAGCGGACGCAAATGCAATGCCCTGATCGCCGACATGGCGGTGCTGAACGAAGCACTGGGACCGGATTTCAGCGCCAACGAAGAGGAAAATGAAAACCGCGCCGGAAAGATCGCCGAGGCGAGCGGCAAGATGATCATCAACTCACTGATCCCGTTTCGCGGGCTGGTGCGCGAGGTGACCGGCGCCGCCCCGGCGGAAAGGCGGTTGCGGGCGGCGATCGCGGCCGGCATCGCCCGGCGCGGCTATCTGCGCGGGCTGGCCGAATCCCGCCATTGCAAGATTCCAGAATAGCGCGTCGCCCGTCTGAACCGGCGATGGAAGGTCAGGCCCAGAGTTCGAGGATCGTGCGATCCGTCCGGCCGCCGGTTTCCAGCACCTTGAGATTGGCCTCGAAGGCGATCTTCGCCGATGCCTGATCGACCAGTTCGCTGGCGAGGTCGACATCCGGCGCGGCGACCAGCCCCTGCTCATCTGCATGGGGCGAGGAAGGATCGTGGCGGATAACAGTGGCGTTCGGGATCGTGCCCAGACGCGAATAGGTGCCGCCGCCCGGCACTTCCGCCTGTTCGACGGTCAAGGGCTGATAGGCCCGCTGCCCGCCATTGGCGCTGGCACTGGCGTCGGTCGACCCCGTGCTGCCTGCATTGGCGATGTTGGAAGCGCTGGCCTGTAGCCGCATCAGGCCTGCCTGCATTCCCGAATAGGCCGTTCCGATCACCGACATGCGCCGCCTCCTTCGGGAAGAAGCCATGCGCCCAAGGCCCTTAACCGGGCGTGCCGGAAAAAGGTTGAGGGGCAGGCAACCAAAGATCGCCCGCCCCTCCCCATATCCCTTACCGCGCGGGATCAGCCGCGCAGGGTTCCGCCGAGCTTGCCCGCCGCCTTGACGATGGCGGCGCTGATCGCGGTCAGTTCTTCCTCGGTATAGCTTTTTTCGCCGGGCTGGAGCGTCACCTCGATCGCGAGTGACTTCATCCCCGGCTCGACGCCCGCGCCGGTAAAGACGTCGAACAGGCGCGCTTCAACGATATTCTTCTTGTCCGCGCCCTTCACCGCGCGGACCAGCGCCTCGCCCTCCACCCCTTCGGGCAGCAGGAAAGCGAAATCGCGCGTCACCGATTGCAGCGCGGGCGGCGCATAAGGCGCGCGCATGAAGCCGCTCTTGCGCTTTTGCGGGATCGCATCGAGGAAAAGCTGCACCGCGACGACCGTGCCGCCCAGATCGAACTGCTTCGCCAGCGCGGGATGCAGCACGCCATATTCGGCAAGCACCGCCTTGGGGCCGAGCCGCAGCGTCCCCGACTGGCCGGGGTGGAAGCTGCCGCCCGCCTCGCCCATCATCTGGAGATTCTGCACCGGCGCGCCCGCCGCCGCCAGCAGGGCGAGCGCCTCGGCCTTTGCATCATAGGCGGTGAAAGGCTGCGCCTTGCCCGTCGCCCAGCCGCGCGGGGTGTTGTTCCCCGCCAGCACGAGGCCGACCGTCAGCCGCTCATCGCTGCTGCCATCGGCGCGGCGGAAATAGCGGCGGCCGATCTCAAACAGGCGAATGGAGGACGCGCCACGGTCCGCATTGCGCCGCGCCGCCGAGAGCAGGCCCGGCAGCAGCGAGGGACGCATCACCTTCAGATCCTCGCTGATCGGGTTGGCGAGAATCCAGTCCCCGCCGCCCACGGTCGCGGCTTCCTTCTCGGAAATGAACGACCAGTTGATCGCCTCATTGAGACCGCGCGAGGCCGCCATGCGGCGCACGCGGCGCTCCATCAGCTGCTCCGCCGTCGCGGTGGGCTTCGCCACGCCCGGCGTGCGCGGCAGCGGCGTCGAGGGCACATTGGCGAGGCCATGGATGCGCACCACCTCCTCGACCAGATCGGCCGCGCCGTCGATATCGCGCCGCCAGCTCGGCACCGTGACCGACCAGTCGGCGGCAACCCCGAAGCCCAGCTTTTCAAGGATCGCCTTCTGCTCGTCCGCGCCGACATCCACGCCCGCCAGCGAGAGGCAGCGCGCCGGATCATAAGCGACGATCTTCGCCTCGACCGGCGGCGTGCCCGCGCGCGTCACTTCGCTTGGGCTGCCGCCGCAAATCGCCAGCACGAAGCGGGTCGCGATCGCCAGCCCTTCCTCCAGGAAGGCGGGATCGACGCCACGCTCGAACCGCTGGCGCGCATCGGAGGTGAGATTGAGCTTCTGGCCCGTTTTCGCGATGCTTTCCGGCGTGAAATAGGCGCATTCGATCAGCACATCGGTGGTGCCGTCCTGCGCGCCGCTATGCTCGCCGCCCATGATGCCGCCAATGTCGTGCGCGGCCACATCATCGGCGATCACCGTCATCGTCTCGTCGAGCGTGTAAGTCTTGCCGTTGAGCGCGAGCACTTCCTCACCCGCCTTCGCCTTGCGCGCGACCAGCGGCCCCTTGAGGCGCGCCATGTCATAGACATGGAGCGGACGGCCGAGCGCCAGCATCAGGAAGTTGGTGATGTCGACCAGCGCGCTGATCGGCTTCTGCCCCACCGACTTCAGCCGTTGTTGCAGCCAGTCGGGCGACGGGCCGTTCTTCACCCCGCGCACCGCCTGCGCGTAGAAAGCCGGGCAGCCTTCGCTATCCTCGATACGCACATCCGGGCCAGCGCCCTGCGGGACGAAGGCGGGAAGATGGGACAGCGCCTCGTCCAGCGGACGCAGGCGGCCCAGCCCCTTGGCGGCGAGATCGCGGGCGATGCCGCGCACGCCCATGCAATCCTGCCGGTTGGGGGTGATCGATACTTCCACCACCGGATCGTCGAGCTGCGCATAATCGGCGAATTTCGTGCCGATGGGCGCGTCGCCGGGCAGCTCGATGATGCCGTCATGATCCTCGCCCAGCTCCAGCTCTCGGGTCGAGCACATCATGCCATTGGAGTCGACGCCGCGGATCGCCGCCTTGCGCAGCACCATGCCATTGGCGGGCACGGTCGCACCCTCCACGCCGAACACGCCGACAAGGCCCGCGCGCGCATTGGGGGCGCCACAGACGACCTGAAGCGCGCCCTGCCCGGCGTCCACGGTCAGCACCTGCAACTTGTCCGCCTGCGGATGAGGATCGGCCGTCAGCACCTTCGCAACGAAGAAGCCGTTCAGCTTTTCGGCCGGGTTCTCGACGCCCTCGACCTCCAGCCCGATATCATTGAGCGCACCCAGAATCTCTTCAAGGCTCGCCTGCGTTTCCAGATGGATCTTGAGCCAGCTCAGCGTGAACTTCATGCGCCCACTCCCCCCGAAAGCGTCGGAATATCGAGCGCGGAGAAGCCGTAATGCTTCAGCCAGCGCAGGTCGCCATCAAAGAAAGCGCGCAAATCGTTCATCCCATATTTCAGCATCGCCAGACGGTCGACGCCGGTGCCGAAGGCAAAGCCCTGCCATTCATTCGCGTCCAGCCCGCAGGCCTCGATCACCTTGCGGTTGACCATGCCGCTGCCGAGCACCTCCAGCCAGCCGCCATTGGCGTCATCGCCGCTGCCGCCGATCACCCGCTGGCCGTTCACCAGCGTATAGCCGACATCGACCTCGACCGAGGGTTCGGTGAACGGGAAATAGCTGGGCCGCAGGCGCAGAACGATATCATCACGCTCGAAAAAGGCCTTCAGGAAGGTTTCCAGCGTCCATTTGAGGTGCCCCATATGAATGCCCTTGTCGATCACCAGCCCTTCGATCTGGTGGAACATCGGCGTATGGGTGGCGTCGCTGTCGCTGCGATAGACGCGGCCGGGCGCGATGATGCGGATCGGCGGCTCTTGGCTCGTCATCGTGCGGATCTGCACCGGCGAGGTGTGGGTGCGCAGCAGCATCGCCCGCCCTTCCGCATCGGTGTCCGGGAAATAGAAAGTGTCGTGCATCGCGCGCGCCGGGTGGGTTTCCGGGATGTTGAGCGCGGTGAAGTTGCGCCAGTCATCCTCGACCTCTGGCCCGCTCGCGACCGCAAAGCCGAGATCGGCGAAGATTTCCGCCAGCTCGTCCATCACCTGAGACACCGGATGCACGGAGCCTTGCCCCACGCCATCGACGGGCAGCGTCATGTCGAGCCGTTCGCCCGCCAGGCGCGCGTCGAGCGCCGCCTGCTCCAGCGCCGCCTTGCGCGTGGCGAGCGCGTCGGTAACGCCCTGCCGCAGGTCATGGATAGCGGGGCCGCGCTGCTGGCGCTCCTCCGGGGTCATCGCGCCCAGCGTCTTGAGCAGCGCGGTGATCACACCCTGTTTGCCCAGCGCACCGACGCGCAGTTCCTCGACCCGCTCCAGCGTGTCGGACTTCTCGATATCGGCCAGCAACCCGGCCTTCAATGCACTAATCTCGGTCATGCTTTTCCCATGCCTTCAGGGCGGAAAGGTTCGCGCCCTCCTCTAGAGCATGATCCGTCCGGATTGAAGCGGGTCATGCTCTAATTTTCCTGATTTCCCGCGTTTTCGCAGCCGCCAGATGATTCGACCTGAGCTGAAAACGCTCAAACGGGAAGGGCAACGCCTGAAAAAGGGCCTCGCGGGTCAGACCCGCGCGCCCAGCAACGCGCCGCCAAAGCCGATGAACAGCACGCCCGTAGCGCGGTTGAACAGCCGCTGGCGATTGGCAGGGGCGAGCCAGCGCGAGAGAGAGCGGCCGCCCAGCGCATAGGCCATGTACCAGCCGCTTTCGATCACCACACAGGTGCCGACCAATATCGCCAGCTGCGGCGCGAACGCCCGCGCGGGATCGATGAATTGCGGAAAGAAGGCGGCGGCCAAGATGATCAGCTTCGGATTGGCGAGCCCCGTCAGGAAGCCGGTGCCATAAAGCGAATGCAGCGACCGGACCGGTGCGCCCGCCTCCATTCCCATGGGCGAGGCATTCGCGCGCCAGGCCTTGATGCCGAGCCAGAGCAGATAGCCAACCCCGGCATAGCGCAGCACATCGAACAAATGCGGCGCCGCCTTCAAGATCGCCCCCAGCCCCATCGCGGAAGCGAGCAGATAGAGCAGCACCGCGCTCATCAATCCGGCCATGGTCGCAATGGCGCGCCGCCACCCATGATGGATGCTCTGCACCATCACATGCAGCATGTTCGGCCCCGGCGTCGCCGAGATCACGAAAGACACGCAGACAAAAAGCCACCAGGTCGAAAGCGCCATGTCCTATCCCTTCTGGATGGGCGGAAAAAGAAAAGGGCGCCGAGGTTTCCCCCGACGCCCTTCCCGAATTGGGTATGCCTGGGTTCAGGCAGCCGGAAGAGCCGCGCGGGCCTGGGCAACGATGCCCTTGAACGCTTCGCCTTCGTGCATCGCAATGTCGGCCAGGACCTTGCGGTCCAGTTCGACGCCTGCGAGCTTCAGACCGTGCATGAACTGGCCATAGGTCAGGCCTTCCATGCGCACAGCGGCGTTGATGCGCTGAATCCACAGGGCGCGGAAGCTCCGCTTCTTTACCTTGCGGTCGCGATAAGCGTACTGGCCAGCCTTTTCGACGGCCTGACGGGCGATGCGGATCGTATTCTTGCGGCGGCCATAATAGCCCTTCGCCGCCTTCAGAATGCGATTATGCTTGGCGCGGGTGGTAGTACCCCGTTTGACGCGTGCCATAGTCCGTTACTCCTTACTTCAGGCCGTAGGGCGCCCAGAGGCGGACGTGCGCGACGTCTGCATCGGACATGACCGAGGTGCCACGGTTCTGGCGGATATATTTCGCATTGTGGCTGATCAGGCGGTGACGCTTGCCAGCGACGCCATGCTTGACCTTGCCGGAAGCGGTGAATTTGAAGCGCTTCTTCACACCGCTCTTGGTCTTGAGCTTGGGCATTTTCGTCTCCTTGACTTGGACGTTGCGGACAGACTCGGCAGCCCTTTCGGCCGGACCGTCCCTTCCAGAATCGCCACGCTTGCGCATCGCGAAGGCGCGCCTATAGGGCGGGAGTCGCGCAAAGGCAAGCAAAACGGCAAGAAAATCGTGGCTTTCTTGCCCTTTCTTTCCCGCTGGCCGAACTTGCCACCGCCCCCACTTTGGGGATAGCTGGTGCTCACCATAATTTCAGCACGGGGCAGCATGACCCAGCCGATCCTTACCCTCACCCTCAACCCCGCCATCGACGGCGCCTGCGAAACCGATGTGGTGCGCCACACCCACAAGCTGCGCACCAGCAACGAACGCTATGAGGCGGGCGGCGGCGGCATCAATGTCTCGCGCGTGCTGGACCGGCTCGGCAGCCCGACCCTTGCCTGTTATCTGGCAGGCGGCTTTACCGGGCAATTGCTGGATCAACTGATCGAGGCGGCGGGCCTGCCGCATCTCTCGATCCCGATTGCCGACACCACCCGCGTCGCCCATGCGGTCTATGAGCGCTCCACCGGCCGCGAATATCGCTTCGTGCCCGAAGGCCCCCATATCCGCGAGCAGGAATGGCGCGCCGCGCTGGACCGGATTCGCGCGATCGATTTCTCCCTGCTGGTGGCCAGCGGGTCGCTTGCCCCGGAATTGCCTGATGATTTTTATGTTCAATTACAGTCAGTTATCGAAGAAAAAGGCGCAAGGATGGTGCTCGATTGCTCCGGTCCCGCGCTGACCCGCGCGGTCGAGGCAGGCGGCCTGTTGATGATGAAGCCGAGCCGGGGGGAGTTCGAGGCGCTGATCGGCCGCACCTGCACGGATATGGACGATATGGCCGGGGCCGCGCTCGCGCTGGTCCATAAGGGCGCGGCGGAGATCATCGTCGTCACCCTCGGCCATGAAGGGGCGCTGCTCGCCCATCAGGGCGGCTCGCTCTATCGCAAGCCACCCGAGGTTCCGGTGCAGAGCGCGGTCGGCGCGGGCGACAGCTTCGTCGCGGGCATGACCCACCGGCTGGCGCAGGGCTGGGCACCCGAACGCGCCTTTCTCTACGGTATGGCTGCGGGCAGCGCGGCGGTGCTGACGCCCGGCAACGATCTTTGCCATCCGGCCGATGTCGACCGGCTGTTCGCGGAACTGGAAAAGGGCGCCGGCTGATCCCTCGAAAGATCAGTGCCCTTCATGCCCGGCGTGCAGCGCCTCCAGCACATCGTCGAGCCGCGCCGGATCGCCGAGCGCCACGACATTGCCGTCGCTGTCATGGGTGAGCGGATCGCCATTCCAGTCGCACATGCGCCCGCCCGCGCCCTCGACCACCGGCACCAGCGCGGCGAGATCATGCAGCTTCAACCCGGCCTCGATCACCAGATCGACATGGCCGCTCGCCAGCAACGCATAATTATAGCAATCGCCACCCCAGACGGTATCGCGGCAATCGCGCGCCAGCAGCGCGAAATGCTCGCCGGTGCAGCCGGGGAAATATTGCGGACCGGTGCTGGCGAGAATGGCGTCGGATAGCTCCCGGCACCGGCGGCTGTGCACCGCCTTGCCGTTGAGCGTCGTGCCCTGCCCGGTCAATCCCGCCCAGCGTTCCTGCGCAATCGGCTGGTCGATGATGCCGAGCACCGGCCAGCCCGCCTGCATGAGGCCGATCAGCGTGCCGAAAATCGGTCGTCCGGCGATGAAGCTGCGCGTTCCGTCGATCGGATCGAGCACCCATATCCGCTCGGCATCGCCACGCTCCGTGCCATATTCCTCGCCGATGATGCCATCTGCCGGGCGTTCCTTTTCCAGGATCGCACGCATCGCCGCTTCCGCCGCGCGATCGGCCTGCGTCACCGGCGAATCGTCGGATTTGAAATCCGTCTCATAGCGGGCGCGGAAAAAGGGACGAATGGCTTCGCCCGCGGCATCAGCCAGCCTTTGCGCCAGCAGCAGATCATCTTGAAGGCTCATACCCCCTCCTTGGGCGAGCAGGCGGCATCGCGCAAGAGGGTCTGAAGCTGGTTTGAAAATGGGCGGGAAAGAGCGTCTTGCCAGTCCCCTCCTCCCCCTGGCCATCACGGGGCGATATCATGGGGTGGGAAACCGACGGGGAGTGGAATGGATCGGCAAACCCCCTTCGCAAACGGACTCTAAAGCCGGGAGGCTGCGCGCCGTTCTTTCCTGCGAAGGGAATTTTCGACCATGGCCGCGCTTGCCTGGATATTCAGCATCGGCAGCTTTCTGGGGGGACTGGCGCTCTGGCAAGACCTGCCTTCGCCGCTTGCCCAGCATCTCACCGCATTGCTGATGGCGGCCAGCCTCCTCTGCTGCCCCCTGCCCTGGCGGCATCCGGTGATGGCGGGCTTCCTGACCGGGCGGATGCGCCTGATGGCCTGCCTCGCCATGCTGATGGCGTTGCCGCTGCTGTTTTTTCCGGTGGGCTGATGCCGATGTTCCACGTGGAACATCGGCCTAGTTACGCGGCGCAACTTTTGCCGCGCGCGGAAACGCTCAGTCGAACAGGCTCGAAACCGAGCTTTCGTCCGCAATACGCTTGATCGCCTCGCCAAGCAGCGGCGAGATCGGCAGATGGCGAATCTTCTCCGCGCCGAGCACCGCATCATTGCCGAGAATCGAGTCGGTGATGACCAGTTCCTTCAGCTGCGAAGCCTCGACACGCGCCACCGCACCGCCCGACAGCACGCCATGGGTAACATAGGCGACGACTTCCTCGGCGCCCTCCGCCTTCAACGCGGCGGCAGCATTGCAGAGCGTGCCGGCCGAATCGACGATATCGTCGATCAGCACGCAGAAGCGGCCCTTCACATCGCCGATGATGTTCATCACCTCGGATTCGCCGGCGCGTTCGCGGCGCTTGTCGACGATCGCGAGCGGGGCATTGTCGAGGCGCTTGGCCAGCGCACGGGCGCGCACCACGCCGCCGACGTCGGGCGACACCACCATGATATTGCGATCGCCAAAGCGCGCCTGAATATCGGCCGACATCACCGGAGCGGCGAAAAGATTGTCGGTCGGGATATCGAAAAAGCCCTGAATCTGGCCCGCGTGCAGATCAACGCAGAGCACGCGGTCGGCGCCCGCAACGGTGATCAGGTTCGCGACCAGCTTGGCCGAAATCGGCGTGCGCGGGCCGGGCTTGCGGTCCTGCCGGGCATAGCCGAAATAGGGAAGCACCGCCGTGATCCGCTTGGCCGAGGCGCGCTTGAGCGCATCGATGCAGATCAACAGTTCCATCAGATTGTCATTGGTCGGATAGCTGGTCGACTGGATCAGGAACACATCCTCGCCACGCACATTTTCATGCACCTCGACGAATACTTCCTCATCGGCGAAGCGGCGTACGCTCGCATTGGTGAGTGGCATTTCCAGATATTCCGCGATCGCCTTTGCCAGCGGCAGATTGCTGTTGCCCGTCATCAATTTCATGAAAATGCCCTTCGTTACGCTGATGTGACGCCGGATATGGGCGTCCCTTTAGCGGCCACAGCGCAAAGTGCAACGCGCTTTTCCCGATTCTTTGTGCCGATTCGGCAACAGCGCGCCAAGAAAGCTTTTGCGAGGGCGGAAAATATTCTACCAGCCTGCGCATGACGCAGTTGATTTCCGCTTCAGACCCGGCTTCCGGTTCCGCCCCCGCCGCTCTCACCATCGCCCTTGCCCAGACCACCCAGTCCGTCGGCGACCTTGCGGGCAACGCCGCCGCGATGCTGCGCTGGCGCGAGCAGGCGCGCGAGGCCGATCTCATCGTCTTTCCCGAATTGCAGCTGATCGGCTATCCGCCCGAGGATCTGGTGCTGAAACCCGCGCTGGTGGAACGCGCGGGCGAAGAATTGCTGCGGCTCGCCGATGCGACCGGCGATGGCGGCCCGGCGATGCTGGTCGGCACGGTGATCGCCAATCGCGGCGTGCTGTTCAACGCGGTCGCGCTGCTCGACGCGGGCGAGATCAAGGCGATACGGCTGAAGCGCGAACTGCCCAATTACGGCACTTTCGATGAAAAGCGCCTGTTCGCCCCCGGTCCTTTGCCCGATCCGATCGACTTTCGCGGCGTGAAACTCGGCGTGCCGATCTGCGAGGATGTCTGGTATCCGTTCGTCTGCGCCCATCTGGCGGCGCAGGGCGCGGAAATCCTCCTCACCCCCAATGGCAGCCCTTATGAGATCGACAAGGATGACCGCCGCGTCGCGCAGGTCTGCTCGGCGCGCGTGCGGGAAACCGGGCTGCCCATCGCCTATCTCAACCGCGTCGGCGGACAGGATGAGCTGGCCTTTGACGGCGCGTCCTTCGTGCTGAATGGCGATGGTTCGCTCGCCCATCAGTTCGCGGACTGGCGCGAGGAACTGCGCATTACCCGCTGGGAGAAGAGCGAGGCGGGATGGCGATGCGCGCCCGGCGCGGCCGCCCCGCTCGCGCCTTATCCGGAGGATGTCTACAGCGCGATGGTCGTCGCCCTGCGCGACTATGTGGAACGCAACCGCTTCCCCGGCGTGGTGCTCGGTCTGTCGGGCGGCATCGACAGCGCGCTTTCCGCCGCTGTCGCCGTCGATGCGCTGGGCGCCGACAAGGTGTGGTGCGTGATGATGCCCTCGCGCTTCACCAGCCAGGACAGCCTGGACGATGCCGAGGGCTGCGCGCGCATGCTCGGCGTCCGTCTCGATACCGTCGCCATCGAACCGGCGGTCGAGGCATTTGACAGCATGCTCGCCGATATTTTCACCGGGCGTGGACGCGATATCACCGAGGAGAATATCCAGTCGCGCATCCGCGGCGTCACGCTGATGGCGATTTCCAACAAATATGGCCATATGCTGCTCACCACCGGCAACAAGAGCGAGATGTCGGTCGGCTATGCCACCATCTATGGCGACATGGCGGGCGGCTATTCGGTGCTGAAGGACGCCTATAAGACCACGGTGTTCGACCTTTCGCGCTGGCGCAATGAGGCAAAGCCCGCCATCGGCCTCGGCCCCGATGGCCCGGTGATGCCGGAACGCGTCATCACCAAGCCGCCCACGGCCGAACTGCGCGAGAACCAGAAGGACGAGGACAGCCTGCCCCCCTATGAGGTGCTCGACCCGATCCTGCATGGGCTGGTCGAAAGCGAATTGTCGGTCGATGAGCTGGTCGCGCGCGGGTTTGAGCGGGAAACCGTCGCCCGCATCGAACGGCTGCTCTATATTGCCGAATATAAGCGCCGCCAGTCGCCCCCCGGCGTGAAACTCGGCAGCCGCAATTTCGGCCGCGACCGCCGTTACCCGATCACCAACGCCTTCCGGACATCATGAACGCCTCCTCCCCCATCGTCACCCGCTTCGCGCCTTCCCCCACCGGCCATCTACATGTCGGCAATCTGCGCACGGCGCTGCACAACTGGCTCTGGGCGCAGCGCCATGGCGGCCGTTTCCTGCTCCGCATGGACGATACCGATGCCGAGCGGTCCACCGCCGAATTTGCCGATGGCATCCGTACCGACCTGCAATGGCTGGGGCTGATCCCCGATGCCGAGGCGAAACAATCGGATCGTTTCGCCCTCTATGAGGCTCGGTTTGAAGAGCTGGTCGCGACGGGCCATGTCTATCCCTGCTATGAAACGGCGCAGGAGCTGGACCTCAAGCGCAAGGTGCAGCTCGGCCGGGGCCTGCCCCCCGTCTATGACCGGGCGGCGCTGAATCTCAGCGAGGCCGAGCGGGCTGCGCTGGAGGCGCAGGGCGTGAAACCGCATTGGCGCTTCAAACTCGACCATGACCGGCCGATCGGCTGGACCGACCTGATACGCGGGGAGCAGCATTTCGACCCCCGCCTGCTGTCCGATCCGGTCATCCGCCGCGCCGATGGCAGCTGGCTCTATATGCTCCCTTCTGTAATCGACGATATAGATATGGGCGTCACCCATGTCGTGCGGGGGGAAGATCATGTCTCCAACACCGCCGCGCAATTGCAGATGTTCACCGCGCTGGGCGCTCCTGCCCCCGCTTTTGCCCATGAAGCGCTGCTGGTCGGCACCGAGGGCAAGCTCTCCAAGCGACTGGGATCGCTCGGCATTTCTACCTTCCGCGAGGCAGGGATCGAGGCGATCAGCCTGATCGCCCTGCTCGCGCGGATCGGCACCAGCGACCCGGTGATCGCCACCACTACGGTGCAGCCCCTGATCGACGGCTTTGACTTCGCCCATTTCGGCCGCGCGCCCGCCCGTTTCGACGAGCAGGAACTGGCGCTGCTCAATCAGAAGATCGTGCATCAATTCGATTATGCTACGGTACGGGATCGCCTGCCCGCTGATATGAGCGAAGCGGGCTGGCTCGCCATCCGCCCGAATATCGAGACGGTTGCGCAGGCAGCCGACTGGTGGCGCATCGTCACCGGTCCGATCGAACCGGCGGGGCTGGAGGCAGAGGACCGCGCCTTTCTCGGGGAGGCGATCGCGGTGCTGGGGGAAGCGACCTTCGACGCGGCAATCTGGCAATCCTTGACCGGCGCGCTGAAGGAAAGGAGCGGCCGCAAGGGCAAGGCGCTGTTTTTGCCGCTGCGCAGGGCGCTGACGGGCCTCGATCATGGTCCGGACATGAGCCAGCTTCTTCCGCTCATCGGCCGTGAGGAAGCCCTGAAACGGCTTGGTGACGCTGTTTCGGGATAGAGGATAGCACTGCCCTCAGGGAAGGCGGCGGACCTCCAGCGGCACGTCGCACACATCCATCCCGCCCAGCGCCACCATTGGCGGCCGGGGATGGAGTTTCTCTGCGATCAAGGCCGCGAAGCGGGCATTATCCGCCGCCCGATATTGAAAGCGCGGGCGTTCGCTTTCGGGCATGTCGCTTGCGAGCCGGATCGTTTCGATCGGCGTGAAATCCGCCGGATTGTCGTAGAATCCCCATTTGCCCAGACTGCGCGGCAGCGCGGACAGATAAGGCGCGCCTTCGATCACCCGTCCGATCACCGTATAATTGCGATCGAGCCTGCGCGCGCTCCCGCCGAGCGGCATGAACAGTTCCGCGCCGCTGCCGGTATCGGGCGCGTCTGCCCGCCCGACGCCCACCGTCGCATAGCAATGCGCGATCCAGCTTTTTGTACCATCGCTCGCCATCGGCCAGCCATCGGCGCTGATGCCGGCAAAGGCAGAATAGGCATCCGCCTTGGGCAGACGCTGGACAATCGGCATGGCGGCGAAATCATATTCAGCGGCGGGATATGGCTTCACCGATGCAGGCAGCGGCCTTTTGGCGGCATCCCCCCATTGCACGACCCAATTATCCTGCACGCGATTGATCGCCTGGCCATCCCACCAATGGGCGAGCGCCATCGCCCGGATATTGGCGACATGTTCGGGCGCATAATCGGGGGCGAGCCGGATGATGATCGTACGATTGCCGGAAAGGCGCATCACCAGCAGTTGGTCGTCGGCTATCGTCCGCCAATCACCTTCCTGCGGCACGGATGCCGTGGAACGAATGGCCTGAGCATGCGCGGCGGGAGCCGGCAGGGCCGAAAGGAGCGAGAGCATCGATACGATAAAGCACGCTCGCCGCGCTGGAAATTCCCCGGCCATGCCCCTGCTCCCGGCGGTTATGCGTCTGGACCCGTCAGGCGCTTTTCACTGTTCCATGGAAAATGCTGTCGTCCAGCGGACGGCGATCGCTGGGCGCTTCCCGCTGCTGCAAAGCTTCGGGCAGCGCCGCCTTGTCGCCGGGATAGCCTATGGCGATCGCCGCCTCGATCCGGTATCGGTCCGGCGCGCCTGTCACGCTGCGGGCCTGATCGAAATCCACCCCGGCCATGCCATGGGTCACCAGACCGAGGCTCGTCGCCTGCAAGGCCAGAGCCATCCACGCCGCACCCGCATCGAAACTATGGCTGTGCGACGGCCGCTCGGCACCCTGATATTCCATCATTGTATCGGAAAGTACAAAAACAAGCGCCGAGGCATTTTGCGCCCAAAGCTGGTTGCCCGGCAACAAGGACGCGACATAGGCATCCCAATGTTCGTCCCCGCGCAACGCATAGGCGAAGCGCCAGGGCTGGATGTTGAGGCTGGAGGGCGACCAGCGCGCTGCCTCAAAAAGCGAAAGCAGCGTCCCCTTGTCGAGAGGACGCGGATCGAAGGCGCGGGGCGACCAGCGATCGGTAAAAATCGGCAGGATGGCGTGATCCGGATTACGGTCGGTCATGGGAAAGCTCTCCCTTTTCTGGAAGGAAACCGGATCGGTCCGCGATCCGGCGACAGAAGATATCAGATCAATTCGCCGGAAAGGCGCTGACAAAGCATGTCGAGCTGGTCCAGCGTCGAATAGCGCAGCGACAAAATTCCGGAGCCATTGGCGCCATGCTCGATCATCACCTTCAGCCCCAGCATATCCGCCAGATGCTGTTCCAGCGCGACGATATCGGCATTGGGTTCGACCGCCGCCTTCTCGCGAGTCTGGGTACCCGAATTCGCCTTGCTGACCTTGCCCTTGACCTGCTGCGCCAGCTTTTCGGTCTGGCGAACGGAAAGCCCCTTGTCGATGATGCGCTGCGCAATCTGCGACGCGTCCTCGACACCGATCAGCGCACGTGCATGTCCCATGGAGAGGCGCCCTTCGCGCACCACGTCGAGCACCGTGCCGGGCAGGTCGAGCAGACGCATCATATTGGCGACATGGCTGCGCGATTTGCCGACCAGCTTGCCGAGCGCTTCCTGGCTGTGCCCGAAATGGGCGATCAGCCGCGAATAGGCCTCCGCCTCTTCGACGGGATTGAGATCCTGACGCTGGACATTTTCGATGAGCGCGATTTCCATCGTCTCAGCGTCGGTGAAGTCGCGAACGATGGCCGGAATCTGGTGCAGCCGTGCGCGCTGCGCGGCACGCCAGCGCCGCTCACCGGCAACGATCTGATATCCATTGGCCAGCGCGCGCACGATGATCGGCTGGATGACGCCCCGTTCCGCGATGCTGTCGGCCAATTCCTGCAACGCAGTCTCGTCGAACTGCTTGCGCGGCTGGTCGGGGTGCGGGAAAATAGTGGAGATATCGATATGCTGGACCGACCGGCCATTGCTGGCGGCAGTGACGGCCTCGGCGTTGGACGCTCCCGCCTCGCCACGCGCAATCGGCTCTTCCTTCAGGGTGTCGCCAAGCAGAGCCGAAAGGCCACGACCCAGCCCATGCGGACGACGCTGCGGCTTGGCTGCCCGCTCTTCCTGATCCCTGACGCTATCCGTTTCACTCACCGCGACTTCACTTCCTTCCTTCATCGTCACGCCGCCATCTCCGGCTGCGGCAGACGTTCGATCAGTTCCCGCGCCAATTGCATATAGGCTTCCGATCCGACGCAACGATGATCGTAGATCAGCGCGGGCAAGCCATGGCTCGGCGCTTCGGACAGGCGCACATTGCGCGGGATCACCGTGTCGAACACGATCTTGCCGAGGCAGGCGCGCACATCCTCAGCCACCTGATCGGTCAGACGGTTGCGCCGGTCATACATGGTGAGCGCCACCCCCATGATCGACAGGCCGGGATTGAAGCGCCCCTGAATCCGCTCGACGGTGGTCAGCAATTGCGACAGCCCCTCCAGTGCAAAAAACTCGCATTGCAATGGCACCAGCAGCGATTGCGCGGCGACCAGCGCGTTGACGGTCAACAGGCCGAGCGAAGGCGGACAATCGATCAGGCAGATATCCCAATGCCCGATATTCTCATCCAGGCTGCGCTTCAGCCGATGGGTGCGCTCCGCCATTTCGATAAGCTCGATCTCTGCGCCGGACAGGTCCTGCGTGGCGGGAATGATGTCGAGTTTCGGCACACGGGTATGGATCACCGCGCCGGCCAGCGATACTTCGCCCATCAGCAGATCATAACTGGAAAAATCGCGAGCGGCATGATCGATGCCCAGCCCCGTCGATGCATTCCCCTGGGGATCGAGATCGATCAGCAAGGTACGCTGACCGGTTGCCGCCAGTGCCGTCGCCAGATTGATCGCCGTCGTCGTCTTGCCGACGCCACCCTTCTGGTTGGCAATCGCGATGCGTATCATGCTTTACCACCCCTTTTCCGCACATTTTTCAGGACCAGGATCGCGCTTTCAGACGCGGTGAGGCTCGGTTCGACCCTTGCCTCACTCTGCCACAGCGATTGGGCTATATCCAACTCATTTTGATAATTTTGCCCTTTGGGAAGCACCCAGACGGTCTTTCTTCGCGCCAGCGGCAGCGCCGACGCGATCAGCCTGTCCATCGGCGCATAAGCGCGCGCGCTGATGACCGATACCGGCGTGGTGAAGGAAGAGGCTGCCCGTTCGACCTTGCCGAGAAAGACCGAAGCATTGGTCAGACCCAGTTCCCCGATCACCCCATTGAGGAAATCGACCCGCTTGCGGCGCATTTCAATCATCGTCACCTGATAGCCGGTCAGGATCGCGACGACGATGCCGGGCAGGCCCGCCCCGGCGCCAAGGTCTACCCAGATCGCGCCCGGTTCCGCTTCCGGAACGAGCGGAATGAGCTGCGCGCTATCGACGATATGGCGCGCCCAAACATGGTCGCGCGTCGATTCCGCGATCAGATTCTGTTCATCCATCCCGGCGAGCAGAAGAGCAACATAGCGCTCCAGCCGATCCCATGTTTCACGTGAAACAGAGAAATGACTCTCCAGCCAGCGCCGTGCTTCTTCCTCGGTCATACCGCCTGCCGCCGCCGCAAATGTACGAGAATAGCCGCCAGAGCGGCAGGGGTGATACCGGCAATCCGGGACGCCGCCGCCAATGTTTCCGGCTGTGCCGCCGTCAATCTTTCACGCATTTCGAGGGAGAGTCCGCCTATACCGGCATAATCCATATTCGCCGGAATACGGATCGCCTCATTACGATGCAGCTCGGCTATCTCGGCGGCCTGCCGTTCGAGATAGGGCGCATAATGCGCATCCTCCAATATCTCATCCCGCAGGTCCGCCTCGACCGTGGCGAGTAATGGGACCATATCCACAATGACCTTTTCCATTTCCGGAAAGCGCGCCCATTCGAACAGAGATCGGCGGCTGCCATCCTGCTTTACCGCTATGCCTTCGCGCGCCAGCTCGGCGGAGGATTTCTCCCGCTGCAATTCTTCCATTACGGCCGCCCGGCTGCGCTGGCGGAACTCATGCCAGCTCCCCCGCTCCTCACCGACCAGACCATGATCGATGGCAATTCCGGTGAGCCGCGTCGTCGCATTATCAGCGCGCAAACGCAGACGATATTCCGCCCGCGCCGTCAGCATCCGATAGGGTTCGGTCACGCCATGAAGGATGAGATCATCGATCATCACGCCGATATAGCTGTCGGTGCGATCCAGTTCGAGCGCGGCCTGCCCCAGTGCATGGGCAGCCGCATTAGCCCCCGCGACCAGCCCCTGCGCCGCAGCTTCCTCATAGCCGGTGGTGCCATTGATCTGCCCTGCGCAATAAAGGCCCGGAATCGCCGTCAGGCCGAGGGTTCGGTTCAGCGCGCGCGGATCGACATAATCATATTCGACGGCATAGCCGGGCACCGTCATCTCTACGCGCTCCAGACCGCGCATCGACCGCAGCATGTCCCATTGCACATCGACGGGCAGAGAGGTGCTGATTCCATTGGGATAGACCAGCGGCGTATCCAGCCCCTCCGGCTCCAGAAAAACCTGATGGCCATCCCGGTCGCCAAAGCGGAAAATCTTGTCCTCGATCGACGGGCAATAGCGCGGCCCCCTCCCCTCGATTGCACCGCTGAACAACGGAGAACGATCCAGCCCCGACCGGATGATCGCATGGGCGCGCTCATTGGTGCGGGTGATCGCGCAGGCCAATTGGGGAAGCTGCCGCCCGCTCGACATCGCTCCCATCGTCCAGTGGTCGGGATCGGAGGGTTGCTCATCCAATATGGCCCAGTCGATCGTCCGGCCATCCAGACGGGGAGGGGTTCCCGTCTTGAGCCGCGAAAGCGGCAGACCCAGCGCGCGTAATCTTTCCCCAAGACGGGTAGCCGCACGTTCTTCAACTCGGCCGCCGATCGTCACTTCCTCGCCGCGAAACAGCTTGCCGCCAAGGAAGGTGCCGGTGGCCAGCACCACCGCGGAAGCCAGAATCTTGCTGCCGTCGGAAAGTTCGATACCGGCAACCTCACCGGCGGGACCAAGGACAAGATCGGCGGCCTCACCGGCAAGCACGCTCAGCCCACGCTGGGCCTTTATCTGGCGCTGCACCGAAGCCCGGAAAAGAGAGCGATCCGCCTGTACGCGAGGCCCCTGCACCGCCCGTCCCTTGCTCGCATTGAGCATCCGGTGATGAATGGCGGCATCATCCGCCGCGCGAGCGATGATGCCGTCAAAGGCATCCACTTCCCGCACCAGATGTCCCTTGCCCAATCCACCGATGGCCGGATTGCACGACATGGCGCCGATGGCCGCCGGATCGAAAGTGACAAGGGCCGTACGCGCGCCCTTGCGCGCCGCAGCGGCCGCAGCCTCGCTTCCGGCATGGCCGCCGCCTATCACGATGACATCGAAATCCTTGCTCATGAAGGCAGCCCTTAGACCATTTCGGGCGATATTGGCATCAGCATTTCGACGAGATTTCTTTCTGACGGGATAGCAGGGCGTGATACCGGCCCGATGGTATCCAAATCGTCAACGTGCTGTGCATCAATGTTTCACGTGAAACAAAAAAGCCGCGTCACTTTCCGATGCAGAAACGGGAAAAAAGGGTATCGAGCATATCCTCCACCCCGCTCCGTCCAATCAGTCTGTCCATATATCCGCGTGCGCCGCGCAATTGCTCCGCGACGATCAGCAAGTCCTGTTCCTGCTCGATCGCAGCAAGGTTATCCACAATCGCCGCAACAGCCTTGCGTTGGCGCTCATGCAGGGCATAGCCCCCTTCCGCCGGAAGGAAAGAACGCGCCTTTTCCGCGATCCTTTCGATCAGCGCGTGCATATTTTCACCCGTGTAGGCAGAAATCGCGATATCGGCCCCTTCGGGCATCACCCAACCGAGCCGGTCCATCTGCGTCGCAACCCGAAGTGCATCACCGCGCGGGCAACGAGAAACCTCCCCCAGCCAGAGCAGGATATCGGCCGCCTCGATCGCATGATGGGCGCGATCGATGCCGATGCGCTCGATATGATCCTCGCTGGCTTCGGCCAGCCCAGCCGTATCCGTCAGCACAAAAGCGATACCGCCCAGATTGACCGGCACCTCTATCCTGTCCCGCGTCGTGCCCGCTATATCGGAAACGATCGCCGCCTCTCTCCCCGCAAGCGCATTGAGCAACGTCGACTTGCCTGCATTGGGAGGACCAGCCAACACCAGCTGAATGCCATCGCGCAACCGCTCCGCCGATGGCGCGGCCAGTTGCTCCGCCATGTCCAGCCGCAACCGGATAAGCGACCGGGCGAGCTGCTGTTCCATCCCATCGTCGGGAACATCATCCTCATCCGAAAAATCCAGCAGCGATTCCACCTGCGCCGAACAGGCAAGCAGGCCGGCGCGCCATTCTTCCAGCCGTCGGGAAAAATGCCCATCCGCCATGCGCAAGGCGGCGCGGCGCTGACTCTCGGTCTCGGCCGACAACAGGTCCGCCAGCCCTTCAGCTTCGTTGAGATCCATCCGGCCATTTTCGAATCCACGCCGGGTAAATTCCCCGGCGACAGCTTCGCGTACGGAAAAATGTCCCGCCCTTCCCTGTTCCTCCAGGGCTGCCAGAATCGCGCGAATAACGGCCTGTCCGCCATGACAATGCCATTCGGCGAGGTCTTCACCGGTTACGCTATTGGGGCCAGGAAAGCATAATAAGAGAATCTGGTCCAGCTCGTCGCCATCGGCTGGGTTATAGAGCGTCCGCAACCCGGCCCGGCGAGGATGCGGCAAACCCTCCCCCGCCAGAAAAGCCGTGCTGACCGCAAAGGCCTGCGGTCCACTGATGCGAATGACGCCGATCCCCGCAGGGGGTCGCCCGCTGGAAAGGGCGTAGATGGTGTCGCTCAACACTCGATCCCTCGAAAGGGGGTCAGCCCTTGGACTTGCCGCCTGCCCCGGTGCTGGCGAGGCCGATGTCCATCATCTGCTGGAACAGGCGCATGCTGGCATCCCCCATCGGGGCAAAGGCACGGATCATCTTTTCCATCTGTTCCACGCTACCCGCACCATCCATCGCGCCGATCACCGAAGCGATATATTTTTCATGCACGGGCGACAGGTCAGGCAAGCCGAGAAAGGTGCGAGCCTCCTCCGGGGTGCAATCCACATTGACGGTAACCTGCATAGCCTGCCCTTCCCCTGGAAAACCGATATCGCCTCGCGACGGGCGATATCCGTCTTAATCCACCAGCGTCATGATGCCAACTTTATGATCGACAATGCCTTCATAGATCATCGATCCGGCGACATAGAGGATCACCAGCAGGCCGAGATAGGCGATCCAGCGATAGCGTTCGATATATTTGGCGATCAGATTGGCGGCCACGCCCATCAACGCCACCGACAGGATCAAGCCCACGATCAGGATGCCGGGATGCTCCCGCGCGGCGCCAGCGACGGCAAGGACGTTATCGAGGCTCATCGATACGTCGGCAATGGCCACCGACCAGGCGGCGCCAGCGAAGCTCTTGGCCGGGCGCAGGCCGCTGCTTTCATCGCCGACAATTTCAGGAGAACCGACATTCTGCGTATCGTGACGTAGTTCGCGATACATTTTCCAGCTGACCCAGAGCAGCAGCAAGCCGCCCGCGAAGATCAGGCCGACGATCTGCATCAACTCGCTGACCACCAGCGCAAAGGCGATACGCAGCACCAGCGCGGCAAGAATGCCGATCATGATGACTTTCTTGCGCTGCGCTTCCGGCAGGCCCGCAGCCAGCGCGCCGACGACAATCGCATTGTCGCCAGCGAGCAGCACGTCGATCATCAACACCTGAAGAAAAGCGGAAAGGGCGCTCGGCGATCCGATGTTCGAGAAATCAGCGACAATGTGCGACCAGATATCCCCCAAGGAGGATGTCGAACCCGCAACAGCGGCGGCATTAGCCAAAATCTCAAGCATTACAGTCAAACACCCTGAAGATGAAAAGGTTCAGCCTTATTGATTCATGGAATCGAAGAAATCCTCATTGGTCTTCGAATCCTTCATCTTGTCGAGCAGGAACTCCATGGCATCGACGGTGCCCATCTGCATCAGGATGCGGCGAAGTACCCACATCTTCGACAGATTGGCCTTGCCGACCAGCAATTCTTCCTTGCGCGTGCCGGACTTGCCGACATCCAGCGCCGGGAAGATGCGCTTGTCCGCAACCTTGCGGTCGAGCACGATTTCGCTGTTGCCGGTGCCCTTGAACTCTTCGAAGATCACCTCGTCCATGCGGCTGCCGGTATCGATCAGCGCGGTGGCGATGATGGAAAGCGAACCGCCCTCCTCAATGTTGCGCGCGGCGCCGAAGAAGCGCTTGGGGCGCTGCAACGCATTGGCGTCGACACCGCCGGTCAGCACCTTGCCCGACGACGGGACAACGGTGTTATAGGCGCGGCCCAGACGGGTGATCGAGTCCAGCAGGATCACCACGTCCTTCTTATGCTCGACCAGACGTTTCGCTTTTTCGATAACCATTTCAGCGACTTGCACATGGCGCGCGGCCGGTTCGTCGAAGGTTGAGGATACGACTTCGCCATTCACCGACCGCTGCATGTCGGTGACTTCCTCCGGGCGCTCATCGATCAGCAGCACGATCAGGAACACTTCGGGATGGTTGTCGGTGATTGCCTTGGCGATATTCTGGAGCAACACCGTCTTACCGGTGCGCGGCGGCGCGACGATCAGCGCGCGCTGGCCCTTGCCCTGCGGCGAGATGATATCGATGACGCGGGCCGACCTGTCCTTGACGGTCGGGTCGAGCGTATCGAGACGCAGCTTCTGGGTCGGATAGAGCGGCGTCAGGTTATCGAAGTTCACACGATGGCGCACGGCCTCGGGATCATCGAAATTTACGCTGATAAGCCGCGTGAGGGCAAAATAGCGCTCCCCATCCTTGGGGGCGCGGATCTCGCCTTCCACCGTGTCGCCGGTGCGCAGGCCATATTTTCTTACTTGATTGGGCGATACATAAATATCGTCCGGCCCGGCGAGGAAATTGGCTTCCGGCGATCGCAGGAAACCGAAGCCGTCGGGCAGCACCTCGATCGTCCCCACGCCCATGATCTGCTCGCCATTTTCGGCCTCGGCCTTGAGGATGGCGAACATCAGGTCCTGCTTGCGCAGCGTCGACGCACCTTCGACCCCCAGCTCTTCGGCCATGGTCACGAGTTCGGCGGGCGTATGTTTCTTCAGGTCTTTAAGATGCATGGGGAGAGTCCGGGATGCGTTGAATATGATGAAATCGCAATGGAAAGCGGGCCATACGGTCGATGGGGAATTGCCATGCCCAGCCGAACGGCGAAAGGAACAGGATTCGCGTTATCCCGGCGCGCCCATCAAGTCAAGAACGGACCCGCCTCGCTTCAGGCTCTACGTATTTTCCCGGTCAGAAGGGTTTCACCACCGCCAGGATGACGATGATCGCCGCCAATATCCCCGGTATCTCGTTGATCATCCGCAAACGCTTGTCGCTGAGCGGCCGCAGCCCCTTCGCCAGCTTCTTCGCATAGCCGATCATCCAGCCATGATAGCCCGACAGCACCAGCACCAGCAGCAATTTCAGGTGGAACCAGGGCATCGACCATGCCTCTATGTTCACCATCAGCGTCAGCCCCAATATCCACAGGATGATGAGCGACGGATTGAGGATGATGCGGCGCAGCTTGTCCTCGCGTTCGATCCACTTGCGATCTTCCTCGGACCCGACCGGGCATTCCTGATGATAGACGAAAAAGCGCGGCATCATGAAGAGGCCCGCCATCAGGAAGATCGCGAAGATGATATGCGCGGCCTTCACCCAGAGATAGGCATCGCCGAGAAACCAGCTCATTTCGCGCCTCCCAGCCGGGCGAGCATCTGCTCCACATGGGCGATCGGCGTGTCGAGCAGGATGCCATGGCCAAGATTGAAGATATGCGGCCGGGCCGGGAAGGCCGCGAGAATGGTGTCGATCGCATCATCAAGCGCCTGTCCGCCCGCCAGCAGCGCCAGCGGATCGAGATTACCCTGCACCGGCAACCCCTCGGGCAATGCGGCATCGGCCCAGCGCGGATCGACCGTCTCATCCAGCCCCACGGCGTCGACACCGGTTTCCCGCGCATAATCGACCAGTTTCGCGCCCGCGCCCTTGGGAAAGCCGATGATCGGAACCCCGGGCCGCGCCGCCCGCAATCGTTCCACAATCGCCCGGTTGGGGGCGATCACCCAGCGTTCGAACTGCTGCGGGGAAAGACTGCCTGCCCAGCTGTCGAACAATTGCACGGCTTCCACGCCCGCATCGATCTGGCCGATGAGATAGGGGAGGGTCGCCTCGACGATGGCATCGATGATCCCCTGGAACCGCTCAGGGTCGCTATAGGCGAGCCTGCGGGCAGGCGCCTGATCTTTGCTCCCCTGCCCCGCCACCATATAGGTCGCGATCGTCCAGGGGCTGCCTGCAAAGCCCAGGAAGGTTGTTTCCGGGGCGAGACGGGCCTTCACCTGCCGCACTGTCTCGTAAATCGCCTCATAGCGCGACCAGTCGGGAGTCAGCGCCTTCATGTCGCTATCCGCCAGCACGGGCGCGAGCCGGGGACCTTCGCCCGCCTCGAACCACAGCTTCTGGCCCATCGCATAAGGCACGATCAGGATATCGGAGAAGAGGATCGCCCCGTGCAGGCCGTCATCGCCGGTGCCGAACCGTTCCAGCGGCTGCAAGGTGACATCGGCGGCGGCCTTGCTGTCATAGACCAGTTCGAGAAACCCCCCCTTGTCGGCCCTTAGCGCGCGATATTCGGGCAGATAGCGACCTGCCTGCCGCATCATCCAGCGCGGCGTGATCGACGGACGCTGGCCCTGTAGAACAGCGAGGAGGGGTTTGGCCGACGCCGGAGACATGGAGACTATTATATCCTGTTTATATAGATTCAGATTGATGAAGTTGTTGTCTGGTTGAAGCTGGGGTTTATGCCTTGTCCCCAATTTTGCCAACAGGGAGGAGAGGAATTTCCGGATGCAGGAAGGGGGATTGGACAATTTGTCCCCATAACTAACAGGCTGTGCATAATTTTATGCGCCTCTGGATCGACTGTGGATAACAGCTCTGGCATTGGGGACGAAACAGCAGGGGTGGTTTATCCCCGAGACTGTCCCTTGATTTATCCACAGGTCCCCAACACAGTCATCCCATGACCCGGCTTCATCTCCATCTCATCTCGGATTCCACCGGGGAAACCCTGGAAAGCATCGTCAAGGCGGCCATCGCCCAGTTCGAGGATGTCGAGGCGATCCGCCATTTCTGGCCGATGGTGCGTTCGGAGGATCATCTCCAGCGCATCCTGAAGGAGATATCGGGCAATCCCGGTCTGGTCCTCTTCACCTTGTTCAACCCGCTGTTGCGCCGCAAGCTCGAACATCAGTGCCGGGCGCTGGGCCTGCCCCATGCCGCGCCGCTCGACAGCGTGACCGATTCCATGTCCAATATTCTCGGTCAGGAAACCCGCAACCGTCCCGGCCGCAAGCATATATTGGACGAGGCCTATTTCGCCCGGATCGAGGCGATCCAGTTCACCATCGCCCATGATGACGGCGTAGGCGAGGAAAATTGGGAAGAGGCCGATATCATTCTCGTCGGCGTGTCGCGCACGTCGAAGACGCCGACCTCCATCTATCTCGCCAATCGTGGTTACAAGACCGCGAATATCCCGGTCGTGCCGGAATCCCCTCCGCCTGAAAGCCTTTACCGGCTGAAGCATCCGATGATCGTCGGCCTCACCATCAGTCCCGACCGGCTGATCCAGATTCGCCGCAACCGGCTGCTTTCGCTCAATCAGGCACCGGAGACGGCCTATGTCGATCTGGAGCGGGTGCAGCAGGAGGTCAGCTTCGCCCGGCGGATGATCGCCGACCATGGCTGGCCGACCATCGACGTTACCCGCCGTTCCATCGAGGAAGCGACGGCGGCGATCATCACCCTGTTCAACGACCGCATCATGGGCCGGTCGGAAAACCCCGAGGTTCCGGCATGACCGATCCGATTCTTCTCGCCTCGCAAAGTTCCAGCCGCCGCGCGATGCTGGAGGCGGCGGGCGTTCCGTTCGAGGCGCTTTCCCCCAATGTCGATGAGGAGGCGTTCAAGGAGGATTTCCGCGCGCGTGGCCTTGATGCCCGCCATATTGCCGACGCGCTGGCGGAAATGAAGGCGCTGCGCCTTTCGACGCGGGCGCCGGGCGGGCTTGTGCTCGGCTGCGACCAGACGCTGGAGCTGGAGGATGGATCGATGATCGACAAGGCCGTCGATCGCGCCGATGCCGCCGCCATATTGCGCCGCTTGTCGGGCGCAAGCCACACGCTCCACAGTGCCGCGGTGATCTGCGAGGGGGGGAGGCCGGTCTGGCGGCATATCGAAAAGGCGCGGATGACGGTCCGTCCGCTTTCGGATGCGTTCATCGACGCTTATCTCGATCGCGAATGGGAGCAGGTGCGCTGGTGCGTGGGCTGCTATCGCATCGAAGGTCCGGGCGCGCAGCTGTTCAGCGATATTCGCGGCACGCATTTCGCGATTCAGGGCCTGCCGCTGCTGGCCTTGCTTGACTTTTTGCGCGTGCGGGGCGTTCTGGCGCAATGAGCACCGAAATATCCTCTCCTCCGCTTCCCTATGCCGAAGTCATCGGCGATCCCATCGCGCACAGCAAATCGCCGCTGATCCACAATTTCTGGCTGGAAAAACTGGATATAGAGGCCGAATATCGCAAGACCCATGTGCGTCCGGAGGATCTGGCCGCCTATTTCCTCAAGCGCCGGGCCGATCCCGACTGGCTGGGGTGCAATGTCACCATTCCCCACAAGGTCGCGGTGATGGATTTTGTCAGCGACCCCGGCAAGGTCGGCGATCTTATCGGCGCGATGAACACCATCGCCTGTGAGACTGCCGGTCCGTTGATCGGCACCAACACCGATGCCGGCGGTTTTCTGGCCCCCTTGCAGGCGATGGGATGGCGCGGCAAAAGCGTGCTTCTCGTCGGTGCGGGCGGCGCGGCGCGGGCAATTTTATATGCTTTGCTACAAATTGGTGTCGATCAGGTGACGCTCATGGTCCGCGACAGCGCCAAGGGGCAGGCTCTGCTCGATCGTACCGGAATAAAAGGCCATGTTATCAACATGGAAGACCCTGTTCCCCCGGTCGACCTCGTGGTCAATTGCAGTTCCCTCGGCATGGCGGGCCAGCCTTCCTTGACGCTCGATCTTGCTTCCCTGCCGGATCAGGCGGTGGTGTATGACATTGTTTATGTACCACTTGATACGCAATTATTGCTGGATGCGCGCGCACGGGGCTTGCGGACGATCGATGGTCTGGAAATGCTGATCGGTCAGGCGGCGCTTGCCTTCGATATTTTCTTCGATGCGCCTGCGCCGCGGGAATTTGATGCCGAACTCAAGGCTTTGCTGATCGCGGCGGATTGAAGGACGCGAGGCTTTATGGCGAAAATCTATGGCCTGACCGGCTCCATCGGCATGGGGAAAAGCGCGGTGGCGGCGATGTTCATGCGCGCCGGGGTGCCGGTGTTCGACGCCGATGCGGAGGTTCACCGGTTGCAGGCCCCCGGCGGCAGGGCATTGCCGGCGATAGAGGCGCGCTTTCCCGGCACCACCGGCCCGCAGGGGCTGGACCGGGCAAAACTCGCCGCGATCATCCTTGCCGATCCGCGCGCGCGCAAGGCGCTGGAGGGGATCATCCATCCGATGGTCCAGCAGCTACGGCGGACATTTCTGCGCCGCCATGCCGCGCGTCCGCTGGTGATCCTTGATATTCCGCTGCTGTTTGAGACGCAGGGCGAACGCAAGCTCGACGGGGTGATCGTCGTCACCGCCCCGGCGTGGAAGCAGCGCAGGCGGGTGCTCGCGCGGCCGGGAATGAGCGAGCGCAAATTCCGCTCGATCCTCGCCTTGCAGACTCCCGATGCATTGAAACGGCGCCGCGCGGATCATATCATCCATACTGGCACCACATTTCACCGGACCCGGAGCCAGGTCCGCACGTTGCTTGCTTGCCTTCTGCGCAAGCCAGCGCAATAGTAAGAATCAGAGGGTCATTAGAGTCGATGCGCGAGATTATCTTCGACACAGAAACGACCGGATTCGATCCCCAATCGGGGGATCGGCTCGTTGAAATCGGCTGCATTGAAATGGTGAACAGGGTGCCGACCGGCGCTACCTATCATTGCTATTTCAATCCCCAGCGATCGATGCCGGCGGCGGCGGAGGCGGTGCATGGTCTTTCCGAGGCATTTCTGCGGGACAAGCCGCTCTTCCCCGAAAAGGTGGAGGAATTGCTGGACTTCCTCGGGGATTCGATGCTGGTCGCACATAATGCGCGGTTCGACTTCGGCTTTCTCAACCATGAACTGAAGCGGTGCGCGCGGCCGGATATCTCGCTCGATCGCATGATCGATACGATGGGGATGGCGCGTATCGCCCATCCCGGCGCCAAGCATACCCTTGATGCCTTATGCTCCCGCTATGGCATTGATCGCAGCCATCGCGTCAAGCATGGCGCGTTGCTCGACGCGGAATTGCTCGCCCAGGTCTATATCGAACTGACCGGCGGGCGACAGATCGGCCTTGGTCTTGCCGATGCGGCGGCTTCGGACGCCGCGGAAAAGGCCGACACAGGCGCGAAGGCAGGTCCTTCGCCTCGTATCCATCGGGAACCACGGCATTTTGCCGTCCCGGCGGATGAACTGGAACGGCACCGGGCGTTTGTCCGGACCCTCAGCAATCCGTTATGGGAGGTCGCACCAACGCCTGCCGAAACGGCCTGAGGTCGTTCCGAAAAACGGGCCCGGCCCTGCCGGTCCCGGAAAAAGCCAAAGGAGAAACTTCAGATGGACATTCGTATTTCCGGTCATCAGGTCGATACTGGCGACGCGCTCAAGGAGCATGTTTCGACCCGATTGGAAGCCATCGCCGACAAATATTTCTCCCGCACCATTTCCGCGCATGTCACCTTCCGCCCCGCGCCGCATGGGGCGTTCCATTGCGATATCGTCTATCATGTGATGGCTGGCCTCATCCTCAAGGGCGCCGGTGAGGCGCAGGATGCCCATGTCTGCTTCGATATCGCAGCAGCGCGCGTGGAAAAACAACTGCGCCGTTACATGAACCGGCTGAAGAGTCGGCAGGCCCAGACGGCCGCCGCGGAGGCGGCGCGCAATCCGGAAATCGAATTCGACAATGCGGCCTATACCATCTTCGCTTCGGCGGAAGAGGAAGAGGAACCGGCCGAGGCGCCTGTCATCATCGCCGAAACCCGGGTCGACATTCCCGAGGCCAGCGTTTCCGACGCGGTGATGATGCTCGACCTGCGCAACACCAATGCGCTGCTTTTCATGAATGCGGGCACCTCCGCCTATAATATGGTCTATCGTCGCCATGACGGTTCGATCGGTTGGGTGGAGCCTCGCTGACATAGGGCATTGCGTTCCTCAGGCCCTGCCACGACAGCCTTTTGGTTGACGTTGCGGCATGGTGCGACTATGCGCCGAGGCCTGAGGACCAATGCGATGCTTGTCGCAACAAGGGAGCAGCGGTATCGGGCGGTGGCAAGGCCCGCCGCGCAGCCAGAGCATTTTGATGACCGATTTCCATGATCTCCTAGTTCCGAAGGCGGTTTCCAGCAGGCTTTCGGTAAACAACAAGAAGCAATTGTTTCAGAAGCTGGCGGATATGGCGCAGGAGGCTTATGAGCTGGCGCCCGATCTCGTCTATGAACGGTTGATGGAACGGGAGCGGCTGGGTTCCACCGGCTTTGGCGGTGGCATTGCCATTCCCCATGCCAAGCTTGACGGGCTGGACAAGGTTCATGCGCTTGTGCTGCTGCTCGATCCGCCGATGTCGTTCGAGGCGGTGGACGAGGCGCCGGTCGATATCATCTTTTCCCTCCTCTCGCCGGTCGACAGCGGCGCGGAGCATCTGAAGACCCTGGCCCGCGTGTCCCGCTATCTGCGCAGCGGCCAGAATGCCGCCCGTATTCGCGGGGCGGGGTCCGACGAGGCGCTGCTGGCCCTGCTGACCGGGGCCGAGGCGCGTGACGCCGCCTGAAAGCCCGGCAGAGTCGGCCCCCAGCGGGGAGCAGGCCCATTTTCGCGCGCTGGAGCGGCTTTATGCCTCCGCGCCGATCAATCATCTTTTTTCGTCCCGCCTCAGCATAGAGGAAGCCGGACGCGCGGTGATCGACTTTACCGTCGACGAGACGCTCTACCATGCGGCGGGCGCGGTGCACGGCACCGTCTATTTCAAGATGCTGGACGATGCGGCCTTCTATGCGGCCAATAGCCTGGTGAATGACCGCTTCCTGCTGACCACCGCGTTCAACCTGCTGTTCACCCGGCCGCTCAAGGCGGGGCCAGTGCAGGCGCTCGGCCGCTGGGTCAGCGGGCACCGGCGGGTCTTCGTCGCCGAGGCAAGTCTGATCGACGCCAGCGGCGAGGAAATCGGGCGCGGCACCGGCACCTTCATGCGATCGCAGCACGCGCTCGCCGGCTTGCCCGGCTATAACCCCGCCCATGGCTGAGGACCGGCGCGAGGCTTTCGCCTCCGGCCGTTCATACGAGGCATGACTCCCCGCCTCACCAGCCAGCTGCTTGTGCAGGCGCTGGTTCGCCGTACCCATGCCGAGGGAGGCTTTGCCGCCGTCCTGCACAAAGGGGATGCGATCAGCGGCGCCATCCTGCTCAGTTGCCCGGAGTCGGACGGAAAAGCGCGCTTTTTCGAACGTATGCCGACCCTTTCAGGTGGTTATGAGATTGCTCCTGTTGGTCAAACATATTGGGGTAATGAAGAGCAGGCGACTCAATATATTGATCGCCGCCGCCGATCCGACCCGGATTTATGGGTGCTGGAACTGGATGTCCCAAATGGGGAACGACTCGCCGCCGCCCTTTTGAGCGGTAATTGACATACCCCCCCTGATCCTTATGAGGGCCCGAGCTTTTGCCCATGCGCAGGTTGCCGATGGTCGTTCACTGGGGGACGGAACGCGGTAAACACGCAGACGGGGGGCGGCACGGCGTCCTATAAGATAAGAGAGGATGCGACGTTTCGGCCGACCAACCGCATGTTTTTGGATTGGTATGAGTTTTCCGTTGAAGTCTGCGCTGGTCGCGACGCTGACTCTTTGTTCTTTCACCGCCGCAGTGGCCGGTGGCGTTTCCAGGGCCGATGAAGCCCCTTCGGTTACGGGACTTCAGCCCGTTACCATCAGTTCCTCTCCCTCCGCTGCCGATATGGCGAAGGCGCAGGCGATTCGGTTCGCCCCCCGGAAGGAAGTGGTCCAACCGCTCGGCACGATGCAGGCCGGGCCGCGATCGGGCGATATGACCGCCGCTGCGCCGCGCGCGGATGAGGTTATCGCCGTTCCCGACAAGGATTATGCCTCGCTCGCGGCGATGGTCCGCGATGTCGACACCAGCGTTTCGGTTTCCGAAGAGACCAAATGCCTGGCCAGCGCCATCTTCTACGAATCCCGCAGCGAGAGCCTGGAAGGCCAGCTTGCGGTGGCCCGCGTGATCGTCAACCGCGCCGATTCCAATCGCTTCGGCGATGATATGTGCGACGTGGTGGCCCAGCCCGGCCAGTTCAGCTTCGTGCGCGGGGGCGTCATTCCCGAGCCTAATGCCAGCCGTCCGGCCTGGAAAACGGCCGTTGCCATCGCGCTGATCGCACAGGACAATGCCTGGACAAGCAAGGCCGAGGGCGCGCTTTATTTCCATGCGCGCCGGGTGGCTCCGGCCTGGCGGCACACCAAGGTTGCCGTCATCGACAACCATATCTTCTATCGCTGATAGAAATGAAGGGCGGGAGGAAAAGTTCCCCCGCCCTTTTGCTTTGCGGTCAGGACCGATCCTGACGGAATGCAGGTCCCGTCAGAATACGGGACCCTGAACCGGCCCGCTTTTGCCGGGCGTGGCGCTTCCCGGCTTACCATTATCCAGAATGTCGAGGATCGCCTGGCTGCGGCCATCGCGCTCGGCATAGTCGTGCGCTGACATGCCGGCGAGCGTGTCGGCCTTGTTGGGATTGGCGCCCTTGCTGATCAGCAGGCGGATGAGCGGCAGGTCGCGCAACTGCACCGCGCGGATCAGCGGGGTTTCGCCGCTGTCATTGGTCTTGTCGACCTGCGCGCCGCTGTCGAGCAGCACCTGCGCCCCCTCGACGAAGCGCAGGCGTGTCGCCACCATCAACGGGGTATTGCCCTGCGCATCGGTCATATTGGGGTTGGCGCCCTTGGCGAGCAGGAAGCTCATCCAGCCCGCGTCGCGCCGTTCCGCGACAATGTGCAGCGCCGTCTGACCCGTCGAATTGTCGCGGGTATTGATGATGGTGGTGCCCGGCTTGCTGATGATCTCCGTGACCTTGGCGCCGTCCTTGTCGCGCACGGCCTTCAGGAAATTATAGCTGTCGGAAAACTGGGCCATGGCGACGCCCGGCAAGAGGGTAAGGGCCAGCATCGCTGGTGCAAGAAAGCGCAACTTCATCATCAAGGTGTCCGCACTATAAAAAGGATTGGCCGAATATGGCCCTCCCTCCTTATGTTTTCAAAGCCAATTTACAGGGGATTAACAATTGCCAAATCCCCCCCTTTCGGGGCATGGCTGAACCATGGTCAGGACAGTTTTTCTGGCGCTGCTCGGCGGCGCGGCGATGATGCTCTCTGCTTGCGGATCTTCGGAATCGGGGCCGGAGGCGGCGGACCGGGGCAGCCTTGCAGGCGCGAAGATCGGCGGGCCTTTCACCCTTGTCGATCAGGATGGCCGCAAGCGCAGCTGGGACGAGTTCAAGGGCAAATACCGGCTGGTCTATTTCGGCTATAGCTTTTGCCCGGATGTCTGCCCGGTCGATCTTCAGCGCATTGCGCAGGGCCTGGCCCGCTTCGAAAAGGACGCGCCGGATCGGGCCGCGAAGGTCCAGCCCATCTTCATCACCCTCGATCCGGAGCGGGACACGCCCGAGGCGCTCAAAAATTATGTGAGCGCCTTTCATCCCCGGCTGATCGGCCTTACCGGCACGCCGGAGGAGATCGCCGCGGTCGCATGGTCCTTCGTCGTGGTCTATATGAAGGAGCAGCCCAAGGGATCAACCGAATATCTCGTCAGCCACAGCCGCACCCCCTATCTGTTCGGCCCGGAAGGCGAGCCGATCGCACTGGTGCCGGTCGATGATCCGGCGACGACGGATGCCGATGAGGGTCGCCCGGAAGAGGTCACGAAAATGCTCGACCGCTGGGTTAAATGACGGCGCTGCGCCCGCGCTTCTGGGAATTGCCGCTCGCCGCGCTGACCGGCGAGGAATGGGAGGCGCTGTGCGACGGATGCGGCAAATGCTGCCTGCACAAGGCGGAGGATGAGGACACTGGCCGCATCTATTTCACCAATATCTGCTGCAAGCTGCTCGACAAGGAGAGTGGGCGCTGCACCAGCTATGCGACGCGCCATCGCTATGTGCCCGATTGCGTGCGGTTGAAGCCCGATATGCTGGACGATATTCCCTGGCTGCCGCGCAGCTGCGCCTATCGCCTGCGCAATGAAGGACAGCCCCTGCCCGACTGGCATTATCTGCTGAGCGGCGACCGGGAGGCGGTGCATCGCGCGGGGGTATCGGTGCGCGGCTGGACCGTCGATGAGGATGATGCGCTCGACTGGGAGGAGCATCTTGTCGAGCGCGAGATCTGAATCCTCGCTGGTCGTCGATGGTGAGACGATCCCGCTGCTGGTGCGCCGCTATGCCCGGTCGCGCGGCTATCGGCTCCGCTATGACGGGGCGAATCGCCGCCTGTTGCTTTCATTGCCCGCGCGGGGCGGGCTGCGCGCCGCCCTGAGCTGGGCGCAATCGCAGGAAGGCTGGGTCCGCACGCAGATCGGCAAGGCGCCGGACCGGCTGCCGTTGGCGCCGGGCGCGCTTGTCCCGGTCGAGGGAAAGGAGCGCCTGATCCGCTGGGATCGCGCCTTCCCGCGCACGCCGATATTGGCGGAGGCGGAACTGAGTCTGGGCGGCCCGGAGGAACAGGTCGGCCCGCGCCTGCTGCGCTGGCTGCGCGCCCATGCGCTCGATACCCTCAGCCGGGAAACGCTGATGATCGCGGCGCGCGAAGGCTTGCGGGTCAGTTCGGTGAGGATCGGCGATCCGCGCAGCCGCTGGGGCAGTTGCACCAGCGATGGCGCGATCCGCTATAGCTGGCGGCTCATTCTCGCCCCGCCGGAGGTTCGGCTGGCGACTGTCGCGCATGAGGTTGCTCATCTTCTCCACATGGATCACAGCCCGGCCTTTCACGCCGCCCATGCCCGGCTGCTGGGGCAGGACCCCACCCCTGCCCGGCACTGGCTGCGCGCCCATGGCGCGGCGCTGCATCGCGTCGGGAGCTGACGAGAGGTCGCTGACGATCAGGGCCTAGGTTGTCAGGGCTTGCGTGTCAGGGCCGGGGTATCAGGGCCTAAATGCTGGCTGCGCACCCTGATCGGCGGGACGGTTGCCCGAAGGCCTGCCGCCATTGTTGCGATTGGGGTCGCGGCCCAGAACATTGTCGATCCATTGCTGGTCGAGCTTGCCCGAAGGCTGGTCCTCGGGCGCAGGGGCTGCGCTGTCGTCGGGACCGGTCGGATAGGGGCCGTCATGCGCCGCGCCGGGGATGGGGTTGCCATCCTCATCGACCATCGCGCCATCGTCGGGATTGCCATAATAGGCTTCATTGTCCGGCTCCAGCTGCCATTCGGGCAGGGTCACTTCGGTCTCGAAATTCTCGACCGGCCGCTTTGCGACCGCGACCCGCATGAAGCTGGCGAAGGCCTGCGCCGGGGCGCGGCCGCCCTGAAGGCCGCCGACCGGCTTGGCGTCGTCGCGGCCCATCCACACGCCGGTGGTGATGCCGCTCGAAAAGCCGAGGAACCAGCCGTCCTTGTTGCTGTTGGTGGTGCCGGTCTTGCCCGCGACCGGGCGGCCGATCTGCGCGGCGCGGCCAGTGCCGGTGTTGACGGCGGTCTGCATCAGGTCGGTGATGCCCGCCGCCACCCAGGGCGCGACCAGCACGCGGCTGGTGTCGTCCTGATGGGTATAGAGGATGCGCCCGTCCGCGGTCGTCACCTTGGTAATGCCATAGGGGGTCACCGCCACGCCCTTGCGCGCGACCGAGGCGAAGGCGCGGGTCATGTCGATCAGATGCACGTCGGAAGAACCGAGCACCATCGACGGCTGGGTATTGACCGGCGTGGTGACACCGAAACGGCGCGCCATGTCGGCGACGGTATTGAAACCGACATCCTGACCGATCTTCGCCGCGACGGTATTGACCGAATAAGCGAAGGCGGTGCGGATGTTGATCTCGCCCGAATAGCGGCCGCTGCTGTTGCGCGGGCTCCAGCCGTTGATGTCGACCGGCTCGTCCACTACCTTGGTGTCCGGCGTATAGCCGCCTTCCAGCGCGGCGAGATAGACGAACAGCTTGAACGCCGAGCCGGGCTGGCGCATCGCCTTGGTCGCGCGATTATAATTGGACGTCACATAATCGAGGCCGCCGACCATCGCCCGCACCGCGCCGTCGCGGTCGAGCGAGACCAGCGCCGCCTGCGTACCGGCCGGGGCGCTGGCGCGCAGGGAAGCGGTCGCCGCATTCTGCATGCCGAGGTCGATCGTGGTATAGACTTCCAACGGCTCATTCTGCTCGGTGATCAGCGTGTCGAGCTGCGGCAGCGCCCAGTCGGTGAAATAGCGCACGCTGTTTTGCGGCGGCTCGGGCGCCATCTTCACATCCTGAAGATTGGCCTCCGCCCGCTCCTGCCGGGAAAGGTCGCCATTTTCCTCCATCACGTCGAGCACGACGCTGGCGCGGCCGAGGGCGGCTTCCACATCGGCGGTAGGGCTGTAGTTGGACGGAGCCTTGACGAGGCCCGCGATGATCGCGGCTTCCGGCAGGCGGAGGCTGGTGGCGGGATGGCCGAAAAATTTGCGGCTGGCCGCGTCGATGCCATAGGCGCCGCCGCCGAAATAGACCTTGTTGAGATAGACTTCGAGAATCTGCTGCTTGGAGAATTTCCGCTCCATCGCCAGCGCGAGCACCATCTCGCGAATCTTGCGGCCGAAGGAATAGCTGTTGTTGAGGAAGATATTGCGGGTCAGCTGCTGGGTGATGGTGGAGGCGCCCTGCATGCGCCGGCCGGTGCCGCGATTCTCGACCGCGAACAGCGCCGCGCGCGCCATGCCCACCGGATCGACGCCGGGATGATGATAGAAGCGCTTGTCCTCGACGGAGACCATCGCGCGGGTCATCACCTCCGGGATCTGGTCATAATCGAGCCAGCGGCCGAAGCTCGGCCCCAGCGACACGATCACCGAGCCATCGGCGGCGTGCACGCGGATCATCTGCCCATTGGGCGAGGATTTGAGGCTCTCGAAGCTCGGCAGCGATTGCATGGCGATGAAAACCGCCGCCACCAGCGCGATGATGCCGCCCAGTGTCGCAAATATGCCCAGCTTCAGGAAACGCACGAGCCAGAGTTTCGCCTTTTGCGGCAGTGCCATGCTGAATATTGTCCGCCTTATCGTTCATCAGCGGCTTAGCCTGTCAGGGAATCGGCCGCAAGGTAACAGGCTGCCGGAAAGCCCTTCCGACCGCGTTTTTGCCCCAAAACATAGCTGGCTTTAATCGTCGCTGAACCGGATCAGCGCGGTTCGAAGTCCATCGATGCGCTGTTGATGCAATAGCGCAGGCCGTTTTCGCCCGGCCCATCGGGAAAGACATGGCCCAGATGCCCGTCGCAGCGGGCGCATCGCACCTCTATGCGGGTCATGCCATGGCTGGAATCGACATGTTCGTCCACGGCCTCCCCCTCGACCGGTTCGGTGAAGCTGGGCCAGCCCGAGCCGCTATTATATTTGCGGGCGGAATCGAACAGCTCCGCCCCGCATCCGGCGCAGAGATAGAGGCCGTCGGCCTTCAGCTTTTCATAAGCGCCGGTGAAGGCGCGCTCGGTGCCGCCCTGCCGCAGCACCTGATATTGTTCCGGCGTCAGCCGTTCACGCCATTCGGCGTCGGAAAGAAGGAGTTTGTCAGCCATGGGGGAAATATGTTGCGCCTGCCCGGCGAGTGCAAGGGGCAATCCGATCCTGTCCTATCCGCGCGCGCGGGCGGCCTGCCGGGATATGGTGAGCAGCGCCTGACGCACGGCCAGATCGCCCGGTCCCCGGGAATCGCGGGTCGCGCGTTCCACCTCCAGCAGATGGTGCATCAGCCGGGCGACGGAACCGAGCGGCCAGGCGCGGGCCTGCCGCTGGACGAGCGCCTTGTCCTTCCAGAAAATGCGTTTGCCCATGGCCTCGATCGCGCGATCGAGGCCGCCGCCGCGTTCCGCCTCTGCATGGATTTCGCCGATCAGCATCGCCCGGTTGATCAGCGGACGGGTGACCGACGCCAGCGCTGCGCCGCTCGCCGCCATCATCGACAGCTCATGATGGAGCATGTCGATATCGCCGCCGAACACCGCATTGACCAGCGGACCGGGATCGCCCTCGATCGTCTCGGCCGACAGGGCCTCGACCGCCTCGGCGGTGGCGTCGGCCGGATGATCGGGCGTGGCGTCGCAATAGAGCGCCAGTTTCTCTACCTCGCCTGCCATCAGCGCCCGGTCGTTGGCGGAATTTTCGGCGATGCGGCGGGCGAGATCGGGCGTCAGGCGCAGCCCGCGTTCGCGCGCCAGCCCCATCACGATCTGCGCCGCGTTCCTGTCGTCGGGCGCGTAGTTGATGCAGGCGAGCGCGGCGGGATGGTCGCCGCACAATTTGGCGAGCTTCGACGTGGCTTTTATGGCGCCCGCTATGGCGACCACCGGATTGCCCGCCTGAGGGGCGGTCAGCAGCGCGTCGATCGCCGCCACGCTTTCTTCCCCCACGCCGTTCAGCCTTATCCAGCGCCGGTCGCCGAACATCGAAAGCGAGGCGGCCTCGTCGGCGAGCCGGGCGGGATCGCCGCGGAGCGTCGCGCCGTCGAGGTCGATGCGCTCGGCCCCCTCGCCCATTGCCTGTTCGAGCTTGCGCGCCATTGCCGCGCTGCCGGCCTCATCCGGTCCATAGAGCAGGAAGATGCGGATATCGGGCGACGGCGCCGCCAGCGCCTTTTCCATCTGCGCGGGTTTGACCGTCGTCATGCGCGCGCGTTCTTATTGCGGACCGGAGGTCGGGGCCGGATTCTGGGCGACCTTCTGCGCCAGATGGATGATGATCTGGTCCGCGACGCGTTGCGACAGGCGCTCCAGCGCGGTATCTTCCGCCGCGATGGTCGCATATTCGCTGCTGGCCACGTCGATGCCGACATCCGATCCGGCTGTAGCGTCCATTACAATAGCTCCGGTGGCCGAGTCGATCAGCTGATAGCGGGCGCGCAGCGTGCGCCGTTCGCGCGTCACCGCATCGTCGGGACGGACGCCGATGCCGATGATGTCGTCATCCAGCTTCACCACCAGCTTGTAATGCGGGCCGTTGCCGCCGGAAATCGCCTCCAGCCGGTCATTGAGCGCATTGCGGACGAGCCAGCCGCCCTTGCCCTCGATCGGCGCGATATCGACATGGCCGATATTGCGCGCGACCGCCCCCGATGATCCCCCCGCATAAAGCGGGTGGAGGCCGCAGGAGGCCAGCATCGGTGAGCTGGCCAGCACCAGCGCGAGCGGGGCGATCAGGCGTTTCATACCACCAGATTGACCAGACGATCGGGAACCACAATGATTTTCTTCGGGCTTGCGCCATCCAGCGTGCGCGCGACATTGGGCGCGGCGAGCGCCAGTGCTTCCAGATCGGCCTTGGGCAGGCCCTTGGGCACGGTGATGGTGTCGCGCAGCTTGCCCATCACCTGCACGGCGATGGTCACCTCGTCGTCGACCAGCAGCGCCGGATCGACGGCGGGCCATGCGGCGTCGGCGATCAACCCCTCGCCATTCAGATCGGCCCATGCCTCCTCGGCCAGATGCGGCACCATCGGCGCGACCAGCAGCGCGAGCGTGCGGATCGCCTGCGTACGGCTGGCGGAAGGAGTTGCCTTCTCGATCGCATTGGCGAGTTCATAGAGCTTCGCCACCGCCTTGTTGAAGGACAGCGCCTCGATATCCTTCGCGATGCCGTCGATGGTCTGGTGCAGCTTGCGGTCGAGCGCCTTGTCGGTGCCTTCGCCCTGCTCGTCCGCCTCGCCGAACAGCCTCCACAGGCGATTGACGAAGCGCCAGCTGCCCTCGATGCCGCTCGCCGTCCAGGGCAGGTCGCGCTCCGGCGGGCTGTCGGACAGCATGAACCAGCGCACCGCATCCGCGCCATATTGGTCGATGATGTCATCGGGATCGACGACATTCTTCTTCGACTTCGACATCTTCTCGACGCGGCCGACCGTGACCGGCTCACCTGTATCGGTGACTATGAAAATATCGCCGCGCTTCTCGATATCCTGCGGGGCAAGCCAGCGGCCATCGGGCGCCTTGTAGGTTTCATGCGTGACCATGCCCTGCGTGAACAGGCCCGCAAACGGCTCCTTCACGTCGATCTTGCCGCAATAGTTCAAGGCCCGTGTCCAGAAACGCGCATAGAGCAGGTGCAGGATCGCATGTTCGATGCCGCCGATATATTGCCCGACCGGCATCCAGCGTTCGGCCTCGGCCTTGTCGAACGGCTTGTCGTCGGGCTGGCTGGCGAAGCGGATGAAATACCAGCTGGAATCGACGAAGGTGTCGAGCGTGTCGGTCTCGCGCCGGGCCGCCTTGCCGCAGTGCGGGCAGCTGGTGTGCTTCCATGTCGCATGGCGTTCGAGCGGATTGCCCGGAATGTCGAAGCTCACATCCTCCGGCAGCGTCACCGGCAGCTGATCCTTGGGCACCGGCACCACGCCGCAGTCATCGCAATGGATGAACGGGATCGGCGTGCCCCAGTAGCGCTGGCGGGAGACGCCCCAGTCGCGCAGGCGCCACACGGTCGTCCCCTGTCCCCAGCCCTCTGCCTCGGCGCGGGCGATGACGGCGGCCTTGGCGGCCTCCACGTCCATTCCATCCAGGAAGTCGCTGTTGATGAGCTTGCCGGGACCGGTATAGGCTTCCTCGCCGACCGGCGTCGCCTCGTCGCCGGAAGCGGCGACCACGCGGGGCGTGGGCAGCATATATTTGCGCGCGAAATCGAGGTCGCGCTGGTCATGGGCAGGCACCGCCATCACCGCGCCGGTGCCATAGTCCATCAGCACGAAATTGGCGACGAACAGCGGTAGTCTGGCGCCGGGCAGGAAGGGATGGAGTACGGAAAGGCCGGTGTCATAGCCCTTCTTCTCCTGTGTCTCGACCTCGGCGGCGGCGGTCCCGCTCTGGCGGCATTCGTCGGCGAAGGTGGCGAGCGCGGCGTCCTTTTCGGCGAGCGCCAGCGCGATCGGGTGATCGGCGGCGATCGCGGCGAAGCTCGCGCCGAAAATGGTGTCGGGGCGGGTGGAGAACACCTCCAGTTCCGTGATATCGCCCACCGGCGCGTCCAGCTTGAAGCGGAATTGCAGGCCCTGGCTCTTGCCGATCCAGTTTTCCTGCATCAGCTTCACTTTGTCCGGCCACTGGTCGAGGCCGTCGAGGCCATCGAGCAGGTCGTCGGCGAACTGGGTGATCTTCAGGAACCACTGGTTCAGCTTGCGCTTCTCGACCGGCGCGCCGGAACGCCAGCCCTTGCCGTCGATTACCTGCTCATTCGCCAGCACGGTCATGTCGACCGGGTCCCAGTTGACCGCGCTTTCCTTGCGATAGACGAGGCCGGCCTCATAAAGATCGAGGAACAACGCCTGCTCCTGCCCGTAATAATCCGGCTCGCAGGTGGCGATCTCGCGGCTCCAGTCGAGCGCGAAGCCGAGTTTCTTGAGCTGCGCCTTCATGTTGGCGATGTTGGAACGGGTCCAGTCGCCCGGATGCACCTTCTTTTCCATCGCCGCATTTTCGGCGGGCATGCCGAACGCGTCCCAGCCCATCGGGTGCAGCACTTCATGGCCGATCATCCGGCGATAGCGGGCTAGCACGTCGCCCATGGTGTAGTTGCGCACATGGCCGATATGGATGCGCCCGGAAGGATAGGGGAACATCTCCAGCACATAGGACCGGGGCTTGGTGGAGGCGTCATCGGCGCGGAAGCTCTGCTTCTCGTCCCAGATGCGCTGCCATTTGGCATCGGCTTCCAGCGGGTTGAAGCGCCTTTGCATGGTTTCTTGGCTCCCTGACGGGATACTGCTGCTGCGCCCGTCCTGTTCAATTCAAAATTCAGGGCATTTCCGGACCGGAAGAAGGCATCCGGTCAGCAGGAAATGCGGCAAAACAAAACTGAAACGCCCGATATATAATTGGGCGATATCAGACGCGATCCAGCGGGATGCTCAGCTTTCGCCGAGCGCCATGTGGCGCAGGCTGCGGGCGCGGGTCAGGATGATCTCTTCCAGTTTCTGTACCGTCGCGGCCTTCACCGGGGCGTCGATCCACTGGCCGTTCTGCATCAGCTGGCGGCTCGCCGCGACGCGCAGCGCATCGGCGCGCAAGTCCTGATCGAGAATCGACACGGTGAGCTTCATCCGCTCATTGGGGGCCGAAGGATTGGCGTACCAGTCGGTGACGATCACGCCGCCGTTGGAGTCGGTCTGCACCAGCGGCATGAAGGACAGGGTGTCGAGCGTCGCGCGCCACAAATAGCTGTTCACGCCGATGGTCGTGATCTTCGACGCGGCGAGATCGGCCTTTGGCCTGGCCTTGTTGCCGCCACCGCAGGCCGCAAGCGCGCCCACCATGGCAAGCACGCAGATTCTGGTAACGAGGCTGGACGATAACCGCACGGTCATGGGGCACTTTCTTCAACTGACGGGGCGGGGGCTGCCCGATCCCATTTTGATCGCTTGCCGCATCTATAGCCGGACTTGGGCAATCGGCAAGCCCGCCTGATGGCACGGGGGCGGTCACCATGCAAGCGATCGCGAGAAAATCCGGCGGTTTTGGTTCGGCGGTGACGTCCCGGCGCGCCGCCGGGCTGTGTGCTTTTGGCAACAACGGCAAAATAAGTGGAGTCGGCTGCTGGTCATTTGCGACTCATTCGCCTATACATGGCCCTATATAAACAGGCTTGAATTGCCAGAGTCGAGTTGGAGTCATGACAGGGCTAAGGGGGTATATCACAGCGATCGCACTGGCGGGCACAGTTTCCGCAGCGATCGTCGCCGCGCCGGCGATCGGCGCAGCCAGCGGCCTGATAAAGGGCGGCTCCCCTGCTCCTGTCTCGCTGGATGAACTGGGCAGCATCGCCTCCTTCACCCCCAGCATCCGCGACGAACGCCTTTCCTCGGCTTATGCGCGCGCCAGCCTCAGCCATAATACCAGTGGTTTCCGGTTCACGCCGACCAGCGGTTCGATGAGCGGCCGCCGCTCGATCACCGTGCTGGTACGTGCCGATACCGTCGCCCGTCCGGCGGAGCGCAGCGCGAATCCCGTGAAGATCGAGCCGCTGGCCTTCAATCTTGACGCGACCCGTGGCTGGCGCAAATTCGCCCTGCCCGAAGCGGTGGGACGCAAGCCGCTCGATCCGGTTTCGATCGACATGGCGGGCGCCGGCAATTATTCGCTGGAACAGCATAAGGCGCCCTCGCGCTTGAAGGCGAATGTGCAGGCGGAGGGCCGCCGCGATCTCGGCCCGACGCCGCAGACCCTCACGGCCGAGCATAATTACGGCTTCGATCTGGGCAGCAGCTATTCGCTGACCCGCAACCTCAATGTGACCGCTGGTGTCCGCTATAATGCGCCGGACAACCGCCTCGCGCCGATCACCGATCAGCGTCAGGACAATCAGGCGGTCTATGTGGGCACGATCTTTAAGTTCTGATTTCTGACGCTGCGTTCGTCGGCCTTGCCGGATGGCGGGAGGCTGGCGTCCGGGCTTTCCTCATCGGGAGGAGCGCGATCGGGCCTGGGTGTCCGGGGCGGGAATTTTCCTGCTATAGGGGATCACGAACCGGTGTGATCGCAGCCTTGATATGGCGGCATTGACCGGCGATCGCCTTCGGTTTCAGCTCCCGCGACTGCTAAGGCGCGGTTTATCGGACTTTCGAATCTATTCCAAGGCGCTGCACTGGCGCACGACAATTCGTCGTGGCGGGACCCCTCCTTCATCTTTCGAAGGGCGATCAGCCCGTCCTCTGGTGACTCAGCGCGTCGATGGCGGCCCAGCCTTGTGCGCCGAGCGGGCGCAGTTGCTGGAAGCGCTTCCGGTTCATCCCTCCCAAGGCGATGATGGTGGTCCCCGCCCCTCGCGCCAGCAAGCCGAAGCGCAGCGGGCCGAGGCTGTGCGCGCCGGGATGGGATCGGGTCGTAAAGACCGGCGACAGGAACAGCAGGTCGGCCCCCGCGCGCCGGGCAGCGATGATATCCCGCCCCCCATGCGCGGACAGGGAAAGCAGCATTCCCGGAGCAGGCCGGGCGGGCCTGTGCCCTCTGCGTCGCCAGCGCGGCACATGCAGGCCGTCGATCCGGCGCGGGCCGGGCGTCAGCCCGTCACCCGCATCGCCGAACAGCAGCCATAGCCCGCGCCGTCGCGCGATCTTCTCCACGCGTTCGAACAGCGCCCGCCTTTCCGTCGGCTCCAGTTCATAATGGCGAAAGACGAGGCCGCTGCCGCGCGGCAGGTCCGTCAGTGCTTCGAGCAGGCGCGCTTCGGGGATGCGCGGGTCGGTGAACAGCCACAGCCGGGGCAGGGGCGCCGCCTGCTGCACTTTCCTGTCTTTTCGGTGGAACCGGCGCATCGGCTTTTCTATAGCGTGCCTCATGACGAGTGCCACCCCCGATCACCCCATCCCCTCGACCCCGCTGGAAGAGGTCCGCGCCGCCATCGCCCATAGCGCGTCCGTTGCCGGGCGCACGGCGGAGGATGTTCATCTGGTGGCGATCTCCAAGACTCAGCCGGTCGAGGCGATCAATCCTCTCCTGCTGGTGGGTCACAGGGAGTTCGGGGAAAATCGCGTTCAGGAAGCGCAGGCCAAATGGCCAGCCTTGCGCGAACGTTATCCCGATCTTCTGCTCCACTGCGTCGGCCAGTTGCAGAGCAACAAGGCGGCGGAAGCGGTTGCGCTGTTCGATGTGATCCATTCCCTCGACCGCCCTTCGCTGTTGACCGCGCTGGCGCGGGCGATGGATGCGGCGGACCGGAGGCTCCCCTGTTTCCTCCAGGTCAATATCGGCATGGAGGAGCAGAAGGGCGGCTGCGCGATCGCGGACCTGCCTGCGTTGATTGCCAGCGCGCGCGATACCGATATCCCGGTCGCGGGCCTGATGTGCGTGCCGCCCGCCGATGTCGAACCCGCACCCTATTTTGCATTGCTCGCGAAAATGGCGCGGGAGGAAGGGCTTGATGGCCTTTCCATGGGGATGTCGGGCGATTATGAAACGGCGATCATGCTCGGCGCCACCCATGTCCGCGTGGGCACCGCACTCTTTGGCGGCAGAAATTATAGCGCCTGATAAATAAAGACGCCTCCCGATCACCGGGAAGCGCCTTTATTTTATAGCATATATTTCAGAATTTACCGCGCAGGGTAATGCCATAGGTGCGCGGTTCGCCCAGATAGGCGGAGAAAAGCTGCGTTCCGGCCGCAAAGCGTGGCGAACCAAAGGCCGCGACCTGCGCCGCCGATCCCGCCCCTTGCAGCGGCGTATTGAACGCCACCTGCGTATAACGGGTGTTGAAGATATTCTGCCCCCAGAACTCCACCGCCCAGCGTTCCTGCGGGCCACGCACGCCGATGCGCGCATTCCACAGGCTATAGCCGTCCTGCTCCTTTTCGGGGAACAGGTCGGACCCGCTATTATAGTCGCTGGTCAGGCGCCCGTCGAAATAGACGAGGCCGGAGAGGCCTCCCGATCCCAGCGGCGGCGTCCAGGCGAAGCTGACTGTCGCGACATATTCGGGGGCGTTGCTGTTGAGGCTGCCGGGCAGCAGGAACAGCGCGCTGTCGAGCGGGGTATTGCCATCGCCGCTGCCGACGAGCCGGTCGCGGAATTTCGTTCGTGCATAGGTGAAGCCCGTGCCGACCCGGACATAGGAAACCGGCGAGGCGCTCAGCTCCAGCTCGAAACCCTGGCTGATCAACCCGGCCGTCACGTCGCCGCAGGTGCCGACAGCCGAAAGCTCCTCGCCGCAACCGTTGATATTCTGCACGACGAAGCTGGTGCCGTTGAAGGTATTGAGCTGGAAGTTGCTGAACTCCTGCCGGAAGGCGGCGATATTGGCGCTGAATTGCCGCGTCGCATATTTGAGGCCGATCTCGAAGGCGTTGACCTTTTCCGGGTCGAAGCGCAGCGTCGAGGCATCGGAGGCGTTGCGGGCGAAGAAATAGGTGGCGGGAGAGGTTGCCAGCGCCGAAAGGCCGGTATTGCCCAGTTCGAACCGGTCGAGATTATAGCCGCCCGCTTTATAGCCGCGCGAATAGCTGGCATAGACCAGCGTTTCCGGGGTCGGCTTGTATGACAGCACGGCGGTGCCGGACAGTTCGTCGTCGCTGAAGCTGTCGTCCAGATCCACGCCGTTGAGATTGGAGCCGCTATTGCCCAGACAGCCCAGCGCCAGGATGCCCTGGGCCAGCGTGGTGCCGGTGCCGAACGATCCCAGCGCCAGATCGACCAGATCGTCCACCGCGCCGGGGTTGCGTGCCTGAAGCGTGGCGCAGGCGGTGTTGTCGTTGGAGAAGCTGGCGCGCAGCCGCTTCTTCTCATGCGTGTAGCGCAGGCCCAGCGTCAGATCGAGCTTATCTGTAAGATGCACTATATTATGGGTGAAGGCGGCGATGCTTTCGCTCTTCTGGCGATAGCGCGCATCATTGTCGCCCGCCGTCGTGCCATTGGCCCCGATGCCCAGCAGCGTCTTTAGCGCACTGTTGAGAATGGGATTGGTGACGCTCGGGTCGATCACGAAGGCGCTCATCGCCGCGCGGCTGTTGCAGGGCAGGGCGGCCGCGAGTTGCTGCGAGGTCGCAAGGATGCGGCAGGTGGCGAACAGGCCATAATCGCTGCCGAAGCGGATATTATCGACCAGCGTCAGCTTTTCATTGGAATAATAGCCGCCCACCAGCCAGTCGAGCCGGTCGCCAAATGCCGCGCCCTGAACCCGCACCTCCTGGGTGAAGGTGCGGAACTGGCGATAGGTATTGGGGTCGCGATAGAGGACATCGGCGGGATTATAGTCATAGTCGCCATAATCGCGGGATTTATAATCGCGATAAGCGGTGATGCTGGTCAATTTCGCGCCGCCGAAATCATAATTGATCTCGCCCGAAAAGCCCCAGTCGCGCAGCCGGCTGACATAGTCCCGGCCGGGCGTGATGCTGGCCTCGCGGCGATCCGGATCGACCGTTACCGGCTGGCCGCTGATGGTCCCCAAAATGGTGGCGATGCGGCTTGTGCCATTGTCGAGATAGTCGCCGGGCACGCCGGGCGTCGGGTCGATCACCTCGCGGTTGGAAATATAAACCGCGCCGCAGCAGCTCTCATTGCGATGGGTATAATCGCCGATCAGCCGGATCGAAAGCGCGTCATTCGGCTCGATCAGCGCCTGCCCGCGCAGGAACCAGCGATCGCGATCATTGGTTTCCCCGACCTTCGCCCCGCTGGTATCGACCAGCTTCATGAAGCCGTCGCGTTTCGACCAGACGCCATCAAGGCGCAGCGCGATCGCGTCGCTTACCGGACCGGTGACGCTGCCCGACAGGCGCCAATAGTCATAATTGCCATAGGTCAGCTCGCCCTTGGCGCCGAAGGTGAATTCGGGCGCCTTGGTGACGATGTTGATAAGGCCCGCCGAGGCGTTGCGGCCGAACAGCGTTCCTTGCGGCCCGCGCAGCACCTCCACCCGTTCGATCTCTCCCAAGTCGCTGAGGCCCGCGCCGGTACGGGACCGGTAGACGCCATCGATGAACACCGCGACCGAGCTTTCGAGGCCGGGATTGTCGCCGACCGTGCCGACGCCGCGAATACGGGCCGCGCCATTGGCTTCGGTGCCGCTCGACGACACCAGCAGCGACGGCGCGAGCTGGTTCAACTGGCGGATATCATTGGCGCCGCTGTTCTGGAGGCTGGCCGCCGACACTGCCGATACCGCGATCGGCACATCGGATAGCGGGCTGGCGCGCCGGGTGGCGGTCACGATGATATCGACCGTCTCGTTTTCCGCCATGCTCCCTTCGCCCGACCCGGCGAGAGTGCCTGTCTGCGCCTGCACCGCCGCAGGCAGGGCGAGCGCCACGAGCGCCACGCCGGTCCCGAGCAGATAATGCCCCCTCTTCATCCTGAATCTCCCTTTTGTTTGTGGCCTTTTGCCACATTATTTCTTTCTGATTTGTAAGGAGAGGCTAACAAAAGAGCGGGGGAAGGGAAGAGCGTTTTCCAGCATTTTTCTGACCTCTTTCTTCCAGCGCGGGGGAGGGGTATAGCGCCGTTCCATGTCGTCTCTCCCCGCTGCTGCCCTGCCCCCTTCCCCATCGCCATTTTGTGTGGCGGCGCTCTATCATTTCACCCGCTTCGAAGAGCCCGCCGCGCTGCGCGCGCCGGTGCTGGAGCAATGCCGGGCGCTCGATATCTGCGGTACGTTGCTGCTGGCGAGGGAGGGCCTCAACGGCACGGTGGCGGGCGCGGCCGACGCGATCGAGGCGCTGGTCGGCTGGCTGCGCACCTTGCCGGGCTGCGCGGACATGGACGTTAAATATTCCACCGCGCAGGAGCGGCCCTTTGCGCGCATGAAGGTGAAGCTGAAGCGGGAAATCGTCACCATGGGCGTGGAGGATCTCGATCCATCGCGCGACGCGGGCCTGTATGTCGAACCGGGCGACTGGAACGCGTTGCTGGCGCGGGAGGATGTGATCCTTATCGATACCCGCAATGAGTATGAGGTGGAGATCGGCACGTTCGAGGGCGCGATCAATCCCGCGATCGACACGTTCCGCCAGTTCCCCGCATGGTTCACGGCGTTGCGCGACCAATGGCGGGAGGAGGGCAAGCCCGCCCCGGCAGTGGCGATGTTCTGTACCGGCGGCATCCGTTGCGAGAAGTCCACCGCCTTCGCCCGCAGCATCGGCTGCGAGGAGGTCTATCATCTGAAAGGCGGGATCCTCAAATATCTGGAGGAGGTTCCGGCGGAGGAAAGCCGGTGGCGGGGCAATTGCTTCGTGTTCGATGAGCGCGTGTCGGTGGGACAGGGGCTGACGCTGACGCAGGATCGTCTGTGCCGCGCCTGCGGCCGGGCCTATCCGGCGGACAGTTCACATATTTGCATGAGTGACGGCCCCGTAAAGGGGTGAATAGAAGGGCAGGGAAGGCCGGTTTCGTCCTGCCGTTGGCGCCTGCGGACACCGTAAATCCACAAATCTGGCACTGCACTTCGGCGGGAGGTCTTACGAAATCCGGGAAGCAGGCGGGACACCTCTGCCCCTTTGCGGAGTCTTTGCCGACTCCATCTGCGACAGGCAAAAAAAACCGCCCCGGAGGGCGGCTTGAAAGTTTTAGGAGAGGATGCCTGAAAGGCAGGTCCCTTTTGCGGTGTGGGCGGGAATCCCGCAAGTGCGAAGGAAATGGGTATAGTTGCAGAAATTGCATCTCACCATTTTTCACCTGCTTTCCGTAGCGTCACCTTCTCCGCAAAATTAGAATCATTTTCTTGTTTTGCCGGCCAGCTGCCTCAGTGGGAGGCTTGCGGACCGCGTTCCAGGCCCGATTCGGCCAATTGCGAATCGATCTGCGCCATCAGCCGGTCGAGGCCCGCCTCGTCCTTCGCCTCGGCGCGGGCGACCAGCACGTCCTGCGTGTTGGACGCGCGCAGCAGCCACCAGCCATCGGGCGTGTTGACGCGCGCGCCGTCCGTGTCGTTGACGCTGGCGCCCGCCGCCTTCAGCCGTGCGAGCACTTCATCGACCACCGCGAACTTCCGGCTCTCATCGACCTGAAAGCGCATTTCCGGCGTGTTGATCATCTGCGGCATGTCGCTGCGCAACTGGGTGACGCTCTTGCCGAGCTGCGTCGCGGCGCGAATCAGGCGGACGGCGGCGTAAAGCGCGTCGTCAAAGCCATAATATTGATGCTTGAAGAAGATATGGCCGCTCATCTCTCCGGCCAGCGGGCTGCCCGTTTCCTTCATTTTGGACTTGATCAGGCTATGCCCGGTCTTCCACATCAGCGGCTTGCCGCCCAGCTCGGCGATCCGGTCATAAAGGGCCTGACTGGCCTTCACATCGGCGATGATCGTCGCGCCCGGCTCGTCCTTCAGCACCGCCTCGGCGAAGATCATCATCAGCTGGTCGCCCCAGATGATCCGCCCTTCCCCATCGATCGCGCCGATCCGATCGCCGTCGCCATCGAAAGCGATACCGAAATCGAGCTTCTTGTCCGCGACAAGCGCGCGCAGGTCCGCCAGATTCTTCTCTTCGGTAGGATCGGGATGATGGTTGGGAAAATCGCCGTCGACATCGGTGAACAGCGTATAATGCTCTCCGGGGAGGAGCTTGACGAGCTTCTCGACCACCGGGCCGGCCGCGCCATTGCCCGCGTCCCAGCCGATGCGGAACGCGCCGCCGTCGAAACCCTCCATCAGCCGCGCGACATAGCGATCCATGATATCGATCGTCTCGCTGCCCGCGCTGCCCTCCACCCAGTCGCCTGCCGCCGCCATGGTGCCCAGCGTCTGGATATCCGCGCCGAAGAACGGACGGCCCTGAAACACCATCTTGAAGCCGTTATAATTGGCGGGATTATGGCTGCCGGTTATCTGGATGCCGCCATCGACCTGCTCCGTCGCCTCGGCATAATATAGCATCGGGGTCGGCCCCATGCCGACGCGCACCGCGTAGATGCCGCTGTCGTTGAGGCCGCGCACCAGCGCTTCCTCCAGCACCGGCGAGCTGAGCCGTCCGTCATAGCCCACCGCGACCCTGCTTCCCCCGGCCCGCGCGATCAGCGTGCCAAAGCCCCGGCCGATGGCATAGGCGTCGTCATTGCCCAGCGTTTCGCCGATGATGCCGCGAATGTCATATTCGCGCAGGGAAGTAGGATGGAAATTATGGGTCATGAGGTTCCTGTCGGTTCTTGAGGGGAGCCAGAAGCTGAGGGATGCGACCTGTTGTTTTCATCCACATGACGTAGCAAAATGCTACGCGCGTCATTGATTTTTTCCGCCAGAGCCTGCGTTCCGCCGACATCCGGATGGTTTTTCGCGATCAGCCGCCGATGGGCCGCGCGAATGGCCTCCGCATCGGCACCGGCATCGAGGCCGAGCAGCGCGCGGGCCTCGGCGAGGCGGTCTTCCTCCCGGTCCGGCGCGGCGGCGGGCGGTGCGGGGTTCCGCGCGGCGGTCCGGGCGCGGCGGCGAGGGCGGACCCCTGCCGCCATCCGGCGCCAGCCATGCAGTCCGGCAAGGGTGAGCGCGCCGCCGCCGATCAGGCCCTGCCCCTTGGCGGCCATGATCGCGCCGACGATCGCCAGCCCCAGCATCAGGCCATCGGTCATCGTCATGCGCTGCAACCGCCCGGTCAGGATCAGCCAGCCGGCCAGCGCGAGCAGCAGCAGTACAAGAAAGCCCATCAGGCCCTGCCCGTCATGCTGCCTGTCCTGCCGGGGCGCTTCGTGCCGGGCCGATCACGCGGCGCTCTGTTCGATCTTTTCCCGATCGGCGTCGGACACCTGCGGCAGGGCGAGGCCCGCCACCATCTCGCGCAGTTCCTGCCGCGCGGTCAGGTGGCTGAAGCCGAGATCGCCCAGATGGCCCTTGTCCAGCAGCGTGAGGCCGGAGGGAAACAGTTCGCGGAAGATCACGCGTTCCGACAGGCCGGGAATGACGCGGAAGCCGACGCGCTTCGACAATTCGTTGAGGGCGTCGCCCACGCGCTTCTTGTTACGGGCGTCATGATGCTGCACGCGGTTGCGCAGCACCACCCAGTCGATCGATACGCCATCGGCCTTGGCGCGGCTCTTGCGCGCCTCGAAGATCAGTTCGGAATAGAAACTGAGGCGCTTCACCTTGAAGCTTTCGGCATCGACCTGGCCGATCAGGTCGAAATCGACGAAGCTGTCGTTCATCGGCGTCACCAGCGTATTGGCGCGCGCGGCCATATGGCGGGCGAAGGGGTCGTCACGGCCGGGCGTATCGACGATCAGGAAGTCCTTGCCCTCGGCAAGGCCGCGATAGTCGGCGTCCAGCTCTTCCTCGGTCGATCCGGTAAAGACGCGGAACTCCGGCACGGGCAGCTCGATCTCACGCCGCCGCGCGGTATCGACGCGATTCTCCATGTAGCGCGTGACCGTGCGCTGGCGCGGGTCGAGATCGATCAGGCCGACCTTGTGGCCCATCGTCGCCAGCGCGACGGCGGTATGAACCGCCGTGGTCGATTTGCCGGTGCCGCCCTTTTCATTGGCGAAAACGATAATATGAGTCTGCTGGCCCGCCATAGAAGACTTTTGAACTCCCCGAAAACTGTATAATGCGGCGCTATGACCGCTGCCCCGCCCACCATAGGCGGGCTTTGTTCGTGCCTTACCGGAGCCTCAACCGCCGTGCAAATAATCCGTGACCTTGCTTCGCTTCGTGATGCTGTTTTTTCGTTGCGCGCCGGGGGAGCGCGGATCGCGCTGGTGCCGACCATGGGCGCGCTGCACGAAGGGCATATGACCCTCATCCGTGCGGCGAAGGCGCAGGCGGATCATGTCGTCGCGTCGATCTTCGTCAATCCGAAGCAGTTCGGGCCGAATGAGGATCTCGACGCCTATCCCCGGCAGGAGGCGCAGGACGCCGCGCTGCTGGAGGCGGAAGGCACGGCGATCCTGTGGGCGCCCACCGTCGCGGAGATGTATCCGGCGGGCTTCGCCACGAATATTTCCGTCACCGGCATCAGCGACGGGTTGTGCGGCGCGGCCCGGCCCGGCCATTTCGACGGCGTGGCGACGGTGGTGACGAAGCTTTTCAATCAGGTGCGGCCCGATGTCGCCCTGTTCGGGGAGAAGGATTATCAGCAGCTCGCGGTGATCCGCCGCTTCGTGGCCGATCTCGACCAGCCGCTGGAGATTGTCGGCGTGCCGACCGCGCGGGCCGCCGATGGCCTCGCCCTCTCCTCCCGCAACGCCTATCTGAGCGCGGAGCAGCGCGCGCAGGCGGTCGAACTGTCGCGGGCGATGAAGGAAGGCGTGGCCTGTCTCGAATCGGGGGCACCGGTCGCAGGCGTGCTGGCGGATATCCGCGCGCGGTTGGCGGCGGCGGGTTTCGGCCCGGTCGATTATGTCGAGCTGTGCGACGCCGTTTCGCTGGCGCCGGTGAGCGACCTGCGCGCCGAGGCCCGGCTGCTGGCCGCCGCCCGCCTCGGCCAGACGCGGCTCATCGATAATTTCCCGGTCCATCCCCGCTAAATTGTAAAATAATCTGGCGGCGAACCGCGCCTTTTCGCGGTTAACCAAATATTAGCCATGTTGGGCAATCTTCCCCCTGCACAAAAGTCAGGGGGTTTGATTGTGGCTAACAGTCAGAAAACTGCGCAATTCCTGATCGAGAGTCGGATGGCTGATGCGTCGCGGGGCAATGGCGACGCCTGTTACGACCTCGGAATTGCGTATAGTTGCGGCACGAGCGGGGTCGATATCGACCTCGTGCAGGCGCATAAATGGTTCAATCTCGCCGCGCTGGCGGGCAGTGAAGAAGGGCAGGCCTTGCGGGCCGAGGTCGCTGGGGAAATGTCCACGCGCGAAATCGCAGAGGCGCAGCGTCTGGCCCGCGCCTTTTTGCGGGGCAGCCCGGCAGCGATGCACTGAACGCGGAAGCGGGTGCGCCCCTGCGGCTTCACCCGTCTATTTTGCGAAAGGGCGTCCGCTGCGCCAGCCAGTCCCGGTCCTGTTCGACCGACTGGCGTTCCTGTTCCAGAAAATGCGCGACGGCTGCCCGGAAATTCGGGTCCGCGATATAATGGGCCGACCAGGTTGCCACTGGGCGATAGCCGCGCACCAGCTTGTGCCCGCCCTGCGCGCCGGCCTCTACCCTGCGCAGCCCATGGGCGATGGCGAAATCGATCGCCTGATAATAGCATAGCTCGAAATGCAGGAAGGGCACGTCCTCGACGCAGCCCCAATAACGGCCATAGAGCGTCTCCTCGCCGATCATGTTGAGCGCGCCCGCAATCGGCCGCCCGTCGCGCAGCGCGAGGATCAGCAGGATGCGATCGGCCAGACGCTTGCCGATCAGGTCGAAGAAATTGCGGGTGAGATAGGGGTGCCCCCATTTGCGCGCGCCGGTATCCTGATAAAAGGCCCAGAAGGCCTCCCAATGTTCAGGCCGCAGCGCCTCGCCGGTGAGGTGGACGATTTCCAGCCCCTCGCGCGCGCGCTGTCTTTCCTTGCGCAGCGTCTTGCGCTTGGCGCTGGAGAGTTCGCCCAGAAAATCGTCGAAGCTGGCATAATCCTGGTTTTCCCAGTGGAACTGGCTGTCCTCGCGCAGCAGCCAGCCCGCCTCCTCGAACAGCGGCGCCTGCTCGGGCGCGATGAAGGTGGCATGGGCGGAACTGAGCTTATTCTGGTCGACCACCGCTTCGGCCCCGCGAATCAGCAGGCTCGCCAGTTCCCGGTCGGTCTCGTCCGCCAGCAGCAGCCGCCTGCCGGGCACGGGGGAGAAAGGCACGGCGATCTGGAGCTTGGGATAATATCGTCCCCCTGCCCGGCTCCAGGCATCGGCCCAGCTATGGTCGAACACATATTCGCCCTGGCTGTGCGTCTTGAAATAGGCGGGGGCGCAGGCGAGCAGGCGACTCTCCTCCCCTTCTTCCTCCCCCGCTTCGATCAGGATCGGCGCGGCCTGCCAGCCGGTGCCGGGACCGACGCTGCCCGATTCTTCGAGCGCGGAAAGAAAGGCATGGGAAAGGAAGGGATCGCCCTCGCCCGCGCAGCGATCCCAATGGTCGGGCGCGACGGAAAGCACCCCTTGTCCCAGACGCAGGAGGGGCGTGGATGTCGCCATCAGCGGTCCTCCTCCTCCTCGAAAATCGCGGCATCGGCTTCGGCCTCGACCGTTCGCCAGTGTTGCGCTGTGCGCACGGTCCAGCTCAGCACCGGTATGCCTTTCGCGCGCTGGCGACGGGCAAAGGGGCTGGGAAGGTCGCGGATATCATAGGCCAGAAAATCGGGATGACCGTACCGCATTGCAAGATGCCGCAGCAGGTCGCCCGACAGGCCCTTGCGATTCTCCTCCGTCACCACCAGCCCATGGGGAATGGCGGGCGCGAAGCGATGAAACCAGCGCGCGACGCCGGGATGGAACGACATGACGGCGATGGCGGCGCGCGCCAGCTGGCCATCAACCGGCTGGCCATCGATATGCCGAATCTCCCGTGCCACGGCCTCGCAGAGCGGGCGGATCTCGCGGCGATGCCCGATCTTCACCTCGATCAGCAGCGGCGCCCTCCCCGCGATCAGGCACAGCAGCGCGGCGAGGGTCGGAATGGTGCCGCTATCCTGCTTCAACGGCAGTTGCGCCAGTTCGCTGGCGGTGCGGGCGGCGATCGGCCCGCTGTCCTGCGTCATCCGGTCGAGCCGGGCATCGTGAAAGACATGCGGCACCCCGTCGGCGGAGAGGCGGACATCGCATTCCATGCCATGGCCGGTCTCCAGCGCGGCGGCGAAAGCGGGCAGGCTGTTCTCGGCCGGGCCATCGGGACGATGCAGGCCGCGATGGGCATAGCCCTGCCGGGCAAGGAAGGACAGGCGATCGGGAATCGCGCGCGCCTTCGCGTTCATGCCCGCGCGATCCTCATGCCTGACCTATCCGCATGACCGCCCTATCCGCACGATCGGCTGTGCAGGCCATCGTCCGCCGTTATCGGGGCCGGATCGCCCGACAGGCGCGCCCTGATCCATTGCTCGGCCTCGGCCCAGCTGTCGATGCGGGCATGGGCGTCGGGGGACGGATCGACATGCCTCGCCATTTCCGGTTCCCCGACCATATGGAGGCGCCAGACCTGCGGCGTATGGCGGGCGACGGAGGCATGATGCGGGGCGAGGTCATCGACGAACAACACGGTGCTCGGCTGATATTCGTCGATCAGCCGCCGCACCCGGGACCCTTTGCCCCCCTGGTTCCAGTGGACCGGGAAAGGCACGCCCTGCGCCCGCAACTGGTCCACCCGGCGGCCATGATCCTCTTCGCTGATATTGGTGAGGACGACGATATCGGCCATATCGGCAAGGCCCATCAGTGTCGGCAGCGCGCCCTCGATCGGATGCTGGCGGTGCATTTCCGTCTGGAAAAATCCGCGCAACAGCGCCCAGACCTCGGCCGTTTCGAGCGTGCCGCCATCGCCGCGCCGGGTAAGCGCGCCCGCGAAATCATGATGGGCGAAGCTGAAATCCACATCATGCGCTTCCTCCAGCCACTGGCGGAAGGGCACGACCATGTGCAGCAGCACCTCGTCGCAATCGGTTATCAGCAGCGGGCGGCTCATCGGCTGATCTCCCGCGCGGCCTGCATCAGGCGTTCGGGCGCCAGCGAGAGGTCCTGCGCGCAGGCGAGGAGGTCCGGCTCATGCGCGGCGAGGAAATCGAATGCGGCCTGCCACAGCACCGGATCGGCGGCGCGGTCGCGCAGCTGGTCGGCGTCAAGGCCGGTCAGCGACAACAGCCGGTTGGCGCGCCCTTCCTCGCTCACGATCCAGGCCAGCGCCTGCAAGGCGATGATATCGGGCGAACCGCCGCCGCCATTGCCATTTTCATCGGGGGAGAGCATGAGGTTCCTTCGAATATGCGAGGATTTCGGTCAAGGGGCCGCGATGGGGTGACAGGTGGTAAAGCGCATTCTGGTTGTCGAGGACAATGAGCTTAATCTCAAGCTTTTTTGTGACCTGCTGAGGGCGCATGGCCATGAGACGATGGCGGTGTCGGATGGACGGGAAGTGCTGCAACTGGCCGGTGAATTTCAGCCGGAGCTCGTTATCATGGATATCCACCTGCCGCATATCAGCGGCCTTGATCTCATCATCGCGCTGAAGGCGGACCCGTCGCTCGCGGCGGTGCCGATCATGGCGGTGACCGCCTATGCGGGGAAGGGGGATGAGGAACGCATCCGCGAGGCGGGGGCCGAAGCCTATGTCTCCAAGCCGATATCGGTGACGAAGTTCGTCGAGGTGGTCGACAGCCTGCTCTGACCGGCGCTCTTCCGGCCGGCCCTTCGCAGGCGGGGTCGGCACGGCGTAATCCACAGCCCCGGCGCAATCCATAGCCCCGCCAACGGAAAAAGCCCGGACCAGCTGGCCGGGCTTCTGCCTGATGCGATTCGCCATCGGGCCGCCGGGGCGGCTCCGTGGGGAAGCCTTACTTGATCTTGGCTTCCTTGAATTCGACATGCTTGCGCGCAACCGGATCATATTTGCGGAAGCTGAACTTCTCGGTCTGGGTGCGCGGATTCTTCTTGGTGACATAGAAAAAGCCGGTGTCAGCGCTGCTCACAAGCCGGATTTTCACTGTGGCTGGCTTTGCCATGGCCCGTTCCTTCAAAAAACGTTGAAAAAATAAGGCGGCCAAGCTGCCGCCCTGTTTCAGCGCGCGCTCATGAGGCAGTTTCGCCCGCTTGTCAACAGCACATCCGGAAAAGTGGCGCTAAAGCGTCAAATCAGGGTCATTTAAGCGCGCTATTAACTGTTGATCGGCATCATGATCATCCATCACAGAGGGGAGAATCGCCATGCAGCAGGAAAGCATCACCGCCATCCGGTCCGATCTTCGCGCGCGACTCGATGCGCTGGCCGATCATCACGCCGGGGATACGCTGACCGGCCTTTGCGAACAGATTGAGAGAATTCGCCGGGAAGCGCACAGCCATGGGCTTTTCCCCGCCGCGCAGCTGGCAGCGACGCTGGGGGAAATGCTGGCGGCGGGCACGCTGGGCTGGGCGGCCGCCTCTTCCTTCGACCTGATGCGCGATGCGCTGGACTGTGAGGATAATGGCCCGGAAAGCGGGCGGGTGTTTCTTTCCGCGCTGACATCGCGATTCGGCCATTAAGCTTTATCTACGGGAGGAGGGAACGCCCTCGCGCCAGCGGCCCTTGGCGGGACCGGTCCTTCTCATGCATAAGAGCGCCCCATGGACGCCCTGCTGATCGCCTTGTTGCTTACCCTGCTGGTGGAGGCCGGGGGACGCCTGCCGCCGCTCTACGCGGCCCTGAAGCGCCGTTATGAGGGGTCTGTTGCCGTCACCGTCGGCATGATCGTCGCGATGGCGGCCAATGCGGCGATCGGCGCGATCGCGGGTGGCCTTATCGCGTCGATGCTCTCGCCCGAGGCGCGCAACCTGTTCTGGGCGCTGGCCCTGGCGGGGGCGGCCGGGGGGCTGCTCTGGCGCGGCAAGGGGCTGGAGAAGGAGCTTTCCGGCTGGCGCGTCGGGGCATTGCCGACCAGTGCGCTCGGCCTCTTCCTGCTCGGCTTTGGCGAGGCCCCGGCCTTTTTGATCGCCGGTATCGCCGCTTCCCGCGCCGATCCGTGGATGGCGGGCATAGGCGGCACGCTGGGCGGCGTGGGCGCCATGCTGGCGATGGGGAGTATCGGGAAGGAGATTCCGCCCCGATTGTTCAAGGGCGGGCGAATCGCGCTGGCGCTGTTTCTACTGCTCTGCGCCTTCATCATCGCCATGAACGCGCTGCGGCTGACGGGATCGGCCGTATAGAGATTGTATGATTGAGAAATACGATTAGTGATACTGCAATAATCCATACGCCTTTTGGCACAAATTGCGCGATAAGGCGTTGGGTAGCTGGTCTTTTGAAGGAGGGAATTCATGGCATCGAAGAAGCAGAAATCGTCGCCGGAGAAGCTGAATACGCCGACGGACCTCAACAGCAATGAGACGCTGAGCGTGGCGGAGGCCCTGAATCGGGCGCTGGCTGACAGCTATGCGCTCTACTTCAAGACGAAGAATTTCCACTGGCATGTGTCCGGCCCGCATTTCCGTGACTATCACCTGCTGTTCGACGATCAGGCCACGCAGATTCATGCGGTGACCGACGCGATTGCGGAGCGCGTGCGCAAGACCGGCAATGTCACGCTGCGCTCGATCGGCGATATCGCCCGGCATCAGACGATTCGCGACAATGACGCGGATTTCGTCACCCCCAGGGATATGCTGGAGGAACTGCGGCAGGATAATATGGCGCTGGTCCAGAGCTTCCGCGCGGTGAAGGCCGCCGCCACCGAGGCTGGTGACAATGCCACCGAAGGCATTGTCGACGACTGGACCGATCAGGCTGAGGAACGCGCCTGGTTCCTGTTCGAGGCGAGCCGCTCGGCCTGATGAACCGCGCGCGGGTGCGCCCTTCGAGGCGCGTCGTTGCGGGGCAGCCTTGATGGCATGAAAAGGGCCGCGTTTCCGATGGAGGCGCGGCCCTTTCGCGTTACGGGTATCGGGGAAGCGGTTGCGTGCGTTGCGCAGACCTATGCGGCGGGCTGGAAGAAGCCGCGCGGGAGCGGGAGCGGGCTTAGGGTCAATCGACATTCAGCCCGGACGGCTTGCAAATGGTGACTTTCCGCGCTTCCGATGCGCCTGATCCTTCAGGTCGCTGCGTTCAAACGAGGCGCGTGACTCGTTTGAAGGGTCACGGAAATCTCCCATTTTCGTCTCGCTATTTTCTGAATGTCGATCCGCCCTAGTCGTGCGCTGGCCGGTGTGAACCGCAGCCGGTCTGGAAGCTGGTCTGGCAGGCAAGCTTGAAAGCTGCCCGCGGAATAACCGCCTTAAGGTGGGGAGCGGACATTTCTCTCCCCGCTTGCCATCTCAGCGGAGGCTGGGATCGCAGGCGATGCCCGCCTTGCCTCCCAAGATGCCAGCTATGCTGGCATGAGGGTCTCGAAGGCCGGATTCTTTATACTCCATCCCTCGTGCACGGAGCGGCATGGATCAGCGCTATAGCGCCGGAGAAGGGGAAATGCCCCTGACCCTCGTGACCGATGCGGCGTGCCGGGCGCCAGAGGTTGTGGGCGCGGACGCTGGTTCGGCCCTTAATCCCTACTCCCCGTTCGGGCTGTTGAGCGAGTCACTCGCCTTGCTTCCATGTCGAAGCCCTGTCCTTTCCTGCCCCAGGAGAAAAGCAGCCGCGGGGTTTCGCCCGTCCCGCGGGTCGACAAGCTCAGGGCGAACGGAGGTGTTTGTGTCCGCTATTAGCGGCGCTCCCCCACCGCCGGGGCCGGGTGCGCACAGGAAAATCGCTGGCAAAGGCAATAAAAAAGGCGGTGGAAAGCTCCACCGCCTTTTTCGCTGAACGGAAAGACCGGATCAGTCCGCCTTGTTCTGCAGATTGACCGCAGCATATTTGCCGCGACGGTCGATCTCGATCTCGAATTCGAGGCGATCGCCTTCCTGCAAGCTGGGCAGGCCCGCACGCTCGACGGCGCTGATGTGCACGAAGGCATCGGGCTGGCCGTCATCGCGCTGAATGAAGCCGAAGCCCTTCATCGCGTTGAAGAACTTGACGGTGCCGCTGGCGCGTTCACCGGTCAGCTGGCGCTGCGGCCCACCACGGTCGGAGCGTTCCGGGCGATCGGTGCGCGCCGGACGGTCGCTCACGGGCAGGGGTTCGCCGTCGATCTTGAGATCGGTCGCGGACACCTTGCCGCCGCGATCGACGAGCGTGAAGCCGAGCGGCTGGCCTTCGGCGAGGCCGGTGAGGCCGGCCTGTTCAACCGCGCTGATGTGTACGAACACGTCTTCACCGCCATCGTCACGGACAATGAAGCCGAAGCCCTTCTGACCGTTGAAGAATTTTACGACGCCGGTGCCTTCGCCGACAACCTGGGCCGGCATGCCGCCGCGGAAACCGCCGCCACCGCCACCGCCGCCGCCGAAGCCGCCGCCACGGCCGCCGCCGAAGCCACCGCGATCACCACCGCCGAAGCCGCCACGATCGCCGCCGCCAAAGCCACCACGATCACCGCCACCGAAGCCGCCGCGATCGCCAAATCCGCCGCCGAAACCGCCACGGTCCTGAAAACCGCCAAAATCGTCGCCGCCGAAATTATCCCGTTTGTCCCTGCCGCGTCCGCGGCGACCTCTATCAAAACTCATGCCCTGTTAATCACTTTCGCTTCGCCCGCTTTCGTCTCCGGATAAACATGTCGGACGAAAGACATGCAGAATCCGCCGCGCAGCACGGTCACTACGGCACTATATCAACTTTGCGGCGGAGAGCTAATGTTTTCTTGTCCGGTCGCAACAATCGTAAAATCCCTGTTTACAGGCGTTTCAGGGGCGGGTCTGGCCGGTGCCGCGCACCACCCATTTATAGGTGGTCAGACCCTCCAGCGCGACCGGCCCGCGGGCATGCAGGCGGCCGGTGGAAATGCCGATTTCCGCGCCGAGTCCGAACTCTCCGCCATCGGCGAACTGGGTGGAGGCGTTCCACATCACGATCGCGCTGTCGACGGCGTTCAGGAAGCGTTCGGCCGCATGGGGGTCCTCCGCGATGATCGCATCGGTATGGTGGCTCGAATGGGTGGCGATATGGGCGAGCGCCTCGTCGAGGCCGCTCACCTGCGCGGCCGAGACGATTGCGTCGAGATATTCGGTGTCCCAATCCTCGTCGCTGGCCTCGGTAACGCGCGAATCGAGCGTGCGAATCGCCGCGTCGCCGCGCACCGCGCAGCCTGCCTCGATCAGCGCGGCCAGCACTTCCCTGGTTGCAGCAAAGCCCGCGTCGAACAGCACCGTCTCGGTCGCGCCGCAAATGCCGGTGCGTCGCATCTTGGCGTTGACGATGAGCGCGCGCGCCATTTCCGGGTCGGCGGAGCTGTGGACATAGCTGGTGTTCATGCCGTCGAGATGGGCGAGCACGGGCACCCGCGCCTCCTCCTGCACGCGGGCGACCAGCGATTTGCCGCCGCGCGGCACGATCAGGTCGATAAGGCCCGCCGCGCGCAGCATTGCGCCCACCGCGGCGCGGTCGGTCGTCGGCACCAGCTGGATCGCGTCGACCGGCAGATTGGCGGCGGCGATGCCTTCGGCCATGGCCGCATGGATCGCGCGGTTGCTCTCCACCGCCTCGCTGCCGCCACGCAGAATCGCCGCATTGCCCGCGCGCAGGCAAAGCGCGGCGGCGTCGGCGGTGACATTGGGGCGGCTTTCATAGATGATGCCGATCACGCCCAGCGGCACCCGCACGCGTTGCAGGATCATGCCGTTGGGCCGAGTCGTCTCGCTGATCGTCTCGCCCAGCGGATTGGTCAGGCGGGCGACCTGTTCCACCCCGGCGGCGGTGCCTTCGATCCGCGCAGTGTCGAGCTTCAGCCGGTCGAGCAGCGCCGGGGAAAGACCGCGCCCGGCCGCATTGTCCATGTCCTGCGCATTGGCGCGGCAGATCGCGTCGCCATGGTCGCGCAGCGCCTGCGCGGCCAGTTCCAGCCCGCGCGCCTTCTGCGCGTCGCTGGCCTCGAAAAGCGCGCCGCTGGCCTTGCGCGCCCGGGCGGCCATCGCCGCGATCAGCATTTCAGGGGTCTGGGTCATGTCGTTCATGGGGTCAAAAAAGGTCCGCTGCCTATCCGGTTGAGGGGCTCTACCATGGCCGCGCCCTGTAGGAAAGCGCGATGGATGGAGCGCCATGCCTCTATTGCGGCGTTGAGCTTTGCCGCGCGGCCCGATATGGGAGCGCCATGACAGTCTATTTTCACGAGGAAGACCTGCCCGCTGGCGTGCTGGCGGATGGTCCCGTCGCCATCGACACCGAAACCATGGGCCTCATCACGCCGCGCGACCGGCTGTGCGTGGTTCAGATCAGCGATGGGAAGGGCGATGAGCATCTGGTCCGCTTCGGCCCGGACAGTTCCTATGACGCGCCCAATCTCAAGGCCGTCATCGCCGATCCGGCCCGGCTGAAGCTCTTCCATTTCGGGCGGTTCGATATCGCCGCGCTCCAGCATTATCTGGGCGTGCTGGCGACTCCGGCCTATTGCACGAAGATCGCCTCGCGCCTCGTGCGCACCTACACCGACCGCCATGGCCTCAAGGAACTGGTGCGCGAGCTGCTGGGCCAGGAGATCAGCAAGCAGCAGCAAAGCTCCGACTGGGGCGGGCCGGTGCTGTCCGATGCGCAGCGCGAATATGCCGCGTCCGACGTGCGCTATCTCCATCGCCTCCGCGAGGAGCTGGACCGCAGGCTGGTGCGGGAAAAGCGGATGGATATCGCGCAGGCCTGTTTCGACTTCCTGCCGCACCGGGCGTTGCTCGATCTGGCGGGCTGGCCCGAAATCGATATATTCTCCCACGCCTGATCCGTTTCTGGAAGGATAGAGCAGCCTCATGTCCCGTCTGGCCGATACCCAACGCACGACGCGCCAGCACTGGGCGATGCCCGGCGGCGCGCATGACCGGATGGTGCGGCTGCTCAAGAATCTGCTGCCCATGGGCGTGGGGGCGTTGCTCGCCTTCCTCGCGGTGGCGCCCTTCACCACCCAGAATGAGGTCAGCTTCGTCCTCGACAAGAAGGATGTCGATGTCGCCAGCGAGCGGATGAAGGTGCGCGAGGCCCTCTATCGCGGCACCGACAGCAAGGGGCGTCCCTTCTCGCTGCGGGCGGGGTCGGCGGTGCAGAAGACCTCCCGCGATCCCGTGGTCGTGATGAAGGATCTTTCCGCCCGGTTGCTGATGACCGATGGCGCGGCGGTGCTGAAGGCCGATCAGGGCCGCTATAATCTGGACAATGAGCAGATGAAGATCGTCGGCCCGGTCCAGTTCGACTCGGCGCAGGGCTATCGCCTCACCACCCGCGACGTGAATGTCGATTTGCAGTCCCGCAACATGCGGAGCGAGGGCCGGGTCTATGGCCGTATCCCGATGGGGCCGTTCGATGCCGACCATCTCCAGGCCGACCTCAATGATCGCACGGTGACGCTGGTCGGCAATGCACGCTTGCGTATCGAGCAAAATGGCATCAAAGGGCGATAATATGGTGCGGCCGTTTTTCCTCGCTTTCCTGTCGCTGGCGCTCGGAGTGTCGGGCGCCTTCCTTTATGGGTCCTTCGGGAATGCCGCGCAGGCGCAACTGCTGCGCGGGCATGACAGCAGCGCGCCGGTCAATTTCGCCGCCGATCGCATAGAGGTGCAGGACCGCGCCGATCGCGTGGTCGTTTCCGGCAACGTCCATGTGACGCAGGGCGGACTGACGCTCGATTCGGCGCGCATGACGGTCGCCTATCGCAACAGCGGCAGCATAGAGATCGACCGCATCGACGCGGCGGGCAATGTCCGCGTGACGCGCGGCAACGAACGCGCGCGCGGCGACACCGCCGTTTACGACCTCAACAACCGCATCATCACGATGATCGGCAATGTAGAGCTGAATCAGGGCGCCAATCGCCTCACCGGCGGGCGGCTGGTGATGGACCTGCAAAGCGGCCGCTCGACGGTCGACGGGCATTCGGCGTCGGGCGGGGCAGGGGTCTCGCAAGGCTCCGGTGGCCGCGTGACCGGCACCTTCACCGTGCCCCAGCGCAACAGCGGCAACTGATTTCCGCCCTTTTTCCCACGATTCGGGCGATAAATCGGCCGGTTTGGCCATCTTTCCTCTAGGCGGACGGCGTTCGCTCATGCATAAGCGGGCAATCGAGCCTGGGTCATGCACAAAGCTTGCCAAACATGACTGTTGACCGGACTCGGTGGATTTTTTCTGGTCTTGCTCCTGCCTGCGAGACTATCTGCGAGGATGTGTCATGGATGGCGTCTCAGTGATGGATCGACCCGGCCCGCGAGGCGATGACGGCGACGCGGCGGTGGCGCGCGAAGGCGGGCTGGAGGTCGTTTCGATTGCCAAGAGCTATGATCGCCGTGCGGTGCTGACCGATGTGTCGCTGACCGTGGCCAAGGGCGAGGTGGTGGGCCTGCTCGGTCCCAATGGCGCGGGCAAGACGACCTGCTTCTATTCGATCATGGGTCTGGTGCGTCCGGACAGCGGCCGGATCGCGCTCGACGGGCATGATATCACCGGCCTGCCCATGTACCGCCGGGCGATTCTCGGTCTGGGCTATCTGCCGCAGGAAACCTCGATCTTTCGCGGCATGACGGTCGAGCAGAACATCGTCGCCGTGCTGGAACTGGCCGAGCCGGATGCCGGCGCGCGCGCCACCCGGCTGGAGGAATTGCTGGGCGAGTTCGGGCTGACGCGCCTGCGCGACAGTTCCGCCATGGCGCTGTCGGGTGGCGAACGCCGCCGCTGCGAGATCGCCCGTGCGCTTGCCGCCAATCCCTCGATCGTGCTGCTCGACGAACCGTTCGCGGGCATCGATCCGCTGTCCATCGCCGATATCCGCGATCTGGTGAAGCAGTTGCGCACGCGCGGCATCGGCGTTCTCATCACCGACCATAATGTGCGCGAGACGCTGGAAATCGTCGACCGCGCCTGCATCATCTATGACGGCAAGGTGCTGTTCACCGGAAGCCCGGAAGAGCTGGTCGCCAACGCCGAAGTGCGTCGCCTGTATCTGGGCGAAAGCTTCTCGATGTAGGATCATGAGCGGCGTGGGAGGGCGATAATGGCATTGGCACCTCGCCTCGACCTGCGGCAAAGCCAGTCGCTGGTCATGACGCCGCAATTGCAGCAGGCGATCAAGCTGCTCGCGCTCTCCAATATCGAGATCGAGACCTATCTGGCGGGTGAGCTGGAGCGCAATCCCCTGCTTGAAATGGCGCGCGGCGGCGAAGGCGCGGAGGCCCAGCCCGGCGAGGGCGGGCCGGAAGCCGCCGGGCTTGTCGATAATGGCGGGGCCGATATCGGCGGCGCCGATGGGGCGGGAGAGGGCGCTTCCTCGCCGCTGGAGGCTGACAGCGCCGCGATGATGCGCGACGAGGCGCTGGTGCGCGAAAGCCCGCTCGATGTCGAAAGCGGCCCGGAGGAAGGCGCCGATCGCGGCATGGCGGCAGGCGAGGGCGGCCATGGCGCGGGCCTTTCCGGCGCGGGCGGCCTTGGCGAGGATTATGGCCTGTCCGGCGGTTTTGGCGATGAGGGGCCGGATTTCGACAGCTTCGCCAGCGGAGAGGCCGGCCTTTACGAGCATCTGATGGATCAGGCCCGGTTGCGGCTGTCCGCGCACGACCTGCTGATCGCCAGCCAGATCATCGGCCAGATCGACGAGGCGGGCTATCTGGAGGCGGACCTGCTCCAGATCGCCTATGCGTTGCAGGTGCCGCTCGCCGAGGTGGAGGTGGTGCTGGCGGTCGTCCAGAGTTTCGACCCGGTGGGCGTGGGCGCGCGATCGCTCGCCGAATGTCTGGCGTTGCAGGCGAAGGAGGTCGACCGCCATGATCCGGCAATGGCCAGCCTGCTCGCCAATCTCGATCTGCTCGCCAGGGGCGCGCTGCCGCAGTTGCGGCGCATCTGCGGCGTCGATGAGGAAGACCTTGCCGACATGATCCGCGAATTGCGCGGCTATGACCCCAAGCCGGGGTTGCGCTTTGCCGCGCCGGGGGCGGGGCAGGCGGTGATTCCCGACCTCTTCGTGACGCCGCAGGGCAAGGGCTGGGCGATCGAGGTCAATGGCGCGACGCTGCCGCGCGTGCTCGTCAATCGGGTCTATTATGCCGAATTGTCGGGCGGCGTGCAGGACAAGGCGTCGAAGGCGTGGCTTTCCGATTGCCTCGCCAGCGCCAACTGGCTGATCAAGGCGCTCGACCAGCGGCAGCGCACGATCATCAAGGTCGCGACCGAGATCGTCCGCCAGCAGGAGGAGTTTTTCCGCCACGGCATCGCCCATTTGCGGCCGATGACGCTGCGCTCGGTCGCCGAGGCGATCGGCATGCACGAATCGACCATCAGCCGCGTCACCAGCAACAAATATCTCTCTTGCCCGCGCGGCCTTTATGAACTCAAATATTTCTTCACCAGCGCGATCGCTTCGGCCGATGGCGGGGAGGCGGTGTCGGCGCAGGCGGTGAAGAGCCGGATCAAGGCGCTGATCGCCGCGGAGGACCCGCGCAAGATCCTGTCCGATGATACGCTGGTCGACCTGTTGCGCGCCGAGGGTTTCGACATCGCCCGGCGGACGGTGGCCAAATATCGCGAATCCATGGGCATCGGCTCCTCGGTGCAGCGCCGCCGGCAAAAGGCGCTCGCGGGGTAGGGCAGGGGCGGCGGGCCATCGATCCGCCCTAAGACCAAAGTAGCGGTCCGGGCCTGCTTGTCGTCGGGACCGGGGCAGTGATAGGCTGATCTCCCTGCTGTTGATCCCGGTCAAGGCAGCCGGTGTCGGCGCAGCTAGAGAGGGCGCGGAAGGCAGGTTCCGCCTGCCGCATTTGGAAAGGCTATCGGCATGAACAATGCAGTGCAGACGATCAAGGTATCGGGCGGCTGGGAACGGGAGCTTGTCACCCGCAGCGGCTATCGCTTTCATGTGCGACCGGCGATGGAGCTGGATGTGGAGGCGCTGGAGGGTTTTTTCGCGCATGTCTCGCCCGCCGATCTGCGCTTTCGTTTCCTTACCGGCGTACCGCAGGTGCCGGAGGATATCATCGCCTCGATGGTGCGCGTCGACCACCACAAGACGGAGAATTTCATGGCGATCGATCCCGACGGGTCGCTGGTCGGCAGCGCGATGGTGGCCGCCGATGATCAACTGGATACAGCCGAGGTCGCTATCTCCATTCACAAGGATTATAAGGGGCGGGGCATCGGCTGGATGCTGTTGGGCCATGTCGCGGCCTATGCGAAGGCGCGCGGTATTCGCCGCTTGCAGTCGATCGAGAGCCGGGAAAATCATGCGGCGATCGAGCTGGAGCGCGAAATGGGCTTCACCGCCCGCCCGGTCGATGGCGACCCGAGCCTGGTGCTGGTCGAGAGCATCCTCAACGGCTGACGCCGGACGAAAGCGGGGCGGGAGCGAAGGCGCGCGGGCGCGGTTGAGGAAGGCAAGCGCATTCCTGGCGCTCTCCTGCCCTCTGTGCCAGCCCGGCCCGGGTGTGCACCGGATTGTCTCCGGTTTTTGCGGGTTTGCCGTGATTTCCGGGCCATCAGGCGGTTCCCTTGTTGCGAAACCGCTCTAAGGGTGTTGCCAGACGGAAGAGGACCCGCTAGAGGCCGCCATTCCAAGCATATGCGGAGCGGTGGCCGAGTGGTCGAAGGCGCTCGCCTGGAAAGTGAGTATACGTCAAAAGCGTATCGAGGGTTCGAATCCCTCCCGCTCCGCCATTAAATCCCACAAATAGCTGAATCTCCCGGATCATTTCAGAATTTTGGTCCCGATAGCATATCGACCTTCACGTATTGGGGGGCGGATCCTAACCCGTTGCCGGGATGCCCTGCATGGGGGTGGTTGGACGACCGGGATATGGGGCAGGGCCGGGCATTGTCGGGATGAGGCTTGCCGCCGGAACCGCGGCAGGGTGCGGCGCCTTCCAAATATGCCGGGAAGCCAGATCCGAGGATTTCAGCGGCAGATTTTGGTGTACGAAGCCGCGCGATGCCATATAGATTGATGATCTTCCTGAAGGCATGAGAGCAGGTGAATGTCGAATAGAACCGCCGCACGCCCGGTCCCGTCCGGCAAGGTGAAGGATGCGCGCCCTGCCGGCGGGCCGGTCGTGCGACGCACCCAGCTGGAGCGAAGCGAGGAAACGCGTTGCCGGTTGCTGGATGCGGCGATCGAACTGCTGAAGCGGGATGGCTATGGCGGGTTCCGCGCCAGTCAGGTCGCCGGTCTGGCCGGGGTCTCCCGCGGCGCGCAGACGCATCATTTCCCCACGAAAGAGGCATTGCTGGAAGAAGCGATCGCTCATCTGCTGAAAAGGGTGAGCGAGCGCGCTTTCAAGCATTCCCAGACTGTGCGGCCGGGAGAGGATGTTTTGGGCGCGCTGATGCGCGACAGTCTGGATTGCTATCTGACGGAAGGCTTCATGGTAACGCTGGATCTCGGCGCTGACAGGAAGCGCTCGAAATTCAGCAATCGGATCATCTCCATGGTGAGCCGGCATCGTTCGGCGACCGAGGAAGCGTGGATTGATATTTTGACGGCGAGCGGGCGCAGCAGGCAGGAGGCCGAAGATATATTATGGCTGTCCTTCAGCCTCGTGCGGGGGCTGGCCGTGCGCACGACCTGGGAAAAGGACGAAAAGCGCATTTCGCACGTTCTCGACCTGTGGCAGAAGATCGCCCTGACCTATTTCGGGCAGCCCGCCGATCTGGCGGAGGCGTCCTCCGCGCTTGCAAAAGGATAAGGGCGGCCCGGTTGAGCCGCCCCTTTTTGTTTTAGGAAGCGCGGCCGGAATGCAGCCGCGATCCTGTTCCCGATCCTGTTCCTGTTCCTGTTCCCGATAAGGTCAGAACTTTGCCGCCATCCGCACGCCATAGGTTCTCGGCGGCGTGGTCACGTCGGTCAGCACATCGGCGCCAGCGCCCGAGCTGGAATAGATCGAGATGCGTTCATTTTCGATATTACGGACATAGGCGGAGATCGACCAGCTCTCGTTCGCCGGACCGAACTGGACTTGCGCATTGGTGGTCCAGCTGGACCCCACCTTCTGTTCCCGCAGATAATTGAAGCCGACATAACGGCTGCTGCGATATTGGGTGTCGGCGCTCAGCCGGATTTGATAATCGCCCAGGTCGATCGTTTGATCGCCCGCGAGATTGATCGTCCATTTGGGCGAATTATAGGAGGGCTGGCCGCTGCAATCCACCTCATAGGGGGAAGCCCCTGCGACGGCGTTGATGGCGCAACCGGTCAGCGGCGGAGCGCCCGGCCCCTGTAGATAGGTGAAGTCCCTTTGCTTGGCGTCGAGATACTGGATATCGGCGCTGATCATCGTCGTCGGGGTGACCAGCAATTTCCCGTCGACCTCTACCCCCTTGATTCTCGCCGCGCCGATATTCTGCGTATAATTGGCGGTGCGGCCGGATGCGTCGAGGCCGATGGTGTTGATCTGCTGCTCTTTATAATCCCACCAGAATCCTTCGATGTTGAGCTGTAATTTATTGTCGAGGAAGCGGTTCTTCATACCCAGGGTATAGGCGACGATCGTTTCCGGCTTGTAGGTTTCAAACCCGAAGGCGGGCGAAAACCCGCCGGAACGATAGCCGCTCTCCACGCTGGCATAGAGCATCGACCGTTCCGCCACATCCACTTCAACGGCGGCGCGATAGGTCAGCTTATTGCTTTTCAGGGTCTCGTCGGTCCAGACCGTTTGATCGCGAATGCTGAGCACGCCGGTCGGGATGCCGTTCGCGAAGATCGGAATGGCCCCGTTTGTCGATGGGAAGGGATAGGGAAGCTGCGAAGGATCCCGGAACAGCGGGACGGTCGGTGCGTCCGGGCAGGAGGGGATGCCGTTGACGAATACCGTGCAGACGATAACCGAGTTGAGCAGGTCGTTATTATATTTCTTGTTGTCCTGCGTATATCGCAGGCCGCCCACCAGACGCAGCCGGTCGCTGAGATGCAACGTTGCCCGGCCGAACCCCGCATAGGATTTGGTATCATAGACGGGGTTCTGGGTATTGCCGACATTACCGGCGGTGAGCTGGTTATCGGATTTTATGGTTTCGTCATAAAAATAGACGCCGAACTGATAATCGACCGGCCCGAGACGCTTGCCGACGAAGCGCGCCTCGACGCTGAATTGCGTGCTTTCCTCGCGCTTATAATAGGTGATGGCGCCGGGTATGCCCAAAAAATCAAGCCGGGCATTGCGCCATGCGGGAATGACCGTCACCGTGCCGATATCCATGTCATATTGGATCTCGGCGTTCGCGCCGTAGAATTCATTATTCTGATAGGGGCGCGGCTGCGCGGGAAGATGGTTGCCCAGCGGCGGAAACACGACCGCTTGGCGATAGGCCTGGCTTTCGGGGGAAAGGGCGCCCGAGCCAAGCTCTATGCCCGATGGGATGAAGCCGTTGACGCCACCCAGATAGATGCCGCGATAATCGTTGCCGCTTCCCATGCCCCTGTTTTGCGCATAGTCGAAGGCGACGCGAACCGTCAGCTCGGGGGTCAGCTCCGCCTTGAGCTGGAGGCGTCCCGCGAAGCTGTCGTCATCGGATGTCCCATCCGACAAATAGCCGTCATGAACCGAGCGCGACAGGGAAAGGCGCATGGCCCCTCTGTCGCCGAGCGGCGCATTAATGGCTCCTTCGGCGTTCAGCGCGTCATAATTGCCGTAGGACACCGATGCATAACCGGAAAATTCGCCGATTTTCGGTTGTGCGGGAAGGATGTTGATCGCACCGCCGGTCGCGTTGCGTCCGTAGAGCGTTCCCTGCGGACCTTTCAATATTTCGACGCGCTCAAGGTCGTAGAATACGCCGGTGGTCGATGTGGGGCGCCCCACATAAACGCCGTCATAATTGAAGGCGATCGCCGGATCGCTATTTGCTTCGACCGTAAAATTGCCGACGCCGCGAAGGAAGATCAGGTTTCCGGTGCTGGACGGCTGGATCGAGAGCGCAGGCGTGAGATTGGTGAGGCTTTCCACCTTGGTGACACCGGCGCTCAACAATTCGCCGCCGCCAACGACATTGAGCGGAACCGCCGCCCGCTGGGAATTTTCCGCCTGCCGCTGTGCGGTTACGATGATATCGTTGATGCTGAAATTCGCGGATTTGGTTTCTGTGGCCGCGTCTGTCGACTGAGCGAGCGCCGGATTACCCAAACCGAAGACGGCGAGCGCCGTCTGGGCCAGAAGAATGGCCTTCCATCGCATTGCATTTCTCCCCGCAATATAAATTAATAAATATTATTATTTTATTTCAGTGATTTTGATAAATATATGATCTGAAATTTAATGAAAATATTTCGAGCGATAAAATTCAGAAGAAGAGCGTTTGTTATGAATATTACGCTCAATTGATCGGATCGACGGGATCAGTGCTGTCCCGGACGATGAATGACGTAGGCTCTCCCGATGCATCTTCGGGGCTTTCTATGCCCCTTCGAATGGCCGGTGCAAGCATATTGATATCAATATACTGATATATGTCAAGGCGGTTTGATTAACCTTCCCAACTTCCCGCGCAATCACGGTCTTTGGCCGTTTGCCTGATGATGCGGGAGGCGCCGGGGCCTGATATTCCGGCGGTGACAGCGGGGAGAGGCCTCTCAAAGCGGCTCGAATCCGGTCGGCCTGTTCAAATCTGCCTTATTGACAAACAAAAATGTTTGTTTCTATTGTCCGGGCACAGGCCACCCGGCTTGCTCCCAGGCCATGCGCCACATGCCGGGCGGTCAGGCTTGTCGAGAGCTAGGGGGAGCGTTGATGCGTCTTGAAGCAAGACGTTCCCGAGCCGCTCCGGACCTCTGCTCAAATGATCCAGCCAATATGGGCGCACGAATTCGAAGGACATCGCATGACGACCGGCAAATACGGACCCCACGTCCCGGAAAAAACCTATATCCCTCACGCTTATCCCGAACATTTATTCGATACGGGCGAAATCACGCTCAACTATGCGGTGTCCGGTTCGCCGGAGCTTCCGGCGCTGTTGCTGATCCCGGGACAAACGGAATCCTGGTGGAGCTATGAAGCCGCGATGGAGCTGCTGAAAGACAGGTTCAACGTCTATGCGGTCGATCTGCGCGGACAGGGGCGATCGACCCGGACTCCGGGGCGGTACATATTGGATACTATCGGCAATGATCTGGTTCGGTTCATCGCCTTCCGCATTCGCCGCCCCGTCATCGTGAGCGGCCACTCGTCCGGAGGCGTGATCGCGGCCTGGCTTTCCGCCTATGCGCCGCCAGGCATGCTGCGGGGGGCTTATTATGAAGATCCCTGCTGTTTCCATTCGGAACTGACGCCCGAATGCGGGCCGTCGATCCGCCAGGGTATGGCGGGCCGCATGCTCGCGCTCATGAACAAGCATCTCGGCGATCAATGGACGCTGGGGGATGAGGAAGGATTTGCACGGGCGGCGGCGGATTTGACGCCGGCTGCCCCGGCGCAGGCGTCCGAACACAGCACCGCGCAGATATTGATGCCGGTCGATTCGGAGGCGCTGGCCCGGCGGCGGCAGTTCCTCAAGGAATATGACCCCGAATGGGCGCGCGCATTCGTGGCGGGGACAGTGGCGGCGAGCTGCGACCATGCCCGGATGCTGGCGGCGGTCAAATGCCCGGTCCTGTTCACGCATCACTTCCGCATGATGGATGAGAAGTCCGGCGTGCTCACCGGCGCAAGCTCGGATTTGCAGGCGGCGCGGGTCGCGGAAATCATTACCGCCGCCGGGCAGCCGCTCACCTATAAATCCTTTCCGACCACCGTTCACGCCATGCACACGCAAGACCCGGAATTGTTCGCGACCACTCTCGTCGAGTGGGCCAAAACCCTGCCGGAGGAAGCCCTTGTGCGCAGCGCTGGCGTCTTTGCGCAGTGAATGCGGGGCCGGCCCTGCCGGGCGCCGGTCATATTTGGGAGCGAACATGCTAGCGATTTGTAAAACTGACTATGTGGGACCGGGCGAGGTCAAGCGGGTGGAGGTGGATGGCCTGCCGGCGCTGGCCGTCTACAATGTCGACGGGACGATCTTCGTCACCGACGATCTTTGTTCGCACGGGGCGATCGCGCTTTCCGAAGGGTTTCTCGAAGGCGCCGAGATCGAATGCCCATGGCATGGGGGCCGTTTCGACATCGCGACCGGCCAGCCGCGCTGCCTGCCCGTCAAGACGCCGATCAAGACCTATGCCGTCACGGTGGTGGGCGATGACGTGTGCATTACGGTTTGAGGAAGAGGCGATCTGCCGGCGCTGTTCCGGGCAGGCTTGACTTATATCAGTATACTGATATTAATGGCCGCACGGGGTATATGTTTTGACCTGAAAAAGACGTCTGCGCGCAGCGCATTCAGGCGTCGGATCCGTGCGGCCTGCGAACCCGGGGCCAGCCTGAGAAGCGATGAACATCGCAAGGCATAATATTTGAGGGGATATGTCATGGAAGTTGCCGAAAATACCGACCTCTCCAACAGATGGTCGCAAGAATTCCCAGAGCTTGGCACCGGTCCGGTATCGGTCACGCCCTATATCTCGCCCGAATATTTTGAACTCGAACGGGAAAAGATATTCAGGCGGGCATGGCTGAAGGTTGGCCGGGTGCAGGACATCCCGAAGCCGGGCGATTATTTCCGTATCGATATCCAGATACTCGACGCTTCGATCCTCGTCATCCGGGGCAAGGATGGTGTGATCCGCGCCTTCCATAATGTGTGCAAGCATCGCGGCGATCGACTTGTCCACAACGAATCGGGCAACGCCCGGGCCTTGCGGTGCCGTTTCCATAATTTCGTCTATGATCTTGAAGGCAATCTGGCGGACGTGCCGTCCAAGGACTTCTTCTGCAAGATGAGCAAGGACGTGTCGGCGCTAACGCCGGTCGCGGTCGATGTCTGGAATGGCTTCATCTTCATCAATGCCGACCCTGCTCCACGGGAGACGCTGGCCGAGTTCCTGGGGGAGTTTAATGATTTCTTCCACGACTATCCTTTTGATGAAATGGAGCTTGCAGGCAGCTGGAGCACGGTCGCCAAGGCCAATTGGAAGACGGTGCTCGACGGCTTTCACGAAGGGCTGCACGTCGAGGCATTGCACTCGAAATCGGCGCGTGACGCGATCCTCGATGAATCCGGGCATGCCGTGCCGCCGTGGATCGGGGCGTTCAAGCGCCACCGCGGGATTTCAACGAAATTCAACCCCAATTATGTCCCGACGCCGGCCGAGGCCATCGCATTCCAATATGGCCGTTCGAGCTTTTTCGGGAACCGCCACAAGATGGACTATCCGAAGGGAATGAACCCCTCCGGGGCCGAGCCATGGGCGTTCGACATATTCGTCACCTTCCCCCATTTCCGCTTCAATCCCGGCCCGGGCTTCTATTTCGTGGACTCCTTCTGGCCGATCTCCGTGGACGAGACCTTCTACGATCTGAAGCTCTATGTGTTGAAGCCCGAAACGGCCGCGCACAAGCTCGCCATGGAATTCACCCGTGCCTCTTTCCGGGATGTCATTCGCGAGGACATGTCCACCTGCGAGAATGTGCACGCCGGGATGAAGTCGGGGGCGATCACGCATCTCGAACTTTCCGATCTCGAAATACTCATCCGCCACTCGCTCAAGGTGGTCGACGATTACATCCATGAAGCCTGAGGGGAAAACCATGTCGCTACTTCCTGAACAGTTTTCGGCCCTTGAATCCTGGGTGGACATATGGGCGCTGCCGACAGAGGCCGAACGCAACCGGAAAAGGCTGTCGAGCACCATCGGGGATTTGCGGGCATTTTATGATGCCATGTTGCCCCGGATGGGGGAGATTTTCGACTATCTGACCGGCTTTCCCCCGGAAGGCCTTCCCGAGGATGTGGAGCGGCTGTTCCAACTTGGCGCCTCGTTCATGGAGGTCGCCGTGGCGGTGGAACTGTATCGCGAGCCGGACGTGCCGTTCGGCTATGATGCCCGCCGCCTGGCGATCGGACAATAGCCCGTCAAGGGATCAAATCTTCCCATCGGGAAGGTTTGATCCGGAAGGTTTGACTGAAGGGCATAACTACAGGGCATGGCCACCGTGAAGGTTTATAATCCTGACAATAGTGATCTGATGGTGATCTCGTGCATCGAGAGGGACGGGAACAACCTCATCATCCATGGCAAGATCATGGGAAGCTTGCCCATGAAGGCCGTTATTCGTCCGCAGGAAGCCCGCAAGGGCCTCAGGCTGCTGAACTGGAAGAGCTGGATTTTCCTGTCGACTTTTCTCTTCAGGAAAAACTGACGATCGGCCGGACGGATTTACCGAAAAAATAGCATGATATGGAATGTGGGGGAGAGGAAATGGTCGCGGACGTCTATGATGTGATTGTGGCGGGGGCGGGCCATAATGCGCTTACCACGGCTGCCTATCTTGCCAGATCCGGCATGAAGGTTCTGGTCCTCGAACGGCTCGGATGGATCGGCGGGGGCGTGGTCACCAGGGAGCTTACCGCCCCCGGCTTTCGTGACGACACGCATTCGGTCGCGCACGGCATCATCCAGGCCAATCCGATGATCCTGCAAGATGAAATCGGGCTGCTGAAGGATTATGGCTTGCGCTATATCTATCCGGAGGCGAGCGTCGCGACGTCTTTCGATGATGGCAGCGTCATCATGACCTATTTCGATCTGGCGAAAACATGCGAGGGGATTGCCGCCTTTTCGGAAAAGGATGCCAGGGCCTATGCCGGTCTGGTGCAGAAAATGGGGCAGATCCTGCCGATGTTCGTGCAGGGAATGTTCTCGCCCCCGTTGCCGCTGGGGTCGCTTTTCGCCTTGCTGGAGCAAAGCCGGGAAGGGCGGGAACTAATCGGGATCATGAACCGCAGCGCTTTCGATATCATCGATGATCTGTTCGAAAGCGACAAGGTGAAGATCCACCTCTTGCAATATGTGTCGCAAAACATGGTCGCGCCGGAAGACAAGGGGACGGGTCTGGTCCTCTGTCTGATGGTCGGCTTCGCCCATCATTATCAGAGCGGCCTGCCCGAAGGCGGCAGCGGCGCGCTCAGCGATGCGCTGCTGCGCTGTATCGAGGACCATGGCGGCACCTTGCTGCTCAATCGGGATGTCGAGAAGATAGTGGTCGAGAACGGCAGGGCCGTGGGGGTGGTCACCCGGTCAGGCGAGGACTATCGGGCGTCCAGGGCGGTGGTCGGCTGTTTCCATCCGCATCTTCTGTCGACCTATATCGAGGGGATCGATCCCGCGCTCGCGGCCGAGGCCCGCAAGACGCAGCCGGGGTCCTATAGCCTGCTGGTGGTGAATTGCGCGTTGCGGGAAGCGCCGCGGTTCCGTGGCATGGAAAATCTGCCCGACCCCCTCATAATAGAGTGCCTGCCCTCGAACCTCACGCATATGCGGCAGGAATTCGACACTCTCAAATATGGCAATATGCCGGGGCATCCCAGTCTCGCGGTGGCGGTCCACACCAACCATGATCCCGCGCGCGCGCCCGAAGGCAAGGCAACGCTCTATATGTCCACTTTCGCCCCTTATTCCCTGGCGGAAGGCAAGGCATGGGGCGATGAAAAGGAGCGTGTCGCCGATTGGATGCTGTCCGAGCTGCGAAAATATGCCGAAAATATGGGTGATGAGAATATCATCGCGCGCGCCGTTGCTTCGCCCCTCGATATGGAAACCTCTTCGCTCAGCTTTCAGAGGGGGGATATCATGGGGATCGGCCAATATCTCTATCAGTTTCTGGGGCGCCGTCCGGTGCCGGAATTGGCGAATTACACCATTCCGGGCATCGAGGGCTTCTATCTGGTCGGTCCGTTCATGCACCCGGGCGGAGGCGTCACCGGAGGGGGACGCGCTGTCGCCATCAAGATGCTGGCCGATATGAATATCGATTTCGAACGGGCCATCGCCGCTCGCTAGGGCGCGGGGCTTGCCGGCATGGCGGGCCTGTATGGGCAAGTGCCGTTCTGCCGGTGAGGGGAGGAGCGAGGCCCTGGCTTCGCCCTCGCTCCTCCCCCGGGTCCTGCCCCCATCCCCGTCCCATGGTCCCGAGACCTCTCGACATCACCGGGGCGCAGCATAGCCCACGCTTATGCGCCCGTCCGCAATCTGCACCGGATAGGTCCTGATATCCACGGTCGCGGGTGCGCTCAGCACCTTTCCGGTCCGGATGTTGAAGCAGGCTTCGTGAAGGGGGCATTCGACGACATCGCCTGTAACGAAGCCGTCAGCCAGCGATGCATAGGCGTGCGAACATATATTATCGGTGGCGAATATTTCCCCTTCTACATTGAAGAGCGCAATCTCATGACCATCAATCATGATACGCTTGGGGAATTGCGGGGTTACATCCTCGATATTTGCGACATCATGAAATTCTATTTCGGACGGATTCTTCAGGTCAGACATTATGGAAACCCCGGTATTGATGAAATATTTTATTCGGTATCGGTTTGTTTGCTGATTATTCGGCGCCCATGATCGGTCGCCTTGTCCATCAGTTGAGATCATCGGCGCGCATTTCCATGAAACGGTATCGCTTGACATCGAATGCAGCTTGGCGCAAATCTTAGAAACAGACATGTTTGTTTGTCAAGATATAAGGAGTTTGGGGTGAGCAAGATCGAAGAGGGGCCGACCATGGCGGCACCCGACGGACGGCAGGCGCCGGGGTATCGCCGGTATGTGGACCCGCAAAGCCGCACCATCAGCCCGGCCATATTCTCGGACCCGGACGTCTATGCAGCGGAGCAGGAGCAGGTTTTCGGCCATAGCTGGCTGTTCATCGGTCATGAGCTGCAACTGCCCGCCGTGGGAAATTACATCACGACCTATATGGGCGAGGATGGCGTCATTGCCGTAAGGGACCGGGCGGGCGTCGTGCGGGTCTACCTCAATTCCTGTCCCCATCGCGGCATGAAGCTGTGCGGACTCGACCAGGGCACGGCCAAGAGCTTCAAATGCCCCTATCATGCCTGGACCTTCAACCTTCAGGGGGAGCTGATCGCCGTTCCCGGTTTCGAGGAAGGCTATCATGGCGAACTGGACACCAAGGATTGGGGCCTGATCGAGGTGCCGCGCGTGGAGAGCTACCACGGGCTTATCTTTGCCTCTTTCGACGAGAATATCGAATCGCTTCCGGACTATCTGGGCGAGGCGAAATGGTATCTCGATCTGCTGCTCGACCGGACCGAGCGCGGAATAATGCCCTTTCAGGGCAAGAACCAGTGGACCTATAATGGCAACTGGAAGCTCCTCGCGGAAAATTTCGCGGGCGACAATGCGCATGTCCACTGGACCCACCAGTCCATCGTCGCGATTACCGGCGGCCATTTCGATTTCAAAAGCGATGGCCAATGGACCCGCAGTTTCCTGACCGGGACCAGCAAGGGGCACGCCTTCATCACCAATTCGATCGAGGATGGCGCGCTGACCAGTCCGGGCCTCAAGGCGCATCGCGACAGCGTGCAGGCGGAAGCGGCGACCAGACTTTCTCCGGTGCAGGCGGACCTTTCCAATTCCATCCGCCTCGGCACGATCTTCCCGAACTTCGGTTTCGTGGAAAGTTTCGGCTGGTGCGCGCTGCGCCTCTATCTGCCGAAAGGGCCGTCCAAAACGGAAGTGTGGACATGGCTCTTCACCGAAAAGGACATGCCGGAAGCCTTGCTGGCGGAAACGCGCGGCTCGTTCATCCAGACGACCAGCAATTCGGGCATTGTCGAGGTCGATGATGCGGAAATGTGGTCAAAATGCCAGGAAGCCCACAGCAAGCCCTATCGCAGGAAATTCCCGCTGAACTACCAGATGGGCGCCGGCCATTCCCGCCGGGACCCCGACCGGCCGGGGGAAATCCACAGCCTGCCTTCGGAACATGGTGTCTTCTCACTCTATGAACGCTGGGTCGAGATGATGGACAAGGAGGAGGGGAAGGCATGATGTCAGCATCCAATCTGCGTCCGCAAATCGAGGATTTCCTCATTCATGAAGCATGGCTGCTCGATCAGGGCCGCTTCGAGGACTGGCTCGATCTTCTGACGGACGATGTGCGCTACTGGGCACCGGTCCGCCGCGAGATGGAGCGGGGCAAGGAAGATTTCACGGCGCCCAATCTGCTCGCCCATTATGACGACAATAAATTCGGGCTGACGTTGCGCGTGCAGCGGATCCGATCCGGTTTCGCCCATGCGGATGAGCCGCCTGCCCGTGTCAGGCACCTGATATCCAATGTTAAAATCCTTGGCGAAGAGGATGATCTGCTACAGGTGACCTCGAATTTCATCTGCTTCAAAAGCCGTTTGGGGGATGAAATATTCTATGTCGGCAGCCGGAACGATTCCCTGCGCCGGGTCGATGGCGATTGGAAAATCGCCCGCCGCTGCATCATCCTCGACCATAGCGTCCTCGATGGCATCACGACATTCTTCTAGTCCGTGGAAGGAACAGACCTTGGCCACCATTACAGACAAACCTCCGGTCAATCTGAAGTTCAGCCATATGGGGCTGAGCGTCCGCAATATTGACGAGATGGAGAGGTTTTATACCGAGATTCTGGGCTTCACCATTACAGATCGCGGCCTGATCGAAAATGGAATGCAACGCCCGATGTCCCTTGTTTTCCTCTCGCGCGATCCAGCCGATCATCATCAGCTGGTTCTCGCTACGGGCCGGCCGGAGGCGATGCCTGCCAATGAATGCAATGCCCAATTCGGCCCGAGCATCAACCAGATGTCGTTCCAGATGGCGACGATCGGCGACCTGCGGGACATTTACGGCAGGTTGCAGGAGGCGGGCCATGGGGGATTGATGCCTGCGAACCATGGCGTCGCCTGGAGCATATATGCGCATGATCCCGAAGGGAATAATCTCGAATTCTTCGTGGATACCGATTGGTATTTCCCGCAGCCTTTCCTCGTGCCGCTCGATTTCTCGAAATCTGACGAAGATATTCGCCGGGAAACCGAGGGCTTGTGTCGCGGGCAGGAGGGGTTCGAGCCTTATTCCCAATGGCGTGCGCGCATAGCGCCGAAAATGCATCTTTTCAGGGCAGCGTCGGCGCGCGCCGCGGGGGCGGTCGAATAGCCATTTTTCATGAAGCGCGGCTGGGAAGGAACTGGAAATGCGGTCGACGCCGGACGGATATAATGACCTGACGCAGGAAAGGGAGGCGCTCTACAGGCGATTGGAGGCGCAGAATATCGAGCCGCTCTGGCGGGCGCTCGATGCCGTAAGCCCGAGGTCGCCGGTCGTGCAGAGCGTGCCGCATATATGGCGGTGGCGGGACGTACAGCCTGCCTTGTCGGTGGCGTGCGATGTGGTGACGCCACAGGAGGCTGAACGGCGGGTGTTGATGCTCATCAATCCCGCTTATCCCCCCAGGACGCTCAGGACGGTCGGGCTGCTCTATGCCGGGATTCAGGTGATCCGGCCGGGAGAGAAGGCGGACAGCCATCGTCACGCGCCCAATGCCCAGCGCTTCATCATCGACGGCCAAGGCGTTTATATGAACGTCGATGGGGAGACCGCCATTGCCGCGAAAGGCGATTTCGTGCTGACGCCCAGCTGGTGCTGGCACGATCATGGCAATGAGAGCGCGCAGGACATGGTGTGGCTCGACGGGCTGGACATAGCCTTCGCCAATATTCTGGATTCCAACTTCTTCGAGGATTGGGAAGGGCCGGACCCGTCCCCGCCGGTTATCGTGGCAGGGGGGGATTCCCACCGCCGCTGGGGTCGCCATATGCGCCCCGCCTGGCAGGAGGAGGGGCGTCCGGGGCGCGCCGGCCTGCTTCTCTATCCATGGGCCGAGGCGCGGGATACGCTGCACGGGCTGCGCGAAGACCATGGCAGTCCCTATGACGGCATCATCATGCATTATGCCGATCCGCGGGATGGGGGACCGACGATGCCCACCATCATGTCCAGTCTCCAATTGTTGCGCAAGGATGAGCACACCAGGGCACATCGCCACACCTCCTCCACCATCTATCATGTCGCGGAAGGCGGCGGGCGAAGCATCATCGGCGGGCAGGAATTTGCCTGGGAGGAAGGGGATACGTTCGTCCTGCCTTCCTGGACCTGGCATGAGCATGAAAGCATCGGCGGCGAGGCCGTGCTCTTTTCCTATACCGACCGCCCGATCATCGAGGCCTTTCGCTGGTATCGGGAGGAAGGCCATCCGGACGGATACCAATCCTGATCGCCAGGCGGCGCGTCCGATCAGGGGAAATAGTATAAGGGGAATGTGGCTTGAAACTGTGCATATATGACGAAGGGCGTCTGGGGGTGGTGCGCAACGGCGAGATTTTCGACGCCACGGCGGCGCTCGACCATCTTCCCCGCTGGCGGTACGGCATTCGCGGCGGCGATCCGCTGATAGAAGCGTTGCCGGCCCTGTTGCCCCATATCGAAGCGGCGGCGGCAGGGTCGGCGCCGATCGCGGCCGGCGACGTCGCGCTCAAGGCGCCCGTGGTCTGGCCGGGCAAGCTGGTCGCCGCGCCCGTCAACTATCTGGATCATCGCGCCGAGGCGATGGCCGATCCGACGGTTTTCACGGCGGCGCAGGTCGCGCGCATTCAGGAAATCGGTCTGTTCCTGAAAGCGACGAGTTCGCTGGTCGGCTGTTCCGAGGGGATCAGGGTCGCCCGGCCCGATCGGCGGACCGATCATGAAGTCGAGCTTGCCGTCGTCATCGGCCGGACGGCCAGCTGGGTAAGCCGGGAAGCCGCGCTGGATTATGTGGCCGGCTATTCCATAGGTCTGGACATAACCGTGCGCGGGCCGGAGGAACGGAGCCTGCGCAAGTCCATCGACAGCTATTCCGTGCTTGGACCCTGGATGGTCACGGCGGATGAGATCGACGATCCAGGCGCTCTGGATTTCAGCCTGGAGGTGAACGGCGAGATACGGCAGAGATCAAATACGCGCGATCTGGTGATCGACGTTCCGGGCCTGATCGAGATGGCGTCGTCCTGGTATACCTTGCAGCCGGGCGACGTGATCTACACCGGCACTCCGGCGGGGGTCGGGCCGATCCTGCCGGGCGATGTGCTGACTGCAAGGATCGAAAAAATCGGCACGATGCAGGTTGCCGTTCAGGGGGAATGAGGCCGCCCCGGCATTCCCGGAATGCCGGGCGCATCCTATGGTGAACCGAGGCCGGATTTTCGTCTGTTACCCGTTCAGTCGAATATTTTCTGCTCTTTCAGGGTACGCGACACGGTTTTGATGACCTCGAAGAATTTCGCCATCGTTGCCGTGAGATATTGCGCCTCCCTGGGGTTCAGCGCAGAGGACACCGCTTCCTCAAAATGTCTGGTGCGCTCCTCGGCCTTGCTCAGGATTTCCTCCCCATCGGGCAGCAGCTCCGTTTTCAGGATCCGTCCATGGCTGGGATCGGGGCTGCGCGTGACGAGGCCCCGGCTTTCCAGCTTGGCGAGCATCACCTGCATCGTCTGGGAACTGACAAAGACGCATTTGGCCAGTCTGGCGTTGGATATCCCCGGATCGAACTTTATCCATAACAAGGCCGCATATTGCGGCGCCGTCAGCCCCAGCGGGCGAAGGATTTCATCCATCCCGATGCGGAACGCATGTTCCGCGCAGGTCAGTTCATAGCCAAGACGACCCTTTGGGGAAGCGCGTTCACCGGCCTTCATGACGCACCGCGATTTCATGGGATGGGAATGACAAGCTGCGCATAAATCGGGTTCCTGGCTTCCTGTTCAACTTATCATGGCGGCGTTTATGTGTCTCATTCGCACATCCTGTCGGGCGCGTGCAAGTATGTGAAAATACAATCCGGGCAGGCGCGATTTCTGCGCCCTTCCCTATAGCCATCCTGCTGCAATGCTCTTGACATATATCAGTATACTGATATAATCATATTTGTCCGGATATGGCAACAGGCAAGGGGCGGACGACTTGCGGGCGGCTAGGTTCGCCGCTTGGAGGGGATAATCGATGTCGGATCACAAGGTCGCAGCCATAATCGGCGCGGGACAAGCAGGATATTGGGCAAGTAAAACGCTGCGGGACGAGGGGTTCACGGGAAAGATCGCGCTGATCGGTGATGAGGCGCATCCGCCCTATGAGCGTCCCCCGCTTTCCAAATCGGTGCTGGTCGGAACGGAGCAACCCGACGTCACCCATTTCTGCACGCCTGACGAGCTTGCCGCCAGCCGGATTGACTGGATGGCCGGCGTGCGGGTGGACGGGATCGACCGAAAGGCGCAACGGCTTGCGCTGTCGGATGGCGGATATGTCCCCTATGACCGGCTGCTCATCGCCACCGGGGGGCGTGCGCGCAAAATCCCCGTGCCGGGGGGCGATCTCAAAGGCATTCACTATCTGCGCACCATCGATGACAGTATTGCCTTGCAGGCATTTTTGAAGGCGGGAGAGCCGCTGCTGGTTATCGGCGGTGGCTGGATCGGCCTTGAAGTCGCCGCGTCCGCCGCGCAGCGCGGAATGCAGGTCATCCTTATCGAGGCGGCGCCGCAGCTGTGCAACCGGACGTTGCCCGCCGGTCCGGCCGACTATCTCCATCAGCTTCATGTCAAGCAGGGCGTGGACATCCGCCTTGGTTGCTCCGTGGAGCGCTTCATCGGAAAAGGCGCGGTAGAGGGAGCCCTTCTCTCCAGCGGAGAAACCCTCGCGGTGCGAACCGTCGTTGCCGGTATCGGCATGGTCCCGAACAGCGAACTGGCTTCCGGGAGCGGGCTGGAGGTTCAGGATGGCATTCTCGTCGATCCATTCGGGGTCACATCCGATCCGTCCATCCTCGCGGCGGGCGATGTCGCGCGGTACCGGAGCCTGAGGGCGGGGGAAAGCATCCGCTCCGAATCCTGGAGCAATGCCCAGAATCAGGCGATTGCCGCTGCAAAAACCATGGCGGGGGCGCCGACCGCCTATGATCCGGTGCCGTGGTTCTGGTCCGATCAATATGATCTCAACCTTCAGGTCACCGGAACCCCGAAGACCACGCACGAGATGGTCGTGCGCGGGCAAGTGGAAACGGGCGCCTTTTCGATATTCTATCTGGAACCCGACGGGATGATCGGTGCGGTGCTGTCGTTCAACGCGGCGCGGGACAACCGGATCGGCAAACGCCTGATGGAACAGGGCATCCATGTCGATGCGGGCAATGTGGCCGATGCCGGAATCAATCTTCAGTCTCTGCTCGGCTAGAGCCTTTGCAGGCCGGAGGGAGGCGTCCGGCCTACAAATGCGGACCTCGCAAATGTGGACTTCGCAAATGCGGACAGGGCTAAATCCGGAACGCAGCCTTTGCGGCGATCAAAACCGGGCGCACGCCAGATGCGGCATCCTGAAGCAACCGGAACCGCTCTTGCGTGGTCTTCTGGCCGCTGCGGTTCTCCTTTCAATTCAAACACGGGGAACTTCCATTGCCAAATGACCCGGAACTCATGCTGTCAGGCCTGAGAGTCCTCGAATTGGGGCATTTCGTGGCCGCCCCCTTCTGCACCCGCCTGCTCGCGGATCTCGGCGCGGATGTCATCAAGGTCGAGCCGGTCACGGGCGATCCGGTGCGCCAATGGGGGGAAATGGTGAAGGGCAGGTCGCTATGGTGGTCGCTGCACGGCCGCAACAAGCGCTGCATCACGCTGGACCTGAAGAGCGAGAAGGGGCGCGGGATCGTCCGCCAGCTTGTCGCGCATTGCGATGTTGTCGTGGAGAATTTCCGCCCCGGACAGCTTCAGCGCATGGGGTTGGGGCCGGATAATCTCCGAAGCATCCGCCCGGACCTCATCATCGCGCAGATTTCCGGCTATGGCCAGACCGGCCCCGGCCGGGATCGCGCTGCCTTCGGCGTGATCGGGGAGGCGGTCGGGGGCCTGCGCCATCTCACCAACCAGCCTCCGGGGACGACGGACCTTCCTCCCGTGCGCGTTGGGGTCAGCATCGGCGATTCCCTTGCGGGTCTTTATGCCGCCTTCGGTATCATGGCGTCTCTCTGGCAGCGCGATCGCCGGAACGGAGACGGCAAATCGCGCACCATCGATGTCGCCCTGACCGAAAGCGTGCTCAGCATGATGGAAGGAATGCTGCCGGAATATGGCGCGCTGGGGAAGATCAAGCAGCCGACCGGCGGCGGCATCGCCACGGCCGCACCCAGCAACGCCTATCCGACGGGCGACGGGCAGTGGGTTCTCATCGCCGCCAATTCGGAACCGTTGTTCGAGGCGCTGATGCGGTTGATGGGGCGGCCCGAATTGATCGGAGCGCCGGATTTCGCGGGCAATGGCCAGCGCGTGCGCAATGTGGCCGAGTTGGACCGGCTGATCGGCCAATGGAGCCAGCGGTTCGATGCCGCTGCCCTGCTGCGCCTGCTTGACGAAGCCGGGATCCCCGCCAGCAAGGTCTATACCGCAGAAGATTGCGCCGCCGATGACCAATATCGGGCGAGGGGCATGGTCCGCGAGGTGGAGGACCCCCATTTCGGGACTTTGCTGCATCCCGGTGTCGTTCCGCACATCCCGGAATCGCCGGGCGCCGTGCGCTGGCCGGGGCCGGATATCGGCCAGCATAATGGTGAAATCCTGCGGGACCTGCTCGGCTATTCAGAGGATGAAGTCCGCGCGCTGACGGAAGAAGGAGTGCTATGATGGCGGACAGGGTTCAAATTGTCGAAGTCGGCCCGCGCGACGGGTTCCAGTCGGTCGGTCCCCTCATTCCCACCGGACGCAAGATCGACCTGATCCGGCGGCTTTATGACGCCGGTGTCCGCCGCATGGAAACGACCTCCTTCGTCAGCCCTTCGGCCGTTCCGCAAATGGCGGACGCGGTGGAGATCGTCACCCGGTCCAGCCAATTCGACGGGCTGGACGGGCAGGTTCTGGTTCCGACCGTCCGCCATGCCGGGCGCGCACTGGCCGCCGGGGCCGATCATCTGAGCGTGGTGCTGTCGGTCAGCGAGGCGCATAATCTCGGCAATATACGCCGCACCCCCATGGAATCGGTTGAGGATTTTCGGCAGATCGCCGCGATGGCGCCGGGGGCAAGGATAAGGCTGAACATCGCGACCGCCTTCGATTGTCCGCATACCGGCAGGGTAGCGGCCGATGCCGTCCTCGGCCTGCTCGACCCCCTTGTCGCGATCAGGCAGGATATGGAAATCGCGCTGTGCGACACCACCGGCAAGGCAAATCCCCGGCAGGTGACCGCGCTGTTCGGTGCGGCGACGGCGGCGTTTCCGCAGGTTGCAGGCTGGGCTTTCCACGGCCATGACACTTATGGGCTGGGGGTCGCGAATGTCCTTGCGGCATGGGCGGCGGGGGTGCAGATCTTCGATGCCTCGATCGCGGGCCTGGGCGGGTGTCCCTTTGCCCCCGGCGCGACGGGCAATGTCGCGACCGAAGACCTTGTCTGGATGTTCGAGAGCATGGGGATTGCCACCGGCCTCGACCTTGAACGGCTGGTCGCGGTGGCCGGGGAGGTCGAGACGCTCCCCGGCGCGCAGACCGGCGGCCGCGTTCGTGAGGCGCTGTCGGCGCGGATGTGCGGGGTGGGCTTGCGGGAAGGCGGTTGCATGACCCCCGCCGCATGAATGTACCGCAAAGGCTGGGCCTGCTGGCGGGCGAGCGATGCGGCCCGGCCCGGCAGCGCCCTGGGGGAAGCCCCGGCCTGAAGTCGCGCGCCACGGGCTTTTTATAAGAGGGTGATCGCGCGGGCGTTCGAATCCCGCTAGTCTGTCGTCGAACAGGGCGTGTCGGCGGGAAGGGGCTGGGATGATCGATCCGGCAAATCTGGGGGTGATCCTGCTCGCGGCGGGCCGGTCGCTGCGTTTCGGCGCGCGCAACAAGCTGGAGGTCGACCTAGCCGGGCAGCCGCTGGGGCTGCATGGTGCGCGCGCGGCGCTGGCGCTCCGCCCGGCGCACGCGGTCGCGATTTGCAACCGGATGGAGCCGGAACTGGTCGAAGCTCTGGCCGGGCTGGGCTTCGAAATCCTCTATAATGAAGCGCCGGAACAAGGGCTGGCCGCTTCGCTGGTGCTGGGGGTCCGCCATATGGCCGAGCGACCGGTCGAGGCGGCGCTGCTCTGCCTTGCCGACATGCCCTTTATCGAAAGCGGGCATCTGGCAGCGATGGCGCGGCGGTTCGACGAGGGAACAGCACCGGTTGTCGCGTCATCCGATGGCGCGACCGTGATGCCGCCCGCGCTGTTCGCCCGCAGCCTTTTCCCGCGTCTGGAGCGCCTGTCCGGCGATCAGGGCGCGCGGGGTTTGCTTGCGGGCGCTGCTCTTGTCACCGCGCCTGCCGCGACCTTGCGCGATATCGACCGCCCCGCCGATCTTGCTTCACAAGGCGCGTCCGGTTTTGAGTGAAGCAAAGCCCGTGAACGCGACCTTGCCATGGTGCCGCCCGACATCGACGAATTTGCACTGGCCGGCCTCGAAAAAGCGCCCTGCCGCCTCGTGGCCCCGGCGCGGGTGCGGTCAAGCCCCGTCGCCTTCCAATGCCGCCTTAGCGATCTGGTGCAGTTGCGATCGGCGGCGGGGCAGCCGGTGGATAGCTGGCTGGTGCTCGGCGAGGTCGTCGGCGTGCATATCGACGAGGAACTGATCGCCGATGGCGCCTATCACACCGCGCGGGCGCGCCCCATCCTGCGGGCGGGCGGTGCCGGCGATTATTTCGAGATAGCGCCGGAGGCCGCCGACGGGACGGCGTTCGTCATGCCGCGTCCGCGCTGAAGCCGAGGGATCGCAGGATCATGCCGCGCAACACCGCGCGGATATGTCCGAAACGCTCGTCCCGGAAATCCTGCCAGCCGAGCAGCGTGAGATTGATGGCCCGGTTGGGACCGAAAGCGAATATCTGCGACATCAGCATGATGGCGGTCAGGCGGCTTTCGTCATCCTCCTCCTGCTTGCCGAGCGCCATCGTCGTCAGCGCGATGCAGAGCTGGTGGAACGGGGTCAGCACCTTGTCGCGCAATACCGGAAAGGCGGGCTTGTCGCTTTCCAGCCGGGCGCGGGCCATGAACTGGCGCGGCACGGTGGGGCCGGTATCGCCCCGCGTGGAGAGCGCCAGCATCTGTTCCAGCAGGTCGCATAGCGCCAGCGCCGCGATCTTGCCGTCGCCCTGTGCCAGTGCCGCGCGTGCATGGGCCATCGGCTCGCTCAGCGTCTCGCTCATCCGGTTGGCGAGATAGTCTCCGCAGGCGCGATGCAGCCCGTCCTTGCCGTCGAAATAATATTGCAGCGCCGGGGGCATCACCCCAGCTTCGCTCGCGATTGCGCGGGTCGAGGCATGGGCATAGCCCTGCTCGCCGAAGACGCGGAGCGCGGCTTCTATGATGCGCGCGCGCGTCTGTTCGCCACGGGCGTAGCCGCCCCCGTTGGGGTGGCGGCGGGGCGGAGGGGAGGCTGGTGGATGGCTCATCGGGGAAGAATATATACCACTTGACAGACATCTTCCAGTCGGAAAGAAAGTGCGCCTGTCTTCCGGCAGGCGAGCGAGTTTTTCCCATGAGCGCACCCAGTATAAGGGCACCCAGTTTCACCCCGGCCGAACGCAAGGTCACGATGGCGGCCGTCATCATCGTGTTCCTGCTGTCCGCGCTCGACAACACGATCGTGGCGACGGCGATGCCGCGCATCATCGCCGACCTGAAGGGGCTGGAGCTATATTCCTGGGTGACGACCGCCTATCTGCTCACCTCCACCGTGTCGGTGCCGATCTGGGGCAAGCTGGGCGATCTTTACGGCCGCAAGCCCGCTCTGCTGGGCAGTATCAGCCTGTTCCTCATCGGCTCCTGGCTTTCGGGCCTGTCGGGTGAGTTCGGTTCGCTGCCGCTGCTGGGGGACGGGATGACCCAACTCATCATCTTCCGCGCGGTGCAGGGCGTGGGCGGCGGCGGCCTCTTCACCGTCGCCTTTGCCATTCTGGGCGACCTCTATTCGCCGCGTGAGCGCGCGAAGCTGGGCGGGATGATGGGCGCGGTCTTTGCCGTGGCGAGCGCCATCGGTCCGCTGATCGGCGGTTTCTTCACCGACCATGGCACGGTGGAGATCGCCGGCTATCTGGTCGCGGGCTGGCGCTGGGTATTCTATGTCAACCTGCCGCTCAGCCTGCTGTCGCTGTTCATGATCCTCGCGCGGATGCCGAGGATGACGCATCAGGCGAAGGGGAAGATCGATTTTATCGGCGCGCTCCTCATCATCCTCACGGTGGTGCCGTTGCTGCTGGCGCTGACCTTCGGCGGGCACAGCCATGGCTGGGGATCGCCGGTCATCCTCGCGCTGTTCGGCGCGGCGCTGCTCGGGCTGGTGCTTTATGTCGTCGCGGAGCGTTTTGCTTCCGATCCCATCCTGCCGCTCAGCCTTTTTGGCAACCGCACCTTCACCATGGCGAATTTCGCGAGCTTCTTCCTCTCCATGGCGTTCATGAGCACCGTCGCCTATCTGCCGCTCTTCATGCAGATCGGCCAGGGCGTGCCCGCCACCACCAGCGGCCTTGCCACGCTGCCGCTGATGATCGGCCTGATCGTCAGTTCCACCCTCGCCGGGCGCTGGGTCGCCCATAGCGGGCGCTATCGCACGGCCAATCTGTGCGGCATCGTGCTGACCTTCATTGCCATTCTGCTGCTGAGCCGGATGGATGCCTCGACCAGCATGCCCGATCTTGCCTGCCGCATGCTGTTGCTGGGGATCGGTCTCGGGCCGGGGCAGAGCCTGTTCAACCTTGCCGTGCAGAATGCGGTGCCGCGTGAGATGCTGGGGGTGGCGACCAGTTCGACCCAGTTCTTCCGCCAGATCGGTTCGACCATAGGCGTCGCGCTGTTCGGCACCGCGCTGACCAGCCGGCTCGCCGCCGGGCTGGCCGATGTGATGCCGGGCACGAGCCTCGATGAATTGCAGGCGCTGGGTGCGAATGAGGCGGGCCATGGCGGCGGTGGGCTGATGCTGCCCGCTCCGGTGCAGGAAATCGTGGCCAATGCCGTCACCCATGGCTTTGCGCTGGCGCTGCTGGTGGTGGCGGCGGGGTTTGCCTTTGCCTGGATGATCCCGCATCTGCCCTTGCGCGATCATCACGCGCCGGAAGAGACCGCCTGAAGGCGGCTTATTCTTCCGGCGTACGGACCAGCAGCGCGAGGGCGGCGCGCAGGGCGGCGGCGTCCTGCCCCTGGAGCAGCCCGGAAAAGCGCTCCTCCTGCTCATTCATCCGCAATTCGGCCTGATTGTGGACCCCCATCCCCGCTTCGGTGAGGTGAAGCGCATGGGACCGGCCGTTCATCGGCCTGCGTTCCACCCACCCCTCGGCGCCGAGCCGGGCGATGATCGGCACCATATTGGCGCGCTTGATGCCCAGCAGCCGGGCGATGTCGCTTTGGGTGCAGCCGGGATTGGCGCCGATCACCACCAGCACCGTGGCTTCGACCGGGCTGATGCCGCAGGAGGACAGCGTATGGGCGAGATCGGCCATCATCGCGGCCGAGGCGCGGCGCAGCAGATAGCCGAGCCGATGGGAAACAGGATCGATGAGGGGGGAAGCGGGAATGATGTCCATTGTCCTTTCCCCATATCGATACCGATTGGAGGGATCAATTTCCTATTGAACGGGGCAAGGACGATTATTATGGATCATAACAATTAAAAAGGAAGCAGCAGGCCGCCTGCCTCCTTTTCTTTTGCCCAAGGCGGGCGATAGCATCAGCGCGGCGGGACGGAAAAGGGAGCAGGACTCTTGGCTTTCGATAATGCGGTGGATTCGCTCAGGGTGCATCTGGCCAGCCTTCCGGGGTGGGAGCGTCTTTGCGCGCTGATGCCGGAAGCCGGGCTGGACGATGCCATCATCACGGAGATTCTCTCAACCGCGGGCAAGTTCGCGGCCGAAGTGCTGGAGCCTTTCGGCCAGTCCTCCGATGCGGCCGGCTGTTCGCTGGTCGATGGCCGCGTGCGCACCGCTCCGGGGCATGAGGCGGCCTGGCGCGGCTTTGTCGAAGGGGGCTGGCCGACGCTCAACGGGCCGGTCGGGCATGGCGGGGCGGGGCTGCCGCTCGCGCTGCACAGCGCCTGCGAGGAATTGTTCAACCGCGCCTCTCCGTCCTTCGGGATGCTGGCGACCTCCTCGCGCTGCGCCGCGCGGTTGCTGGAGGATCATGGCGACGAGGCGATGAAGGCGGAATGGCTCGCCCCGATCATCGCCGGGGAATGGGGCGCGACCATCTGCATTTCCGAAGCCGATGCCGGGTCCGACGTCGCCCGCATCCGCACCATGGCGGTGCCCGAAGAAAATGGGGACTGGTGGCGCGTCACCGGCGAGAAGATGTGGATCAGCTTCGGCGATCAGGATCTTACCAGCCGGATCGGCCATATGCTGCTCGCCCGCACGCCGGATGCGCCGCCGGGCACGCGCGGCCTCAGCCTGTTCCTCGTGCCTTCGGAGATTGATGGCCAGCCCAATGGCGTCGTCGTCCGCCGGATCGAGGAGAAGCTGGGCCTCCACGCCTCGCCGACCTGCGCCATGGGCTATGAGGAGGCCCGCGGCAAGCTGATCGGTACGCTGCATCGCGGCCTGCCGCAGCTCTTCACGATGATCATCCGCATGCGCATTTCGGTGGGCAGTCAGGGCGCGGCGATCACCAATGCGGCGAGCGATCTCGCCTGGGGCTATGCGGCCGAGCGCAAGCAGGGCGGCAAGCCCGACCAGCCGCCGGTGACGATCGACCATCATCGCGACGTGCAGCGCCAGCTCATGGGCCTCGCCGCGCGGGGAGAGGTGACGCGGGGGCTGGCGTTGCTGGTGTCGATCCTCACCGATCTGGCCGACCATGAGGAGGATGCCGGGGCGAAGGCGGAGGCCGCCGCGCTGCTCGGCTGGCTTCTGCCGATCACCAAGAATTTCGCGGCGGAGGCTGCCTTCGCCAGCGCCAGCGAGGCGATTCAGGTGCTGGGCGGGGCGGGCTATACCCGCGAATGGGCGGCCGAGCGCTATCTGCGCGATGCCCGCATCCTGTCCATCTATGAAGGGACGAGCGGGATGCAGGCGCAGGATTTGCTGCACCGCCGCCTGCTGCGTGACGAGACGGGCGCTTATGCCACCTTCCTTGCGGCCGCGCGCCGCGACATCGCTGCCGCCTCTGGTTCCGCCGCCGCGACGCAGCTCTCGCAGGTGCTGGGGGAACTGGAGCGCGTGTCCGACTGGATGAAGGCTGCGACCCCTGCCGATGTGGACATGGGCGCTTATGCCTATCTGGGGCTGGCAGGGCTCGCCGCGACCGGCTGGGTGGCGCTGCGGCTGGCGGCGCTCTCCGGCGATCCGGTGCGGGAGAAGCTGGCGGCACGGGGGCGCTACTGGCTGGCGGGCCTGCCCGCCGTGGCGGCCTGCGAGGCAGCGCGGGCGATGGCGGGCGCGGCGTTGCTCGGCGAATTTGCCAGCGCGCGCTGATCGCATTTCCTCTTATGGCAAGGAAGGCCCGGAGTGTCATCGCGCTCCGGGCCTTTTGCTTTTCCGCTTCCGCTGCTCGCTTGACAAAGCATTCCGGCAATGTGATTATAACGATCGTTAATAAAAATAGAGGCTGAGGTGCAATGGAGCCGAAGGGCAAAAGGGCGGTTGTAACCGGCGGTGCGTCGGGTCTGGGTGAGGCCGTCGCGCTGGCGCTGGTGGAAGCGGGCGCACAGGTCGCCATTCTCGATCGGCAGGCCGCGCGGCATCAGGCGATGCTGTCTGTCCCCTGCGACATCACGAAGGATGCCGAGGTCGAGGCCGCGATCGACAGCGTGCTGGCGGCCTTTGGCGGCATCGATATCTGCATCAATTGCGCGGGCATCGGCGGCATCGGGCCGATCGCCACGCCTGCCGGGCCGGGCGACATGGACGCCTTTCGCCATGTCATCGACGTCAACCTGCTGGGCGCGGTCAATGTGACGCGCCTTGCCGCCCATCATATGATGAAGAACGCGCCCGATGGCGCCGATGGCGAGCGCGGCATCATCCTCAACACCGTCTCGATCGCCTCTTTCGAGGGGCAGGAAGGGATGGGGCCTTATACCGCGTCCAAGGCGGCGCTGGCAGCGCTCACTTTGGTGTGGGCGCGGGATTTGTCGCGCCATCATATCCGTTCCATGGCGATCGCGCCGGGCTTTTTCGAAACTCCGCTCACCGCCACCATTCCCGAGGCGCTGGTCGAGGAGCTGCTGGAAACCGTCGAGTTTCCGCGCCGCCCTGGCACGCCCGCCGAATTTGCCGGGCTGGCGATGATGATCATCCGCAGCCCGATGCTCAATGGCGAGGTGATCCGCATGGATGCGGGCACCCGTCCCCCCGCGCGTACCCGGTGGAGCGCGGCGGCCCCGGCCTGATAAAACACCTGACGAAGATGTGAGACATGGCAGCAGAAACCAACCCCTCCCCCGTCAGCGCCGCTGCGCTGGCCGCCGCCCGCAAGGCCTTCACCGCCGCGCTGGGCGCGCAGAACGTCTTTTTCGATGAAGAGGACCAGGCGAGCTATCAGGACAAGTTCGCGATAGACGATGAATGGCACCATCCGGCCGGGGCGGTCGCGCCCTCGACGGCGGAGGAGGTGCAGGCCATCGTCCGCATCGCGCGGGAAAACAAGATTCCGCTCTGGCCGATCAGCCGGGGCAAGAATCTGGGCTATGGCGGTTCGGCGCCGGTGCTCGCCGGGTCGGTGATCCTCGACCTCTCGCGCATGCAGAAGATCGAATATGACGAGGCCAACGGCACGGTGCTGCTGGAACCGGGTGTCAGCTTCTATGATCTCTACGACTTCCTGAAGTCGAAGGGCATGAAGCACTGGCTTTCGGTGCCGGGCAACAGCTGGGGTTCGGTGGTTGGCAATGCGCTCGACCGCGGCGTCGGCTACACGCCCTATGGCGAGCATACCACGAAGATTTGCGGCATGGAGGTGGTGCTGCCCGATGGCGGGTTGGTGCGTACCGGCATGGGCGCGCTCGACAAGTCGCCGACCTGGCAGCTTTATCGCTATGGCTTCGGCCCGTCCTGGGATCAGCTGTTCGTGCAATCCAATTTCGGCATCGTCACCAAGATGGGGCTGTGGCTGATGCCGGAGCCGGAATCGCTGATGGGCATGGACCTGGAGTTCGACAGCCCCGACGATCTCGGCCCGCTGATCGATGCGATCGCGCCGCTACGCCGTGAGGGTCTGCTTCAGCAGTCGCCGACGATCGGCAACTGGCTGCGCGCCGCCGCCGTGGTGACGACGCGCGACCAGTGGACGGACAAGCCCGGCGCGCTGTCCGACGATGTGATCTCGGCGATCCGCAAGAAATTCCATGTCGGCTGGTGGGGCGTCAGCCTGCGTCTCTATGGCCGGGAATCGGTCAACAAGGCCGCCTATGCGATCCTTGAGGCGGAGATGAACAAGCTCAAGCCGATGAGCATCGTGCCGACCAGCTGGAAGCGCGGTGAGCCGATCGAGGTCAGCGGCTGGACGGGCACGCCGCTCACCTTCCCGATGCAGAATGCCAATTGGCATGGCGGGCGGGGCGGGCATATCGGCTTTTCGCCGGTGCTGCCGCAATCGGGGTCGGCGGCGATGGCGCAGTTCAAGCGCACCTATGACCGCTACAAGGAATATGGGATGGACTATCAGGCCAGCTTCGCCTTTGGCGAGCGGCATCTGATCAACGTCAACGCGATCCTCCTCAACAAGGATGATCCGGAGATGATGAAGCAGGTCGATCCCTTCATCCGCAAGCTGATCGCCGATGCCCATGCGCAGGGCTATGGCGAATATCGCACCCATCTCGATTATATGGATACGGTTGCGGAAACCTATGATTTCAATGGCCATGCACTGCGCCGCCTCAACGAGCAGGTGAAGAACGCGCTGGACCCGGACGGCATATTGGCGCCGGGCAAGAGCGGCATCTGGCCCAATCGCTATGCGAAGGAGCGCAAGGCATGAAGCAGCGTCTTTTCCTCATTCTCACCGCCGGCATGGCGATGGTCGCGGCCGCCTGTTCGGCCGAGAACAAGACGGAAGCGGCGAACGGCCCGGCCAAGAACGGCCCGCCGCCGATGCCCGCGCCGGAAACCGTTTCTTCCCGTCCCAATGCCGGGCCGGGGGAGAAGCTGTTCCTCGCCAAATGCGCGATGTGCCATGGTCCCAACGGCATGGGCACGGGCCTTCTTGCCCGCCGTACCGAAGAAGCGCTGCTGGAAAAGCGCACGGACCTCACCAGGGATTTCGTGGTGCAGGCTGCGCGCATGGGCATCGGTAACATGCCCGCGATCCCGCGCGGTGAGGTAAGTGATGCGGACCTCATGCAGATCGGCGATTATCTTGCCCGCAACAACAAGGAGGCGGCCCAGTGACGGATGACGTGACGGATAACGCGATGGACAAGGCGATGGGCAAGACGCGCTTCGCGGTGTCGCGCCGCACCTTCGTCGCCGGGGCGGCGGCGCTGCCTTTGCTCGCGGGCGGGGCGTTTCCCTTCGCCGCCCGCGCCTCTGGCGGGCAGGTGCTGCTTTATGATCCTTCGCTTTCGGCCGGGCGGCGCTTTGCCGAGCATGCGGGCCGGTTGAAGGGCAAGGCGATTGCGCTGGAAGGCGACCGCATCCGCTTCATGCGCTCGCTGTTGGTGGGCGAGCCGGCGGCGCTTTACGGCGTCACCCGGCATAGCGACCAGCTGCTGGTGAACGAGGTGGCGCGCGAAGCGGGCTATCGCGCGATCGCGCTGATCCAGCATCGCAGCGACGGCGGGATATCCCCCCAATGCCAGCCGGGCGCGGCGGCGATCGCGACGGTGGCGGGGATTGCGGGCAGCCGCTGGCCGGAGGCGTTCGCGGAACTGGCGATCGGCGGCGTCGAGCGCTGCGGCACGGCGAGCGGACAGGGCGCGGTGGAACCGGCGATGAGCTGGGTGCTGACGCGCCGAAGCTGATCGCCGGGGTTGGCGGCTGGGGCTGACGGGCGGGACTTATTGCCCGGCGGCGGCCTCGATCGCCTCCATATCGGCGTCGGACAGGCCGAAATGATGCCCGACCTCATGGATGAGGACATGCGTCACAAGGTCTTCCAGTTTCACGCCGGTCTCGATCCATTCATTGAGCAGCGGCATCCGGAACAGAGTGATCTGCGGTGGCATGTCCCCGCTGGCCCAGATCGACTGTTCGCTCAGGGGCCTCCCCTGATAGAGGCCGGTCAGGTCCCAGGGATCGTCGATCCCGAGGTCGCGTAGGATCTCGTTCTCGGCAAATTCCTCCACGCGCACGACGATATCGGTCAGATAGTCCGTAAAAGGTTGCGGCAGGCTGGCGATGGCGTTCCGCGTCAGCGCTTCGATGATCGCCCCGTCCGGGGCGAGGCCGATTTCGCCTGTTCTCTCTCTTTGCGTCATCGCGCCATCATGCGCGAAAATCCCGGCTCTGGCGAGAGGGGCGCCCGACCTTCTGGCCGGGCGGCTCCTCTCTGCCGCATCAACGCTTGATGATGAGCGAGTCCGGGCGCTTGCGCGGCACCCACTCGCCGCGGCCGGGGAAATTCTTGAGCACTTCGCCGTCCCACAGGCGGACGGTGCGGCGACGGAAGCGCCATTCGCCATCCTCGCATTTCACCGCATGGTCGTCATACCAGCCCGCGAAACGCAGCAGATAGGGCGGTTCGCCCTCGCATTCCGTCACGAAGGCGAAGCTGCGCATCTTGCAGCTGCCGTCTTCCTGCGGGGTGAACTGCATCTGCGTCACATGATGCTGGCGGCCGGGAAAGCCCGCCGCGTTGCGATAATGTTCGGCGATGCCGCGAATGCCCTCATGCCCTTCCCAGATGTCGGGATCGTCGAACACTTCCTCGACCATGCGCGCATCGGGCGTGAAGCAGGCGACCAGCGCGTCGACATCGCCGGTGTCCAGCGCCCAGCTATAGGCGGCAATCAGGTCCTGCAAGGCGATGCGGTCTTCAATCGGTAATTTCACGTCGGTCCTCTCCTGGTTGATGGGTCGACAGCTGCACTGTCTATTGACGCAATCGTAACACTCGTTATTGTTATGGGCAAGCCGGTGATCGACAGGCCGGTACGGTTCACGAAACAGAGGGTGTCATGGGAAAGATCATCGTTACAGGCGCGTCGGGTTCTTTCGGTAGCGCGGCAGCGGAACTGCTGCTGGAAAAATGCGCGCCGCAGGATCTGATCTTCCTGTCCCGCACCCCCGCGAAATTGCAGCATTTCGCGGACCGCGGCGCCGATGTGCGCGCCGCCGATTTCGACAATCCGGCAACGCTGGCCGCCGCGATGGAAGGGGGGGAGCGCATGCTTCTCATCTCCACCGCACGCGTCGGCTCGCGCGTCGGCCAGCATCGCAACGCGGTGGAAGCCGGCGTGGCGCAGGGCGTGCGCCATATCGTCTATACCTCCGTCATCGCGGCCGATGAGGAGAAGAACCCCGCCATCGTCAAATATGACCACCGCGCGACCGAGGAGATCATCGAGGCATCGGGCGCGGAATGGACGCATCTGCGCGACAGCCAATATGCGGAGGCGATTGCGCTCGCCATGGCGATCCCGGCGCTGATGACCGGGCACAAGCCGGACAATTGCGCCGATGGCAAGGTCGGTTTCGTCAGCCGTGACGATTGCGTCGCCACCGCCGTCGGCATCCTGACGCAGCAGGGCCATGGCAACAAGGCCTATACGCTGACCGGGCCGGAGCTGATCTCGATTCCCGAGGCGATGGCGCTGGTGACGGAGCTTTCCGGCAAGCCGATCACGGTCGAGCAGGTCGATGATGAGGGGATGTTCGCCTATTTCGATTCGCTGGGCGTGCCCCGCCATGCGTCGGACATCATGCCCGACGGCCCGATCCCGTGGTCGAGCGACGACATGGTGACGTTCGGTCAGTCGATCCGCGAAGGTTTCTTCAACCGCCTCACCGATACGGTGGAGCGGGTGACGGGCAAGGCGCCGCGCTCGCTGCGCGACGTGATGATCCAGCATAAGGCCGCGTGGCCGCAGTGACGGAACGGAAGACTCAAGGCCTCTGGCTCCGGCGGATAGCGACGCTTCTGCTGGTTCCCGCCGCGCTGTCCGGCTGTTCCCTGGGCAGCGGGGGAGCAGGCGCGCAGGCGGGTGCGGGCGACGACTGGCCCTTCCGGGGCGGCGATGCCCAGGGCAGCCATTTCTCGCGCCTCACCGATATCGACAAGGCCAATGTGGGGCGTCTCGGCCTCGCCTGGTCGCACGATCTGGGCACCAATCGCGTGCAGGAGGCGACCCCGATCGTCGTCGACGGGGTGATGTACACCAGCGGCAATCTCGGCCGGGTCTATGCGCTCGACGCCGCGACCGGCGCGCCGCTCTGGACCTTCGAACCGGAGGTCGACATGCAGTCGAACCGGGCGGCCTGCTGCGATCAGGCGAACCGGGGCGTTGCCGTCAGCAACGGCAAGGTGCTGGTCGGCGCGCTCGACGGCTGGCTCTACGCGCTCGACGCGAAAACCGGCAAGGTCGCCTGGAAGGTGGATACGATCGCCGACCACTCGCGCGGCTACACCATCACCGGCGCGCCCGAAGTGGCGGGTGATGTGGTGGTGATCGGCAATGCGGGCGCGGAATATGATACGCGCGGCTATGTGACCGCCTATCGCCTGTCCGATGGCGGGCAGGCCTGGCGCTTCTTCACCGTGCCGCATGATCCGAAGCTCGGCCCGCAGGAAAGCCCGGAACTGGAGGCGGCGCTCAAGAGCTGGTCGCCCGACAGCCGCTGGGATATTGGCGGCGGCGGCACGGTTTGGGACGCGATCAACTATGATCCCCAATTCGGCACCGTCTATATCGGCGTCGGCAATGGTGGCCCCTATTCGGTCGCGACGCGCTCGCCGGGCGGTGGCGACAATCTCTACCTCTCCTCGATCGTCGCGCTCGACGCGAAGACGGGCAAGATGAAATGGCATTATCAGGAAACGCCGCAGGACGGGTGGGATTATACCGCGACCCAGCCGATGGTGCTCGCCGATATCGAGGTCGATGGCGCCCGCCGTCCGGTGATCCTGCATGCGCCCAAGAACGGCTATCTGTTCGTGATCGACCGGGAAACGGGCAAGCCGCTGCGCATCAATCCGCTGGTGCGCACCAGCTGGGCCGATGGCTATGACCTCAAGACCGGACGCCCGCGCATGAACCCCAAGGGGTCCGATTACTGGCAGGACGGCCCGAAGATCGTGTTCCCGGCCTCGCCGGGTGCGCGCAACTGGTATCCGCCCGCTTATGATCCGACGCGCAACAGCTATTATGCGGCGGTGCTGGACATGGGCAACCTCATGTTCCTTCCGCCGTCCGACGGCTCGCCCGATACGAGGCGGCCCAAGGCGCTCAACATCCGCACCAGCCTCATCTTCACGCCCGATCTGGAGGCCGCGCTGCCGACCCTGCCGCCACCGGTGCAGGAACAGGTGAAGAAGCTGCGCGAATGGCAATGGGTGAAGGAAAAGCCCTATAGCTCGCAAATCCGCTCCCTCGATCCGCTGACCGGCAAGTCACGCTGGGCGGTCGATGCCGAGGGCTGGCAGGACCGCATGGGCCTGCTCGCGACGCAATCGGGCCTGCTTTTCCATGGCACCATCGGCGGCAAGCTGGTCGTGCGCGATGCGGATAGCGGCAAGCTGCTGAAGGAAATCGACACCGGCAGCTCGATCATGGCCGCGCCGATGACCTATCGGGTGAAGGGCGTGCAATATGTCGCGGTCGCGACCGGCTTTGGCGGCGGCGGCTGGGCCTATGTGCCGCGCTATTCGGCGGCCTATAGCTATGGCAACGCCAACCGCATCCTCGTCTTCCGCCTCGACGGCGGACCGGTGAAGAAGCCCGATCCGCTGCCGCCGCTGGAAGTCGCCACCGCGCCGCCGCCGCAATTGCCGGGCGCAACCCCCGCGACGATCGCGAAGGGGCAGGGGCTGTTCTTCACCAATTGCGCGATCTGCCATTCGAACCAGCTGCGCGCCTCGACGCCGGACCTGCGGCGGATGCAGCCGGAAACCCATGCGGCTTTCCGCCAGATCGTGCTGGAAGGGCTGTTCCTGCCCAATGGCATGCCGCGCTGGGATGATCTGCTCTCGCCTGCCGATGCCGATGCGATCCATGCCTGGCTGATCGACGAGCAGGGCAAGCTGCGTGCGCGCGAGCTGAAGCTCAAGGCCGCGGGCAAGCCGCTCGATGCGCCCAGCCTCGCCATTTTGTCCAATTTCTGACCGGGGGAAGAAGCCATGTCGGACACACCCGATATCATTGTCATAGGCGGCGGGTCCGCCGGGGCCGCGATGGCCGGACGCCTTGCCGAGGGCGGCGTGCGCGTCACGCTGGTCGAGGCGGGGCGGACCGACCGTCATTATCGCTCGCGCATCCCGGCGCTCACCAGCGCGGTGGTGCAGAACCCGGATTTCGACTGGTGCTATCAGGTCGAGCCGGACCCGTCGCTGGGCGGCCGTGCCGACATCTGGCCCGCGGGTAAGCTGCTGGGCGGCGGCAGCTCGCTCAACGGCATGATGTTCATTCGCGGCCACCAATGGGATTATGATCATTGGTCGGAATTGGGCGCGGACGGCTGGGATTATCAGTCCGTCCTCCCTTATTTCCGCCGTATGGAGGATAATGAGCGCGGTGCCGACACATGGCGCGGCACCGGTGGGCCGGTTTCCGTCTCCGAAGGTCGCGCCCGCTATCCGATCACGCAAAACTGGATCGAGGCGGCGATGGCGGCGGGCATCCAGCGCTCGCCCGACCTCAATGGCGAATGGGCCGAAGGCGTCGATTATGTGCAGGTCTCGCAGAAGAACGGCACCCGCTGTTCGAGCGCGCGGGGCTATCTGCATGACCATGAAGGCCCCTATCGGCCCGATATCCTGCTCGAAGCGCAGGTGACGCGCATCCTGATCGAGGACGGCAAGGCGACCGGCATCGCCTATCGGCAGGGCGGTGAGGAAAAGCTGTTGCGCGCCAAGCATGGCGTGGTGCTTTCCGCCGGGTCGATGAACACGCCGCGCCTGCTGATGCTGTCCGGCATCGGCCCGGCCGACCATTTGCGCGAAAAGGGCGTCGCCGTGGTGCATGACCTGCCCGGCGTCGGCCGCAATCTCCAGGATCATGTCGGCACCCATCTGGTGAACGGCATCAAGGACACGCACACGCTCAATAACGACGCCCATGGGCTGCGCGGCGCATGGCAGGTGTTGCAGTTCGCGCTGGCGCGCAAGGGGGCGCTGACGACCTCGATCGGCCATGCGCAGGCGTTCGTGCGCGGGCGGCCGGGGCTGGAGGCGCCCAATCTCCAGATCAGTTTCGCGGCCTTCGCCTTCGATTTCGACGAACGCGGCCGTCTGGTGCTGCGCAACGACGCGGCGGTCTCTACCCTGATCGGCCTGATGCGCCCCAGCCATCGCGGCCATATCGAACTGCGCTCCAACGATCCCTTTGCGCCGCCCGCGATCTTCCACCAGCAATTGAGCAGCGAGGACGATATCGAGCAGATCGTCGAGGGCATCGGCATCGCGCGCGATATCATGGCGCAGTCGCCGATGGCCCGCTTCATCAAGAGCGAGGTGCGCCCCGGCGTCGAGCTGACCTCGCCCGAGCAGTTGCGCGGCTATGTGCGGATGGCGTCGATCCCGCTCTATCATCCGGTCGGCACCGCGAAGATCGGCCGGGCCGACGATCCGATGGCGGTGGTCGATTCCGACCTCAAGGTCATCGGCCTCGAAGGCCTGTGGGTGGCCGACGCCTCGGTGATGCCGAGCCTGCCGCAGGGGAACACCAATGCCACGGCCATCATGATCGGCGACAAGGGTGCCGATCATGTACTGAAAGCCCTTCGCCGCAATTGAGCCATGCGGGTGAAGGGGAAGGGCGCGCGGACCTTTGCCGCGCGCCCTTCTTTTTTTGGCTATAATGTGGTTTGCAGGCCGGTGATGGTTTTTGGCTGGTTCCTGCGCTGAGCCAATCGGGCGCCCTGAGCTTGCCGACTCGAACGGTGGGTGAAACCCGGCGACTGTTTTTCTTTTCAGGCCAAGGAAGGACAGGGCTTCGCCATTGAAGCGAGGCGAGTGACTCGTTCAACAGCCCGAACGAAGGCGGGGGCTTTCGCTCCCCACTCGAAGTCCGCCCGTTGGCGTTACGCGTCTACCCTTTCCAGCATTTGCTCCGCGTCCATCATCTGTTGCAGCATGCGCCGCCCCTCGACGGCGTTGCGGTCGCTCTTGAGCAGCAGTTCCTCCGGATTTTCCCCGACGATGGCGAGCATCTTCTCGATCTCCTCGGTGGCGAACTTGTCCTCGGCGATGACGGGACGCAGATACTCCAGCGCCCGGTCGAGATCCTCCTCCTTGCCTGCCGCCATCGCGAAGAAATAATGGCAGCTGGTCGGGGTTTCCGGCGTCACCGCATGATAGACCCGGCTGCGATTGAGCGTCTCGCCCTGCCGCACCGGGTTGCTCGCCGCGATCATCATGTCGCCGATGCCCGCGTGAAAACCGGGCAGGTAGAAATCCATGCCCACCACCCTGTCGATGCGCTCGATATCCTCGCCGTGGAACAGTGGCACGATCGGTGGCGGCGCGGCGTCCCGGATATGGCGGCGGCTGCGCAGCACGCCGGGTTCGCGGGTCAGTTCCTCGGCCGCCGATGCGTTATCCTCCGTGCCGATGCTGGAGGAATGCAGATAGGCGAGATGGGTAAGGTCGAGCAGATTGTCGTTGAGCAGCTGATAGCGGCCGCTCACATGCTCGGAATAAAAGGGGTGGGCGATGAGGCCGCTGCCTTCGAGGCCGATTTCGGCGAGGTCGGGCAGCAGCGCGGGATCGGCCGCTTCGGGATCGCCCATCCAGATGAACATCCACAGCCCATGCTCCGCCAGCGGATAGGTGGGGATGCGGTAGCTGCGCGGTACATGGGTTTGCGAGGGAACCTTCGTGCATTGCCCGTCCGGCCCGAAGGCGATGCCATGATAGCCGCATTCGATCGCATCGCCCTTGAGGCAGCTCTGGCCCAGCGGATAATGGCGGTGCGGGCAACGGCCGCCGACCGCGACCGCCGTGCCGTCCTCCTTGCGATAGAGCACCACCGGCTGGCCGAGGATCGTGCGCGGCAGCAGGTCCCGCGTCACATCCCGCGCGAAGGCGGCGACATACCAGCCATTGCGCACGGCGAATGATCCTTCTCGAAATGGGTACATTGATTCGGTCTCCTCTCTCATTCTTCCAAGAAACTTACACTGTAAGTTTTTTATCGGCAAGAGGGTCCGGCGGGGCTGGAAAGATCGGCGCGGGGCTGCAACAACGGGCGGCATGAAATTGAATCGGGAAAGCATCGTCGCGGAGGCCATCGCCCTGCTGCGCGAGGAAGGGCTGGACGCGGTGTCGCTGCGGCGGGTCGCCGCACGACTCGATGCGAAGGCGCCGTCGCTGGCGCGCCATGTCGGGGACAAGCAGGAACTGCTGGCATTGATGTCCAGTCGCCTGTTTCGCGACGCGCTCGATACCGTGCCGGAGGCGCGGGACTGGCGGCAATGGATGGTCGCGTTCGGCCGCGCGCTCTGGCGCAAGCAGCAGGAGACGCGCGATATCGCGAAGCTGATCGCCTATGCGCCGCCCAATGAGGATTTTGAGGGCGGCGCGGTGTTGTCGATAACCGAAAAGCTTGCCGCCATGGGCTTGCCGCCGGAGCAGGGGATGATCCTGCAATCTTCGGTGCAGGCGCTCGTGACCGGCTGGACGGGTTTCGTCACCGGCCCCAAGGGCGAGGCGATCGGCGCGCTGGTGCCGGTGGAACAAGCGGTGGAGGTGAGCCTGCACGCGCTGGTGCGCGGCTTTTCGGTGCAGGCGGAGGGCGAGCCACCTGCGACATTATCGCCGCACTGACGCGAATATTCTCTTTCTTCCCGGCGCTCCCTCTTGGCATCAATGATAACGAATGTTACTATTGTCGCCAATAACCCGAGGAGAGGAGCAAGCGATGCGCAATTATCCCCGGAGCATTCATTTTATTGGCTTGAACAAGCCGGTAGGCATTGAATGGTCTGTGCGTAATCTGGAAGTGGTTGGAGAGATACCGGCCG
>Ga0182744_1000040_pt1 | contig 156298 bp, 151 predicted proteins | sample eDN3rd30CKraftMG_FD_128525 | JGI IMG/M metagenome (GOLD analysis project Ga0182744, IMG submission 128525) | Enriched Miracle-Growth compost microbial communities from Emeryville, California, USA - eDNA 3rd pass 30_C Kraft MG (version 2) (version 2) ... | reverse complement strand
CCTTCAGCGACGATCGGGTCCCCAGCTGTCTGCCTTGCCTGTTTAAAGGCTGATCACACGGCCGATCGCGATTCGTGGCTACGGGCTGACTGGGTGCTCGCTGAGCACTGCATCTGCCCTAAGCACGGCCATCTTCTTCGCGATCGCTGCCTCGGATGTGGCCACCGTCTCTCCGTGGCGTTCCGCCTGCGCGAAGGACATGCACGCGCGGTCTGCAGTCGGTGCGAAGTGTTTCTTATCGATAGGGGAGGGGAGGACGACGCACCGCAGGATGCCGCTCTGATCGAAGCGGCGTTATCGATCCAGCAGCAGGTTGCTCAAACCGTTGACGGCGAAGGCCGCGCGCATGAACAACTCGGGCAGGCGCTTGCGACGCTCTGGGCACCACTCGATCATCCGGCCGCGGCGCGTCCGGTATTGGCGCTCTGGTTAAACCAGGCAGGCTGGCGATGCCCTTATGAGGTTCGCCATGCCGTCGGCGCGGCGGCGCCGCTCGGACAATTGCCGGCAGGCTGGCGCTTCGTTACCCTGCTTGCTGTGAATGATGTATTCGGCGTCAACCCGGATGGGGTCGCTACAAGCTCGGAAACCGCTATTCGTCTGGCGCGCCGCGCAGCATCGCGGCGGATGCGCGCCACGCCACCGCCGCCCCATGGAATGGCCACCGGTCCATTGCCGCGCAGTTCGGCTGAATATGAGCGTCTGGCCAATCAGATCCTGGCGGACCCAAGGTGGACCGCCGCACAACGCCTACCGCAGCGCAAACGCGACGGGGCTCGTGCGCGGCTGATCGATGCAGCGCTTTCCAGGAATGGGTGACCCGCAGCCCGGTCGCTGCCAGAGGGACAGAAAGTACGAAAAAATCGAGTCACACAGAAGGCCATGGGGCGCGTTTCGAGGGTCAGGATGAAGCGTTGATCATCAGACGCTAAAAACCACTGCACGGGCTTCTTTGGCCGAAATCGGCGAAAGCGGTGATTTTTCGGAAGAGGGCGCCTGCTAGCGCCCGGTCAGTTGCCGCGACCGCCGTCGATGCGGCCGGGATTGCGTGCGAGGCGCCGGATCGCTGCGGTCCGTTGATCAAGCGCACAACCAATCCGCCCAATGACTGCGAATTTCGACGACCAGAGACGCCAAAAACGGGCTGTCCGGCGATCAAATACGAGCGACATTGCGCCATCTCTCTATAATGACAGAAAAGAACGATAAGGCAATATTATCATGCATTATGGTGAAAAGACATGACGTGCGGTTTTTATTTAATATGAGGAATAAACCGCGCAGCGATCTTTGCTCTCATATATGGACTAGCTGTGTCCTCATGCGTTCTGCAGCAAACCTTTCGCTCATCTGATAGTGTCGGAGGTGGCTGCGGATAAGTGCACCAAGCCTCCTGTCACAAACCGCCATGGGCCAGATCGCGGCCGGTTTCGCTCTGAAACACCCGCATGTCGGACTTGAAATCACCACCGCGGATCGCCCTCTGGGCGCTTTACCCGTCGCGGCGTCTCCTGAGTGTACGTGTGTCTGCCTTCTTGGATTTCCTGAAACAGGCCTGTCCAAAGGGGACGCCCGAAGAACTGGCCGCCTATATCAGCGGGTGAGAGGCACAAGGTTCAGGCGGCAGCAACTGTCCGCGAATAGGCGCCGGGTGGCATTCCCACATGTCGGTTGAATGCCACACTGAAGGCGCTCGTCGATCCATAGCCAACGCGTTCGGCAATCTCCGCCATGGCCATGTCTTCGCGGAGGAACCGTTTTGCCAGGGCCATTCGCCATCCCGTCGCGTACTCCATTGGCGCGACCCCGACCTCCCTGCGGAAGCGATCGAAGAACGTCGAACGGGACATGGCAGCTTCCCGAGCAAGTGTCTCCACCGTCATGTTGCGACTGGGATCTGCATGGATCCTGCGCAAGGTCGGCGCCAGCAGGGGATCGGCCATACCACGCAGGAGACCCGGTGGCACCTCGGCACTTGCAGCCGATCGCAATGCGTCGATGAACAGAACCTCGAGCAAGCGGTGAAGCACCATTTCGCGCGCGGCACGGTCAGCCCTCGTCTCCTCATTTATCATCTGGACCAGAGCCATCAGCCGATCTTCACCGCGGACATGGATGACCTCCGGCAGCAGCGATACGAGAAGAGCCCTGTCATCCGAGCTGAAAGCGCAGTGCCCCACCAGTGCCTTGATTTCTGCGGGTGCTTCCGGGTCGCCCAGGCGAAAGACACCGGGGCTGGTTTCCAGTCGTTGAGCTAGCGCGCCGCGTGATGGCGGCTCCATGCTGCTCATCGTGAACGAGAAGATCTTCGGAACCAGGACGAAATCACCGGCGGTCAGCACAACCGGTTCGCGACCGGCGATCGTCATCAGGCAACGTCCTTCCACGACAGCGCAGTAGAAGGGACTTCCAAGCTCCGTCCGCTCGACAAGCCACCGACCACCGCCCGTTACCAGCTTCGAGATCGACGGACTTGGCTTGAGTAGGGAAACAACTTCGGCGACGGGATCGGTCATGTTTTCGGACTTATGCTAAAATCTATCGGACATTGAAATATAGCAAGTCCGAACCGAGAGGTCCATCTTCCGGCAAGTCAAAAGTCAGGAGACAGAATATGCCAAAGATCCTCATCACCGGTTGCTCGTCCGGCTTCGGCCTGGCGATTGCGCAGAAATTCGTGAACGCCGGGTGGGACGTGGTAGCGACAATGCGTACGCCGCGACACGACATCCTTCCTCCAAGCGACAGTCTCGAAATCCTGCCGCTCGATGTCACGAGCCCGGAAAGCATTGCAATCGCTGTCGAAACCGCGGGCACGATCGATGCTTTGATCAACAATGCCGGCGTCGGCATGCTCAATGTGCTGGAAGGTTCGCAGATGTCGAAGATCCGCGAACTGTTCGAAACGAACGTCTTCGGAGCGATGGCGATGACCAAAGCCGTGCTTCCGCAGATGCGGGTCCGTCGCTCAGGCGTCATCGTCAACGTCAGCTCCAGTGTCACGTTGGCGCCGCTGCCCGCGCTCTCGATCTACAGTGCCAGCAAGGCGGCGCTTAACGCATTTACGGAGAGTCTCGCGATCGAAGCGGCTCTGTTCGGCGTCCGCGCCAAACTCGTTTTGCCAGGCTCGGCGCCCACGACTGGCTTCGGCAAGAACGCCGTCTCGCGCATGGGGATGGAAATTCCAGAGCCGTATGAAGTCTTCGTCCACGACTATCTGACGAAGCTGCGTTCCAGCACGGACGTGACGACGGCGGAGGACGTCGCAGAGGCTGTCTGGCTTTCTGTGACAGAGATCGACGCACCGATGAAGATCCCCGCCGGAGCCGACGCGGAAATTTTGTTCCGCAAGCAGGCGCGCGCAAACGCCTGAGAAGCTGGCACCAGCAACGACATCCAAGAGGGCCTCGACCATGAACAATCTCATCAATCTTGCCAAGCATATCCCGACCCCTGACGCCACGCTTACCGTGGCCTATACGCCGGTCCGGCTTCCGATGGCCGGGCGCCAGCCTCTGGAACTGCGGCTGACGGCGCCAGCCACTGGCGACGATCTGCCCATCGTGATCCTGTCGCATGGTTTTGGTCCATCCAACTATATTCCGTCGAAGGATGGCTACGCTCCGATTGCCCAGTTCTGGGCGGAGAGAGGTTTCGTCGTCATCCAGCCGACACATGCGAGTTCGCGGGTCGGCGGCCTGCCTTCGGACTCACCCGGCGCTCCGTTCTTCTGGCGCGAGCGTGTCGAGGAGATCAGGGCAATCCTGGACCAAATGCCGGAGATCGAGCGACAGACACCGGCTGTCGCGGGCCGCATGGATCATGCCCGCATCGGTGCGGTGGGCCATTCCTTTGGCGGCCACACGGTCGGGCTCCTGCTCGGCGCGCAGCTGGATGGCGAGAATTTTTCCGACCCTCGCATCTCGGCGGGCGTTCTCCTGACAACGCCGGGACGCGGCGGCAAGGACATGACGCGCGAAAATGCCGAACGGTTTCCGTTCTTCGATGTCGACTTTTCGACGCTGTCGACGCGCAGCCTGGTCGTTTGCGGCGACATGGATAATCCACATTTCACGTCCCGTGGCCCCGACTGGCATGCGGATGCGTTTCATGACGCGCCGGGCGCCGTCGCCATGCTGATGATGCACGACGTGGGGCATGGCCTCGGCGGGATCGCAGGTCTGGACGCGAAGGAAACGGAGACTGAAGCGCCAGACGTGCTGGAAGCGACCAGACGCCTGACGCTCGCCTGGTTTCAAACGACGCTCGCCGCGGACAAGGAGGCTTGGCTGAGAGCATGCCAGGCACTCGAGAGCGAAGCCGCCCCGCTCGCGACGGTCACGGAGAAGCGGCTCTAGCAGCCGCTTTCATCGCTAAAGTTGCCACACATAGATCGTCGATTGATCCGGATACCGCACTGGGGCGAGCAACGCCGTTATCTGCTCACGTTACATTGAGTCGGCCGATCGCGTTGGTGTCTGAAGGATCGCCACTCAAGGGGATGTTGGTCGGTGGCCGGGTCTTGTGCTGGCAACCGTCGCGAAGCCGAACGTTTCACCCTGCCTAATGTTTGCACCAAGGCAGGGGGGACGCGCGATATCGCGGCGCAAGCCGATCATCCTGCAATCAAACGAATGCTCACGTTTTTGCAAGCCGACACGCAGGCTGTTGGCCTCGGTGAGCGGGACAAGACGTAGACGGGACTGGATCCAGCTTCCCTGCAAATCATCCGAAAAACGGATAGGGCCCATCGAAGACGCCGCTCGGCACATACTCACTGACGATTGAGGTAAGCCCGCCCGGTTTGGAGGAGGTGCTATGAAGCAGAAAGCCGCCAGGTTCGAGCATCAGATTGGCCGGTCCGTCGACGCGGTGATCGAGGGCAACGGCGTGTGATGGTGACGGCCCGATCGTCATTGGGATGCCGCGATGGACCGTGGCGATGAGGCGGTGCACATGACCGCAGACGAAGCTCACGGTTCTTGAGCTCTGTACCAGGATATCAATCATCTGATCAGCGTTGCGAAGGCCCTGCTTGTCCATGTGGACGATCTTGCTTTCGAATGGATGATGGTGGGTCGCCACGAGCACCGGCTTGTCCGGGAGGCGATCAAGGGTCTCAGCCAGCCATGCCAATGTTTGTTCAGTCAGTTCTCCATGAGGGGCGCCTTCCACCAGGCAATCCAGGCCGATGATACTCATGTCATCAAAGCTGAGGCACCAGTTCATGGGTCCTTGCTCCGGCATGCTCGACAGGTCTGCAAATGCGCGACGCAGTGGCTCGCGGCGATCATGGTTGCCCGGTAGCACCGCCAGCGGCGTTTTGAGACTCGCAGTGATTTCGCGAAACACCTGGTATTCCGCCTCGGTTCCGAAGTCGGTCAGGTCACCGGTGACGATCACTGCGTCGATCGGCCCGACAAATTCGGGAAGCCGATTGATCGTTGAGACCGCCTTCATCAACGCCGATGCGGTATCGACAACACCATATGCGCGCACGCCGCGTTCGACGATATGGGTATCGGTGAGTTGGATGATATTGCTCATTGGGGGTCTTTCAATCGCGAAGGAGGTGAATGTCGTCAGGGGAGATTGTCAGACCCACGCTCTCACCGACATTGAGCTGACTGCCTTCCGAGAGATAAACCTGCAGCGCGCCTTCACCGGCCCCTTCGACAGTTGCCAGCGAATGGTTGCCCTGGAAAACGAGCGCGCCAACCCGTCCGGCAAGCGCAGCGTTTTCGGCAGGGCCGATGCGGATATGTTGGGGACGAACATAGGCCTTCTCACCCGGAGCAAGGGGTCTCGGGAGAGACAAGAGACCGCCTGGCAAACGCATGTCCTGCCCTTGTGCGATTCCCCAAAGGCGGTTCGCAGCCCCCACGAAACTGGCGACGAAGCCGGTCTTGGGCGCCTGGTAGACCTCGGCAGGACTGGCCGTCTGCAGGATCTCGCCATTGCACATGACCGCGATCCGGTCGGCAATTGCCATGGCTTCGCCCTGGTCATGGGTGACGAAGACCGCGGTAATGGAAAACTGCCGCAGCAATACCGCGAGTTCGTCACGCAACCTGTCTCTCAACGCTGCATCAAGGGCTGAAAGCGGTTCGTCGAGAAGAAGAACCCTTGGCTGCGGTGCTACCGCTCGTGCCAGCGCTACGCGCTGGCGCTGGCCGCCGGAGAGTTGCGATATGTGCCTGTCTGCGTAAGGTTCAAGATGACAAAGCGCGATCAGGCTATCAACCTTCTCGCGGATTTCCTTAGCCGGGACCTTCCGGATCTTCAGGCCGTAAGCGACATTCTCTCGCACGGACATATTGGGAAAAAGCGCATAGGACTGGAAGACCATGCCCACTGAGCGATGCTCGATGGGCAGGTCGGACACGTCGTCCTCACCGAAAAGAACCTGGCCTCCTGTATCAGAGCGCTCCAGACCGGAGATAATACGTAGCAACGTGGTCTTGCCGCATCCGGATGGTCCGAGCAGCGCCATGATTTCGCCGGGACGAATTTCGAGCTCCACGGGTTTGAGCGCGCGCGTGCCATCGGCGAATGTCTTGGCACACCGTCTGAGGCAGACGCGCGTACCGGCGACGGGGTTGGGATGGTTCATTTCGATATCTCGATTCTCTGGCTGCGCGTCGCCACCCACTGCATCAGGCTCAGCAATGGGACGATGATGATGAAGAAGATGAGGGTATAGGCCGAGGCAATCTCGAGGCGCATGGATGCATAGCTGTCAGCAAGGCCGACCGGTAGAGTCTTGGTATAGGGCGTTTGCAACATCCAGGTGAGGTTGAACTCGCCGATCGACAAGGTCACCACGCTGAGCGAGCCGGCGAGGATTCCCGGAACGGCATTGGGCAGCACCACATCAAGAAAGCGGCGCCAGGGTCCGGCTCCAAGCGAGGCCGCTCCCTCTTCCAGCGACTTCAGATCGATGGAGGACAGCACGGCCATGACCGAGCGGATCATGAAGGGGAGCGTATAGAGCACATGCCCCACGAGAATGAACAGCCAGGAGGCCCTGAAGCCACGCATGGAGCCATAGAGCTGCAGCAAGGCGAGCGCGATAGCTAAGCCTGGAACGGCAAGAGGCAACGCCACGAACTCCTCGAGCACCCGGGCACCCCATCCGCGCCAGCGGGCAAATGCATAGGCGGCAGGGGCGCCGATAACCAGCGTGGCCACGAGGCAGGCCAATGCAATTCCCAGAGAGAGGTAGATGCTTGCGGCGTAAAGCTCCCACACCTTTTCCAGCCACTTCAGCGTGACCCCCGAGGAAAGACCGCGGAAATAATTGACGGTGATGCCCGCGAGCACCGACTGCACAGCCGGCACCAGCATGAAGGCGCAGGCGAGAAGCGTGACAATGATCTGCAGCGCGAGGGACAGCCTTCTTGCGAACATTTGGATCACCCTGCAGCTGCGGCAGTATTGCCGGCGAAATAGCGGGCAACGAGAAGCGTTGCCCAGGTTACGATGCCAAGCAGCACCGACAATGCACTGGCCATGGCGACATTTGCCGCCAGGGTGAACTCGGTATAAATCGCCATCGGCAACACATCGATCTTGGTGGCAAGCGTAAAGGCCGTGCCGAAGGCGCCCATGGCCGTTGCAAAGACGATCGCACCGGAGGCAATCAAGGCGGGCGCCAATCCTGGCAGGATGACATCGACCGTGACCCTGAAAGGCGAGGCCCCAAGCGATCGCGCAGCATCCTCCAGATCACGATCCAGCTTTTCGGCGGCGGCCATGACGGTGAGCAGTACCCGCGGGATCGAGAAGTAGAGGTAGCCCAGGAAGAGACCGAAGGATGAATAGGCGAAGACCGCTGTCGTCCCGAAGAGGTCCTTGGAAATATCGTTGACCAGCCCCTGGCGTCCGCCAAGCAGGATGATCAGGAAGCCGATCACGACGCCGGGAAAGGCGAGCGGGAAGGTCAGCATCGAAATCAGCAGGCTGCGTCCCAAAAAGCGTTGCCGGGCCAGAAAGAGACCGGCAGTTGAAGCAATGAGAAGTGCGAAGACAGTGACCAGAGCCGAAATCCAAAGTGTATTCAACAGGGTTTGGAGATAGCGCGGGCTGGAGAGCACCGTCGCATAGATTCCGAAGCCCTGATCGCCTGACGCCGAGGAGGCAACGAGGCGTACAAGCGGAAGTGCGAGAAACAGGCCTGAAAACAGCGCCAATGGCGCAAGCCATAGAAAAAGGACTCTTTTGCCCGACATGTCTTTGCTCCGAAGGCAAGGGCCGGAATACCGCCCTTGCCTCGCGTCGATTGTTGATATGAAAACAGAAGCTTAGTTGACTTCTTCCAGATATCGCTTGCCGAAGCCGTCCTGAGCCGCTTCCATCTTGGCGTAGTCTTCCGGCTGAACGCGCGCATAATCGCTGTCCAGCAGGAAGCGGCTGGCGATTTCGGCCGGCAATACGACCGGGCGAGACGGCTTGAGGTAGGCATTCGCCCAGACCGCCTGGCCTTCATCTGAGAGGATGTAGTCGAGCGCGTTGTGCGCATTTTCCGGATGCGGATCGTTGGCGACCTGGCTCATGACGTAAGGTACCGAGAGCGAACCTTCACAGGGAATGACGAATTCGTAATTGCCGTCTTCGTCGTATTTGGCGCGGTAGGCGTTGAAGTCGTAATCGAAGAGGATCGGGATTTCGCCGGACACGACGCGGGCATAGGCCGTCTGTTTGGGCACGATGGCGCCATTGGCCGAGAGCTTCTTGAAGTAGTCGATCGCGGGATCGAAATTATCGAGGCTGCCGCCCAGCGCCCGGTTGACAGCGACGGCGCTGGCGTAGCCTACAAAGGCGCTCGATGGATCGAGATAGCCGACCATGCCTTCATACTCAGGCTTTTCCAGATCTGCCCAGCACCGCGGAACCGGCTTGTCGCCAAGCGCATCCTTGTTGACGAAGAAACCGATCGATCCGTAGTGCACTGCAAACCACGATCCGTCCTGCGCCTTCAGACCCTCCGGAATGTCTTCGAAACCCTTCGGCTTGTAGGGTGTGACGAGATTCTGGGCCGCGGCCTTGATGCCGAAGGTCACGCCATAATAGACGATGTCGGCGAGGGGCGCGTCCTTCTCGGCGATGATCTGCGACAGGCTCTGGCCGGAATTCTTGTTATCCTGCGGGATTTCAATGCCTGTCTTTTCCTTGATCTTTTTCAGCATGGTGCCCCAATCGGCCCATTGCGGCGGGCAGTTGTAGCAGATTGCCGTGTTGTCTTCGGCATGAGCGAGCGGCGCAAAGACGGGAGCGGTGTAGGCCGTCAACGCCAGACTTGCAGCGGCGACGGTGGAGAGGATATGTTTCATGATGTCTTCTTCCTGATCCTGGTTGGTTTAAGGAGTAAGGCTGACCGATGGGCGAGTTGCCGCTCGTCCATCGGCATTCTGCAACCGGCAGGGCCCGAGGCTGCTCCCGGCGCGGAAATCGAAAGGCAAAAACTGATTGTCCGGAGTGACGTCTCGGCCATGAGCGATGGCGTCAAGCACCCGCTGAGCTGCCAGCCGGCCCATTTCGGCACTGGGGGTGACAATGGTCGCGAGGCTGGGATTCATCAGTTCGCCTGCATCGATCCCATCGAAGCCGACGACGCTGATATCGTCCGGCACCTTCCGGCCCAAGCGCCGCAACAGCCTTATGCAAGACAAAGCCAGAAGGTCGTTCGAGGCGAAAATCGCGCTCATGCGGGGGTGCTCGTCGAGGAAGGCGGTGAATTCGGCATCCAGTCTTTCGCGTTCTGGCGGGGCCTCCAGCAAATGAATTGCGGTATGCCCGTTTTGCCGCAATTCCTCCGCAAAACCATCGAAACGCAGGCGCGAACGCTCCGAACTCAGGAATCTGAGGGCGACGAAGCCAATCTCTTCATGGCCGTTTGCCATCAACTGCTTCGCCACGACGCGGGCAGCCTCGACATTGTCGACGCTGACACTTGGACGCGCCGAGTCCGACTGATTGAACATCATGCAATACGGAATGCCGTGCTGTTCGAGGTAGGCGAGGCCACGACTGTCAGAAGGATTGGTAACTGTCAGCACGGCCCCTTCGATGCCCTTGGCAACAAGTGTCCGCAGCGCCTCGGCCTCGACCTTCGGCTCATAGTTCACGCAAGATAGAAGCACCTGGTACCCGGCCTCGGAAGCCGCCTGCTGCGCACCCTCGATCGCCGAGGCGAAGACATCGTTGCGCAGTGATGGAACGACAATGGCAATGGTATGAGAGCGACGGCTTTGCAGGGAACGTCCAACCTCGGAGAACTCAAATCCGAGCTCTGCTGCCGCTGCGAATACCTTTTCACGCACCGTTTCGCTCGCAGGCCCTGAGCCGTTGAGCACCCGGCTGACCGTGGCCACACCGCAGTCGGCAAGGCGCGCAACGTCACGAATTGTTATGCGAGCAGGCATGAATGATCCTTTGGAAACGTTTCCACTGTATTGCATGGATAGGTGACGGTCATATGACAATGGCCAACCTGCAACCAAAGCTGCGCGAAGAGCATGGTGGCTCCCAAGTGCCGATGGGTCTGGCAATCGCGTCGAGTGGGTCAACTGATCACGATAGGGCGAGCTCTGAGGATGCGTCCAACGCCATTGAACGGAACTTGCAATGATCGTGAGAGATGACGTTGTGGCTTTGGTCTGCAGTGCAAGTCGGACACTTGAGCCGTCGCGGAGACAACCAGACTCCGCGTTGAACCGTTCAGCTCGAGCTGATCTTGCAGCGGTCTGTAGTGGATATGAGGCGAATGTCGCTACATAACAAAACGCAATACAACTCGCCGAACATCGCATAAAAAATAACCTTCCCATGCGCTACCTTAAATTGAGGGAGGAAGAGCGTATGGATGATGCCCCGCGGCGGCGTCAGTCTGCGCGCCAATGGTCGCGAGGAGTTGCGGCCTGTGGGCAAAACGGTGTGTCGCAGCGGTCACTTGAGGAGTGATGCGACGATAACCGGCTTTCTTCGGAAGACATATGTCGATCGGCGGTCCCGCGTTGAGGAGCGTGTGCCGATGGATGGGCTTTAGACCCTTGAGTGGCGAATGCCGTGGAGTGCCCAACAGCGCTTGCGGTGAATGTCGTTTTGTATTCCAGGGTTGCTTTAGAGGAGGAGAATGTCTTGGCGCAGATCAGCGGATACCACCACCTGACGCTTTCTACGGACGGCGCGCAGGAGGATTTTGACTTTTACACGAAAACCCTAGGGCTACATTCGGTCAAGCGCACCGTATTGTTTGACGGTGTCCTTCCAGTTTATCACCTTTATTACGGCTCTCCCAACGGTGATGCTTCGACCATCATCACGACATTTCCCTTCCGGAAGCCGGGCGTATACGGACGGCGGGGCACCAATCAGTCCCGCACCATCATGCAGGCGATCCCCAAGGGGGCCAGCGACTTCTGGGTCGATCGCCTGAACGGCCGTGGCATCAAGGCTGAAAAGATCGCCCGCTTTGGTGCGGACCGCGTCGTCTTTGCCCATCCGTGCGGCATCCCGCATGAACTCGTCGAGAGCGATAGTGACCCTCGCACGCCGATCGCCAATGAGGCGCAAGGCGTGAGTGCCGCCCACGGCATCAAGGGTATTTACGGTGCCGTGGTTGCCTGCTTCGACCGGACATCGATGGACGACTTCATGACCATCGCGTTGCCGCTCGAAAAGGAGGCGGACTCGCATGAGGGGACCGTCTATCGCGTGCCTGATGCGAACGGTGTCATCCAGCGCGTCGAAGTGATTACCGACCGTGAAAGCCCGCAGGGCACATGGACACTGTCCGGCGGCACGATCCATCACCTGGCGCTGAACACCGGCGACGAGGAAAGCCAGATGAAGCTGCGTGCCCATATCGAAGGGCTGGGCTTTACCGACATTTCCGAACAGAAGGACCGCAATTATTTCAAGTCCTGCTATGTCCGCTCGCCGGGTGGGGCGCTGTTCGAGCTGGCATGGACCACGCCTGAAGGATGGGCGCGTGACGAGCCGCCCGGCCAGATCGGCAAGACGCTCGTTTTCCCGCCATGGTTCAAGGACCGCGAGGACGAGTTGCGCCAAGGGCTGGAAGAGGCCGAGTTCGTCTGATGGCGACGGATGCATTGCATCTACCCGCCAAGCGAAAAGCCAGGGCACTTTGTGTCCTGGTTCACGGGCGTGGTCAGTCGCCTGAGGAGATGCAGTCTCACATTCTGGCTCGGCTCGATGTCGAGGATGTGAGCTTCGTCTTGCCACGGGCTCCGGGCGGGACCTGGTATGCGGTTCGGGCCGTCGACCCGCTGACCGCGGAAGCCCGCGCTGCGCTCGGCGCCTCGCTGGACCATCTTGCCGAGGATATTGCCGCAGCCCGCGCGGCCCATGGCGAAGGTCTGCCGCTTCTGCTCGCCGGCTTTTCGCAAGGCGCCTGCCTTTCCCTCGAATACGTCTTTTCAGGGCGTCCGGCGCCGCAGGCGCTGGTGGCATTTACCGGCTGTCGTGTCGGCGTGCCGGAAGATGATCGGCCGCAGAGGCTTGCCGCCGAACTGCCGGTTTATCTGACCGGCTCGGATGCGGATCCCTGGATTCCCGTGGGTGCCTTCAGCGAGGCGGTGAAGGACCTTGGGGCGGGCAGGGCACGGCTGCGCGCGGATGTGTTTCCCGGGCGCGGACACGAAGTCCTGGATGCCGAAGTGGAGATGCTGCAATCAATGCTGGAGGAGTTGGCGACCGGTATGCCGATCAGCATGGGAGCCGCGCGCTAGCCGTGGTTCCTTCGCCCCCTGCCGGCGGCCGCTGGCGGAGGGCACAAGATACATCAAGGGAGAGAGAAATGCTAAACAGACGCAAGTTTCTAGGAAATACCGCGGCTACGGGCCTGGCTCTTGCCATGCCCGGCCTTTCCGCGCCTGCCCTCGCTCAGGGCAAGAAGATCAAGCTTGGTTATGTTTCACCGCAAACCGGGCCTCTTGCAGGCTTCGCCGAGAGCGATGGCTACAACATTCAGGCGTTCCTCGCCTCACAGTTGGGCAAGGATTTCGAGGTCGTCGTCAAGGATAGCCAGTCGAATCCGAACCGCGCCGCCGATGTTGCGAAGGAGCTGATCCTCAGCGACGAAGTGAATCTGATGCTGGTTGCCTCGACCCCGGAAACGACCAATCCGGTTGCCGGCGTCTGCGAATCCGAGGGCGTTCCGGTTGTTTCGACCGTGGCGCCGTGGCAGCCCTGGTTCATCGGGCAGCAGAGCAATCCAACCGATCCCAAGAGCTGGCGTCCCTTCGACTACGCCTATCATTATTTCTGGGGCATGGAAGACATCATCCGCGTCTTCACCGCCATGTGGGACCAACTCGAAACCGACAAAGCGGTCGGTGGTCTCTTCCCCAATGACGCGGACGGCAATGCATGGGGCGATCCCAACACCGGTCTCAAGCCGGGTCTCGCGGAGCACGGCTATGCACTGACCAATCCGGGAAGCTTCCAGAACCTTTCCGACGATTTCTCGGCCCAGATCAATGCCTTCAAGGCCGCCAATACCGACATCATCACCGGCGTTCTCATTCCGCCGGACTTCACCACCTTCTGGAACCAGCTGCGCCAGCAGGGAATCACACCCAAGGCCGTCACGGTGGCGAAGGCATTGCTGTTCCCGCAGTCGGTCGAAACGCTCGGCGCTGCCGGCCACAACCTGTCGTCGGAAGTGTGGTGGACGCCCTCGCATCCGTTCAAGTCATCGCTGACCGGGCAGAGCTCGGCAGAACTGGCGGCAGACTTTACCGCCAAGACGGGCCGCCCGTGGACGCAGCCGATCGGCTTCGTCCATTCGCTGTTCGAGGTGGCGGCGAACGTGATGGGCCGCGTGGAGGATCCGACGGATGGCGATCTCGTCGCCGAGGCGGTTGCTGCCACGCAGATGGAGACAGTCGTCGGCAGGGTTGCATGGAACGGCGCAGACGTGCCCGAATTCGCCGCAAAGAACGTTTGCAAGACACCGTTGACCGGCGGTCAGTGGCGGATGAAGGATGGCGGCGGCTACGATCTTGTGATCGTGGAAAACGGCGCCGCACCGGAAATTCCGACCGGCGGAAAGATGGAAGCGCTGACCTGACAGCAGTCCAGCCGGCACCCGGTGACTGCGGATGCCGGCACCCGTTGCCAGAGCTTCGAAGGGATGGATTTTGATGGAACGGCGAAAGCCTTTCCAGGAGAAATCGTATTCTTATCAAGCTTTTGTGAGTGGTGAGTTTGTTGCCCGATGTGAAAATGACCGGCGGACATCCCTCCGGGCATGTGCAAAAAACAATATGCCTTCCTGGCATATTATTCGGTGCTTTACGCATTTGACTTGTGCGGTTTGAGGCCGCGTTATTTCGGTCGAGGAAGCGGTCCTGCCTTCTGAGGAGAAAGGCAGGGCATTCAAGACAAGTCGATCAGCCGGTGGCGCTTTGCTGAGCCGGTGCCAAAACCCGCGTCGCGGGTGGAGGACTTGTCGTGTGCTTGAGAAAGGGAGGAGAGGCCATGGCCAACCTGGAACAGATGTTCGATGTCAGCGGACAGTCCGTGATCGTGACCGGTGGTGCCAGTGGCATTGGCCGCGCCTATGCAGAGATCATGGCGGCCCAGGGCGCCCGGGTCTGCATATTCGACATCGACGCCGACGGAATCGACCGGACTTGTGCCGAGATCAAGGCGAAGGGTGGCGACATCTGGGGGCTGAAGATCGATGTGGCCGATCGGGCGGCCATGGCGGCCGGTTTCGACGAGGTTGCCCACAGGCACGGCCGGATCGATACCGTCTTTGCCAATGCCGGCATCGATCCGGGGCCTGGTTTAATGACCCCGCTCGGCGAGCGCAATCCGGATGGCGCCATCGAAAACATTCCCGACGAGCAGTGGGATCGCGGCATCGAGATCAACCTGTCTTCGGTCTACACGACCGTGAAGAATTCGGTTCGCCATATGAAGCCGCAGGGGGAAGGCCGCATCATCGTGACCTCCTCCATCGCCTCGGAGATCAACGAGAGCATCGTCGGCACCTCCTACATGCCCGCCAAGGCGGCGGTGAACCATTTCGTCCGCCACATGGCGATGGAACTTGGCGCCTACGGTATTCGCGTCAACGCGATCCTGCCTGGTCCCTTCATCACCAACATCGCCGGCGGACGCCTGCGCAACAAGGATGATCGCGCGGCATTCGAGGCGCAATCGCTCATTGGCCGCATCGGCGATGTGGAGGACATTAAGGGGCTGGCCTTGCTGCTGGCGTCACCCGCCGGTTCCTACATGACCGGGTCGCTCGTGGTCATCGATGGCGGCTCGCTGATCCGCATGACCTGACGGAATTTCGGGCTTGAACCTGCGCCGATCGCAGAGCGCATCGACAGACTTTGGAGAGGAGAAACGAAAATGGCATTCATCAATAAATGGGTCCGCCCCAACCGGCGAACTGTTCTGAAGGGCCTCGGCGCGTCCGTTGCCGCGAGCACTCTGGCCATGCCGACGGTGCTGCGGGCGCAGACTGCGGGCAAGATCCGCATGGGCTATATCTCTCCGGCGACCGGTCCGTTGGGGCTGTTTGGCGAAACCGATGGTTACACCGTGCAGAAGATCCGCCAAGCGCTTGGCGGCAAGCTGCAATCGGCAAACGGCGACACATACGAGCTCGAGATCCTGGAGCGTGACAGCCAGTCCAATCCGAACAAGGCCGCCGAGATCGCCGGCGATCTGATCCTGAACGACGAGGTTCATCTCCTTCTGCCGGCATCGACCACCGACACCATCCTGCCGTCCATGGAGCAGGCGGAACTCTACGAGACGCCCTGCATCTCCGCCGGCGCTCCCTGGCAGGCCGTCATCATGCCGCGCGGCGGTGGTGAATTTAACTGGACCTACCACTTGTTCTGGGGGCTCGACGAGGCGCTCAACACTTTCGTTGGCCTGTGGAACGGGCTGGAAACCAACCGCAAGGTCGGCATGCTGTTCCCGCAGAATATCGACGGCGAAACGTGGGGTAATGAGGATTACGGCCTTCCCAAGCCGACACGCGCGGCCGGATATGAGGTGACGATCCCGGGTTATTTCCAGCCCCGCACCAACGATTTTTCGGCCCAGATTTCCGCCTTCAAGGCGGCCGGTTGCGAAATCATCGGCGGGATCACCTATCCCGACGATCTGAAGACGTTCGTGACCCAGTGCAACCAGCAGGGTTACAAGCCGAAGGCGGTCACCGTCGCCGCAGCACTGCTGTTCCCGGGCAGCGTCGAAGCCATGGGGCCGCTCGGCAACGGCATGACGAGCGAGGTCTGGTGGACGCCGGCCTTCCCGTTCAAGTCATCGATTACCGGTCAGACCGGCCAGGAGATCGCGGCAATATGGGAAACCGAGCAGAAGCGTGAGTGGACCCAGCCGCTCGGATATTCGCACGCTCTTCTGGAAGTGGCGATCGACGTTCTCAAGCGTTCGAGCAATCCCCTGGATCGGGAAGCCAATCGTGATGCGCTGGTGGCGACGGATCTCACCACTGTCGTCGGGCGTATCAACTTCTCCGGGAAGCCGCACAAGAACATCTGCACGACGCCGATATTCGGTGGCCAGTGGGTCAAGGGCGAGAAGTGGCCCTACGACCTGAAGATCGTCGACAACACCGTCAACAAGCTGTTCCCGCCGGAGCAGAAGATCGTGGCGCTGACCTGGTAGGATGGAAATGCAGCGGGCAAACAGCGGAGGGGAATGCCTTCTCCAGGCGCGGAACGTATCGAAGAGCTTCGGTGCGTTCCGGGTCCTCCATGATGTGGGCTTCGACGTCTATCGCGGAGAAGTCCTCGGCATTCTGGGGCCAAACGGTGCCGGCAAAACGACGCTTTTCAACATGATCAGCGGCGACCTCAAGCCTTCGGCCGGAGAGATCCGGCTGGGTGGCGTTCTGCTGAAGGGTGAACCGCCGCACCGCCGCTGCCGGATGGGCATCGGCCGCACCTACCAGATCCCGCGGCCCTATTCAGGGATGACAACCTTCGAGAACCTGCTTGTCGCCTCCGCCTTCGGCGGCGGCAAGTCGGAGGCCGAAAGCTACGACTTCTGTGCCGGAGTGCTGCGAGACTGCGAGCTTCTCGGCAAGGCCAACACGCTGGCCGGGTCGCTGACGCTGTTGGATCGCAAACGGCTTGAGCTCGCGCGCGCGCTCGCATCCTCGCCGCAGTTGTTGCTGCTCGACGAGATCGCCGGCGGCCTGACCGATGATGAATCAAAAGAACTCGTGTCGCTGATCTCCAGAATTCGGGATCGGGGAGTGACCATCGTCTGGATCGAGCATGTCCTGAATGCGCTGATGGCGGTCGCCGATCGTCTTCTGGTGCTGAATTTCGGGGAGAAGATTGCGGAGGGGGAACCCAAAAGCGTCATCGCCGATCCGGAAGTCATGCGGGTCTATATGGGAATTGAGGCATGACAGAAGTAATGTCCACCCACGGGCTTGTCGCCCGGTACGGCGACTTTCAGGCGCTTTACGACGTCGATGTCGAAGTGCATGAAGGCGAGGCCATCGCGCTGATCGGCGCGAACGGGGCCGGAAAATCCACCTTTCTTCGGGCCATCATGGGCCTCCTGCCGGTCAAGCCCGACATGGTCCATCTGGATGGCCAGCCGATTGGCGGTACTGCGACCGACCGAATGGTGCAGAAGGGTGTGGCCATTGTCCCGGAAGGCCGGCGCCTGTTTGCCGGCATGACGGTCAACGACAATCTGCGTGTCGCAGTGGACCAGACCCATCGCCTGGGCCGCAAGGGCGGCTGGACCTTGGACCGGCTTCACCAGCTGTTTCCGATCCTGAAGGAGAAGGGCAAAACGCCGGTTCAAAATCTCTCCGGCGGTCAGCAGCAGATGGTGTCGATCGGCCGGGCGCTGCTCTGCCAGCCGCGTCTCCTACTATGCGACGAGATCAGTCTCGGACTTGCGCCGCGGGTCATTCGCGAGATCTACGCGGCATTGCCCGAAATCAGGGCGCAGGGCACCTCCATCGTTGTCGTCGAACAGGATGTCGGTCTGGCGAAGTCCGCATCGGACCGTCTCTACTGCATGTTGGAAGGTCGTGTGACACTGAGCGGACGCTCGAACGAAGTGACGCGCGAAGAGATCGGCAAAGCCTATTTCGGAGGTGGTCATGCAGTGGTTTGATGCATTGGTCCAGGGCGTCCTCCTCGGCGGGATGTACGCGCAGTACGCCTTGGGCATGGCCCTGATGTTCGGCGTCATGCGGATTGTCAACGTCAGTCACGGCGACCTGGTCATCCTCCTGTCGTTGATTGGCATATCCTTGTCCTCCACCTTCGGACTGGGACCGTTCACGGTCATGGCGGCGCTGGTGCCGCTGGCGATCGGAATCGGCTGGCTCCTGCAGCGCGCGGTGCTCAACCGCGTCGTTGGCGAGGATCCATTGCCCTCGCTGATTGCCACGTTCGGTCTGTCGCTGGCGCTGCAGAACCTCATGCTGCAGATCTGGTCGGCCAACAGCCGCTCGCTGCCGGGACGTGGTATTGAGAGCCAGTCGATCGAGATCGGCGGCATCTATATCGGCCTTCTGCCGGTCATCGTGCTGCTGGTGGCAACGGGTCTCACCCTCGGGCTGGACATTGTGCTGAAGCGCTTGCGTTTCGGCAGGGCGCTTCGCGCTGCCGCAGCCGACGTCGAGGCCGCGTCGATGACCGGCATCAATCCGAAGTCGGTCTATGCCATAGCCACCGCCATTGCCGTCGGCATCCTCGGTTTTGCGGCCGTCTTCCAGTCACTGCGGTCGACAGTTGCACCGGCGGATGGCGGGGCACAGCTGATCTACGCATTTGAGGCGGTAATCATCGGGGGAATGGGGTCTGTCTGGGGCGCATTCGCGGGCTCGATGGTGCTCGGCATTGCCCAGGCCATCGGGTTTCGGATCGATCCTGGCTTCGGAGTGCTTGCCGGCCATCTCGTCTTTCTGATGGTCCTGGCACTGCGGCCGCAGGGCATGTTTGGAAGGGCGTGAACCATGAGCATAGTCAATAATCTGTCTTCCGCCGCAGACATTGCCGCTTCGGGACCGGCCGTCCGCGTCCGGCGGCAGACGCTGTCGGGACTTATCGCGATCATCCTGTTCGGCCTGGCTTTGGTCGCGCTGGCGACCATGCCATGGTGGGCCAAGACCGGTACGATCCGGATGATCCTCGAACTTTGCTGCTACATTGTTGCCGCGCAGATGTGGAACATGCTTGCGGGCTATGCGGCGCTGGTGTCTGTCGGTCAGCAAGCCTTCATGGGGGTTGCCGGATACGCGCTTTTCGTGATGGCGCAGACATTCGGCATCAATCCGTTTCTTGCCATACCGCTGGCGTTGATTGTGCCGGCGCTGGTCGCGGTGCCCTGCTATTTGTTGCTACACCGGCTCGATGGACCGTATTTCGCCATCGGCACCTGGGTCGTGGCAGAAGTCTTCAGGCTCGTTGCCTCAAACCTCGGATGGGTCAATGCCGGCGCTGGCATGTCGCTCGGTATCATGCGCAACTATTCAGGTTTCGAGCGCAATGTCGCCATGTCTCTTCTTTGCGCGCTGATGGTGCTCGTTGCCATAGGCGGCAGCTACTGGTTCCTGCGCTCACGATACGGGCTTGCGCTCATCGCCATGCGCGACAATCCGATCGCTGCGGCCAGCCAGGGCGTCAATGTCGGGCGTCTACGCTTCATGATCTACGTTGCCACGGCCGTCGGGTGCGGCCTCGCCGGCGTCGTCTACTTCATGGCGCAACTGCGTATCAATCCGCCTTCGGCTTTCGATCCGATGTGGTCGAACGTGTCGATCTTCATCGTCATGGTCGGTGGCATCGGCACGATCGAAGGCGTGCTGATCGGTGCCCTGATCTATTTCATCGCCGAGCGTTACTTCGGCGAGTACGGAGCCAGTTATTTCGTGGTGCTTGGCGTGATGACGGTGCTCGTCGCCCTTTATGCACGCACCGGCATTTGGGGCATGATTTCCAAACACTGGGATGCGCCCTGGTTTCCCATTCGCCGCCATCTCATCGTCGAACGCGAGGAAAAGCCATGAAGGCCGCGATATTTGATGCCGTCGGTAAGCCGTTGCGGATCAGCGATGTGCCCGACCCCAAGCCCGGGGCCGACGAGGTCGTGCTGCGGGTTGCTGCCTGCGGCATTTGCGGCAGCGACCTGCATATAACCGAAGATCCGAAGCCTTTCGGCATTTCCGGGGGCTTTGTCCTCGGCCACGAGATTGCCGGTGAAGTTGTGACGACGGGCAGTGCGGTGACGACGCTGAAGCGCGGCGACAAGGTCGCAGTCGTTCCAATGCGTGGTTGCGGGCACTGCGCCCGCTGCAAGGCCGGAGATCCGGGGCGCTGCGCAGAGATGGTGCTGATCGGCGGCGGATACGCCGAATATGTAGCGGTTGCCGCACGTCAATGCCGCATCCTGCCGGAAGGTGTCAGCGTGGCAGATGGCGCCCTTGCCGAACCGCTATCGGTGGCGCTGCATTGCATCATCCGGTCCGGCATGAAGGTTGGAGACCGCGTTGCAATCCTAGGCGCCGGACCAATCGGACTTCTCGTCGCCTTCTGGGCGCGGCGCATGGGTGCATCACACGTGGTCATGGCGGATATTCACGACCATCAAGAAGAGCGCGCCCGGGCGCTTGGTGCCACGGGATTTGCGCTTTCCGGAGATCGACTGGCCGAGAAACTGGCCGATCTCTGCGGCGGTGCGCCCGATATCGTTTTCGAATGCGTCGGCAAGAAGGGCCTCTTGCAGGCGGCTGCGGAAGCCGTTCGTCTGCAGGGAAAGGTGATTGGCGTGGGCCTCTGCGTCGGCGGCGACGAGTGGGACCCGTTCATCGCCCTGTCAAAGGAAATCGATCTGATCTTCTCCGTGTTTTTCCACCAGGGCAACGAGTTCGGCGTGGCGCTGGACGCACTGGCGGGGGGTGCTCGGTTCGCGCCGCAGGCGATCATCACCGACCGCATCGGACTCTCGCCTGTCCCGCAGGTGTTTGACGGTCTTCGTCGGCGCACCACGCAATGCAAGGTGCTCATCCAGCCCGGACATTTCTGAAGGAGTTAAGATGACTGTTCAATTCGAAACCTTGGAATACGACATTGCCGGTGTGCACACCGTGGTCAAAACCATCGGGCGGGGCAAGCCGATCCTTTTCCTTCACGGAGCCGCGACGCTTGAGGGCTTCGATTTTGCCGAAGGCCTTGCCGACCGCTTTCGCGTGTACTGCCCCAGTCATCCCGGCATGGGCTATTCCGGCGACGCACCGCACCTGTCGGGGATGGCGGATCTTGTCGTCCACTATCTCAACCTTGTCGACGCATTGGAGCTTGACGAAAAGCCGCATCTGATGGGCTTTTCGATGGGCGGATGGATGGCGACCGAACTGGCCGCGGTCGCCCGTGAGAAGTTCGACAAGGTGGTGCTCGTCGCACCGGCGGGTCTGAACCATCCCGATCACCCTGCCACCAATCTCGGCGCGGTGACGCCTCAGGACCTGCCCGGTTATCTGTCGCACGATGTTTCCGTGGCGCTGCGCTATTTCCCGGATGGCTCGGACCCGGACTTTGCCGAACAGTTCGGCGCCGATCGTGGACGCGAGGGCGCAACCGTTGGCCAAATCTGCGCGCCCTTTGGCATGGGGCACCCCAATCTGCGCCGAATGATCGCTCGCATCACCAACCCGACACTCGTCGTCTGGGGCGACAAGGACACGCTGCTGCCCGCCAGCCAGCTGTCCGTCTGGGTCGAGGCGCTGCCTGACGGGAAGGCTGCCCTCATCGAGGGAGCCGGCCACCTGGTGCTTCAGGAGAAGCCCGAAAGTCTGAAATCGATCGGCGATTTTCTCGCCGGATGAGTATTTTGAGAGGAGATGTCATGAACAAGCATGTGAGACCTGAATACTGGGGTAACAGTATCGACTATCGCGACGTTCTCAAACAGATCGAAGAGATCGGCCCCACGCTGGAGGCAAACGCGCCCGCCGACGAGGCTGCCGGCGAGCTGACCAAGGAGTCGTTCGAGGCTCTCAAGCCTCTACGGTTTTCGCATCTTCTCGCGACGGAACATCTCGGTGGTGCGCAGATGCGGCCGACCGAGGTCCTGCAACTGATCGAGGCCGTGACCTGGTGGTCTGGCTCGGCCGGCTGGGTGTCGATGGTGCATTGCTGCATCGGAGCCATGTCTGCCGCATTCTTGCCCGACAGCGCAGTCGATCGCCTGTTTGCGCCTGGAACAGACAACCGGTTTTCAGGGCAGGGCGCTCCGCTTGGCATGCTCAAGAAGGTCGAAGGCGGTTATCGCCTGACCGGCAAGTGGAGCTACGGGTCCGGCTTCAGCCATGCGACGTGGTCGCATTCCGCCTGCTTCATCGACGACGGCGAGGGCAAGCCGGCGAAGGACGCTGACGGCAATGTCATCGTCATGTGCGCGCACGCGCCGATCGAACAGCACGAAAAGCTCGGCAACTGGGATGTGCTCGGCCTCAAGGGGACCGGCTCGATCGACTATTCCGCAACCGACGTGTTCATTCCCGACGATCTGGTCTTCCCGATCCTGACAGCGCCGCCGCAGCGGCTCGAAGAACTGTTCAGCCTCGGCATCGTCGGCCTGGCGGCGATCGGGCATACCGGTTGGGCAATGGGCGCCGGACGGCGCATGCTGGATGAGATCGCCAAGTTTGCGCGCAGCAAGTCCGGCCGTGCCGGCCTTCTCGGAGAAAGCGAGAAGTTCTGGTATGACTATGGCCGTGCTGAAGCCAGCTACCGTGCCGCCCGTGCGCTCGTAATGGAGGTCTGGGGCGATATCGAAGCCAGCGCCGAGGCCGGAAAGAAGATGACGACCCGGCAGATCAGCCTGGTGCACCTTGCCAAGGCGCAGATCCACGAGGCGGGCGTCGAGGTCTGCAACTTTGCCTATCGCGCATCCGGAGGCGCGGGCCTGCGTGCCGGCGTGATCCAGCGGACCTTCCGCGACATGATGGTGGCGGCGAACCACTTCACGATCGCACCCTCGATCGTGACCTCTGTCGGTCGCGACATTGGTGGCCTGTGGTCCGACAGGGTCTGGCAGTTCTACGATCTGATCGAGAAGTAATGACATTGGATGGCGGTGTCGGCCGGTGCCGCCATCCAAACGAAATGTAGAGGAGATTTCATGTCTGACCGCGATTCCGTCGCCCATGTTTTCCGCGAGGCCTTCCGGTGCCATCCCGCGGGTGTGGCCGTCATTACAGCAGATCCCGGGGGACGGCCTGTCGCCATGACCGTGTCGTCGCTGATTTCGGTCAGTGCGGCACCACCGACCGCCGCCTTTTCCCTGTCGTCGCGATCGGGCTCGACTGCCACGGTGCTGGAAGCGGAAACGGTGGTCATCCATTTGCTGCGCTATCCGGATATGGAGCTTGCGCGGCTTGGCGCGACCCCGGGGGCAGATCGTTTCGGACCTGGCATCGTATGGCGGCGTCTGCCGACCGGAGAGCCGCTCTACACCAGCGTTTCGACCTGGTTTAGGGCAAAGATTACGGGAACGTTGGCTGTCGAGGGGGCGACCCTTGTTGCCGTCGAGTTGCTGGATGGCGTTGCCGCGGGGCTCGATACGCCCGAACGGGAGTCGCTTGTCTATCTGGATCGCCGCTGGCATCGCCTTCGCGAAAACAAGGACGGCGTGGCCAGTATCGTTCTTCTGGGGGAGGAGCACAGGGATGTCTTCCGCTGACGTGCTGTCGCCGCGGGAAGGATATAGCCGATCGCGAATTCATCTGGGTATGTGGCTGAGCTTATAACCCATGGTCATATTTTGCTGCGGATAACCGATGACGCCACTGCGAGGACGGGGGTAAGGTTGCTGGTGAGGGAGACCGCACCCGTGGTGCGGGCAAGGGAGAAATGGAGAGGAGGCGCATGCCTATTCTGGCGGTGCAAGGACTGTCGAAAAGCTTCGGCGCGCTGAAGGTCGCGGACGATGTCGGCTTCGAACTCGCTTCCGGCGAAGCGATGGGTATCATCGGCCCGAACGGTGCGGGGAAGTCGACGCTTTTCAATCTCATCGCCGGCAATCTCAAAGCCGACAGTGGCCGCGTCCTGCTTGACGGTCGCGACGTGACGGCGGAAACGCCGATGCAACGCTGCCGCAGCGGCATCGGCCGTTCGTTCCAGATTCCCCAGCCCTTCGGTCACTTGTCGGTATACGAGAACCTCCTGGTGGCTGCCCGGTTCGGCGGGTCGGTGAGTGCATCCGATGCACCGATGCTCTGCATGGACATCCTGGATCGGACGGGGCTCGATCATCTCGCTACCCACAAGGCCGGGACGCTGCCGCTTCTCAACCGGAAGCGGCTGGAACTCGCCAGAGCGCTCGCCACCCGCCCTCGGATCATCATGCTGGACGAGATCGCCGGCGGGCTGACAGATGCCGAGTGTGGCGAACTCGTCGAAACCATTCGCGCGATTCATGCGGAAGGGACGGCGATCCTCTGGATCGAACACGTCCTGCATGCGCTCAATGCCGTCGTCACCCGGCTTATGGTGCTGAACTTCGGCCGCATGCTGATGGTCGGCAAGCCGGATGAGGTCATGGCCTCGCCCGAAGTGCGCGAAGTTTATCTGGGAATAGAAGTATGAGCGCGCTCCTGGAAATTCGAGAGCTGACAGCGCATTACGGCGACTTCCAGGCGCTCTTCGGCGTGGACCTGGCACTCAAGCAAGGCGAAACGCTGGCGATTATCGGAGCCAACGGCGCCGGCAAGACGACGCTGATGCGTGCCATCACAGGCATTGCGAGAGTGACCGGAGGATCCGTGACGCTTGATGGCGCCCGCATCGACCGCTTGAGCGCGCCCGACATCCTGCGCTCCGGCATCAGCATGGTTCCGGAAGGCAGGCGGCTGTTTCCCAGCCTGTCGGTCGAGGAGAACCTGATGATCGGCGCCCACTCCCGCAAGGGGAGCGGCTTCTGGACCGTCGAACGTGTCTGCCAACTCTTCCCCATCCTCGGCGAGCGCCGCCGCCAGCCGTCGACCTCCCTCTCGGGAGGCCAGCAGCAGATGGTGGCCATCGGCCGGGCGCTGATGTCCAACCCGTCGGTTCTGCTGTGCGACGAACTCAGCCTCGGGCTGGCACCGATCGTTATCCGGGAAATCTATGCCGCCTTCCCGACGATCCAGGAAAGCGGGACAGCGGTCATTGTCGTGGAGCAGGACATCGGACAGGCGTTGAAGGTGGCCGATACGGTCCATTGCATGATGGAGGGTCGCATCACGCTCTCGGGTCGGCCTTCGGAGCTGTCGCGCGAGGCGATCCACGATGCGTATTTTGGAATTGCTCATTCATGATCTGGCTCGACACACTTATTCAGGGGTTGTTGCTCGGCGGGCTTTATGCGCTCTTTGCCGCCGGTCTCAGTCTCGTCTTCGGCATCATGCGGCTCGTCAATCTGGCGCATGGCGACCTGATCGTGCTCGGCGCCTATCTGATCCTCGGCATAGGCACCGCTTTCGGGCTCAATCCTTTCATCGCGGCGCTGATTGCCTTGCCTGTGATGTTTCTTGTCGGCTGGCTGTTGCAGACGGTGCTTTTGAACCGTGTGCTGGGAGAGGATATTCTGCCACCGCTCCTCGTCACCTTCGGCCTTTCGGTCGTCATCCAGAACGCGCTTCTGGAGCAGTTCAGTGCCGACAGCCGCAAGCTTCCGGTCGGCGCTCTCGAAGCGCAGTCGCTCACCTTTGGCCCCGTCAACGTCGGTGTGATGCCGCTGATCACGCTGGTCTCCGCCATTCTGGTGATCCTTTGCCTCAACTGGATCTTCTACCGCACGGCGGTCGGGCGCGCCTTCCGCGCGACATCCGACGATGCGGTGACGGCGCAGCTCATGGGCATCCGCCCGCAACGCATATTCGCGCTGGCAACCGGGATTGCACTGGTTGTCGCCACCATTGCCGCGCTCTATCTGGGCGCCCGGGCGAATTTCGACCCCTCGATCGGTCCAGCGCGGCTTCTCTACGCCTTCGAGGCGGTGATCATCGGCGGTCTGGGCAGTTTGTGGGGCACGCTGGTCGGCGGTCTCGTCATCGGCGTTGCGCAAGCGTTTGGCGCCGCGCTCAATCCCGAATGGCAGATCCTGGCGGGCCATCTGGCCTTCGTGGTCGTGCTGCTGGTGCGGCCGCGCGGCTTGTTCCCGCGCGCATATGATTGAGGATCCACAATGAAGAACGTCCTCGGTCTCCTTTCCCTTGTCGTGCTCTTCGCCATTCTGGCAGTTATCCCGCTGCTCGGCTTGCGCGCGCTGGTGCAGGACCTGTTCATGGTGCTCTGCCTTCTGGTTCTCGCCCTGAACTGGAACATGCTGGCGGGTTTTGCCGGCCTTGTCTCGGTGGGGCAGCAGCTTTTTGTCGGCGTCGGTGCCTATGCGATGTTTGCGGCCGCGATCCTGTGGGGGCTCAATCCGCTGACCGGAGCCTTCATCGGCGGTTTGGTCGCCGCCGCACTGTCGGTGCCGGTGGCGTTCTTCGCCTTCCGGCTTCATGGCGCGTATTTTGCGATTGGCACGTGGGCGGTCGCCGATATCGCGCGCCTTTCGTTCAGTCAGTGGCGGGCACTCGGCGGCGGCACCGGCACGGCGCTGCCCAGAGGCGCAGCGCGCGACATGCCGGGCGTGCAGATGCTTCGCGACCTCTTTGATTTCTCTGCTGCTGCTGCCGTCGATGCGCTGACCTACTGGCTGGCTCTGGGCTTGGTGGCGGCCATGCTTGTCGCCAGTTGGCTTTTCCTGCGCTCGCGCATGGGGCTCGGCCTGCAGGCCGTCCGCGACAATCCGGTGGCGGCCCGCTCGGTCGGCGTCGATCCGACGCGATTAAAGGCGCTCGTCTTCCTGCTGACGGCATTCGCCACGGGCGTCTGTGGCGCGCTGATTTTCATCCAGACCGGTCGGATATCTCCAGACGCGGCCTTCTCCGTGATCGACTGGACGGCTTTCGTCATCTTCATCGTCGTGATCGGCGGCATCGGCACGCTGCCGGGGCCGATCGTCGGTGTGCTGGTTTTCTACGGGCTGCAGCGCGTGCTGGCCGACTACGGCACGGTCTACCTCATCGTTCTAGGCGTGATCGGGATTGTGATCATGCTGTTTGCAAGGCGCGGCCTTTGGGGCGGCTTCACACAGTGGACGGGCTTTGACCTGCTGCCGCTGGAGCAGAAGCCTCCGAACAAGTCCCGCACTGACAAGGGGCGCAAGCATTGATCCTACCAGGGAGAAGAAGATCGTGAGCTATTTCACCGAGACCAATTCAGTAGAAACAGTCAACGGACGCATGGGCCCGGAGACGGAGCCGCGTCTGGCTGAAGTCATGTCATGTCTGGTGCGGCATTTGCATGAATTTGCGAAGGAAATCCAGCTGACGCAGGAGGAGTGGGATTTCGCCATCGGGTTCCTCACGAAGACGGGGCAGATGTGCTCGCAGGAACGGCAGGAATTCATTCTTCTGTCGGATGTGCTCGGCTTTTCCATGTTGGTCGATGCCGTCAACAATCGGCGCCCGGCGGGCGCGACCGAGAACACCGTCTTCGGCCCATTTCATGTCGATGACGCGCCCATCCGCCAGATGGGGGACACGATCACCCTCGACGGTAAGGGTGAGAGCTGCCTTTTCGAGGGAAAGGTGGTCGATCTCGACGGAAAGCCGATCGAAGGTGCGACCGTCGATGTCTGGTCAGACAATGCCGATGGCTACTATGATGTTCAGCAGCCCGGCATCCAGCCGAAATGGAACAATCGCGGCCGGTTCATCACCGGGGCCGACGGCACATACCGCTTTGTGGGCATCAAGCCGGTCAGCTATCCGATCCCCGATGACGGTCCGGTCGGCAAGATGCTCGCGCATCTCGGCCGTCACCCCTATCGTCCGGCACACATGCATTACCTGGTCACCGCGCCCGGCTATCAGAGGCTTGTCACGCATACTTTCGTCGGTGGCGACGAATACCTGACGTCGGATGCCGTCTTCGGGGTGAAAGACACACTCATCGCGCCCTACGAAAAAGTCGAGAATGGCGAGACCCTATGGCGCTCTCCGTTTGATTTCGTGCTCGTTCCCAGGTGAGGCTTCCATGCCGAACGTCAAGATATTTGTCGACGACACCCGCTACGCCTCCATGCAGGAGGCGCTTTCGGCGCTGCTTCCAGATCTGCGCACCTTCCTGTGCTCCAGCCTGATGGTCGATAATGCCGCCTGTCAGCTGGCGGTGATCCCCGTGATGGGGGTTCCCGACCAGCCTCAGGTCAACGTCGAGATACATCTGATGCCTCGACCGGAGCGGACGCGGGCGAGTATCATCGACCTGGCCGACGGACTGCGCGATGTGCTTGGCAAGGCCACGGGGCAGCACGTGGCTGTCAGGGTGACGACACTTGATCCGGCGTCATATCTGGCGCTGAAATAGAAAAAACTGCCAGCTGTCAGCTTCTGCGGTGGGTCACCTGCTCAGCGTGGTCCATGCGCGCCTGCAGACGCTGCGCTTCGGCCTGCAGGAAGGAGATGAATTGCTGGGCAGCCGGAGGCCTTTGCCGGTCACTCTTGGTCAGGATGCCGAGCTGGCGGTCCGGATGATCGATCTTGAGTGGCAGAACCGCCAGTGGAATGGTGCGGCGCGTCTGAAACACCACCGAATAGGGCAGGACGGTCAGTGAATCCGATCCCGTCAGCACGGATTGTATGGACGCCAGAGTTCCGCCCGAGAAATTGACCATGAAATCGTCCTGGCCGATCGACCGCAGCGCCCTTTCGAGGTCGCGGTAAAGCGGGCTGTTGGCCGGTGGTGCGATCCAGGAATAGCTGGCGATGTGCGACAGCGTGATCGCCTTCACTCGTGTCAGCGGATGATCGGGACGGCAGGCTATGACGTTGCGACCGGACAGAAGCGGCAGGAAGTCCATTTCCGGAGGAACCTGGCGGGGGTGAAGGGGCAGGATGGCGATATCCAGTCCGCCGTTTCGCAGGCCGGCTTCAAGGCTGTCCAGATAGCCGTACGACTGGTCGATATGCACGTCGCTGTGACGTGACTGGAATTCAGCGATCATGGCGGCAACCACGCCATCTGTGAATATCGGCGAGCCGCCGACCCTGAGCCTGCCTGCCAGCCCCTGCCGGAAGCGTCGCACGAGCAGACTCGCTTCCCTGTTTGCCGTGCGGATCTTGGCGCCGAGGCGTGCAAGGCTGGCACCGAGCTCGGTTGCTCGCAATGGCCGGCGACCGGGTTCGAACAGAGGCATGCCGATGCGCTTCTCCAGAAGCGCCATGCTGCGAGACACCGAGGGCTGCGACTTGCCGAGCTCTTCCGCTCCCTCGGTCAAACCGCCCTTTTCGACGATGACCGCCAATATCTCGAGGTGTTCGCTGTCTATCTTCATAACGTATTGCGATATTATATTCCGATCATCCGATCAATATTTCTCTGTGTTTGCGCTAACGTCTCTTCGAGTTCACTGGAGGATGAGCGGAGTGTCTTTTTTTCGTGAGGAGTTTGTCGCTCGTAGCGCGGCCGTCCGAGTTCGCTTTGGGCTGGGCGTGCGGAGGTGTGTGACCGAAGAGTTGAACGCTCTGGGCGCCAAGCGAGCGCTGATCCTGTCAACGCCGCAACAGGCTGACATGGCGGAAGAGTTTGCAGGGTATTGCGGAGATCTGGCCGTCGGAACGTTCACCAATGCGACCATGCACACCCCGGTCAACGTTTCGGAAGAGGCAACCCGCATTGCCGGTTCGCTGGAAGCGGATGTGGTGATTTCGGTCGGAGGCGGCTCGACCATCGGTCTCGGCAAGGCGATCGCACTGCGCACCGACCTGCCGCAGATTGTCGTGCCCACGACCTATGCCGGTTCCGAAGCCACGCCGATCCTGGGGCAGACCGAAAACGGCGTGAAGACAACTCAGTCCAGTCCCAGGATCCAGCCGGAAGTCATCCTTTACGATCCGGAATTGGTCGTCACCCTGCCTGTCAAGATGACAGTGACGTCCGCACTCAATGCGATGGCCCATGCCGCGGAGGGGCTTTATGCCCGCGATCGTTCGCCGATCTCGTCGCTGATGGCGGTCGAAGGGCTGCGCGCTTTCCGCGACAGCCTGCCGGACGTTTTGGCAAATTCCACGGACACGGCTGCCCGTGGCGAAACGCTTTACGGCGCCTGGCTTTGCGGCACGGTGCTGGGGCAGGTGGGCATGGCACTCCATCACAAGCTCTGCCACACGCTGGGTGGGAGCTTCGACCTGCCGCATGCCGATACGCATGCGATCGTCCTGCCGCATGCGATTGCCTATAATGCTCAAGCAGTGCCGGAACTCCTGGCGCCGGTGGCAGACCTTTTTGGCCACGAGAATCCCGGCCTTGGTCTGCACCGCTTTGCGCGGGATATCGGTGCGCCGATGGCGTTGCGCGATCTGGGATTGCAGGAAACGGACCTCGACAAGGCGGCGGACCTCGCGGCCTCGAATCCCTACTGGAATCCGCGCCCGGTCGAGCGGGGCGCGATCCGAAAGCTTTTGCAGGCCGCCTGGGCAGGGGAAGAGCCCGGCGTCTGAATTTCCGGTCGGGGCATCGCCCCGCCTTGCTTGTATCTGGAGGAGACTACATGCCCGATATCACAACGGATGTGCTGATCATCGGCACCGGACCGGCAGGGTCCGCGACAGCCGCTTTGCTGTCCACCTACGGCATCGCAAACATGGCGGTAAACCGCTATCGCTGGCTTGCCAACACGCCGCGCGCCCACATCACCAATCAGCGCGCCATGGAAGTGCTGCGCGATCTCGGTCAGGAGGTCGAGAAGGAAGCCTATATGTTTGCCACCCATCAGGACCTGATGGGCGAGAACATCTTCTGTGAGAGCCTTGCCGGCGAGGAAATCGGCCGGATGAAGGCCTGGGGCAACCATCCGCTGTCGAAGGCCGAGCACCTGATGTCGTCACCGACCCAGATGAACGACCTGCCGCAAACGTTCATGGAGCCGCTGCTGTTCAAGACCGCGTGCTCGCGGGGTACGCAGGCGCGCATGTCGACGGAGTATCTGCGTCATGTGCAGGACGCAGAGGGAGTGACCACGACCTGCCTCGACCGTCTCAGCGGCAAGGAATTCACCATCCGGTCGAAGTATCTGGTTGGCGCCGACGGCGGCAAGTCTCTGGTTGCAGAGAACGAGAAGCTGCCGTTCGAAGGCAAGATGGGCGTCGGCGGTTCGATGAACATCCTGTTCCGCGCCGACCTGTCCAAATACGTCGCACACCGTCCGTCGGTGCTTTACTGGGTCATGCAGCCAGGCGCCGATGTCGGCGGCATCGGGATGGGTCTGGTCCGCATGGTGCGGCCGTGGAATGAATGGCTGATCGTCTGGGGTTACGACATCAACGCACCCGAGCCGGAAGTCACGCCGGAGTTTGCGACCGGCGTTGCGCGACAGTTGATCGGCGATCCGGATCTCGAAATCGAGCTTCTGTCGGCAAACACGTGGACGGTGAACAACTACTACGCCACGAAGACCTCTAACGGGCGTGTGTTCTGCATGGGCGATGCAATTCACAGGCATCCGCCGTCCAACGGCCTCGGGTCCAATACATCCATTCAGGACGCCTTCAATCTCGCCTGGAAGCTGGCGATGGTTCTGAAGGGGCAGGCGGGGCAGCGTCTCCTTGACAGCTATGATTCCGAACGTGCGCCGATCGCCAAGCAGATCGTTACACGTGCCAACCAGTCGATTGCCGAGACCGGCCCGATCTTCGCTGCGCTCGGCATGGCCGAGGGTGTCGATCCGGAGCAGATGCAGAAGAACCTCGAGGCCCGTACTGACGGTACTGCCGAAGCCGAGGCTCAGCGCGAGGCAATCCGCAAGGCCATCGCCTTCAAGAAGTACGAGTTCGACGCCCACGGCGTCGAGATGAACCAGCGCTACAAGTCGGGCGCGGTGGTGACCGACGGTCAGATCGAGCCGGCCTTCCAGCTTGACGCCGACCTGCATTATCAGCCGACGACATGGCCGGGCGCTCGGCTCCCGCATGTTTGGCTCTATCGGCATGACAACGGCGCCGAAGTCTCCACACTCGACCTTTGCGGCCATGGCAAGTTCACGCTGTTGACCGGGCTTGGCGGCGAGGCTTGGGTGGATGCAGTGCGAAAGGTCGCTGACGCCCTGGGCATCGAGGTGGTGACCCATGTGATCGGCCCGAGGCAGGAATATGTCGACTATAGCGGTGAATGGGCGCGGCTGGCCGAGATCTGCGACAGCGGGTGCCTGCTTGTTCGTCCAGACCACCATGTCTGCTGGCGTGCAACGACGCTTGCAGAAGAACCGGCAGCCGAACTGGACCGTGTCCTGCGAAGCATCCTGGCAAAGTAGCATTCGGCAAGGCTTTGGCGACTTCTGTACCGAGGAGGAAGGGACCGGATTTCGCCGGTCCCGATCATACGCCTGTGAGCCGTCGTGCGAGAACGTCGAGCACGATGGACAAGCGGCATGGTGATCGACTTCCGGACAAGGGGGGCCATTGTTGACGTCTGTTGAGAATGACCGGGGATCGAAGTGAACACCCTCTGGCTGGACCAGTGGGGCGCTTCACACTAAGTCCACCTGGCGGGGCACTTGATTTTGGACCACCCGGCTCGGGAATTTTCCGAAGGCACGTCAATCCCTGGCTCCAAATTCGGTACAAACTACAGATCCGAACAGGAAATCCGGGTTCCTCCGCCGAAAATTCGCTCACGTTCTTCGCTGGCTGCATATTCATTTCAGCATGGGTGTCAATCGGCGCGGAAAGTTGACCCCATATCGGCGTCCAATATTGGGTCTGACGCAATCTCGATGACATCAGGGGGCCCCGACGATACGTGCCTCAAGCAAATCGAGCTTCCCGCGCCCGTACATCTGGCGCTTGATGAGTTTGAGTTTGGTGATCTGACCCTCTGTCTGGCCGTTCGACCAAACTGAAGTGATTGCATTCTGAACCGCTGCTCTGTCGCGGATGATGCCGTTGGCGAATGACGCGACCAAGCTTGCTGCTGCGCGGTCGATCCACGTGTCGAGTTCATCTTCAGACCTACGCCGCAGCATATCGTGGAAGCTCTCCACGACGTCTCTTGCCTCGACAAGGTCAGGTAGCTGCTCCTCGATCGCGGCGACCGTCATCGTTTGCGCCTTGGTCAAATTGTTACGCTCAAGGGTCATTAGGCGGACGATGGTGCGTGCCGCCGGCGCGTGGCCGAGCCCGTTCTCGGCCTTTTCGGCCCTTCGTCGTCGTGTTGCCCATTCCGTGATAACGCGGAGACCGCCGCCAAAACCAGCCAGCCGAAGCTGTCGCCAGAGTTCAGCACCATTTCGTAATCCAGCATCCCATTGCGCTTCGAGCCACGGGAGGTGTGGTTCGAGCGAAGTTTGCCGGACGCGGAAGATATCGGTCCTTTGACCACGGACGACGCCGCGAACCAGCTTTCGGCTATGCCCAGTTCTGCGCACGATCTCCTTGATGGACACGCCTTCGCCGACGAGTCCACGAATGACAGAGTTTGTCTCTTCACGCCGCAGATATCCGTCATATTGCAAGCGCTCGGCGGCAGTCAGAAGCTTGGGATTTACGGTTGCTGTACCGACTGCCACGCGCACCCGCCGCATTGACTTCCGAACAGCATCAAGAAAGGCGTGGCTAGCGTTTTCCATGAGATGCCAGCGGTCGGCGACCTGTTCGGCCTGTGGCAGGGCTCGTGCAGCGGCCTGCGCATACCCGCCGCCGCGATCTCTTGCCACGATTTCGATTTGCGGCTGTTGGGCCAGCCAGGCCTTAGCCGTCGCCGGTTCTCGGTCGGGCAGCAGGGCGATCGTCTTTCGCCGCTCAAGGTCGCAGATGATCGTGCCATATCGATGATTGCGACGCCACGCCCAGTCATCAATGCCGATAACGCTCGGCGGCGTTGGTGGTGGTCGATCATATCGACGAACGGTTCGAAGCAGCGTGTCGTTGCTAACCGGAAACCCGAGACGATCTGCGAACCGTGCTGCCGGGCGACCACCCAATGCCAAAGCCAAATGGTGCACCAAGGTGTCCAGACGTGCTGTCCTGCGGGCCATGGGTCGGACTATGTCATCACCGAAACGCTCGGCAAAAATCTTTCGGCGGCATTGATTGGCACTACAGACGAAACGTCGGACGGTCAGATGCAGTTCGACGCTCCGGCCTGCACACGGCAGATCGGCGATCATCCGAGGGTAGCGGCTGTGAACACGATGGGAGATCGTACCGCATTCGGGACACCTGCAATCTCGGGACTGACCATGTGCGGCGACGATGATCACATCTGCGCGGTGGTGCATTGCCTCTACGTTCAACTCGGCAGGGATCAGATCGGAAAGCCGAAAATGGGCTCGCATGGCGCTGATTCTCCATTGGAAACCAGGCCAGTAAAATCCGAAACATCATCGAGAATGAGTCAGAGCCCCGTTTGGACGCCGATCACCCCATTTGCGGGGTCCTTATTCCATGCCTAATCACAGCGCCCAGAGTGCATGCCGTTGGCGTTGGCGAAAGATGCCCTGGCCACCCACCGGCGACGGTCGCCTTATGCAATCATTGCCCCGTTGATGTGTGCTTGCATTTCAAAAGCCGAAATATTCGGTGTGATTTACATCATTATTACCTGTCGGCGTAGCCTGGTGTTAGCAATTTCAGCGGCTTGAACGGCAGCCAGCCTATGTCCCAATTTGATGGATAAAAAATCAGAAATCGGCCCATGAAAACCTTGTGAACCGAGGTCTTCATCAATGAAAATGCCTCCAAGCGATCTCGTTGTCGGGTTGCTTGAGATGGGCCTAAACAGTGACCGCAATGCCGATCTCGTTCCTGTTTTAGAATAAATGTTGACCAACTATAATATATGCAATAAATGTTGCATCGAGGAGCTTGGCAGGCGGCGTGGAGGTTGCCTGTGATGCAGTCCGAAACGACTGAGCAACCCGCTCGCATCGAAAACTCCATTCGTTTCCATTCAAGGAGGAGGAACCTTATGAAAACTGGAAAAAGCATCCTGTGCTCCGTTCTTTTGGCATCTGCTGCGCTTGGGGTTGCCCATGCCCAGGACGCCGAAAAACAGTATCGCTTCGTCATGGTGTCGCATATCGGCTCCAACGACCCAAACATGAACTGGTTGACGACGTCCCTGAAGGAGTTCGAGGCAAAGTATCCGGATGTGAAGACCGAATACATTTCCACCAACAACTACTCCGTTCAGGAACATGTGCGCCTGCTTGAACAGGCGATCGCAACCCGGCCGGACGGCATTGCCGTGCCGATCGTCAGTTCCGATGCTTTTGAAGGCCCACTGCGCAAGGCGATCGAGGCCGGCATTCCGGTGGTCGCCTTCAATATTCCCGACGGCCGGCCGGATGGCGAGCGCATTCCCTATCTGACCTATGTCGGCGGCGACGAGTTCCTGACGGGCAAGAAGCTCGGCGAATATGCACTGACGAAGGTCGAGGCCGGCGAAATCCCGAAGCCGACGCATGTCGTCTGCGCAAGCCATGACTCGGCACATCAGGGTCTCAAGGCGCGCTGCGCCGGCATGAAAGAGGTGATGGAGAAGGCGGGCGCGAAGTTCGACGAGCTCTTCATCGGCGCAGAGCCCGCAACGGCGCGCAACACGCTGCAATCGTTCCTGCAGGCCAATCCGGATACCAACTACATCTTCACGGTCGCCGGCTGGTCGTCGCCCTGGGCTTGGGGCGTGGCGAACGAAATGAAGCTCGATCCAGATGTTGACGACAAGGGCGTCACCGTTCTGACCGTCGATGAGGGACCGGTATCGATCGAGGGCGTGCGCGCGGGGCATATTCTTGCGACGAACAGCCAGGGCTTCTGGCTACAGGGCTATGCGCCCATGGAGTGGCTGTATTGGAACAAGAAGTTCGGATACGCGCCCCAGCAGAGCATCCTGACGGGGCCGCTCGTAATCAACAAGGATAATGCGGATCAGTGGGCCGAGCAGGTCCGCGGCGTGTTCGGCGACAAGGCCTACGACGAACAGAACACCTGGTAACCGGTACCCTCCCGGGCGAGGGCGGCTGGCCTTTCTGACAGGCCGGCTGCCCTCCTTTGCGCATCCCGCAGCGCATATCAACGAGCAGGACCAAGAACCATGCAATACCTTGTCCGCAGCCAGGGTTTTGGCGCGACCGTCGGCGTCGTCGCCATGTTGGCCGTCTTCACTGCTATCGATTTTTCCGGATGGTGGACGGTACAGACCTTGTCCAACGTCACGCAGTTCACGGCCATTCTCGCTTTGGTGGCCTTGGGGCAGGCTCTCGTGATCATGACGAAGGAGATCGATCTGTCCGTCGGGTCGATCTACGGGCTGACCGGCGTGGCCTTCATAACGCTGGAGCCGTCCCTCGGCGTGCCCGGCTCTCTGGTCGTGGCTCTGCTCATCGCGGCGGCGGCCGGGTTTATTCAGGGAACCGCTGTCGTCAAAGGTGAGCTTCCATCGATGATCGTCACGCTTGGCGGCCTGTTTGCAGCGCGTGGCATCATATACGTCTGGACGGGCGGATCCGTTCATAATTTCTCCCCCGATGCCCGCACCCACGCCCTGACCCGCCTGCTGGGCGGAGAGCTCTTCGGTGTGGCAGCGGCCATCTACTGGGTCGGTGTCATTTCCGTCCTGCTGGCAATCATGCTCTGGGGCACCCGCTTCGGGAACCGGCTTTTGGCGACCGGCGGCAGTCGGGAAAGCGCTGAATCGCGCGGCGTCCGCACCGATCGCGTCAAGACGGCGGCCTTTGTCCTCTGCTCTTTGCTTGCGGGCTTTGCCGGTATCCTGACGCTGTGCAATCAGCCCCAGACCCATGTGACGCTTGGGGAGAACATGGAGCTCGAGGCCATCTCGGCAGCCGTGATCGGAGGGTGCCTGCTGACTGGCGGGCGGGGTTCGATCCTCGGGGTCATCCTCGGCGCCTTGATTGTCGTCAGCTTCCGCTACGAGCTGATCGCGCTCGGTGCGCCATCATCCTGGTACATCACATTCGTCGGCGCCGTTCTCATCGTGGCGGTTATTTTCAATCGGAAGCTTGCCCGCTTTCTCGGGCACAGCGTTTGACGCGGGAGGACGTTCAAATGACACAACAACCTCTAATCCAGGTGAAAAACCTCGACCTCTATTTTGGTGCCTTCCACGCCTTGAAGAACGTCTCGGTTGATTTCAACGCCGGCGAGCTGATCGGCCTGGTCGGCGACAACGGTGCCGGCAAGACCACGCTGATCCGCGTCCTCTGCGGAATTCACGCCCCGACGAAAGGCGAAGTGTTCTTCGACGGCAAGAGGGTCGAAAAATTCCATCCGAAGCTCGCGATCGACCAGGGCATCGAGACCATCCAGCAGTCCGTCGGCCTTTGCGACAACCTTTCGATCGCGCGCAACTTCTATCTCGGTCGGGAGCCCGTCAAACGCATCCTCGGCATACCGTTTCTCGATTTCGCGAAGATGCGCGAAAAATCCAGCCGCGTCATCCGGCAGTTCGGCCTGCGCGAGAATGTCTCGGCAGACGACGAGGTGGAACGGTTGTCGGGTGGTGAGCGCCAATCGGTCAAGATCGGCCGGGCCGTCGAATTCAAGAACCGCGTCGTCATCATGGACGAACCGACGAACCACCTGTCGGTGCGCGAACGCGAGCACGTCAACGAACTGGCGGTGCAGCTGAAGGAACAGGGCCTGCTCGTCATCTACATCACGCACGACATCTTCCAGGTGCACAAGCTCGCCGATCGTATCGTCATCATGGAGAATGGCGAAAAGGTTGCCGATGCGTCGACCGACAGCATGTCGGCGGAAGCGCTCGAAGATGTCATCCGCCAGGGTGGTCGTGTGGTCGAGAAGCAGGAGGCGGTCTGATGGCGCTCTCCGCAGCAAAACCCCTCATTCGACGTCACACGGAAATTGGCATCTTCCTGATCGGCGCCATCCTGATCGTGATTTTCGCATCGACCTCGGACGGGCGATGGGCCAACCTCTATAATATCGGCACGATCATGCAGGTCACGGCAACGCTCGGGCTGATGAGCCTGGGTGTCGCGATCGTGATCGGGACCGGTGAAATCGACATCTCGGTCGGCTCGACCTTCGGCATGGGCGCGCTCGCTCATCTGTGGCTTGCTGCCCGCATCGATCCCGTGTTTGCAGCTTTGGCCGCCATCCTCGTTGGCGCGGCGATCGGCTACGTGAATGGCTGGCTTGTCACGAGGACCAAAACGCCTTCGCTGATCATCACGCTTGGCACGCTGATGATTTTCCGTGGCATCGCGATCGCGCTGACGGACGGTTTTTCCTTTTCCATTCCCTATGCCGCGCGCAACGGGTGGACGTACTTCCTGCTCGGCGGCGGCGATGTTCTCGGCTTCAACACGGCCCTGTTCTGGTTGATCGCGGCCTTCGTGGTTCTCCTCGTTGTCCTTAAGGCGATGCCGTTCGGCAACCGGCTGCTGGCCGTCGGTGGCTCGGCCGATAGTGCGCATTCCAGAGGCGTGCGTGTCGATCGCATCAAGTTGTCCGCATTCGTCATTTGCGGCATCCTCGCCGCCTTTGCCGGCGCGCTCGAAGCTGGAAAGCTTGGGTTTGCGGACGGCTCCATGGGGCGGCTCATGGAGTTGCAGGCCATTGCCTCCTGTGTTCTGGGCGGCTGCCTGTTGGCCGGCGGACGGATTTCGCTGATCGGCGCTTTGATGGGCGCGTTCGTCCTGTCCTCCATCCAATCCTATCTGGTCGTAACCGGTGTTCAGCCACAGTGGTTCATCCTTATTCTGGGGCTCATCGTCGTGGGGGCGGCCTATGGCGACAAGTCTCTGCGGAACTGGGCGATCCGAAAGTAGCGACGTTCTCTTCTTGCCTGATCGCATCGGCGCCGCTCACCGGCGCCGATTTTTTTTGGTCTTTCCGCAGCGTTTTGCCCTTTCTGCGCCATCGGCGCGAAGTGTGTTGACATTCCGCTATCTGCAATTAATGTTGCTCCTTGAGGATAAATGCAATTATTCAATCCCAGCAGTGACTTGCAGCGTGCGAACAGCGGCGTTGCGAGAGCGTCGAGTGCTGTCTTGCGCGGGATTCAATTCAGATCGGGAGGAGGATCTTATGGGTGACATCGCAGCGGTAATTGATCTTGCGCAGTTCCGGCGCGAGGTCGAAACCGAAACCACGAAGGTGATGTGTCCGACGGCCGTTACCATCGAGAAGAATATCCCGATCTATGACGGCGCGTCCGTCAGCGATGCCATCGGTCCGGAATGGGCCTCGGTCATCGGCGAGGGGCCGGGCGTCTTCGTCGTCAAGCGCGCTTTCACCGATCCGGGCGCCATTGACGCGGCAAGCGACGTCTTTCGCCAGATCATCGCCGACGAGCGCGCGTCAGGCACGGCGGCGGGTGACCACTTTGCAAAAGCCGGCGCGAATGACCGTATCTGGAACAGCCTGCAGAAGCTGTGCCTGCGCAATCCCGCTGTCTACGCCCGCTACATGGCCAATCCGGTGATCGACATTGCCTGCCGCGCCTGGCTCGGCCCGGGCTACCAGATCGCCACGCAGGTCAACCAGGTCCGTCCCGGCGGCAAGGCCCAGGCCCCGCACCGCGATTACCATCTCGGCTTCATGAAACCGGAACAGATGGCGGAATATCCAACACACATCCACGCCACCGGCCCCACCCTTATCCTGCAAGGTGGCGTCGCCCATTGCGACATGCCCGTCGAGAGCGGCACGACAAAACTGCTGCCGCATTCGCAACGCTACCTGCCGGGCTACGTCGCCGCCACGCGCCCGGAATTCCGCGACTATTTCGAGGAGCATTGCGTCCAGCTTCCCTTGGACAAGGGCGATGCTATCTTCTTCAGCCCGGCGCTGTTCCATGCCGCGGGCGAGAACCGGACGACGGATGTCGTGCGCATGGTGAACCTCATCCAGACGGCGTCGGCTTTCGCCCGCCACATGGAAAATCTCGACCGCACGGCCATGGCCCGCGCCGTCTATCCGCATCTGGCGGCACTTTCGCCTGAGGGACGGCGGGCGGTGATTGCCGCGACCGCCGACGGCTATCCGTTCCCGACCAATCTCGACACCGATCCGCCGCTTGGCGGTCTCGCACCGGAAAGCCAGCAGGAACTGCTTGCCCGGGCTGTCGCGCAAGGTTGGGGCGAGGCGCAGCTCGACGCGGCCCTTGCGGCACAGGGTGCCAAGCGCGCCGCTTAGTAACTACCCGCAATGGCTTCGGGCGGGGAGGAAACAGGAAGCCAATTTCGGGAGGACATCACTTATGAAGAAACTTCTGCAATCCTTGGCCCTTGGCGCGCTGCTCGCCACGTCGGCATTTGCCGGTGTTGCCAATGCGGACGGCGAGAAATTCGTCTGGATCAGCCATGGCCCGGATAGCGACAGCTGGTTCAACGTCATCAAGAATGCGATCAAGGTCACGAACGAGCAGATGGGCGTTACGACCGAGTACCGAAACCCGCCGAGCGGTGATCTTGCAGATATGGCGCGTCTCGTCCAGCAGAGCTCGGCGGCCGGCGTCGATGGCATCATCGTCACGATCGCCGATTTCAACGTGCTCGAAGGGCCGATCAAGGACGCCGTCGCCAAAGGCATTCCGGTCGTCACCGTCAATTCGGGCACAGTGGAAGAAAGCCAGAAACTCGGCGCGCTGATGCATGTCGGCCAGCCGGAATATGAAGCGGGTCTCGGTGCGGGCAAACGTGCGAAGGAAGCGGGCATCAAGAGCTTCCTCTGCGTCAACCACTACATCACCAACCCTGCATCCGTTGAGCGGTGCCGCGGCTTTGCCGAGGGCATCGGCGTCGAACTTGGCAATCAGATGGTCGATTCCGGCATCGATCCCTCGGAAGTGCAGAACAAGGTGAAAGCCTATCTCACCGCCAATCCCGAAACCGGCGCGATCCTGACGCTTGGCCCCAACTCGGCCGAACCGTCGATCCGGGCGGTGAAGGAGATGGGGCTGGACGGCGACATTTATTTCGGCACGTTCGACCTCTCGGCTGAGATCTCGGCGGCCATCAAGGACGGCACCATCAACTTCGCGATCGACCAGCAACCGTTCTTGCAGGGTTCGATTCCGATCCAGGTGCTGACCAACTTCGTTCGCTATGGCGTGACACCCTCGAACTCGATCTTCACGGGCCCAGGCTTCGTGACGAAGGACAACATCGCGCTCGTCGAGTCGCTCGCAGGCCAATACCGCTGATCTGACGGTTTTTGGCGCGCACAGGCTCAATTGCCCGTGCGCGCCAAAAAATGTTTCTGAGGGAGGAAATGCATTCATGACGGACGTCATTCCGGACGCGCTGAAGGACGAGCGCATCAAACCCGTCTCGCCGCTCAGGCGCGCGCTGATCCGGCCCGAGCTCGGCGGCATCTGCGGCACCATCGTGGTGTTCCTGCTTTTCGCGGTAATTGCCGGTGACAGCGGCATGTTCGCCGCCGAGGGCGTGATGAACTGGACGGTCGTATCGGCCCAATTCATGGTCATCGCCGTCGGTGCCTGTCTCTTGATGATTGCCGGCGAGTTCGATCTTTCTACGGGCTCAATGATCGGTTTCTCCGGCGTCATGATGGCAATTTTGTCGGTCCATCTCGGCGTGCCGCTCTGGCTCGCCATCATCGCGACCTTCGTCTTCTGCGTCCTGCTCGGCGGCGTAAACGGATGGCTCGTCATCCGCACCGGCCTGCCGTCCTTCATCGTGACACTCGCCTTCCTGTACATCCTGCGTGGACTGACCATCTGGGGCTCGGTCTACTTCACCCGGCAGACGATCATCGGCGGCGTTACCGAAAAGGCGGCAAATGACTGGCTCGCGCCCATCTTCGGCGGCAAGGTTTTAGGGTGGCTCTTCACCTGGATGGGGGAGGCGGGTTGGATCGCCACCTTCACCCGCGGCAATCGTGCCGGGCAACCGGTCATCGATGGCATCCCGATGCTTGTCGTCTGGGCAATCGTGCTCGTCGTCTTCGGCCACTGGCTGCTGACCCGTACCAAGTTCGGAAACTGGATCTTTGCCGCTGGCGGGGATGCGCTCGCCGCGCGTTACGTCGGGGTGCCGGTCAACCGGGTGAAAATCCTCATGTTCATGTTCTCCGCCTTCTGCGCCTGCGTTTTCGCCACCTGCCAGGTGATGGAGTTCGGCTCGGCGGCGGCCGACCGCGGCTTGTTGAAAGAGTTCGAGGCGATCATCTGCGTGGTCATCGGCGGCGCGCTGCTGACCGGCGGCTACGGCTCGGTCATTGGCGCCGCGCTCGGGGCGATCATCTTCGGCGTGGTGCAGCAGGGCCTGTTCTTCGCCAATGCGGAAAGCTCGCTCTTCCGGGTGTTCCTCGGCCTCATCCTGCTGACGGCCGTGATCATGAACACCTACATCCGCCGCATCATCACGGGAGAACGCTGATGTCCGCCATCGTGGAGATGAGAAACATCACCAAGCACTTCGGCCATGTCATCGCGCTGGCCGGCGTCTCCTTCGACGTCAAGGCGGGCGAATGCCACTGCCTGCTCGGCGACAACGGCGCCGGCAAATCGACCTTCATCAAGATCATGTCCGGCGTCTACAAACCGAGCGGCGGCGAGGTGCTGGTGGAGGGCGCGCCGATCCTCTTTCAGAGCCCGCGCGATGCCATGACGGCGGGCATCGCGACCGTCTATCAGGACCTCGCGATGATCCCGCTGATGAGCGTCAGCCGGAATTTCTGGATGGGGCGGGAGCCGGAACGCGGGTTCTGGCCGTTCAAGACGTTCGATACGGAAAAGGCCGACGACATTACCGTCAACGAAATGCGCAAGATGGGCATCAGCCTGCGCGGCCCGGACCAGGCAGTGGGCACGCTATCCGGCGGCGAGCGCCAGACGGTGGCGATTGCCCGTGCGGTCTATTTCGGCGCCAAGGTGCTGATCCTCGACGAACCGACCTCCGCGCTCGGCGTGCGCCAGACGGCGAATGTGCTGAGCACGATCGATCGGGTGCGCAAGCAGGGCATCGGCGTCGTCTTCATCACCCACAACGTCCGCCACGCGCTCGCCGTCGGCGACCGCTTCACGGTGCTGAACCGCGGCCAGACGCTGGGCACGGCGGAGCGCGGCACGGTGGACGCGGCGGCGCTTCAGGACATGATGGCCGGCGGGCAGGAACTGGCGCTGCTGGAATCCTCGCTCGGCGGGACGATCTAAACGGGACCCGCCGGCTTTGGGCCGGCAGGTCCGACCCTAGGTTAGCGGACCACCGCGTAACCGGCGGCCGCCATGACGCGCAGGAGTTCCTTATGACCGATCTTCGCCATGTCGAGCGGCGGGTTGTGGGTGGGGTCCTGCTCCGCCTCGACGACGAACCAGCCTTCATAGCCATAGGTAGCAAGGCGTTTGACGATCGCCTCGAAATCCAGGCTGCCATCTCCGGGAACCGTGAAGGCACCCTTGATGACGGCGTCGAGGAAGCTCTCCCTCGTGCGGTCGAGCGCGTCGATCACCGGCAGGCGAACGTCCTTGGTATGCACATGGGTGATGCGGCGGTGATGCTTATCGATGACGCGCAGGACATCGCCGCCTGCAAAGGCCATGTGGCCGGCATCGAAGAGCAGCGGCAAGCCTTCGCCGGAATGTTTCATCAGGAGGTCGAGTTCCTCCTCCGTCTCGATCGGTGCCGCCATGTGGTGGTGGTAGGAGATCGGCATGCCCTGCTCGGAGCACCATTCGCCGAAGGCGGTCATCTTGCGGCCGTAGGCCTTGATTTCGTCCTCGGAGAGATTGCGCTTGGTGGCAAGCGGCGCGCTGCGGTCGCCCTGGATGGTGCCGGCCGTCTCGCCATAGACGATGCAGGGAGCGTCGACCGCCTTGAACAGCGCCATCTGCTCGGCGATCCGGTCTTTCTCGGCTTCGATGTCGCCATCGAGCAGCAGGCCGGAGAACCAGCCGCCGCAGACCTGGATGCCATGCTTGTCGATGATGGGGCGAAGGATCTTCGCATCCATCGGAAACCGGCGGCCGGTCTCCATGCCGGTGAAACCGGCTTCCGCGGCTTCGGCAAGGCATCCTTCCAGCGAAATGTCGCTGCTGATTTCCGGCAGGTCGTCGTTCCACCAGGCGATGGGGGCAATGCCGAGTTTGGCTTTCATGGTCGGGCTCCAGATAAGGGGTTTCGGTGTCTTGAAAACAAATATTGACAGTTATACAATATTGCAATGATAATTGCAGATAACAAAACACGCATCACCCGGGGAACAGCGAAAATGAAAAAGAAGCTCCGTCTTGGCCTCATCGGATCGGGTTTCATGGGCAAGACGCATGTCTTTGGTTTCGCAGCCGCACAGCGGGTGTTCGACCTGCCCTTTGAGGTGGAGCTTGCCACGATCGCCGACGTGACCATGGCGCAGGCGGAAGCGGCACGGGCGGCCTTCGGTTTTCAACGCGCCACGGATGACTGGCGCAGCCTGGTGGCGGATCCCGATATCGATGTCATCGACATCACGGCCCCGAATGCGCTGCACAAGGAGATGGCGCTATCGGCCATCGCCGCCGGCAAACATGTCTATTGCGAAAAACCGCTCGCCCCGCTTGCTGCCGATGCGCGCCAGATGTCCGAAGCGGCGGAGAAGGCCGGCATCAAGACGCAGGTCGGTTTCAACTACCTCTGCAATCCCATGCTCAGCCTCGCCCGGGAGATGATCGTGGGCGGAGAGCTCGGCGATATTCGTGGTTACCGCGGTCTCCATGCAGAGGACTACATGGCCGATGCAGGTGGCCCGTTCACATTCCGGCACGATTCCGCCGGTGGCGGTGCTCTGGCGGATATAGGCAGCCATGCGCTGGCGACCGCAGAGTTCCTGATGGGACCGATTACGAAGGTCATGGGTGACTGCATCACGATGATCGCGAGCCGCCCTGATGGCAAGGGCGGTGTGCGGCCGGTCGAGACGGACGATGTCGGTCGCGCCTTCCTGCGCTTTGCAAACGGCGCGACCGGCTCAATCGAGGGAAACTGGATCGCGACCGGCCGCAAGATGCAGCATGATTTCGAAGTCTATGGCACGAGGGGCGCGCTTGCCTTCTCGCAGGAGCGCTTCAACGAGCTTCATTTCTATTCAACGGCCGATACGAAGGGGCGGCAGGGTTTTCGGCGTATCGAGGCCGGCCCCGACCACGCGCCCTACGGCCGCTTCTGCGTCGCCCCCGGCCACCAGCTCGGCTTTAACGATCTGAAGGCCATCGAGGTCGCCGGCTATCTGGAGGCGATTGCAGGCCTTAGGCCCGAGCCGTTCAATTTCCGCGCTGGCCTGCGCATCCAGACGCTGGTGGAGACCATCCAGCGATCGTCGCGCGCCGGCGCATGGCTTGATGTGAAGGGTGATTGACCGCGGGCGATGGTGGCGCAATAATAATTGCATATGGAGTTCCTTCGGCAATTCGTGCCGCGCTCGCCGGCACCGCGTCCGGCGCTCCATTTATCCCGAACAAGCTGCCCAGCATGCCGATTACGCTTGACGCGCAATTAAAATTGCGTCTTTGTGATAATGAAAACTAATATTGCTGATTGGTTTCCATCAGCAATCCGAGGAGGAAACATGTACGCGTCCTACGGCTTGTTCATCGATGGCGCCTGGTCAGGTTCCGCGACTGGTGCGTCGACTGAAATCACGGATCCTGGCAATGGCGACGTCCTAGGTGTCGTTCCCGTGGCAAGCGTTGATGACACCAACAGGGCGATCAGCGTTGCTGACAAGGCTTTTGACGCTTGGAAGAAAACGCCGGCCTGGACACGCGCGGACCACTTGCACAGGGCGGCCGACGTGATGGCTGCGCGCACGGCCGAGGCTGCGCGCCAGATCACGCTCGAAACCGGAAAGCCGGTGGCGCAGGCGGGTCGTGAATGGGCGCTCGCCGTCGACCAGTTCCGCTGGTACGCAGAGGAAGCTCGCCGCATCTACGGCCGCATCGTCGAAAGCCGTGTGCCGGGCGGTCGTCTGGAGGTCACGCATGAGCCCGTCGGCGTCGTTGCGGCCTTTACCGCATGGAATTTCCCGGCGGCGCTGATTGCCCGCAAAGTCGCGCCCGCGCTTGCGGCCGGTTGCGCCGTCATCGTCCGTCCTTCCGTCGAGGTGCCGGGCGTGGCGATGGTCCTGTTCGATTGCCTGCGCGAAGCCGGCCTTCCGGCTGGTGTCGCCAACCTCCTGATCGGCCCGACCGGCAATACCTACAAGCCCATCATGGCCTCGCCGGTCGTGCGAAAAGTTTCGCTGACGGGATCGACGCGCGTTGGCCAGCAGATGATCCGCGACAGCGCCGAGACGGTGAAGCGCATCAGCATGGAACTCGGCGGTAATGCGCCGATGATCGTCTTCGACGACGCCGATCTCGACAAGGCGCTCGATCTCGCGGTGCCGACGAAATACGCCAATGCCGGCCAGGTCTGCGTGACTCCGGATCGCTTCTACGTGCACGAAACTCTGCACGATCGCTTTGCCGATGGATTTGCTGCCCGCGCCCGCGCGCTCAAACTCGGCCATGGCCTCGATGAGACGACGCAGATGGGGCCGCTGATCAACGAGCGGCGCATCGCCGCAATTGAAGAGATCGTTGCCGATGCCAGCGACCGCGGCGGCAAGATTCTCGCGGGCGGTCGGCGGCCGAAGGACATGAACTCCGGCTTCTTCTTCGAGCCGACCGTCATCACCGGCTTGCCGGACGATGCCAATGCAATCGCCGAGGAGAATTTCGGCCCGATCGCCGCCATCACCGCCTTCTCCAGCACGGATGAGGTTTTCGAGCGGGCGAATGCATCCGAAATGGGCCTCTCGGCCTACGTCTTCACCCGCGATGCGGGCCGTGCACGCGAGGCGGCGGCGCGGCTGGAGGCGGGTATGGTCGGGGTCAACAGTTTTGCGCTGGCGGCCGCCGAAGCGCCGTTTGGCGGCATCAAGGCGAGTGGCATGGGTCGTGAAGGCGGCACCGAGGGCATCCTCGACTATTCCAACGTCAAGCTCGCGCAAATGCTGGTCTGAGGAGGCAGTCATGATCAAGAACGGTGTCAAAAAGCGCTGGGCTGAAGGCAAACCTGTCCTCAATGGTTGGCTCTCCATCGCTAATTCCTTCAGCGCCGAAATCATGGCGGCGCAGGGCTACGACTCGCTCACCATCGACATGCAGCACGGCATCGTCGGTTACGACGGGGCCGTGCCGATGCTGCAGGCCATGCGGGCAAGTGGGGTAACACCGCTGGTGCGCGTGCCGTGGCTCGATCCCGCCGACATTATGAAAGCGCTGGATGCCGGCGCCTATGGCGTCATCTGCCCGATGATCAACACGCGCGCGGAGGCCGAGCGGCTCGTCTCCTATGTGCGCTATCCGCCCAGCGGTGTGCGTAGTTTCGGTCCCAGCCGCGCACTGTTTTCCGCCGGTGCCGGATATGCCGCGGAAGCCGACGACGAAATGATCTGCCTTGCCATGATCGAGACCGCGCAGGCGTACGAAAACCTCGAGGACATCCTCGCGACCCCCGGTCTCGATGGCGTCTATATCGGCCCCGCCGACCTGACGCTCGGACTTCAGGGCAAACGCTATGCGCCCGGATTCGACCGCCGCGAGCCGGAAATGATCGAGGCGATCAAGACGATCCTTCATGCTGCCCACAGGGCAGGCAAGCGGGCGGCACTGCACAACGGCACGCCTGATTATGCGGCGGAAGCGGTGGGGTGGGGTTTCGATTTCGTGACCGTCACCAACGACGTCCGCCTCCTTGCAGGCGCTGCCGAGGCGAGTGTGCGGAAATTCCGTGATCTCGTGCAGGAGGTTACTCCCGCCAACACGATCGATACGGGAGGATATTGAATGCCCAGGATCCTAGTGGCAGGCAAGATCCACGCGGACGGCCTTGCCGTTCTCAAATCCGCGCCCGGCGTGACGATCGACTATGTCGAGGAGGTTTCCGCGGCAAGCTACGCGCCGTTCCTCGCGACCGCCGATGCGCTGCTCATTCGCACACAGCCGCTGTCGGCGGCGTTCATTGCGGATGCACCGAACCTCAAGATCGTTTCGCGCCACGGCGTCGGCTACGATTCGGTCGACGTTACAGCCCTGAACGGCCGCGGCATACCGCTTGCCGTCGTGGGGGATGTGAATTCCCGCGCCGTGGCCGAGCACGCCGTCATGCTGATGCTCTCGGCCGCGCGCCGCACCGTCCTCTTCGACCGCAAGATGCGGGAAGGCGACTGGAACTATCGCAACAGCCTGGATGCCGATGAGTTGGACGGTGGCACGTTGCTGGTGGTCGGTTTCGGCCGCATCGGCAGGCGGCTGGCGCAGATCGCGACGGCGCTCGGCATGACGGTGCTTGCCTTCGACAAGTTCCAGGCCGCGGACCAGATCGCGGCGGCCGGCGCAACGCCGGTGGATGACTTGCTCGATGGCCTTTCGCGCGCCGACGTCGTGTCGCTGCATGTGCCCAAGTCAGGCGCCGAGCCTTTGATTGGTGCGAGGGAGCTGGCCGTGATGAAACGCTCGGCCATTCTCGTCAACACGGCGCGCGGCGGCCTGGTCGATGAAGGGGCGCTGCTTTCCGCGCTCAACGAGGGGCGGCTTGCCGCGGCCGGCCTCGACGTGCTCGATACCGAACCGCCGGCGAACGACGACCCCATGCTTGCCTGCGACCGGGTGGTGCTGTCCCCGCACAATGCCGGACTGACCGAAGCCTGCGCGCGGCGCATGGCCATCTCGGCGGCGGCAAACATCCTCGATTTCTTCAGGGGCACGCTCGACCCGGCACTCGTCGTCAACCGCGCCGAGATCATCCCGCGTCTTTCTCCGGTCGGTGGCTGATCATGGCGCTGCTGGTATTTCGCGATATCGCCAAATCCTATGGCATCGTGCCGGTGCTGAAGGGCATCGACCTCGTGGTGAAACCGGGCGAGGTGCTGGCGCTTGTTGGTGAAAACGGCGCGGGCAAATCCACCCTCATGCGCATTGCTGCCGGGCTGGCGCCGCCGTCTTCGGGCACGATGCTGCTGGACGGCGCGCCGGCGCCGGTAGCAATGCATGCCGCCGAGCGCGCGGGCATCGTCATGGTGCACCAGGAATTCTGCCTGGCGCCGCACCTGACGGTGGCGGAAAATGTCTTTCTCGGGCGGGAAATGACGCACGGCCTCTTCACCGATCGCAAGGCGATGGAGGCACGCGCACGAGACCTGCTGGCCGAACTCGGCTCAATCGCTCCCGTCCGGGCGCGGCTGCGCGACTTACCAGTTTCCGACTGGCAGATGATAGAGCTTGCCAAGGCCTTCGCGCGCCAGCCGAGACTCATTCTGATGGACGAACCGACCGCCGTGCTGTCGGCGACGGAGGCGAGCAACCTGTTCGCGCGCATCCGCGCGTTCCGCGAGACGGGCGGTTCGGTGATCTTCACCTCCCACCGCCTTGATGAGGTGAAGGATATCGCCGATCGCGTCGCGGTCCTGCGCGATGGCCAGATCGTGCGCGTCGAGAACACCAGCGATATCTCCGAGGATGCGATGGCTGAGGCGATGGTCGGGCGGCCACTTGCGGAAATCTATCCACCTCGCCGCGGTGCGGCGGACCGCAAGGCACTGCTCAGCGTCGCCGGGCTCACATCGCCGGGCGCCGTCGACCAGGCAACGCTCGATATCCGTGAGGGCGAAGTGCTGGGTATTTCCGGGCTCGTCGGCTCCGGCCGCACGGAACTTTTCGAAGCGCTCTTCGGGCTGCGGCCGGCACACTGCGGGTCCTTCGTGCTGCGTGGCGAGGCACGCAAGTTGCCGGCGGCGCGCGAGGCTTGGGGGCTTAAGCTCGCCTACCTAACGGAGGATCGCAAGGGCAAGGGCCTGCTGCTCGGCAAGTCGCTCGACCAGAACGTGGCGCTCACCAAGGGGGCGATCAACGGCGCGAGCTGGATTGACCGGCGGGCGGAGCGGCGTGATCTCGAAGCGGCAGTCGGACGTTATGACATCCGCACCGGAAAGCTCGACGTCACAGCCGGCGCGCTCAGTGGTGGCAATCAGCAGAAGGTTCTGATCGCCAAGACGCTTGGCGTCGAGCCCGATCTGATCGTCTTCGATGAGCCGACACGCGGCGTCGATATCGGCGCCAAGCAGCAGATTTACGAGATTATCGCCACGCTTGCCGCCGAAGGCAAGGCGATTGTCGTCATCTCATCCGAGATGCAGGAGATCGTCGGCCTGTCCGACCGGGTGCTGGTAATGCGACGCGGGCGCATCGCCGGCGAGCTGTCCGGCGACGCGATCACTGAAACCGACATCATTCGATTTGCCATGGGCCTGGAAGATAAGGCCCCGCAGGAGGAGGCAAGCCATTGACCGACATTACCGCCACGTCCGCCGGCAACGCCACAGCGTCGCCGGGCCGCACCCTTGCGGGCATTTTCGAGGCCGGGGGCCCGCTCATCGCTCTTATCTTGCTGATGCTTATCGGCTCCCTGATGAGCGACAGTTTTCTTGGTGCGGAGAACCTTTCCAACGTTTTCACGCGAAGCGCCATCATCGGCATCATCGCGGTCGGCGCCACTTTCGTCATCACGGCGGGCGGGCTCGACCTCTCCGTCGGCTCGCTTTCGGCGCTGGTGGCAGGCGTCACGATTATGTTCATGAATGCGGCGGCCGAGACGCTTGGGCCGGGCTGGCAGCTCGTTGTCGCGGGCATTCTCTTTTCGCTGGTCGTCGGCGCGGCGGCGGGGCTGTTAAACGGCGTCATGATCGTCAAGGGGCGCGTGGAAGCCTTCATCGTGACGCTCGGCGCCATGGGCATCTTCCGCTCGGTCATCACCTGGCTTGCGGATGGCGGCTCCATCTCGCTCGACTTCTCGCTGCGCGATGCCGCCCGGCCAATCTACTATGGTCAGATTCTTGGCATCGCCGTGCCGATCCTCGTGCTCGCCGTCATTGCCATACTCGGCGAACTGGTGCTCCGGCGTATGCGCTTCGGCCGGCATGTGGCAGCCATCGGTTCCAACCGCCATGTCGCTTTCTATTCGGCGATCCCGGTCAACAGGGTGCGCATCCTCACCTATGTCATCCAGGGCCTCTGCGTCGCCGTAGCGACGGTGATCTACGTACCGCGCCTTGGTGCCGCGACGCCTTCGACCGGCCTGATGTGGGAGCTGGAGGCGATTGCCGCCGTCATCATCGGCGGCACGGCGCTCAGTGGCGGCTTCGGCCGCATCTGGGGCACCATCGTCGGCGTACTGATCCTCGGCTTCATCAGCAACATCCTCAACCTCACCGGCTTCGTCAGCCCCTATCTCAACGGCGCATTCCAGGGGGCGATCATCATCATCGCCGTCCTTCTGCAGCGCGACCGCTCGCAGGGCTGACCCCTTTTTTCATTTCAACAGGGAGACAAATGAATGTTCCATAAGCTGAAATCCATGCTTGCCGTAGGCGCGGTGGTCGTCGCGAGCCTGGCGGCGCCGGCGCTTGCCGCCGATGCCGTCATCGGTGTCTCGATCCCGGCCGCCACGCACGGCTGGACGGGCGGCCTCAACTACCACACCAAGCGCACCATCGACCGGATGAAGGAAGCCTTCCCGAACATCGACTTCGTGCTGGCGACCTCGTCGAGCGCGACGCAACAGGTCAACGACATCGAGGACCTCATGGCGCGCAACATCAATGCGCTCGTCGTCCTACCCTTCGAATCTGACCCGTTGACCGAGCCGGTCAAGGCCGCGAAGGCCAAAGGCGTGTTCATCGCGACCGTCGACCGGGGTCTCGCCGAAGAAGGCATTGAAGACCTCTATGTCGGCGGCGACAATCCGCAATATGGCACGGCGGCTGCCGAATACTTCAAGAAGAAGTTTCCCGATGGCGGCAAGATCGTCGTGATGCGTGGCATCCCGACGGCGATCGACAACATCCGCATCGACGCCTTCAACGCCGCGCTGAAGGATACCAAGATCGAAGTGCTCGACATGCAGTACGCCAACTGGAACCCGGACAAGGGCTTCGAGGTGATGCAGGACTATCTCCAGCGGTTTCCGGAGATCGATGGCGTGTGGGCCGGCGACGACGATGCCGCACTCGGCGCCATTGAGGCTATCAAGCAGGCGGAGCGCAAGAACGTGACGGTGCTGGGCGGATCCGGCATGAACAAAGTGATCAAGCTGGTGATGGAAGGCCACGACATGGTCGATGCCGACATCTTCTACCCGCCGACCCTTATCATCCCCGCCATCGAACTCGTCACCATGAAGTTCGCTACGCAGGCTCCGATCAACGGTCGCTACGTGCTCGGCAGCCCACTGATCACAAAGGACAATGCGGGGGAATACTACTTCCCCGACGCCCCCTATTGAAAAATGAAAGGGGTGCGCTCGTCAGGGCGCACTCCGTATAGTCGCCTCTGGAAGGGCGGTTAGATAGGTCCGCCGCGACAAGCGTTGCGGATTGTCGATTTTTGCAATACTGCACTGATCAGGCGATTGGAACGCGCGCAAGACAAGTACGAAATGCCGCGTCCTCTTGCACATCACACTTCAGGAGTTGCGCTGCATGCCACGGGTAAAACAGTCCGATCAGCCGCCACCGCGCACAGCCAACTACGAAACATTCGTCAACCTCGTCACGGAGGCTTACCCAAACCTCAGTGACCGTTTCCAGCAGGTTGCCCGCTTCATCACGCAGAACCCGAACGTGGTCGCGATGCAGTCGATCAACGCGATTGCCGAGCAGTGCGGCGCTCACCCGTCCATCCTGGTGCGGTTCGCCCAGAATTTCGGTTTCTCCGGCTTCAAGCAGCTCCAGGCGGTTTTCCAAAGCCGGCTCTCGACGGCAGCACCCGGTTATCGCGAGCGCATCAGCGCCTTGGACGTCGATCTGGAGAAGAACAAGCGGAAGGGAAACCTCGGCTTCCTCCACGATCTGGTCGTTCGCGATATCGCAACGCTGCAGGAACTGCTGAGCGCGACGCCCGAGGAAAGCCTGTCCCAGGCCGCCAAGGCGATCAAAAACGCGAATACGATCTTCATCGCAGGCCAGTTGCGGTCTGAGCCGATCGCAAAATTTCTCCGCTACGTGCTCTCCATGCTTCAACTGCGGGTCATTCTGCTCGACCCGGCGGGTGGGCTGGCACCTGAAATGGCGCAGGTCATGGGCAAGAAGGACGTGCTCGTCGCAATCGCCTTCCGCCACTATGCCAAGGAGGTGGTGACGATCGCCGATGTCGCCGCACACAACGGTACGCCGATGGTCGCCATAACGGACAGCCAGTTGTCGCCACTTGCGAAGAGCGCCAGCGTTCTCTTCACGATTCCGGAAGATGAGTATTCGTTCTCGCGCTCGCTTGCGGCACCCATGTGCCTGACCCAGGCCATCGCGGTCGCGGTTGCAGCGCTGCTCCAGGAAGACAAGAAGGACTCGCCGCAGATCCCGACGGTGACGGGAAACCAGCGCCGCAAGCCCTGAGAGGGGAATGCCCGCCATATCGGTTAGGAATGGCGGGCAGCACTCTCACCCGACGATTTCGCGGATGTTGACAAACCGCCGCTCGGCGCGTGAGAGGTTTGCGGCCTCGGCAAGCGCTAGGGATTTTTCGCCGTCTTCAAAAGTGGCATCCGGCGTGGCGTTGGTTTCGACGCAGTCGATGAACGATTCCAGACCCAGCGTGTAAGCTTCCGCGTAGCGCTCGATGAAGAAATTGAGGAAGGGTTCGCCGGCACCCGTCGCGGTCGGCCCGAACCGCTCGAGGCCATGCGCCCGGCGGTTTCCAGAGATAAGCATTCCGTTCGATCCCAGGATTTCGACCCGCTGGTCGTGGCCGTAAATTGCGGCGCGGGAGTTGTTGATGTGGCAGAGTTTGCCGCTTTCCGTCCGCAGAACGACCATGGTGGAGTCGATATCGTTCAGCTCCGCGAGCGTCGGGTCGATGAGCGCGCTTCCGGTGGCGAAGACCTCGACGGGCTCTTCGCCCAGCATGAAGCGGGCAAGATCGAAATCGTGGATGGTCATGTCCTTGAAAATGCCGCCCGATGCCTTCAGGTATTCGCGGGAGGCAAGGCCGGGATCGCGCGAGGTAATGATCACCTGGCGGATATCGCCGATCTCGCCGGAACGGGCAGCATCGCGCGCCGCCCGGTGGCCCGGATCGTAGCGGCGGTTGAAACCGATCTGGATAGGCTTGTCGAAGCCCTTCAGTGCCGCTCGGCAGGCCTTGACCCGGGCCAGCGACAGGTCGATCGGCTTCTCGCAAAAGATGGCCTTGCCGGCCTTTGCGGATGCCTCGATGAGGTCCGCATGCGTCGGCGTGGACGTCGCGATCAGCACGGCATCGGCCTGGGCGATCGCCTCCTCCGCGCTACCCGCAACAAGGCATCCGAACTGGCGGCCTACCTCTTCCGCCGCCGCGGAAACGGGATCGTACACGGCGGCGAGTTCCGCTTTGCTTGAACGCACAATCGTGGCAGCATGCATCTTCCCGATGCGCCCGCAGCCGAGCAACGCGATCCTGATCATCAACTTCCTCCTGATGGTGATGCAAAAAAAGTTGCGCATTTGATATTCTGTCAATAATAATTCTGCAAGCCCGTTTTCGGGCGAGCGAGGATTTTGAGGGAGAGCACCATGGCAGAGGCTTCGGGCGGCCGAGAGTTCCCGCTGGCTGAGCGCCGTTTGCGGCTTGGCATCGTCGGTGGAGGGCAGGGCAGTTTCATCGGCAAGGTGCATGCGCGGGGCGCGCGGCTTTCAAACCGTTGGGATGTCGTTGCGGGTGCGCTGTCGTCCCGCCCGCAGGTGGCGCAGGAATCCGGGCGTGCTTGGCTGCTCGCCGAGGACCGCATCTACACAGACTACCGCGTGATGGCCGAGCGCGAGGCGACGCGGCCGGATGGCATCGATGCCGTGGCGATCACCACGCCGAACAACTCCCACCATGCCATTGCCTGCGCCTTCATGGAAAAGGGCATCGACGTCATCAGCGACAAGCCGCTGACCACGACGCTTGCCGATGCACTCGATCTGGTCCGCTACCAGAAAGAGACGGGTCTTGTCTTCGGCGTGACCTATGCCTATGCCGCGTCCGCAATGGTTCGTCAGGCGCGCCAAATGATCCGCGAAGGCGCGCTTGGCACCCTCAAGCAAGTACATGTCGAATATTTCCAGGAATGGGCGCTGATCCCACCCAAGGATGCCGGTGCCGGCGCGCAATGGCGCGTCGATCCTTCAATCGTCGGTCCCACCTTCACCACCGGTGATATCGGTACCCATTGCCACCATCTCGGCGCCTTCGTCTGCGGCCGTCCCGTCACGGCGGTTCGGGCGGAGTTCCACACGCTGGGCCCGCCGAAGGCGCTGGAAGACACGGCCTTCATGCACGTGCGCTATGAAGGCGACATTCCCGGCACCATCATGATCTCGCAGGTGGCGCCCGGCGCCCATTGTGGGCTGCGCATCCGGGCCTTCGGGGACAAGGCAAGCCTGGAATGGAACCAGGAAGAGCCTGAAATCCTGCATTTCCGCCGTTTCAACGAGCCGGCCCGCGTGCTGACGCGTGGCGAGGGGGCTGGCATCGGCGTGCATGCCGCGCGTTTCGTGCACATGCCGCGTGGCCATCCGGAGGCGCTGAGCGACGCTTGGGGCAATCTCTACGAGGAATTTGCGATTGCCGTCGAGGCACGCCGCATTGGCACGACCCTGCCCGCCGGGTTGCTCGAATATCCGACGGTGATGGACGGTGCGCTTGGTGTGAAGTTCATCGAGGCGGCGCTCGCATCGAGCCAGTCGGGCGGGCAATGGATGGATTGCGCACTACCGATGTGACTTTGCAATAAGTATTGCAATAATCTGAAAAATGAAATAATGGTTCTGCGCATAGAGCCGGCGCGGCAATGCCGGCTCAGGGAGGTTTTTTAAATGGCTACCGTTCGTCTTACCATGGCGCAGGCCCTGGTGCGCTATCTTTGCAACCAGTTTACTGAAATCGACGGCCGACGCGAGCCGCTTTTCCCGGGCGTGTTCGCAATTTTTGGCCATGGCAATGTGACGTGCCTGTCGGAAGCGCTGGAGGCCGTCAAAGACACGCTGCCCACCTGGCGTGGCCAGAACGAGCAGTCCATGGCGCTTGCGGCGATCGGTTTTGCAAAGGCGACGCGCCGGCGCCAGATCATGGTCGCGTGCAGCTCCATCGGTCCGGGTGCGCTGAACATGGTGACGGCTGCGGGCGTGGCGCACACCAATCGTCTTCCCATCCTGCTTCTCGCCGGGGACAGCTTCGTCAACCGCCGCCCCGATCCGGTGATGCAGCAGGTCGAGCATTTCGGCAATCCGACCATCACCGTCAACGATGCCTTCAAGGCCGTGACGCGCTATTGGGATCGCATCACTCATCCGGAACAGATCCTCTCGTCGCTGCCTCAGGCGGTTGCCGTGATGCTGGACCCCGCCGATTGCGGCCCAGCCTTCCTCGGCCTGCCGCAGGATGTGCAGGAGATCGCCTGGGACTATCCGGAAAGCTTCTTCACGCCGACCGTGCACAAGGTGCCGCGCCCGCGGCCCGACCGCGACAGCCTTGCGGAAGCGATCCGCGTGCTGAAGGCAGCCAAGCGCCCGCTGATCATCTCCGGCGGTGGTGTGCGTTATTCCGGCGCGGAAACGGCGCTCGCCGATTTTGCTGAAAAGCACGGCATCCCGCTTTGCGAGACCATTGCCGGCAAGGGCACCGTCACGCATGACCATCCGGCCCATGTCGGCCCGATCGGCATTGTCGGATCCACTTCGGCCAATGCGCTTGCCGGTGAGGCTGATGTGATTCTGGCGGTCGGCACACGCCTCATGGACTTCACGACGGGCTCCTGGACGGCCTTCTCGCCCGATGCACGGTTCGTCTCGGTCAACGCGGCGCGCTGGGACGCCAACAAGCATCGCGCCGTCGCCGTGGTCGGCGACGCGTTGGAAACGGTCGGCGAGCTCGAGGCTGCCATCGGCGACTACAAGGCGGACGCTGGCTGGACGAAGAAGGGCCGGCTCGAATTCGCCAAGTGGAACGATGCGCTCGACGGCTATCAGAAGCCGACGAACGCGCCTGTTCCGACCTATGCTCAGGTCGTCGGCATCGTCAATTCCAAGGCGAAGGACCGTGACCTCATCATCACCGCTGCCGGCGGCCTGCCGGGCGAGGTGATGAAGAACTGGCGTGTCAAGGCGCCGAACACCTTCGACTGCGAATTCGGCTTCTCCTGCATGGGCTACGAAATCGCCGCCGGCTGGGGTGCTGCCATGGCCGATCCCACTCGCACGCCGATCGTCATGATCGGCGACGGCACCTACATGATGATGAATTCGGACATCTATTCGACCGTACTCTCCGGCCACAAGATGATCCTCATCGTCTGCGACAACGGCGGCTATGCTGTCATCAACCGGTTGCAGAACGCCAAAGGCGGCGCCTCCTTCAACAACCTCATCAAGGATTGCCGCGTCAAGGAACCGTTCCCCGTCGATTTCGGCAAACATGCCGAAGCGATGGGCGCGCTTACCCGGCATGTCGAAAGCCTTGCCGATCTCGGCGATGCGGTCGAATGGGCGCAGACGACGGACCGCACGACCGTGCTCACCATCGTCTCCGACGCCTTCACCTGGACCCCCGGCGATGCCTGGTGGGATGTCGGCGTGCCGCAGGTCAGCGAGCGGGCGGAAGTCAATGCCGCCGCGAAGGACCAGCAGGAAGGCCGCAAGAACCAGCGCGTCGGCGTCTGATCGCGCCACGACCTCGGCACCATACTCATCTGAAGGACGACGAGCATGAGAACCATCAAGGGTCCCGGCGTGTTTCTCGCGCAATTTGCCGGCGATGACGCACCGTTCAATTCGCTGGAGGGACTGGCCGGCTGGGCCGCTGACAAGGGTTTCAAGGGTGTTCAGATCCCTACCTGGGACAGCCGGGTGATTGATCTCGAACGGGCGGCGGACAGCCAGGATTATGTCGACGAGATCAAGGGAACGCTCGGCGAGCACGGCCTCGTTGTGACGGACCTCGCCAGTCACCTTCAGGGGCAGCTCGTCGCCCTCCACCCGTCCTTCAACCTGCCGGCCGATTCTTTCGCGCCGGCCAAGGTCCACCGTGATCCAGTGGCCCGGCAGGAATGGGCCGTCAACCAGTTGCTCTGCGCGGCCAAGGCTTCGCGCCGCTTTGGGGTCGATCGCCATACGACCTTCAGCGGGACACTTCTGTGGCCCTATTTCTATCCCTATCCGCAATGGCCGGACGGGCTGATTTCCGACGGCTTCGATGAACTGGCGCGCCGCTGGCGGCCGATCCTCGATGCCTTCGACCACGAAGGGGTCGACGTCTGCTACGAAATTCATCCTACCGAAGACCTGCATGACGGGCTGACCTTCGAGATGTTTTTGGAGCGCGTCGACAACCACCCGCGCTGCAACATCATGTACGACCCCAGCCATCTGGTGCTTCAGTCGATTGACTACCTCGCCTACATCGACCACTACCACCAGCGCATCAAAACCTTCCACGTCAAGGATGCCGAGTTCCGGCCCACGGGCAAGACCGGCGCCTATGGCGGCTATCAGCCCTGGGTCAGCCGCGCCGGCCGCTTCCGTTCACCTGGCGATGGGCAGGTCGATTTTGGTGCCATCTTCTCGAAACTCACGGGCTACGGCTTTGACGGATGGGCCGTGCTCGAATGGGAATGCTGCCTGAAGAACTCGGAAGACGGTGCGGCCGAGGGCGCGCGCTTCATCCGCGATCACATCATCAAGGTTTCGGATCGCGCCTTCGATGACTTCGTGAAGTCCAGCGCTGACCGATCCGTTAACAATGAAATCCTCGGGATCTAAGGACCTTGGCCGTGTCGAACACAAATCTGTCCAACCGTCGTCTTCGCCTCGGCATGGTCGGTGGCGGCGAGGGCGCCTACATCGGCGGCATCCACCGCTTCGCCGCGCGTCTCGACAACCACTTCGATCTCGTGGCGGGCGCTTTCGATGTCGATGCCGAACGGGGCCACAGGTTCGCCGCGAAGAATTTCATCGATCGCGAGCGCTCCTATGGCGACTATCTCGCGATGGTGACGGGAGAGCGCGCACGCGATGATCGTATCGATGTCGTGGCGATCTGCACGCCCAACCACACGCATTTTCCCATCGCCAAGGCGTTTCTCGAAGCGGGGTTCGACGTCATTTGCGAAAAGCCCATGACCACGACCGTCGAGGATGCGATCGCGCTGCATGAGCTCGCGCAAACAACGGGGCGTTTCCTTGGGGTCACCTATACATATAGCGGCTACCCGATGATCCATGAGGCACGGGCAATGGTTGCGCGCGGAGACCTCGGCAAGGTCCGCGTGGTGCAGGTCGAATATCCGTTGGAATGGATGGCGACGGGGATCGAACTGCAAGGCAACCAGCAGGCGGCCTGGCGCACCGATCCGAAGAAGAACGGACGCGGCGGTTCCATCGGTGATATCGGCACGCATGCCTATCATCTCGCGGGCTTCGTAACCGGATTGAAGGCCGAAGCCGTCGCCGCCGATCTCGCGACCTTCGTCGAGGGCCGCGCACTGGATGATAATGCCCATGTGATGATCCGCTACGAAGGCGGCGCGCGCGGCCTTTTGTGGTCCTCCCAGGTCGCGATCGGCCAGTCGAATGGCCTGCGGCTCCGGGTCTTCGGCGAAAAGGGCAGCCTCGCCTGGCATCAGGAACAGCCGAATGAGCTGATCTTCACGGGGCTCTTCGGCGCCCCGGCAACGATCAAGCGAGGCCGTGACGATCTCACCGATGGCGCGCGAGTTCGAACCCGCACACCGCCGGGCCATCCCGAAGGCTATATCGAAGCTTTCACGAACCTCTATTCCGGCTTCGCCACCGTCATCCGGGCGAGGGAAAGCGGGGCTTCGGCCGGGCCGTTCGGGGAGGGAGTTCCTTCCTCCTATGATGGGCTCAAAGGCGTGGCCTTCGTCGACGCCGTCGTCGACAGCCATGAGAAGCACAATGGCGGATGGTTACCGTTGCAGTTCGCTTAGAGCACACTGGACGAACCGAACCGCAACAGCAACGCGCAGGCGCACGAGAGGGAATGTAAATGGCACAGTTCGAAAACAAGATCGTCGTCGTAACCGGCGGCACGCAGGGCCTTGGTGCCGCAACAGCAAGGCTTCTTGCGGCGCGCGGCGCGAAGGGGCTGGTCATTTGCGGCCGGTCGGAAGAAAAAGGCGCGGCGCAGGCGGCCCAACTTGAAGCCCTGGGCGCAAGAACCGTCTTCGTCAAAGCCGATCTGTCTGATGTGGACGACTGCAAGTCCGTCATCGCCGCCGCCGACAAGACATTCGGCCGGCTCGACTGCCTGGTCAATGCGGCTGGCATGACAAATCGCGGCACGATCCTCAACACCAGCCCAGACCTCTTCGACCAGTTGTTCGCGGTCAACACCCGGGCACCGTTCTTCCTCATGCAAGGCGCGATCGAGCTTTTCAAGCGCGACAGCATTGCGGGAACGATCGTCAACATCTCGACCATGTCGTCGATGGGCGGACAGCCGTTCCTAGCAGCGTATAGCGCCTCCAAGGGCGCGCTCGACACGCTGACGCGCAACACCGCCTACGCCGCACTGAGGAACCGCATCCGCGTGAACAGCCTGAATATCGGCTGGATGGCGTCGGAAGGTGAGGACAGGACACAGCGCGAGCTGGATGGCCAGCCGGCCGATTGGCTGGAGAAGGCCGTCGTCGCACAACCCAATGGCCGCCTGATCGATCCGAATGAAGTCGCCCGGGCAATCGCATTCCTCGCATCAGAGGAATCCGGTCTGATGACCGGTGCGATCATCAATTTCGACCAGGCAATCTGGGGTGCCTATGACAGTCTGCCGCATGCAAGTGCGGCGCTATAAATGTCGTTCATCAGCTTACCGGAATAGGTAGGCCAACTAATTGACGATGTTGGATGATCACCGATGTTGTGCGCTCCTGGAGCTACACGTCAGCGGTTCAAATCTCTTCAAGGCGAAGACGCTGGCAAGGCATCTTGATCGAGCCAACTCCGGGTCACTCGTAACGACGGCTTTGCATCAGAAGCGGTCATGGCATGAGCCGACATCGGCACGTCGATGTGACCAGGCTCGGCCTCCTGATGACCTGGACAAGATCAGCCGTCTGGACCATGCATCCACACTTGCCTAGAAGTAAGATTATGACCATTCCCATGCGCCATAGCCGCGCCACAGAAGAATTCGAGGCCTTCCTACGCGACGCACAGGTCCGCATGGACAGCGTTACGCGAAATCAGACATATCAGGGTGTATATGGCACCCTGATCGTTTTTCGCAGACGACTGACGGTGCAGCAGGTTATAGAGTTTGCGGCCCTGCTGCCGACCGTTCTCAGCGCAATCCTTATCTCCGATTGGGATATAGACGCGCGCCCTGTGCCATTCGACACTCGCGACTCAATGACCGCCGAGGTGCAATCGGTCCGTAGAAACCACAATCTGTCACCCAATTCCGTTATCGCCGACGTGGCCGCAGCAGTGTGGAAGCATGTCGATCCAATTGCGTTCGAGAGATGCCTGGAGCGATTTGGGGCCGATGCGGTATCGTTCTGGACCCTTTATCTTGAGACCGGAAATATCTCCGCTAACTCTGTGGCCGAACCGATGTCCGCTTTGGGCCGATAGCGGACATCGGCGAGGCAGGGGTTCGTCCGCGTTTGTTGACCTTTTTCGGTAAACGGACCGTGTGGAGACGGTGCCATATCAGCCGTTCCGCACAGGGCAGGCCGCCGCACGCCGCTGGGAAATCTCAGTGCGTTAGGTCTAGTCAAACCAGTGGGGCGAGCGTGCGAATCCATTCAAGAGCTTAATTATAGTGTTCCATCGCTTCGATGATATTGTTGGAGGGCGCGGCGTGGCGCCCTTCGGTGTACCCAATCTGCTGTTATTTTCCGCGCTGTCGAGGGTAGGGGCTATGCTCTGCACTTATCTTCATCCGTACCGCGCTGAAACTTTGTTTCGCCTCGGCCAGCCGACCGGGAGGATTGCCTATCGACTCATCAGGCGTAGCAGTTCATGCTTCTGTGCTTGCACTTTAAAAAGGTGCTACGTTTTCCTCGGAAAGACGCACTGATCTTCGTTATCGGCGACTTTTCGAGAGCGGGGTGGCATTGGTTCTAACGGCAACCCCACGGAGGAATAGCTATGACCATCAAACCTATGAAATTCACTGTGAAGCAAACTTTGATGGTCGAAGGGCACGAGGTGGGCGACGGTATCTATGTGGGGCAAAAGCTGTCCGACACTGAGATTGAGCGCTCGAAGAGCCGGAACGCGTCTTACTTCTTGCACTTCGCACCGCCGAACCTGGCCGACGATCTCGCTGTCGTGCAGCGCTTTGATCTCGACGTTACCGAGTACGTGCAAAAAGGTCAGATCGTCGTCACCTAGGCGACGCGCAGGCGCCTTACGGAACCGGCGGCGAGCGCGCGGGACCAACTGCCTTATTTGATTGCTTGCTAATGCCGCCACAAGCGCGCAAGGTCATTACTTCAGCAGCCATCATTGCGGGCGCTGCTGTTTGAGGGCTTGCTACCCTGGCCCCAAAGAGAGGAGGACGACATGTCTTCCAACTTCGCAACTCGTCACGTTCGATATCTCGTTGCTGCAACAGCGTCACAGTTCGCTGTCGGTGCAAGCATTCTTATGATCGTCTACGTCCTCATTGATGGCTGGCTGTGGTAGACGCCCGGCTAAGAAGCCGGAAAACCAGGGCCAGATTTCGAAGCTCCGTCTATCGGGCGCTCCCGCCCGCCCCCAATTTACATCCTGCAGCTACCAGCACATCACAGGGCGAACGTGTCATGAGAACGACTGAGAAAGAAATTACATTCCGCAGACCTTTCCGGCTTGAATCACTCGTTGAGCCGCAAGAGGCCGGCACCTACCGCCTGATAGTCGACGAAGAACTCATTGCCGGATTGAGCTTTCCCGCCTACAAGCGCGTAGCTACTCACCTTGAGATTCCGCGCCTCTCTTCATCTTCGATCGTTCGCCAACGCCTTCAGGTTTCGTACGATGACGTTCATCGGGCCTTAGCTCTCGATGCCAAGCAGTAGGCCGGAATGGCTAGCGTGCTACCGTCTTCGAACTGAATTTGCCTTCGACCGCTCTATTGAAAGGATGACATTATGTCTTCCACCACTTACCGTTTCCAGAACCGTCAAGTCGTTACCGAGATGGCCTCCCACTTCGCGGTTGGCGCTAGCTTAATCATGACCATCTATGTTCTCTCAGAGGGCTGGCTGTGGTGATCCTGACCTTCAAAGCATCGAGGACGAGCAAGAGCCTTAGTAGCGAGGCCCAACCGGAATACAAAGAAGCTCGCGATGTCGCCCGCCTATTCGAAGGTCCGGCCAGACGTTTCGCGGAGGCGAAAACACCCCGCCGCTGCGAAGCTCTCAATATCTGGGATGATGAGCACGACTTGTAGGAAGCGAATCTTCCAGTTCGCCAGCATCTCCACCCGGCACGGGCATCGACCTCCGTCGGGTATCAGCCGGTTGCTATATGGTCGTTGACCACCTACACAAGCTCATCGGTTTAGGCGCGCCTCTTGCGCTCATGTCTTGCGACAATCCCTAGGAGAACATCGTGGCGCAATCCAAAGACGCTTCGGCGTCTGCCCAGAAGTACGATGCCAAGACACTGGCAAAGAAGCACCGGATCTCCGTCGAGGATGCAGGGCGGATCCTTGCCGAGCACGGCAACGACCGGAAAGCTGCTGACAAGGCTGCGCGATGTATCGCAGTGTGACATTGTTTAGTGCCAGCCCTGCTTCCAACATCGGCGGGCCATTTTCTGGATTTCGAACGCTGGGACGCCGAGGCGCCATTCAATACGTCCCTTCGTGACCTTCGAAGCAAAGGCCAACGACCGGTGGTCGGTGAATTTCGTCCACGATCAAGTCGCCGGCGGCAGCCGCTCCCCATCCTCAATGTGGTCGACGACGTCACGCGCAAACCCGAGGGCATGCCTTGGGCGAGCCAAGATCAACATCATTTCATAAGCCCGGCCGAACGTAGCGCGTTTTCGATAACGGATTGAATTTTGTTCCCGCCACCGTCGCTCGGGTGTCTGGCTGGCCGCTCGTCGAAAGTTTCAGCCTTCGGTCGCTGGCGTCGCTCAAAGGAGGCTGCGAGGCCCCATGTCCTTGCGATCTCAACGGTTGAGGAAACGCCGACATCCAGCATGAAGGGCGCGGCGTGGCCATAGCCGGTGGAGGCATCGACGGGTGTGCCGTGGGCCATCCCGGAGATCCAGTAGAGTTCGATTGAATCAGTGCCGCGCCCGTCGCGCCAGGCCGACCGCGAATAGTTAGCGAACATCTCTGAGGATGTCGGCTGTTCCGGCAATGCATGCACACCGCGCCACTGCGCGACGATCGCGGTCGCATTCTCCGGCACGACCGTGTTGTCACCGGTTCCGTGCCAGACGGAAACCGTCGGCCACGCGCCTTCATGCCGTGAGGCGACGCGCAGGTTTGCCTGCAGGGCTTCCGTCTTGGGAAGTCCTTGCCCGCGCATGCGATCGAATGCTTCCGGCACGGTGGACGCGGCTGCGTATGGAAGGCCAGCGATAATGGCGCCGCCGGCAAAAACGTCCGGGTAGCAGGCCAGCATTGCATTCGCCATGGCGCCGCCGGCCGAGAGGCCGGTGATGTAGACCCTGCGGCCATCAATGCGATGTTCGGCGACCAGCGTGGCGATCATCTGCCGGATGGACATGGCCTCGCCCTTATCGCGCTGTATGTCGGCGGTATTGAACCAGTTGAAGCACAGGTTCGCGTTGTTCTGCCGGACCTGTTCCGGAAAGAGAACCACGAAACCGTAATCCTCCGCCAAGGCCGACCACCCTGAGCCGGCGTCGTAACCGGCGGCAGTCTGCGTGCAGCCGTGCAGCACGACAACCAGGGCCGGCGCAGCGGGCAAATGTTTCGGCACGTGGTGCCATGCGGTCAGGGCACCAGGGTTGCTACCGAATTGATCGAGCTTCCTGAGAATGGAGCCGGTCGGGGCGGCGGGTTTCACCGCGCGCAACTGGGCAAGGCGTTCGAGCGTATCGGACAGAGATCTCATGGGGTACTCCAGGGGCGCGCGGGACTTGCGCATAGACCCTAACACCTCAGCAGCGATATGGTTGCTGCGCTGCACAATGAATCTGATTTGAGAAAGAAGCAGCCCCGAGATGCGGCTTCGATCAGGCTTAGCGCTCTACGATCAATGCGGCTTGTTCGTCGTCACGCTGGCGCCCTCCGAGGGCGGCGGCGGACGCGGCCAACGCACCGATGACCAGGGACGGCGCGCCAAGCATCGCCACCATGCGGCTGACTGCCATTGCCGCGTATCGCGTGGAAAACAAGCGCAAAGAGGGTGCTAACGGCGCTTCCTAAATACAACAGATCCCGAGAATATCGGAAGTCGAAAACTAAAAGTTGACAATGGGATGGTGGCACTCTATATACAGATTGTCGATATTTGCTTGCTGAGCTTTGGTTATCGCGCGCTTGGCACCGTGCCCTGAACGAACCTTTTCTTTCAAAATCGCTATCACATCTGCAGCGCCTCGGGCGTTGTGGTTCTCTTATTGCTATGAAAGGGTTCATCATGACCACTGGCACAGTTAAATGGTTCAATTCCACCAAGGGCTTCGGCTTCATTCAGCCTGACAATGGCGGCGCCGATGCATTCGTCCACATTTCTGCCGTCGAGCGCGCCGGTATGCGTGAACTCGTCGAAGGCCAGAAGGTCGGCTTCGAACTGGAGCGCGACAACAAGTCGGGCAAGATGTCGGCCTGCAATCTGCAGGCTGCCTAAGTCATTCGGTATCTGCTTTCCGTTGACCACGGATGTACTGGCACTGTCGAGAGCATGATACCAACCGAAGGTCAGGCAGTGTGCCTGGCCTTTTTTGTTGCCGCACTCTCCTGCGGCGCCCCATCCGGAAAAAACCATGTCACAGACACATAGTAAATCTCGCGAAAGGGCGGAGATCGCCTTCGCTAATGCCCAATCGCAATTCTTCGCGCGCAACAGTGCCGTTGAGGAGCAGGATTCCATCGTTCTGGCCCGCGAGGAGAAGACCCGACGGCTTCGCGAAGCGCGCCTTGCAAAAGAACTGACTGATCGGGAGGCGGCGATCGTCTCTCTCCTCGCCAAACGCGCCAGAACAGCCTGACTTGTAAAATACGACCCACAGGACAAAGATTTAAAACTCGCCAGAAACAATGACCTCTCCGATCGCCGTAGCGCGGCTGCGGAAGCAAAGTCCGCTCTCCTGAGTGCCTTTCGTACGGCAAGCACTACTGACGAACCTGCCAGATTGGCGAGGCAGCCGGAGCGGGCGACGATCGCTGCCGCCGGGGAAGAGCGGCGTCTCGAGCGCGAACGGGTGAAACGCGACGAGGCCGAACGCCAGGCAGCCGAGACAGCCGAGCGACAGGCGGCTGCGGCATCGCGCGCCGAAACCGAAGCGCGTGAGGCCGCCGAAAGACATCGTATTGCACGGGCTAACGACGGCGAGGCCGCCCGCAAGGCCGAGCGCGATCGGCGCTACGCCAATCGCAAGGCCACACGGGCCTAGCGTCCACGTCTTGGACGTCTAGCCCGAATCCTTGAGCTGGTCTAATGTGCTGCCAGCTTTCGTGCTGCAGCTTGTTCTCGAGAGCTCGATGGCATGAGGGAGAAACCCAGTTCGTCCGCTCCCCAGCCGTCTTCTCGCCGTGGGCGTCGCGGTAAGCGCTTCCACGGTGAGCACTTTACCTGCCACAGAGATTACGTAAGGACGTTTCCAACGCTAGCGTTGGTCGACTGATCCACCGATCGGCATGCGAAACGTGAATCTCGTTTCGTTCTCGTCCGACGTTACATCGATGCGTCCATCGTGCGCCTGCGCGATCTGGCTTGCAATATAGAGCCCAAGGCCAAGGCCCTGCATGCTGGGCCGGACCTCGCCGCGGTAAAATGGCCTGAAGAGGCGGTCGAGCGCGGCCTGCGGAATGGGTTCACCGCCATTGGCAACCGAGAGGAGAAAGTCCCCTTCAGCCGTCCTGGCTTCGACCACGATGGGGCGGTCCTCCGAGCCGTGCGCGATAGCATTGCCGAGCAGGTTGGAAAACATCTGGGCAATGCGCGGGTGATCGACATCGACTGTTTGAGGAAGATCGAGGCGGATCTCGATATTGCGCTCCGGATGACCCGCCTTCATCTCATTGACCACCTGGGCGAGTGTCGGCTCGATCCTTTGTCCGGATGAAGGCTCGACGCGGATGCCGCCACCAAGGCGGCCCCTCGCGAAGTCCATGAGGTTGTCGATCAAGCCTTCCATTCTCTTGATGCTTTCCCTCATCAGACGCAGCACGCGGACCGATTTGGGATCGCCGTGCATTTGCGCCAAAATGTTCGTGCCGCCTGCGAACCCTGCCAGGGGATTGCGAAGGTCGTGTCCGAGAACCGCAATGAACTGCTCCCGTAGTTCGGCCTCCTCGACAGCCTGCGTCTGCTGAACCGCTGCATCGGTAGTGCGATGCTGTAATCCCGCGTTAATTTCCTCCAGCTTGCCGCGCGCCTCCCTTTCCGATCGACGAGCCTCGGACAACTCGCGTTCGTGCCGGCGTCGCTGCGGTGCGCGGAACAGCGTGACCCGGGTGAAGGCCAGTTCGCCAGAAATTCGGCGTTCGGCGGCGTTGGCCAACACAGGGAGGACAGTGCCGTCCGGTTTCAGGAGGTCGAGAGCAACCTCCTCGAAGAACCCCTGCATACGAAGCAATGGAGCGAAGTGAGTTTCGTAGAAGATACTACCTGCAACGTTCAGGATGTCACGAAGCCGCTTGCCGACGAGATCGGCGGAAGTCTTGCCAAGCCAGTTGCAGAGGGTGGCGTTGACCCGGACGATCTTGCCGTCCGCCCCAAGCGACAGGTAACCGCAAGGGGCGTTCTCAAACAGGTCCTGAAAATCGGAGTCAGAGAGGTCAGAGGAACTCATTCATCGCTTCAATCACTGCGGCCGGTGCGCTTAAATTAGGGCAGTGCCCGGTGGCATCCAGATAGACGATCTGACTACCCTCGATCTCGCGGCGAACGTATTCGCCGACTTCTTCCGAGGCGATGATGTCGTCTCGGGTCTGCAGGATCAAGGTATCCGCGATGACTTTTTTCAGGTCGGTGCGGTTGTCGGAGGTAAATATCGTTCGGGCAAAATGCCTAGCAATTTCAGGATCTGTCCGGCAGAACGAATTGACCAGCTCCTCCCCAAGCTCGGGACGGTCCGGATTGCCCATGATCGCCGGGGCCATGGCTGCCGACCAGCCAAGGTGGTTGTCGGCCAATGATGAGAGCAGTTCCTCAATCTGAAGCGTGCTGAACCCGCCGGAATAGTCCCCATCGTCGATATAGCGCGGCGACGGGCCGACCATGACCAGCTTCGCGAACATGCCAGGCGCGCCGATCGAAGCCAACGCTCCGATCATGGCGCTGACCGAATGGCCCACGAAGACGGCGCCCTCGAGTTGCAGCGCTTGGCCGATCTCGATCACATCGGATGCATAGCCCTTGAGATCGGAATATTTCGCCCTGTCAAAAGCCTTTAGGTCAGAGCGCCCCGCGCCGACGTGATCGAAGAGAACGGTTCGATACCTGTCCCGGAATGCGGGTTCAACGAAGCGCCACATGTTCTGGTCACAGCCGAAGCCATGGGCGAATACCATCGATCGGTCGCCCGTTCCATGCAGTTGAATGTTGTTTCGGTGAAATACGGTCAACGATGCTCCCTCGGCGCACGCATTCTGGTTGGTTTACCGCGACTTAGCAACAGAATGGCGTCATGTTCGAGATTTGACGGCGAACGCCGGAACGTTTGCCGTCCGAGACGGTTTCGTATTACGGGTCTGGGCGCAGACCATACCGTGTATCGGATTTCATCTTGTCACAGGTCATAACCGTTCTCGTCGTCGAAGACGAGCCTCTCATCCGCATGGACATCGTCGATCAGTTGGAAGACCTCGGCTTCGTGGTCATGGAGGCTGGCAACGCGAAGGAGGCCATTGCTATCCTTGCGATACGTCCTGACATTCAAGTGATGTTCACCGATATAGATATGCCTGGCGGCATGGATGGATTAAAGCTCGCCGCCGCGGTTCGCGATCGATGGCCGCCCATAAAGATCATCGTGACGTCCGGCCTTCGGGAAGTTGCAATCGAGGATCTTCCCGACGATAGCCGTTTCTTCACCAAGCCTTATGCAGGACGGGCGGTGGCATCGGCGATGCGAGAGATGGTGGAATAGGCTTTGCAAACAGGGCGGCGCACTCTCCCGCGAAAACGTTCAGAAAACGCGGCGCGCGTCCCGCTTTTTCCCTCAGGTAGCACGACGCTATGCGCAGCCGATCTCCCAAAGCTGAATATCCCCTCGCCCCGTTGTACATCGCCAATACGCGCCGCCCATTGTTGCGAGACCGCTGACAGATGTCTACTTCTCGCGTGGCAATTCGAGTTTTGTGCCCGCAGCGACCTGTCGTCCCTCGCGAGACGCGCGAACAGCCTCACATAGCGTCAACGCAGCATTCCTGACCTCTTCCTGGAATGCGGAGTCCTTGTCATATGCTTCGTGGCTCGTCGCATAAGGCTCCCAATAGCCGATATAGCGGTCGACTTCGGCAAGCGGACCCGCTGGCACCAGGTCCATTGATTTCAGCCAATCGGAAAGACTGCGGCGCAGATTTTCCACCCCCTCTGTATCGCCATGGACAACGACCGAAAATAGCCGACCCTTGAGGTGACGAGGAAAGGCCCAGCCTGCCATCTCAAGCTTCTTGGCTTTTCGCGCCTCCTTGCCATGCGTCGTGGTCGGATCTGGATTGCCACCGTCGGCACAGACGAGGCGATCGATCATCGATTTCAATGGCGTCGGTGCCTGGTACCAGTTGACCGGCGTGATGATCATGATCCCGTGCGCCTCGACCCATAGCGGATATCCGTGCCTTCGGTCCGGCCATGATCCGGCGCGGCGGCGGGCGCATGATCTTGACGTCATCGACACAGGGGCAACACGGCACCAAGAGCGGGGCGGCCTATTCGGCATCGAAATGGGGTGTTATCGGATTGATGAAATCGGCGGCAATGGACCTTGGCGAGCACGGCATCACTGTCAACGCTCTGATCCCAGGCCTTATCGACACCGTGCTGACCCGCCATGAAGATCGCTATGCACAGGCGATCGACGTTGCCGGCGGCAAGCCGACGGGAAACGAGCGGAAGGACGAACAGACCGCGCTGGACGGTTTGGCGAAAAAGTCGCCGCTCGGCGTTCCCATGATCCAGCCGGAAGACGTTGCGCCGATGGTGGTCTTCCTCGCCTCGGACGAAGCGCGCATGGCGTCGGGCGCGACCTATTCGATCACGGCAGGCGACAGCGCAAACGCGCAAGGCTGAAGGCGTCTCCGGCCCTTTCGCCATCGGCTCGGCAAGAATTTGAGGATCTCCGACAGGGGGCCGGAACTAAACGACGTCCGCGAAGTTTCTGCAACGCCTTCAATGGCCTGACAACGAGGACATCACTATGAAGAAGCTACTGCTTGCCGCCGCGTTCGTTGGCGCAGCGACCTTTGCTGCTCTTGCGCAGACTTCGACCACGCCTTCGACGGATGGCGACATGCCCGCGGTCGCCACCCCGGACAGCAAGAACGCCACGGCGCCGGGCGAAGGAGCCAACAGCTTCACTGAGGACCAGGCGAAGGAGCGCATCGTCGAGGCAGGTTATGCCGACGTCGCGGGCTTGAAGCTCGACGACAAGGGCATCTGGCGTGGCACGGCCACCAAGGACGGCAAATCCGTCACCGTCGCACTCGACTACCAGGGCAACATCGTCACCGAGTGACATCGCAATTCGAGGATATCTCCCATGACCAAGACTGTAACCGGACTCTATGACGATTATTCTGATGCGCGCGCCGCTGTCAGCGCGCTCGAAGCACGCGGCGTTCCCTCCGACGATATCAGTATCGTCTCGAACAACGCCGATGATCGCTATTCTAAGGACACCAATGCTGCCGAAGGCGCTGGTACCGGTGCGGGGATCGGCGCGGCCGTCGGCGGCGTCGGCGGGCTTTTGACCGGCCTCGGCATCATGGCCATTCCGGGCGTCGGTCCGGTGGTCGCAGCCGGCTGGCTTGCCGCCACGGCGGCGGGTGCGGTTGCCGGCGCTGTCGCCGGCGGCGCAGCCGGCGGCCTGATCGGGGCCATGACGGAATCGGGCGTTCCGGAAGAACATGCACATGTCTACGCCGAAGGCGTTCGTCGCGGCGGCACGCTCGTCACCGCGCGCGTTGACGAAAGCCTCTATGCGGAAGCAGAAGCGATCCTCCGCCAGTCGAACTGGGTCGATCCCGCCGAGCGCCGCGCCGCCTATGCCGAGCAGGGCTGGACGCGCTTTGACGACACGCTCGATCCGTACGGCCCGGCAGAGATCGAGCAGGAGCGTCTGCGCTATCGACGCTGAGCGAGCCCCAAGTATTGAGATGCAGGAAGAGCGGTCCACTCAGGCCGCTCTTTTTGTGTGTAGCGCCAGCTGAAGAACGCGAGCGGGCTGGCCACACGATAGCGTGTATATGCCGCGATCTTGTTTTGCTCATAATGAGCGTTAGCTTTGAAAGGGGTGGCTCAACCGGCAACGACCGTGATCGAACGAGGGTGACCTGTGAAGCGCATTGCAGACGTAATTGCCGAACTGACGAAGGCGGCCAATGAGGTTGAGACGCTTTCGGAAGGGGAAAAGCTGCGTCTGCTCGGCCGCGCCTATGACGATCAAGGAAGGTTGGGACATGCTCGGCCAGCCTGGCCGTCTCCAGGAGTCGGCCGAAGCTATGGATCTCATTCAGGCCGGCGGCATGCCTTTGCATCTCTACGACGACGAGATGAAGGCCATTCTGCTTGATGCCGCTAAAGTCATCAGGCAGATCGAGACCGCCATGACCGAGAAGGACTCCGCGGGAACGGGAAAAGCGTCAGCGGCCGACCGCCGGTGACGCTCCGGGTTTTTCAACCGATCTCTGTCTCGTCTGGCGATTTGCCACTGGCGCGGCGGAGATCGTCTTCGGTTATGCGCAACGGGCCGGTATCGCCGATAGCGTCCCTGTCGTATCTTTCGCTGGCGATGGTTTCGAGCAGAGCCCTATGCCGCTTAAGCAAACCGACTGGACCCATCGAATCTGCGTCGAACGATTGAAGTGTGCTGGCGAAGATATAGACGTCGATGATCTTCCCCTCGGGTGTCTGCATTGGCCAGAACAGCCCGAGTTCGTTCGGCGCCGATGCGCCATTCTTCCTGCTGAGAGGCATTTCGCTTCCTGCGTCATGTTCATGTGTCGGGGAGATCCGTTGCAGCGGGGGCTGCCCGGACCTCCCCGGTTCATCCGCTTGAGGCGGAGGAACGGTGCTGATCTGGTGCGGCAGGATACGAAGTCAAATAAGGCAGGTGAAAAGATGGCCCTTAGCGTGGCCGAGCAGTGCCTTCTCTGAAAGTACGAAGGGCGCTCGACCCTTTCGGGGAGCGCCCTTGTGACCCGGACGACTACGAACGCGCCACAGAGCGCCGTCGCTGCAGGCAGTCATCGATTACGGGTGGTAAGCAACAGATGAGGGAGAGCGCCGGGAAATTCAAGCCCATCCGGATTGTCGACCGCGCGAGCTGGCATGCCCAGGCATGCATCGCAAATTCCGCAACCGTCGTCGTCCATTGGCTGGTTCGCCTGCTCGCAGCAGAGGCAGACTGCGGAACACCGGGGACCAGCGTTCATCCTCGGCGGGCTGATGATTTCAATGCCATCGTCAGGCGGGATATCCTTGAAAAACCGTCGCATTGCACTTCTCCGTTCCCCCTTGCGAAAAGATGGGAGCGGCGGGCCGTTTTGCAATGGCGAGCGTTGGCGATGTGTGTTCTGAATATGGCAAGGATGGACTCCGCTCGTTGCCCATGCTTTCTTTCCCGTCGGAGGGACTTGTATGGCGTATGAATGGGATCCCCGGCGCGCGCGGCGCGCCCGTTTGATCAAGTTTGCGGCGGCTTTGGCGATCAGCGCATCGGCGATAACGGTTCCTGTCGCTGTCCTGCTGGCGGCCGCACCGGTCTGATATCGACATCGAAGGCGGCGATCGATGACAGAGGACGATCCGTTTGAGCTTTCCCGCTTCGTCGCTGCGCAGGATCTTGTCTTCGATACGGTCCTTGCCGAGCTGAGAGCCGGGCGCAAGCAAACCCACTGGATGTGGTTCGTCTTTCCGCAACTGCGCGCGCTCGGCAGATCTCCGACTGCGAATTTTTACGGGATCGGCTCCATTGAAGAGGCGCGAGCCTATTTGCTGCATCCCCTTCTTGCTGAACGACTGGCGCAGGCGGTCGATGCGGTCCTTGGAGTATCCGGCTGTTCGGCCCATGAGATCTTCGGTTCGCCCGACGATCTGAAATTCCGCTCCTCGATGACATTGTTCAGCGCGGCCGCTGATGGGGAGGAGGGCGAACGGTTTCGGCTCGCCCTTCAACGCTTCTTCGCCGGCGAAGCGGATCCGCGAACCCTTGAACTGCTCGGCGGCGGCATCAGCTAGGGTCAGGACCTATTAATTCGATTGCATAGGGGTGGCGGGGGTGATTCAAGGTGGCAGGAGGTGCTGCCTTGAGTGATTTGTTGATGTTGACGCCGGAGCAAATGCGGCGGATCGAGCCCTACTTTCCATTGTCCCATGGCGTGCCGCGGGTAGATGACCGGCGGGTGCTGAGCGGCATCCTGTTTGTGATCCGCAACGGCCTGCGCTGGCGGGATGCTCCCGCCGGCTATGGTCCGCACAAGACGATCTACAACCGCTTTATCCGCTGGAGCCGGCTTGGCGTGTTCAACCGCATCCTGGCCGAACTGGCCGCGCAAGGTGGAGGTGCCGACAAGCTGATGATCGATGCGACCCACCTCAAGGCACATCGAACGGCGGCCAGCCTGCTCAAAAAGGGGCTCTACCCCGATGTATTGGGCGCAGCCGAGGCGGCCTGACGACCAAGTTGCAGGTGGTTTGCGACGGAAAGGGACGGCCGCTGCTACTGCACCTGAGCGAGGGACAGGCCAACGATCACAAAACTGCTGCCGCGGTAATCGAGCAACTCCCGCACGCACGCTTTCTACTTGCCGATAGGGCCTATTCTTCCGCTTCCTTCCGGCAGGCGTTGGCCGATCGGGGTATCAAGCCATGCATCCCGCCTCATGCCAAGCACCGCACAAAGCATGCATACGATCCAATCCTCTATCGGCAGCGCCACAAGATCGAGAACATGTTCGCGCGCCTCAAGGACTGGCGTCGCATCCACACTCGTTACGATCGATGCGCTCACACCTTCCTGTCAGCAATCGCGTTCGCCGCAACATTCATCTTCTGGATCAATGAGTCCTGACCCTAGCTGCCGCCCCTGACCCGCGCCGGTCAGATCGCGCGAACGTTTTCCGCTTTCGACTTGCCGGTCTTGCGGTCCTGACCGAGCTCATAACTGACCTTCGAACCATCGCGCAGCGGCCCACCCGAGATCACGCCCGAGACATGGACGAAGACATCCTGCCCGCCGTCGTCCTGCGTGATGAATCCGAAACCCTTGTCCTGATTGAAAAATTTGACCGTACCCGTTGCCATGAAGATCCTCGTAAGCTTAGCGGCATTGCGCCAGTGGCGAGCATATTCGCCACGCGAGATACTCGCAACCTGACATGCGCGATACGACGGGAACAAGAATCCTTCGCGCGAGGTTTTCCTCTCGACGCGGGTGGTCGTTCGACGGGCGCCGGCAACGCGGGATAGATCGAGGTCGATGATGGCGGCTGACAAGCTCTCAACCTACAAGAAGAAGCGGGATTTCACGCAGACGCAAGAGCCGAGCGGATCAACGGAGGTCAAGCCGGCGAACCGTCTGCGCTTCATCATCCAGAAACACGATGCCACCCGTCTCCACTACGATCTCCGCCTCGAACTCGACGGCGTGTTCAAATCCTGGGCTGTGACGAGGGGACCATCGCTCGATCCGGGCGACAAGCGGCTTGCCGTCGAGGTGGAAGACCACCCGCTCGACTACGGCGATTTCGAAGGCACGATCCCGAAGGGCCAATATGGTGGCGGCACGGTGATGTTGTGGGATCGAGGCTACTGGGAGCCGGAGGGCAACAAGTCTGCGGAAGAGGCGCTCAAGAAGGGCGACTTTAAATTCGTGCTGCACGGCAAGCGGCTGCACGGCAGCTTCGTTCTCGTTCGGATGCGCCACGACCGCGACGGCGGCAAGCGCACCAACTGGCTGCTGATCAAGCACCATGACGACCATTCGGTGGAAGAGAACGGCGCGGCCATCCTCGACGAGAACATGACCTCCGTCGCGTCCGGCCGAACGATGGACCAGATCGCCGCCGGCAAGGGCCGCAAGCCGAAGCCATTCATGATGGCAAGCGGCGATGTCGAGGCGGATGCCGTCTGGGACAGCAAGACCGGACTTGCGGCTGACGAGCGCAGAAAAAAGCGGCCCAGCAAAAAGGTAGCGACCTCCACGGCCGTCGACCTGCCTGACTTCATCGCGCCGCAGCTCTGCGAGACGCTGGAGCGCCCGCCGGCTGGCGACAACTGGCTGCACGAGATCAAGTTCGACGGCTATCGCATCCAGATGCGCGTCGCCGACGGAAAGGCGACGCTGAAGACCCGCAAGGGCCTTGACTGGACCGCCAAATATCCTGAGATCGCGGAGGCCGCCACCTCGCTGCCAGACTGCATCATCGATGGCGAGATCTGCGCCCTCGATGACAATGGCGCGCCGGATTTCGCCGCGCTGCAGGCGGCACTGTCGGAGAAGAACACCGGCAACCTCGTCTACTTCGCCTTCGACCTGCTCTTCGGTGGAGGCGAGGATCTGCGGGAAAAGCCTCTGACGGAGCGGAAATCGCGGCTGCAGGATCTCCTGGCTGATGCCACCGACGACCCCCATCTGCGCTTCGTCGAGCATTTCGAAACCGGCGGTGATGCGGTGCTGCGCTCTGCCTGCAAGCTCTCCCTCGAGGGAATCGTCTCGAAACAGGCAGATGCACCGTACCGATCCGGCCGGACAGACACCTGGGCGAAATCCAAATGCCGCGCCGGCGATGAAGTGGTTATCGGCGGCTACGCGAAGACAAACGGCAAGTTCAGATCGCTGCTGGTCGGCGTCAACCGTGGAGACCATTTCGTTTATGTCGGCCGCGTTGGCACGGGCTACGGCGCGAAGAAGGTCGAGACCCTGCTGCCGAAGCTGAGAGCGGTCGAAACGGAAAAGTCCCCCTTCACCGGGATCGGCGCGCCGAAGAAGGAAAGGGAAGTCTTCTGGCTGAAGCCCGAACTCGTCGCCGAAATCGAGTTCGCCGGCTGGACCGCGGACGGCCTTGTGCGCCAGGCCGCGTTCAAGGGCCTGCGGGAGGATAAGCCGGCGGCCGAGGTCGAGGCGGAAAAGCCGGCCTCTCCCGCCAAGACCGCGACGCCAGAACCCGAGGTCGCCGCGAAGACAAAACCCAGCCGCCGAAAGGGCGCGAAAGCTGAGGTCATGGGCGTGCTCATCTCCAATCCCGACAAGCCGCTCTGGCCGGATGCCGGCGATGGCGCGCCGGTCACGAAAGAAGATCTCGCCCGCTATCACGAGGCGGTGGGTTCCTGGCTTATCGACCATGTGAAGGGTCGGCCGTGCTCGATCATCCGCGCGCCCGACGGCATCGGCGGCGAACAGTTCTTCCAGCGGCACGCCATGCCGGGGACGTCAAACCTGCTGGAGTTGGTCGAGGTCTTCGGCGACAAGAAATCCTACCTTCAAGTCGATCGCGTCGAAGGACTTATCGCCATCGCCCAGATCGGCGGGATCGAGCTGCATCCCTGGAACTGCGAGCCCGGCCAGCCCGAGGTGCCGGGCCGCCTCGTATTCGACCTTGATCCCGGCCCCGATGTGGATTTCGCCACTGTGGTTGCCGCTGCGCGCGAGATGCGCGACCGGCTGGACGAGCTCGGTCTCATCAGCTTCTGCAAGACGACTGGCGGCAAGGGGCTGCATGTCGTCACGCCGCTTGCCGTCAACAAGCGCAAGCCGCTGTCCTGGGCCGAGGCCAAGGGTTTTGCCCATGACGTTTGCCAGGAGATGGCCCGCGACAATCCGGATCTCTATCTGATCAAGATGACCAAGAGCCTGCGCGGTGGGCGGATTTTCCTCGACTACCTGCGCAACGATCGCATGGCGACCGCCGTCGCGCCGCTGTCGCCGCGGGCTCGGCCCGGCGCGACCGTGTCGATGCCACTGACCTGGACGCAAGTTAAGTCCGACCTCGATCCGAAACGCTTCACCATCCGCACGGTCCCCGCGCTTTTGAAGAAAACGACGGCCTGGGAGGACTATTGTGACGGGCAGCGGCCGCTGGAGCAGGCCATCAAGCGACTCGGCAAGCAAAAGGCCGCAGCATGAGCGCGGGACACGGCAGGGGACCGAGAGCGGGTGTGAAGGATGACATTCCGATCGAGCATCTGATACGGCTTCGCCGGATCCGCGGCCTGGCCAGGTTGATGGACACCGCGCTGCGGATTCCAGGAACGGGTATCTCCTTCGGTGCGGACTCGGTTTTCGGGCTGATCCCGGGCATCGGCGACTTTGGCGCCGCCGCGGTCAGCCTCTTCATCGTCAATGAGGCGCGCCGTCTCGGTGTGCCGAAGGAGACGCTTTTCAAGATGCTGATGAATGTGGGCTTCGACACGGTGGCGGGAACCGTCCCGGTTATCGGCGACGTCTTCGACGTCTACTTCAAATCCAACCGGCGGAACTTGAAGCTGGTGCTCGATCACTTCGGCCTGGACCATGCCGATCTAGACCGCAGGGCGTGATCAACGGTTTTTGGAAATCGCGGCCATATCGAACACCGCGGCATTGTCCTGGACCTCGCGCAGCCCCTTGTAGGAGGCGTGGCGCAGGTTGCCGTCGTCAGTCCAGCCACGAAACTCGATCTCTGCGATGAGCGTCGGCTGCGCGAAGATGTAGTTCTTGCCCTTGAGCGGCGCTACCGCCCTCTTGGTCCTCAGCTTGTCGAGTGTCTTGCGCAGATATTGCGCATCCGCCGCCTTGAACCCTGTTCCGACCGAGCCGACCGATACCCAGCCGTCGCCCTGGCGGGCGGCGAGCAGCAGGCTTCCGATGCCGCCGCGAGCGGACTCCGAAACCTCGTAGCCGACGACCATGAAGCTCTCGCTCTGGACGCACTTGATCTTGATCCAGTCGCTGGTGCGGCCGGATCGATAGGGACGATCGCGATGTTTGGCGATGATGCCTTCGAGGCCCATCCGGCAGGCGTTTGCCAGAAGCTCGACCCCGCTACCGTGGGCTTCCTCCGAGAGCTGCACTGCGCCGACCGACCCGTCGAGAAAGTCCTCGAGCAGATGCCGGCGAACGGCAAGCTCGGTCCTGGTCAGATCGTGGCCGTCGAAATAGAGCAGGTCGAAGGCGAAGAACACCGCTTCGGTTGACGCGCGCTTGCCGCCGCGGCCGCCGAGCGAGCGCTGCAGCGCCCCGAAATCCGAATGCCCTTCCTTGTTGAGAACCACGGCTTCGCCATCGAGGATGGCCGACCCCACCCCGAGCTTCTTGGCGGCATCAGCGATTGCCGGAAACCGATGGGTCCAGTCGTGTCCGCCGCGCGTGATGATCCGCACGCCCTTCGGCTCGATATGGATCGCCAGGCGATAGCCGTCCCATTTGAGTTCGTAGAGCCAGTCCGGTCCCTCCGGCGGCGTCGGCCGGAGCAGGGCGAGGCACGGCTCGACGCGATCCGGCATCGGATCGAACGGCAGGCTCGGCTGCTCGGGGTCGCGCCTGCGAACCGGGCGCGACTGCAGCGTTTCGCGGGACTCGTCATACAGTGGGATAGCGGATTGGCGCTTTCGTTTCATCGATGTCCATCACATCTGGAGGGTCCGAACATAGGTGTTTTGCGTGAAGAATTCAGGATGCGCGCTTGCCTTTCTCGCCTGCCGCGAGACTTTTGCGCAGCGCATCCATGATGTCGATGACATTCCCGCCGGAGGGGCGATCCTCACCCTTGGCCTTGCCCTTGCGCGACGGTTTCAGCGCCTTCTTCTTTTTGGCGATGATATCGAGCAGCGCGTCCTGCACCGGGTCGGACACCATGTCGGGCGACCATTCCTGGGTGTGCTGCTTGATGAACTTCTGCACCAACGGAACAAGCTCGGGGTCTGCCTTGTCGTCGATGTCCTCGAAATAGTCATTCTCCGGCCGCACCTCGTCGCCGAAGCGCAGCGTCCAGAGTACGATGCCCTCGCCGCGCGTTTCGAGCACGACGGCGCGCTCGCGCCGGCCGATCACCAGCCTGGAGATGCCGAGCACCTTGTCGGACGCCATGGCGTCACGGATCACGGCGAAAGCCTCGTGACCGACCGGATCGTCGGGCACCAGATAGTGCGGCTTCTCCAGATAAATCCATTCGATGCTCTCGCGCGGCACGAATTTCTCGATATCGATCGTCTTGACCGTGTCGAGGGCGACTGCATCAAGCTCATCATCGGTGAGAAGCACATAGTCGTTCTCACCGCGGGCGTAGCCCTTCATCTCGTCCTCATCCTTTACAGGCTTGCGGGTGACCGCATCGACATATTGCGAGACGACCCGGTTGCCCGTTTCCTTGTTGAGGGTATGGAACCGCACCTTCTCGCTTTCGGACGTCGCCGGCGACATCGAGACGGGGCAGGTGACGAGCGAGAGCTTGAGGTATCCTTTCCAGTAGGGGCGCGGCGCCATCGTGCTTCTCCTCAACCGGCTTTACGCTGGGCGGGGGAGGTGCTGCTCGACTTCGAAGCCGACGTGCGTTTCCCCGGCTTCCGTCCGGATCCCTTATTGGCATTGGCGGCCGAGCGCTTCGGCTTGTCGTCGCCAGCTTTCAGCATCTTGGCGCTTTCGCGCAAGGCCGCGAGCAGGTCGTCCGGCTTCGAGACCTTGACCTCCTTGTGCTTCGGCAGGGCCTTGCCCTCGATCTTTGCCTTCACCAGCTCGGCGACGGCCGCTTCGTAGCGGTCGTCGAACGCGGCCGGATCGAAAGAGCCCTTTTTCGTGGCGATGATGTGCTTGGCGAGGTCCAGCATCTCGCCCTTGATGCGGAGCTTCGGAACCTCTTCGAACGCTTTTTCCGAGGAGCGAACCTCATAGTCGTATTGCAGGGTCGTCGCGATCAGGCCTTTGCCGTGCGTGCGGATCAGCACGGTGCGCACACGGCGGAAGAGGACGGTGCGAGCTACGGCGGCGACCTGGGATTTCTCCATGGCATCGCGCAGCGCCGTGAAGGCGTCGGAGGACACGCGGTCGGTCGGCACAAGATAGTAGGGTTTGTCGAAATAGACGTCGTCGACATCGGAGCAAGGGATGAAGGCTTCGACCGTCAGCGTCTTGTTGCTGTCCGGGATCGTGGCCGCGACCTCCTCCGGATCGATCATGATGTATTGGCCGTTCTCGATCTCGAACCCCTTGGTCTGATCCTCCCGTTCCACCTCCTTGCCCGTGTCGCTATCGATGAAAACGCGGTTCACCCGGTTGCCGGTCTTCTTGTTGATCGTGTGGAACGAGATGCGCTCGGAGGTGCTGGCCGCCGTGTAAAGCCCGACCCCGCAACTCACCTCGCCGAACTTGATAAAACCTTTCCACTGGGCACGATGACCGGCCATCTCGAAACTCCCGACTCGATGCAACCAAAGCGAGTCAAGCGAATCACTTGAGAATTTGTTCCGATTCAAAAATGAATCAGAAATCAATAACTTAGGTGCGGCTCTGCTCCCCTATGGCGAGTCTGGAATATGCCTTTGATTCGCTGCATCTTTTTGATGCCATCGTGCGTTCTTCCGAAACCGTAACCGAAAGGAAGAATGTCATGACGAAGCGCGAGACCATCGATACCGGAACCGACAAGCGCTATGTCCGCCGGGACGAAAAGGGCCAGTTCAAGGAAAGCGTCGATGTCGGGAAGTCACTTTCCGCTGATCGCCGTCACAAGGCACAAACCGAGGCCAAACCGGGCGAAGGCGACCGCGGCGACAGGCATACCAAGCACTGAATCGTTGTTCCATCGGATGAAGGCATGGGCGACGCTTCCGAACCTGGGACCATGACCGACGATGACGGCGACAAGCGTGTCGCCGTCTCGTTTCCGTTTGACCGGATGACGGTCCAGCGTTTCCGGCAGGAATTTCCCCGTGCCCGTTGGAGCGATCGGCGCAAAGCCTGGCTCGTCCCTGGAAAGACAGCCCTGCGGCGCTTCGACCGCTGGAAAGCTAAGGAAGAATCCCGCGCCGATCCGTTCGCAGAAGAAAGGGGTAGGGACGCCTTCGCCTTCGAGCCGATCCTCAGCCCATATCTGAGTGTCGACAAGGACGGGTTCCGCATCAGGACGCCCTACTCGCGAAAGCTGGTCGAGGAAATCCGGCAGGTGCCGTTCGCGCGGTGGGACGGTGACAACAAGGTGTGGCGCATTCCCTTCGCGTCTTACGATGAGCTTGTTCATCACTGGCAGGCGATCGAGGCTGAGGCCCAGCGCTGTGAGCCGGACGAGCGCCGCAAGCGTGCCGAGGCGCGAAAGGGCACCGAGGACGAGCGCAAGGCCCGCCGCCGAACGGTCGAGCGCCGGCGCCGGCGCATTCCCCTTCCGGCGGGGGACCTTCCGCCGCTGGACCGGCCCATCACCACTGAAGTCTATGGCATCGTCATCATCAACGATATCACCGGTGAGCTGATCGAGCATGAGGAGATCGCCGATCTCTATCCGGCCTTCGGCGAAGACCAGGTTTGGGGACTATGGCGCGTTCCGTCGCTAGAGGAACTGGTGCAGGCGTGGCCGTCGAAGACCGCGCCTCAGGATGACGAGCGCCGGCGTGGCTGGTGGCCGCCGACCATAGAGGAGCTTCGCGAAGCACGACGGGCCGCGCGGTCACGTGAACGACGAAGCGCACAGCCGGCCTCAGCCTAGCCCGCATCGGCAGGCGGCTCGAGTTCGATCATAACTGGTGCGTGGTCGCTGGTGTGATCCCAGCCGCGCGGCCGGCGCCGCACGCTCGCCGAGCGCAGCCACGAGGTGACCACCGGACTAAGCAGACAATGGTCGATGCGCAGGCCCGCGTCGCGTTCGAAGGAATGGCGCCAATATTTCCAGAACGTATAGATCCGCTCGTCCGGGTGGAGATGACGGATGGCATCGGTCCAGCCTTGCGAAACCAGTTCGGCATAGGCCTTGCGAACCTCCGGACGAAACAGCGCATCGTCGCGCCAGCGCTCCGGAGCATACACATCGAGGTCCGTCGGCATGACGTTAAAGTCGCCAACCAGAAGGGCGGGAACGTCGAGATCGATGAGCTCGCCGGCATAGGCGTGAAGCCGCCGAAACCAGCGAAGCTTGTAATCGAATTTAGCGCCGGGCGCCGGATTGCCGTTGGGAAGATAGAGGCACCCGATCAGCATGCCGTCGATAGCCGCCTCGATGTAGCGGCTGTGGGTGTCGTCGGGATCGCCCGGCAGGCCGCGCCGCGTCAGGAGGGGAACAAGGCCTTTGGCGAGAATCGCGACACCATTCCAGCTTTTCTGGCCGTGCCAAACCGCGCCGTAGCCGGCGCGCTCAAGTTCTGCGCGCGGGAACCGATCGTTCGGTGATTTCAGTTCCTGAAGGCATACGACGTCAGGGGAATCCTCCTTCAGCCATCGCAGCAGCACGGCGAGGCGTCCGTTGACCCCGTTGACGTTGTAGGTCGCGATCTTCATCGACGACCATTAGAACGGTGCTAGCGAAAAGCCGGTCGGCGCGCGAGCTTCGGCCGGGTCGTCTGCCGGATCTGGATCTTCGCGATAGGCCGCCGCCTGACGTTCGGCAGCGCGTTTGATTGCCTCAAATGCCACTTCCGGCGGCCAACCGGCGACGATGGCATGATCGACAATCTCACGCACTGCGCCGTCAACCGCGTGCTCGCATTCCAGCGTGACATCAGGATCGGTTGTCGGCTGTTGCGGCGAAGGAATTCTGACATTCATGGGGACCTCCTGTTGGGCTCCAAAAAGACGCCCCGCTTCGGTAGCGGGGCGACGAGCCGACATCGTATGGTGGCGAAATGCCGAGAGACGCGGATTCGTTCCGGTCTCATGGAGCAGGCTCGCGCGAGCCGTGGGGTGGCGATCCTTCAGCGAACGACCGGGACGTTCGCCTCCCGCGCGGCGGCGAGGAACGCCAACCTCGCTCTGGACGGTGAGCATTTGCCCTCGAGTGCCTTGGCGCAAAATGCGAGTGCTCGCTGAAACGCGCGTCCGTAGGTCACCGGCCATCTTTCCGCCAGCACGAACATGGCGTTCCGCGGGTCTTTGATCTCGATTGCCCGGGGCATACCGGGAAGGAGGATGGCGAGTGCGTTGTCCCAAACCACAGAAAGCATTACATTATTCCCAATCTGACCGCGGCGATAAATGCCGATTAGGCAAAGTGGTTCCCTTCAGATCGTGAAATTATCGCCAGCGACGCATGGCTGGGGAAAGGTGAGGCGCATCAGCCGATCTGCTCCACCGAGAGCGATCCGGCCGGGAGGGGCTTGATCAGCGGCTTGGCGGACACCGAAGGATCGAGCCAGTCGGCCCAACTGTCCCGTTCGAGAATGACGATCTGGCGGTCGTGATAGGGTGCGATGTCCGGCCCCGGCTCCATCGTCAACATCGTGTACGCCTCTCCGACGTCCTCGGTCTCACGCCAGATGCCGGCGATTGCAAAGATGGGCTCGCCGGTCTTGCGGAACAGCCACTTGTCCTTCCGCTTCTTCTTCGGGTCGGCCGGTGCGGTGAACTCGTAAAAGCCATCGGCGATGATAAGGCAGCGGTTGGATGCGAACTCACGACCCTCGGAGCGAAAGTTGTAGACCGGCTTCCTGGTCGGGCTCGGCCAGCTCCAGCGGCGCTGGACCAGTTCGCCGGCTCCGCGCTCGCCTTCGACGCCTCGGACGATCGGCGCCGTATCGGTGATCTTGATGTCCTCGCGCGCCTCGATGTTCGGTCGGCCTTCGGGAAACCGGATCTTGATCTTGAGGTCCTCGAACTCCTCGATAACCGAGGCAAGTTCGACCGTCAGGCGATAATCGTTGCACATGGCTCCTCCCATTGGCTGCGGCCGTCACAAAGCCGATGCTTGGCAAAGTAAGGCGGCCCGGCCGAATTTCGACCGACGGCGCCTGAAGTCGATCGACCTAGATCTGCAATTCGAGCTGGCCCGCCTCGCTCACCTCGTCATCGATGAAGGACGACAGCGTAATGCCGAGCAGGCGGATACCCTTCGCGGTCGGGAACAAGGGGTCGAGCAGCAATCGCGCGACGGCCTCAAGATCGTCCATCGTGGCGATCGGCGCCGTTGTCGTCTTGCTGCGCGTGATGATCTGGAAGTCGGCATATTTGACCTTCAGCGTCACCGTGCGCCCATGGAGCCTCTTTGTCTCGCATTGACGCCAGACCTTGTTGGCGATTGGGGTGATTTCGGCGCGGGCCGCCGCGTGATCGAAGATGTCTATCGTGAAGGTGTCTTCCGCGCCGAGCGATTTGCGCGGTCGATCCGGCTGGACTGCCCGATTATCGATGCCGCGAGAGATGTTGTAGTACCAGGCGCCAGACTTGCCGAAATTTTGCTGCAGGAAAGCCAGCGATTTCGCCTTCAGGTCTGCACCGGTCAGGATTCCGAGCTGTTCCATTTTCGATGCGGTGGATGGCCCAACGCCATGAAATTTCTTGACCGCGAGTGCCTCGACGAAAGCAGGTCCGTTTTTCGGCGTGATGACGGCTTGACCGTTCGGCTTGTTCAAATCCGACGCCATTTTGGCCAAGAACTTGCAATAGGAGATGCCTGCCGACGCGTTGAGACCGGTGACCTCCTTGATGCGCCCGCGGATAATCGTCGCGATCGCGGTGGCGATCGGGATACCCTGCTTGTTTTCGGTGACATCCAGATAGGCTTCGTCCAGGGAAAGCGGCTCGATCAGGTCCGTATGCTCGGCAAATATCTCCCGGATCTGCGCGGAGACGGCGCGATAGGTGTCGAAGCGCGGCGGCACGAAGATAAGGTCCGGGCAGCGCCGTTTGGCGGTGACGGACGGAAGGGCGGAACGAACGCCGAAAGCGCGTGCCTCGTAACTCGCTGCGGCGACGACGCCGCGCGCCGCGGAGCCGCCGACGGCGACTGGCTTGCCGCGCAGCTCAGGATTGTCGCGCTGTTCTACGGAGGCGTAAAAGGCATCCATGTCGACATGGATGATGCGCCGGACCCGCTGCTCGCTCTCCCCACCCACGGCCATCGTCTCGGTTGCGTCCTGTCTATCCATCGTCTTTGGCCGCGTACGCTCGCATCCTGCCTGCGTGTGTCACGTCCACATCGATCGCATTCGCGCGCCGACATCGATCCGGACGTTTCGCGTGCTCCGTTCAGTGGCCGATGCGCCGACCTTCGGCCAGCTCGCCACCTCGAAATACTGCAATAGGGTCGCAGGAATGAAACGGGTTTTTTGCGCGGAGACGTAGCGATCCCCCTGCGAATTCTGACCGTAGGTATAGAAGCGCTGCGGCGTGATGAGGGCGAGACTGTCGCGCGCCCGCGTCATGCCGACATAAAGCAGCCGGCGCTCCTCTTCCAGTTCGGCGGTCGTGCCCGTGCCGAGATCGGACGGGATGCAACCGTCGATGACGTTGAGCATGAACACCGAGCGCCACTCCTGACCCTTGGCCGAATGAATGGTCGAGAGGATCAGATAGTCCTCGTCGAGCAGAGGTACGCCAGCCTGGTCGCTGGTCGCGTCGGGGGGATCGAGCGTCAGCTCCGTCAGAAAACGTTCCCGGCTCGGATAGCCGCTGGCGATCTGTTCGAGCTGAAGGAGGTCGCCCTTGCGCGTGTCGGCATCCTCGTGAATGCGATCGAGATGCGGCTCGTACCACATCCGAACCGTGCCGATCTCCGCCGGCCACCCTGCCTCGGCTTTGCGCAGGGCGGTAACCAGCGTGACGAAGGCGGGCCAGTCGTCACCGCTCTTGGGCGGCGGCGGGATTTCGGCGAGCGACTGGAGCGGCTCGGGATCGGCCGCGATCGTGTCGAGGATTTTGCCGGCCGTCTGCGGCCCGACGCCCGGAAGAAGCTGAAGCAACCGGAATCCTGCAACGCGGTCGCGCGGATTCTGTGCGAAGCGCAGGACCGCGAGAAGGTCTTTGACGTGGGCGGCATCGAGAAATTTCAAGCCGCCATACTTCACGAAGGGCACGTTCCGGCGGGTCAGCTCGATTTCCAGCGCGCTGGAGTGGTTCGAGCTGCGAAACAGCACGGCCTGCTGCTTAAGGGCGACGCCGACCTCGCGGGCGGCCAGAACCTGCTCGACGATATAGGCAGCCTGGTCGATCTCATCCTTCACCGTCACCAGCATCGGCCGCTGCTCGGAGGTGCGATCGGTCCAAAGGTTTTTGGTGTAGCGCTCGCGTGCTAAGCCGATGACGCCGTTGGCGGCCGCCAGGATCGGCTGCGTCGACCGATAATTGCGGTCGAGCGTGATCACGTCGGCCGGTTTCGGTGAGAATTCCTGCGGGAAATCGAGGATGTTGCGGATGGTGGCCGCCCGGAACGAATAGATCGACTGGGCGTCGTCGCCGACGACGGTCAGGCCGCGGCCGCCCGGCTTCAGCGACATCAGGATGGCCGCCTGCAAGCGGTTGGTGTCCTGATACTCGTCGACCAAGACATAATCGAAGCGACCGCCGACGTCGTCCGCCAGATCCGGGTCCGAGACCATCTGCGCCCAGTAGAGGAGGAGGTCGTCGTAATCCAGGACGTTCTGCGCTTGCTTGGCTTCGACATAGCCGGCGAAGAGTTCCTTCAACTCGCGCTCCCATTCCACGGCCCATGGATAGGAGGCTTTAAGAACCTCGCCGATCGATGTCTCCGAATTCACCACCCGGGAATAGATCGCGATGCAAGTACCCTTGGTGGGAAAGCGATTTTCCGTCTTCGAGAATCCCAGCTGATGACGGACTATGTTCATGAGGTCCGCGCTGTCTTCGCGGTCATGGATCGTGAAATCGACACCAAGCCCGATCTGCTCGGCATACATGCGAAGCAGCCGCGCGCCAATGCCATGGAACGTCCCCGCCCAGGCGAGCGCATCGGTCATGATCGCCGCGCTGTCGCCGAGCACCTGCCGACAGATCCTCTGAACTCGCCGCGTCATCTCGGAGGCTGCGCGGCGGGAAAACGTCATCAGCAGAATGCGGCGCGGATCGGCGCCATTGACGATCAGATGCGCGACGCGGTGCGCCAGCGTGTTGGTCTTGCCACTCCCGGCGCCTGCGATGATCAGCAGCGGACCGCTGGTCTGTCCGTCGGGCAGGCCGACGCCATGTTCCACCGCCTCGCGCTGGCGTTCGTTGAGTTTTTCGAGATGAGCCGCCGCCATTTGTCCCCAGCACGCATAAGAAAATTTTCCTGACCCTCCATCGGCCAGATATCCCCTTGATGCAGCTAACGGATTCGTTTCAACGGCTTAGCGGCGGCGGGTCATCCGGGGCGGAGGCCCGATTGACTCGTTTCGCCAATCGGAACAAATAATGAACATATCAGCTTGAAGACCTGCTGGAAACCCTGAAGGAGCAACAATTCTGCCGTGGCCAACCATGCCCTCAATCCTGTGCTTGCGGAACTGCGGGAGCGCATTGGCCGCCTCGAAGGCGGCGCACAGCGCGCAAGGCAGACGCTCCCGTTCGATGTCCCAGACATCGACCGGGCACTGCCTGGAGGAGGGCTGGCCTTCGGGGCGCTGCACGAGGTTGCCGGCGGAGGAGGCGGCACTGTCGACGGTGCGGCTGCGGCGCTGTTTTCCGCAGGCGTCGCCGCGCGGACGAAGGGAAGGGTGCTGTGGTGCATGACGCGCCCGGACCTGTTTTTCCCGGCAATCTCGCAGGCAGGGCTGCACCCCGACCGTGTCGTCTTCTGCGAAAGCGACCGGGAGGAGGAGGTCCTTTCGGCCCTTGAGGAGGGGCTGGCCTTCGGCGGTTTGTCCTGTGTGGTCGGCGAACTGGTCCGCCTGTCGATGACCGCATCCCGCCGGCTGCAACTCGCGGCCGAAAAAACCGGCAGCATGGGCATAATCCTGCGCCGCTGGCGGCGACAGAACGAGGCCTCGGACTATGGACAGCCGACGGCCTCGACGACGCGGTGGCGCATCAGCACGCTACCGTCTGAAAAGTTGCCAGTGGCCGGCGTCGGGAGGGCGCGCTGGCTGGCGGAACTGATGCGCGTCAAGGCGGGCGAATGCGCCGAATTTGAAATTGGAGCCCCCGATGACAAGGGTCGTATCTGTCTACTTCCCGCATCTGGCGACCGAACGGATCAGACGGCACGCTGGCGAAGCCTTGCCGGCTGACAAGCCGCTCGTCGTGATCGCGCGGCGCGGATCGAAGCGCTGGATCTCCGCGGCCGATCCGGCGGCCGTAAAACTCGGCCTGCGCGTCGGCATGCCGGCGAGCAAGGCGCAGGCCATGGTCGCGGACCTTTTGATGGTCGACGCCGCGCCCGCCGAGGACGCGGCCGCGCTCGAACGGCTGGCGCTCTGGGCACTACGCCAATATAGCCCGGTGGTCGCCGTCGACGGCGGCGACGGTCTGGTGATCGACACCGAGGGCGCGGATCATCTTCAAGGCGGCGAGGATCTTCTCATCTCCGGGCTGGTCAATCGGCTGCGCGGACATGGCCTGACGGCACGGGCAGCTGTCTCGGACACATGGGGCGCCTCGCACGCCATCGCGCGGCTGGTCTCGGCGGAGACGACGGTGGTTCCGGTCGGGCATGTGCCGAAAGCCGTGGTCGACCTGCCTATCCTCGCCTTGCGGCTTCCGGCCGAGACGATCCAGGGACTTCGTGTTCTCGGTATCGATACGGTGGGCCAGCTCTCCGCGATGCCGCGCGCGCCGCTGACCCTTCGCTTCGGCCCGGAGCCCGCCCGCCGGCTCGACCAGTTGTTCGGCCGGATCGCCGAGCCGATCGAGCCGATCCGCACGCCCGAGCTGGTGGAGGTTTCGAAGAATTTCGCCGAGCCGATCGGCGCGCCGGAAACCATCGCCAAATATGTCAGGCGGCTGGTCGGGCAGCTCTCCGCCAAGCTCGCGGAGAACGGCCTTGGCGCACGGCGTTGCGATCTCGTCATCCACCGCGTCGACAACACACGCCAGCACCTTCGCGCCGGTCTTGCCAAGCCGGTGCGTGATCCGGCGCGTCTGTCGAAACTCCTGTGCGACCGTATCGAGAAAATCGATCCCGGTTTCGGCATCGAGAAGCTTGTTCTCGTCGCCGTTTTCGCGGAGCCGCTCGAGGAGCGGCAGGTGGTCTCCTCGCTGGTCGAGGAGGAGATCGCCGATATCACGCCGCTCGTCGATATCCTCGGCAATCGCGGCCACCGGCTGTACCGGGTCGCGCCGGTAGCCTCCGATGTGCCGGAACGCTCCGTTCGGCGGATCGCAGCGACCGCGCCCGATATCGGACAGACATGGGCCAACAAGTGGCCAAGGCCGTCGCGATTGCTGGCGAACCCTGAACGTATCGATGTCATGGCGCTCCTGCCGGACCAACCACCCGCGGTGTTCACCTGGCGCGGCAAGCGCCGCAAGGTCGTCCGGGCCGACGGGCCGGAGCGCATTTTCGGCGAGTGGTGGAAACGACCCCGCGAGTTCCAGGCGGTACGCGACTATTTCCTGGTCGAGGACGAGCTTGGCGAGCGCTACTGGGTCTACCGCGCCGGCGACGGCATCGATCCGGAGACCGGTTCACACCTGTGGTTCCTCCATGGGGTGTTCGGATGAAATACGTCGAGCTGCAGGTCACGACGCATTTCTCGTTTCTGCGCGGGGCATCCAGCGCGGACGAGCTGTTCGCGACCGCAGCCGCGCTCGGTATCGATGCGCTCGGCGTCGTCGACCGCAACAGTCTCGCCGGCATCGTGCGCGCCTGGGAGGCGTCCAAGGCGACCGGCGTGCGCCTCGTCGTCGGGTGTCGGCTCGATCTCATCGATGGCATGTCGATCCTCATCTATCCCTCGGACCGCCCGGCCTATTCGCGGCTGACGCGCCTGCTGTCGCTCGGCAAGGCGCGCGGCGGCAAGGGCAATTGCCTCATCGATTTCGCCGACCTCGCCGAACATGCCGCCGGCATGATCGGCGTGATGGTGCCGGATGAGCCCGACGAGGCCTGCGCGGTGCAACTGCGCAAGATGGCGGAGCTGTTCGGTGATCGCGCCTATGTCAGCCTGTGCCTTCGGCGCCGACCGAACGATCGGTTGCGCTTGCACGGGATCGCGACCATGGCGGCACACCATAGGGTCAGAACCATCGTCACCAACGACGTGCTGTTCCACGAGCCCGGCCGCCGGCAGCTGCAGGACGTGGTGACCTGCATCCGCACGCGCACCACTATCGATGACGTCGGTTTTGACCGCGAGCGTCATGCCGACCGTTTCCTCAAGCCGCCTGAGGAGATGCACCGGCTTTTTTCCGAGTATCCGGAAGCGCTGACGCGTACGCGCGAGATTCTTGCGCGCTGCACCTTCGACCTCAAGGAGCTGCAGTATCAGTACCCGGAGGAAGCCATTGTCCCTGGCCTCGATCCGCAGCAATCTCTGGTCAAGTTCGTCTGGGAGGGCGCCCTAGTTCGTTATCCCGAGGGCGTGCCTGACAAGGTCCGAAGGTCCCTGCAAGACGAACTCGAGCTGATCCGGGTGATGAATTATGCGCCCTACTTTCTCACGGTCTTCTCGATCGTACGCTTTGCCCGATCGAAAGACATCCTGTGCCAGGGCAGAGGATCGGCCGCAAACTCAGCTGTCTGCTACTGCCTGGGCGTGACCTCTATCGATCCCGACACCAACGACCTCCTCTTCGAGCGCTTCATCAGCCAGGAGCGTGACGAGCCGCCGGATATCGACGTCGATTTCGAGCATGAGCGCCGGGAAGAAGTGATCCAGTGGATCTACGAGACCTATGGTCGGAGCCGGGCGGCTCTCTGTTCGACGGTCACCAGGTATAGGGCCAAGGGTGCGTTGCGTGACGTCGGCAAGGCGCTCGGCCTGCCGGAGGACATGATCGGGCAGCTGTCATCCGGGGTCTGGGGGTGGTCGGAAGGTGTCACTGAACGGCAGATCCGGGAAAACAATCTCAATGCGGCCGATTACCGACTGAAGCTCACGCTGGAACTGGCGCACCAGCTAATGGGCGCTCCACGACATCTTGGCCAGCATCCGGGTGGCTTCGTGCTGACCCATGACAGGCTGGACGATCTCGTGCCGATTGAGCCGGCGCGTATGGACGATCGTCAGGTTATCGAATGGGACAAGGACGATATCGAGGCGCTCAAATTCATGAAGGTAGACGTGCTGGCGCTCGGCATGCTGACCTGCATGGCCAAGGCCTTTGCGCTGATGGCGGAGCACAAAGGCGACGTCCGCGATCTCGCCTCCATTCCTGCCGAAGATCCGCGTACCTATGCGATGATCCGCAAGGCAGACACGCTCGGCACCTTTCAGATTGAAAGCCGGGCGCAGATGTCCATGCTGCCGCGCCTGAAACCGCGCACGTTTTACGATCTCGTCATCCAAGTGGCCATTGTCCGGCCGGGCCCGATCCAGGGCGACATGGTGCATCCCTATCTTCGGCGCCGGGAAGGCAAGGAACCCGTCGACTATCCGACGCCGGAGCTTGAGGCGGTGCTGTCGAAGACGCTCGGCATCCCGTTGTTTCAGGAAAGCGCCATGAAGGTGGCGATGGTCTGCGCGGGCTTTACCGGCGGGGAGGCTGACCAATTGAGGAAATCGATGGCGACCTTCAAATTCAGCGGCGGCGTCTCGAAATTCAAGAACAAGCTCGTCGCCGGCATGGTCAAGAACGGCTACTCGGAAGAGTTCGCCGAGCGCACGTTTTCGCAGCTGGAAGGCTTCGGATCGTATGGCTTTCCGGAAAGTCATGCGGCGAGTTTCGCGTTGATCGCCTACGCGTCGAGCTGGGTCAAATGCCATCACCCGGACGCCTTCTGCGCCGCGCTTCTGAATTCGCAGCCGATGGGCTTCTATGCTCCAGCCCAAATCGTGTCCGACGCACGGGCGCACGGAGTCGAGGTTCGGCCCGTCTGCGTCAACGCGTCTCGATGGGACTGCACTTTGGAGGACGCTGGCGAAGGCGACAGGAAGGCGGTCCGCCTCGGCATGCGGATGGTCAAAGGTCTTTCTACGGCTGATGCGGCCCGGATCGTGGCCGCGCGCGCCGATGAGCCCTTCTCCTCGGCCGACGATCTCTGGCGCCGGTCCGGCGTGCCATCAGCGGCGCTCGTCAAGCTGGCCGAGGCAGATGCGTTTCTGCCGTCGCTCAAGCTCCAGCGACGCGATGCGCTTTGGGCGATCAAGGCTTTGCGCGATGAACCACTCGCCTTATGGACCGCGGCGGCCGAACGGGAAGCGCGGCAGGTTTCCGAAGCGCAGGAACCCGAGGTTCTGCTACCCATCATGAGAACTGGGCATGAAGTCGTCGAGGACTATTCCCATGTCGGCCTGACGCTCCGCCAACACCCCGTTTCGTTTCTTCGCGAGGATCTCCGCCGCAAGCGGATCGTAACATGCGTCGAGGCGATGGCCGAGCGGGATGGCCGGTGGCTGATGAGCGGCGGGCTTGTCCTCGTGCGTCAGCGCCCAGGCTCGGCCAAGGGCGTCATGTTCATGACGCTCGAGGACGAGACGGGCATCATCAACGCGGTAGTCTGGCCGAAGGTCTTCGAGCGCCAGCGCCGGCTGGTGCTGACGGCGTCGATGCTCGCTATCAATGGCAAGATCCAGCGAGAAGGCGACGTCGTGCATCTGGTGGCGCAGCGATTATTCGATCTGTCCGAGGATCTTGGCCAGTTGGGTGAGCGGGACGAGCAGTTTCCCTTGCCTCACGGGCGAGGGGACGAGTTTGCCCGCGGCAACGGAGCGCCTGACCCGCGTGAGCGACCAAAGGCGTCCGCGCCGCCGCGCGACATTTTCGTACCCGACCTCCTGATCGATCGGCTGAAGATCAAGAGCCGGAATTTTCACTAGCCGATGCCAAGAGATTGACGGGCAGAAGAGCGTAATCTGTGTGTCGCCGTCCGAAGTGCTCTAATGACTATGCCAGCCGAGGTCAGTGTAGGTGAAATCCTCACCTTTAAAAGCAATCTTGGTCCGGTAGGCCCGCGCGCAGGCGTAGGTGAAGCAGTCTCCCATGTTCAGCCTGGCAGGATGGTTCATAATCTTGCCGAACTGCTGGGCGGCATCGAGGGCCTTGGAGCCCACGTCACCGGAAATCATCGCTTCCTTGCAGTCCAGGTCGGAGATGAACTGATCGACGAGACGGCGCGCGGTATCCAGCATTTCGGGAGTAGCTGCCTTGTCACGGCCCGCGGCCTCGGCCAGTCGCCGTGTAAGCGACAGCGTCGCTTCCATTCGCACGACGGCCGAAACGTAGTAGGGGCCACCGTCCTGCTCAAGCCGATCAATCAGCGTGGAGGCGTCTTCCTCCTCGGCGAGAATGGCAACGACAACCGAGGCGTCGATAAAGAGCATTAATCTTCGCCCCACATCTCGTCAGTTTCCTCTTTGTGATTACCGCTTGCAAAGGGTCCGGCTTCGCGGGCCATGGCAAGGGACTTTGCAAGCCGTTCGCGGACGGGCAGGGCGGCCCGGCGTTTTGCGATCTCGTGTTTCAGCGCGTCTTTGACCGCATCCACCTTGCTGGATTTGGTAATGCTGATAAGCTCCTCCGTGAGCCGATCGACCTCAGGGTCTTTGATATAAAGCGGCATGAAAGCATATCCTTTTGAGGATATTATCATATCCGATTTTTCATATCCTCGCCAGCCCGGATGTTGTTTGCTCGGACAAGCTCCACCTGGAGTTCCCTGCGGGTAGAGCCGGGCTGCGTGTCTACGATACCGCATCACTCCGCACCAGCACCGCGGTCGCGTGAGGCTTAGCGCCGCTCACATAAAAGCACTGCAAACCCATCAAACAATGGTCTCTAGAACCTTGTAATCCGCAACGAAGGCTCCAAGACCGTTATTCAACAACAACAAGATGTTGGAGTGAGAGATCGGCACTGTCACCACCTTCTCGATGTTGGTGGCCGTCCACTCCATCTCCGGATCGGCGACGATGTCGTTGCGCATGGCGAGCACCGCACGCTTCGCTGCCTCGCGATCGGCGAAAAAGGTCTCTCGCAATCCGGTCGGCTTCCAGCGTTCATTGAGCGGGACAGCGGCGTCGGAATAGGTGTAGAAAGTGTAAGCGAGTTCTTCAGCCAACGGTTTCTCCCTGAAGCAATTTCGGCGGTGCGCCCCCGCCCAATGCTCATTGACCCCATGATCGGGGAGTTGGAAACCGTGTGAAACGGCCCTGAGCTTTTAGTTCGGAGAACCTGGACATAGCTTCAGGCTCCCCGACCAAAAGGCCAAGGAGTGTGATGCTGTATCGGCCAGCACCAACCGTTCACAGGGGTTTCCACGCCCCAAAGCGGCGCGTACCGCTTCGAGGCGGACGATATGTCATCCCGTTGAATTTGTCCTGAAATTTCTTCGGCCGCTCCCACACAGACGCCACCCTTCCGCCGCGGCCCATGATGCGGGTGGCCGGGAACGGGAATGCGGAGCGGCGACGGGAGAGGGAGAGGGGGGCGGAACGGCGGCGGCGGGTTGAGAGGCTGGAGAGAGGCTCCGGCGGCTCGCCAATGGAGCCGCACTATGCATCACGGTATTAACGTCGATCCCACGCGTCCGCGAATTGCCACCCTTAGTAAGCAGCCGGCGATATCGATTGCCCGCGCTTTTCCATCGATCTCCATCCTCCCGCCCATCGTCGATCTTCTCGAGCAGGGTGCCGCCGTCGCCATCGGGGTTTCCGGCGGCAAGGACAGCCAGGCCGCGGCCATGGCGACCTTCGAGTACCTCGATAAGATCGGACATTCCGGCCCGCGCCTCTTGATCCATGCCGACCTCGGTTCGGTGGAATGGGCGGATTCTCTCCCGACCTGCGAGCACCTCGCCGATCGCCTCGGCGCCGAGCTTGTTGTCGTCCGCCGGAAGCAAGGCGGGCTGATGGATCGCTGGGAAAGCCGGTGGCGATCGAACGTCGCGCGCTACGAAAACCTCAGCACCGTGACGCTCGTGCCGTGCTGGAGCACGCCGGCGATGAGGTTTTGCACCTCCGAGCTAAAAACCTCGAAAATCCATGCGGAACTAAAGCGGCGATTTTCCAGACTGCCGATCATCAGCGTGACCGGGGTCCGGCGCGAGGAAAGCCCGCAGCGCGCCCGCGCTGAGATTTTCGACCATAAGCCGGGCGAGCGGATTTGGACCTGGCGGCCGATCCTCGATTGGTCTGAGGCGGAGGTCTTTTCGTCGCTCGATTTCTGGGGCATCGAGCCGCATCCCGCCTATCGCCGGTTTGGCCTCACGCGTGTCTCCTGCCGCTTCTGCATCATGTCAAGCCTCCCCGACCTGGTGGCCGCAGCGGCTCAGCCGGAAACACATGATCTCTATCGGCAGATGGTTGGCCTGGAATGCCGCAGCACGTTTGCGTTTCAGAGCAGCCGGTGGCTCGGCGATATCGCCCCTCATCTTCTCGAGCTGAGGATGCGTGATCGTTTCGCCATGGCCAAGGAAAGGGCGGATCGCCGTCGTGAGGCGGAACGCCGGCTGACGAAACCAATGCTCTACGTGAAAGGCTGGCCGACCCGGATGTTGACCGACGGCGAGGCCGATCTTCTTGCGGAGGTGCGCTCGGAGGTCAGAGCGACGCTGGGATTTCGTGCGCGCTACCGTGATCGGGCATCGATCCATGCGCGCTATGCCGAGCTGCTCGACATGCACGCCAGCAGGGGGAGGGCCGCATGAGCGACACATCGCCCTCCCGCCGCCTGCTTATCCTGTCCTGCTCGATAACCAAGCGCGACGGTCCGCAATATATGCCGGCGCGCGATCGCTATGACGGGCCGCTCTGGCGCACCCTGCGTCACGTCGATCCCGACGAGCAGAAGGCACGGGTTGCCTTTCTGTCGGCCGAGTACGGTTTTCGTGAAGCGAGGACCACCCTCGAAAACTACGACCGGCGGATGACGCCGGAGATTGCGGCCGCGATGAAGGCCGGCGGCCTCGGCACGCGATGGCCGCGGCCGAAAACCCAGCGGCGCGTGATACCACCGGGCGAACATCCAGGTATGCACATTGCCGCGATGACAGAGCATGGCCGAAAACCGTTCGTCGAGGTCTGCCTGGTCGGCGGCGCCCTCTATCTCGATGTCATGCAGCACTTCGTCGACCTGTTTCAGGAGGACGGCTTTGTCACGGGGAGCGCCGCTCTCACGGAAATCTGCGCGCCGATCGGCATCATGCGGCAGCAGATGACGATCTGGCTGAACAGTTCCTCGCGCGACGCCAGCGGCGGCGCGGGCCCTGGCGGCGGGCTTTGAGGGCGGCGGATCGGGAAAGAGGGAGAGGGGGGAAAGGGGTCTTCGTGGCGGATTGAGGTGGCTGGAGAGAGGCTCCGGCCGGTCCGCCGCGGAGACATGACATGGCACAGGCCATCCAGAAAATCTCGCTCAACGCCGGGCGCGACATCCCCTTCAACAAGCTCGTTCTCAGCCAGCAGAACGTGCGCAAGACCAAGGCCGGCATTTCGATCGAGGAACTCGCCGACGACATTGCCCGCCGCGGGTTGCTGACCAGCATCAACGTACGTGCGGAACTCGATGCCGAAGGCAAGGAGACCGGCATCTATCGCATTCCGGCCGGCGGTCGTCGCTACCGCGCGCTGAAACTGCTGGTCGACCGGAAGCAGCTGACGAAGACCACGGCCGTTCCCTGCATCGTCAGCGATGGCGAAACCCTCGAGGCCGAGGATTCGCTGGCCGAGAACGTCAAGCGCGCCGATCTCCATCCGCTGGATGAATTCCGCGCGATGATGGTCTTGCGCGAGCAGGGGCTCGACGAGGAGGAAATCGCCGCTCGCTTCCACATCTCGGTTGCGACGGTGAAGCAGCGCCTCCGGCTGGCGTCCGTCTCGCCGCGTCTGCTCGAGCTCTATGGCGACGACCAGATGAAGCTCGGCCAGGTGATGGCGTTCTCGCTCACCAAGGACCATGCGCGCCAGGAGCAGGTCTGGGAGACGGTTTCGCGCACGCAGAGCACGGATCCGTACTACATCCGCCGGCTGCTGACCGAAACGGCGGTCCGTGCAACGGATCGCCGTGCGGTCTACGTCGGCATCGAAGCCTATGAGGCCGCCGGCGGTGTCGTCATGCGCGACCTCTTCGAGCAGGACAACGGCGGGTGGTTCCAAGACCCGGCGCTGCTTGAACAGCTCGTGCTGGAAAAGCTGACGGCAGACGCCGAAGCGCTGAAGATGGAGGAAGGCTGGAAGTGGGTCGATTCCGCCATCGACTTCCATTTCGGACATGCCGCTGGCCTCCGCCGCTTTTACGGCAAGCAGGCGGAGTTCACCGAGGACGAGCTTGCACGACACGATGCCCTGAAGGCGGAATTCGATAAGCTCAACGAGGAATACGAGGTCGCCGAAGATTATTCCGAGGAGACGGAAGCGCGCCTCGATGATCTTGATGCGCAGCTCACGGCACTGAACGAACGGCCCTACGTACTCGATCCTGACGACGTCGCTCGCGGCGGCGCCTTCATCTCGCTCGCCGGCGATGGTGAATTGAAGATCGAGCGCGGTTTCGTCCGGCCCGAGGACGAGCCTGTCATCGAGGCGGAGGAAGGCGACGCCGTCGACCCGGATGGCGATGACGGAGACGAGGCCATCGCCTCGGGAGAAGGTGGCGTGACGCTCAACGGCAAGCCCGTTGGTATCGAGGAGCCGGATGAGGACGACGGCAAGATCCGGCCGCTCTCGGAACGCCTCATCGAGGACCTGACCGCGGCCCGCACGCTTGCGCTGAGGAATGCGCTCGCCAATGAGCCGATGACGGCCTTCATCGCCGTGCTGCACCTCCTAGTGCTGAAGACCTTCTACCACTACGGGACGTCGTCCTGCCTGGAAATCACGGTGCAGCATACGGTGTCGACCAAGACGCAGGGCCTCGCCGACACGGTCTGGGCGAAGGAGATCGAACTGCGCCAGGAAAACTGGGGGCACGATCTTCCGGGTGAAGCCGATGCGGTGTGGGCCTACCTGATCGCGCTCGATCAGGACAGCAGGTTGGCGCTGTTTGCGCATTGCGCGTCGATGTCGCTGAACGCCACGATCCAGCAATGGAACCGGCGCACCAGGGAAAACCAGCATGCCGTGCAGCTGGCCCAGACGATCGGGTTCGGCATGATCGGTGCGGGCTGGACGCCGACGGTGGACAATTATCTCGGCCGCGTGACCAAGGCCCACATCCTGCAGGCCGTTCGCGAAGCCAAGGGCGACCAGTCGGCGCAGCTCATCGACCACCTGAAGAAGCAGGACATGGCGCGCGAAGCGGCTCGGCTGCTCGACGGCAGCGGATGGCTCCCCGAGGTGCTGCGCTATGCTGCCGATGAAGTCCAGGAGGAGGTCGGGATTTCGACGACGGATGAAACGGTGATCGTCGGCGAAGACGATCCCGAAGCCGTCGAAGTCGTGCTGCCGTCATTCCTGACCGAAGGCGTCGATGGTGAGCAGACAGCCGGCGATCCTGATGGCGACGAGCACGGACATCTCGTGGCAGCGGAATAAACCGTCAGACCACCGACGATCGATCCGAGGCCCGGCCGTCGCGCCGGGCCTTTCTGCTTCGAATTTCATCTCACCAGCCCGGTTGGCGCGATGGCGCCAGCCGGGCTCCTTCGTTTGAGGAGAACTCGACATGCACTCAATAATTTCCAGCGCGCCGGCGGTTTCTTCCGGCTTCAAGGTCGATATTTCGCGCGGCGAGCGCATCGGCCGCGTCTCGTCGGAATGGTTTTCACGTCCCGATGATGAGCGTTATCTGTCGCTGTCGGACCTTCACCGTGCCGTCAGCGAACGGACCGAGCGCGCTCGCGTACGAACCGTCGAAAGCGCCGATATCCGTGTCGAGGCGACGCGAGATAATGCCGAGCGCCTGTCGCTTGTCGTTCCCGGTAGCCGCGTACCGCTGGCGCCGACCCATTGGAGCTATGGGCAACTGTGCAGTCTTGTCGGCGCGCCTGCGAGCTACATGCGCCAGCTTCCCGCGCCGCTCGCTGCGATCAATCTCCAGCACGGGCTGCTCAATCACAGCGCCGAACTGGTCAAAACCCTGGAGATGGACGACGGGCGTGTCGAACTGCGCGCGGTGACCGGTCCTGAATACGGACGCATCTGGGATAAGGAACTTGTCGCCGCGGTCATGAGCATTGCCGGCAACGGAACCGGCGACACGATCTGGAAGGTGCCGGGCGTGCTCGACTGGTCGACCATGACCCACAATCCCATCGTCGACATCACCAAGGATACGACGACGCTTTATGCCAGCGACAGGGATGTTTTTCTGTTCCTTGTCGACGATACCCATCCCATCGAAGCCGGCCGGCTCCCGAACGGCGAGCCGGACCTCTATTTCCGCGGCTTTTATGCCTGGAATTCGGAGGTCGGCTCGAAAACGCTTGGAATTGCAAGCTTTTACCTGCGCGCGGTGTGCTGCAATCGCAATTTGTGGGGTACGGAAAATTTCGAGGAGATCACCATCAGGCACTCGAAATTCGCGGCAAAACGCTTCGCGCACGAAGCGGCTCCGGCTTTGGCGAACTTCGCCAATTCTTCGCCCGCACCCTTCATTGCCGGTATCCGCGCCGCCCGCGAGCGGATAGTCGCCCGCAATGAAGAGGACCGGTACAGCTTCCTGCGCAAGCGTGGTTTCTCGAAGGCGGAAACCGGCAAGATCATCGACACGGTGCTTGCCGAAGAAGGCCGACCGCCGGAAAGCATCTATGACTTTGTCCAGGGCATCACCGCGCTGGCGCGGGGAAAGGCGCATCAGGACACGCGGCTGGAACTGGAGGGCAAGGCGCGAAAGCTGCTCGACAGCGCGGCCTGATCACGTTCCCCTCGCGCACGGCCCCCTCTTTGATCCCATCAGCACCCGGCCATCGTGCCGGGTTTCTCGTATTCACGGAAAGGCATTCCCATGACCGATCTCGAAACCCGGATCTACACCCATCCGCCAATCCCGCTCGTCGATGTCACGCCCCTCGAAAAGCTCATGCTGACCCATGTGCTCGAATGCAGTGAGACAGGCGCCGGCCTTGTCCTCTTCACCGACATCGGCCCGATCAATCCGGTCAGCGTCAAACGAAAGGCGCTGCTCGACGCCTTTCGCGCCTCGGCGTCCCAAGCGGACAGCGCGCTCAATCTCTTCATCGGCAATCGCATTCTCGCGCTGTTGCCGGCGTCGCCAGACGACAATGACCCTAACATCGCTGTCGATATCGATCTCAGCGAATTCCCATGGCAGCTTATCGTGCAGGACATCGTCACGCGGTCGCCAAGCCTGTCGGAGCTGACGGTGATCCAATGGACGAACCATTCTTCGCAGCGGCCGGAGACCTATGGTGCCAGCATATCGCTCATCACCAACAAGGGCATCCATCATATGACCAGCGCAGATCTGCTCGACCGGTTCCGTTTGCAGGATCGCGCACTCGGGCCGACGGCTTCACCGCGTGCGCCGATGGATGTTGCTCCGGCTGCCGCCTCTCGTTCTTTCACCGTCGGCGAGGTGGAGGCAGCTCTCTGCATCTGGGAGGCCATGCTTTATTTCCGCGGCCTTCACGAGGATCGGCGTCACGTTCCGCATGGTGTGGCCCGCATGTCGGAATTGTGGGATGCGGCCGGCTGGCAGGCCATGCGAACACACGTCCGGGCAATCATGCCCCTCGCATTGGACGCCTATGCCTCTCTCTCGGCCGCTTTGGAGGAAGGCGGGTTCACGTTCGATTTCGACTTTATCCCGGCGATCGTCGGTGCCTTGAGCTGGTCCGAGGACGGGCCGTATCAAGTTGGCGAACCCGAAACATTTCTCGAAAACGTGATGTCTGCGGTCTCCGACCGCCGTCGTGACATCGCCGCCGAAGCACTCGCCAGCGACAGCCTTTTCGGCACGAAGTCCTGACGGCCTTCCGACGCAGCTCTATAATGCGATCAGGCGCTGATCCTGACCGGGATAGCTGTGGCTTCGGATTCCGGTGATAGCCCGTTGGCTATCGGCCCGGCTTCATTGTCCATCTCCTCGGCCAAGACCGCATCGCCGGCGGCCTTCAGGTCGATGCGTCCCCAGATTGACATTTCTTTCCGGGGAAGACGCCGCCGATTCTTGAACTCGACGACGAAAGGCTTTCTCTCAGGCTTCATGATGCTCCGGCTGATTATGGCAGACAACGGTCTTGCGGCAGCTGTTCTTATTCGCGGGAGCCTGTCAACGGCCTGCGCCAGTAAGTCCACGATCAGGGAAGTCGGGGGATTTCGCCTTCGCCGACGCGCCAGATCCAAGGCGTGATCTCCGGTCTTGTCTCGATCATGTCGGCAAGCGCGCGCTCGTATTCGTCGCCCGCACTCGGAGGTACGATGAACATGGCCACCGGCGCGGGCTTTTGTTCCGGAAGCGTCACCGACACGATGGGCGTGTCGCGCGGAAGGTTGAAGCGCAGGCCCTTGACGCTCTTGCGCTTCAGGTGGCCGAGTTTCTCCAGGAGCCGCAGTTCGTGGATATCCTCGAAGGGCAGCCAGTGTTCGTTCACCACCATCAAAGCGACTTCCTCGACCGACGCAATGCCCGCGGCCGAAAGGCCGAAGGTGGCGATGACAATCAGATGGAACGCCTCGCTGGAGCGCCACAGTTCGAGCTCGGTTTCGTAGCGCGCCGCCAGACGACGCCAGGCGCCATCCTCGATCATCAGCGGGAAAGGCATGTGCCGCACGACGATCCTCTGTCCCTCGCGCGCCGGAGAAAACTCCTTCACCTCCGCAACGATCATCATCAGCTTGCGTGGTCCCGAGCCTGTCGCCTGCACGCCCTTCAGCGCGGTCGCGCGCCGTGCGGCGATGCCGTCCTTTTCCTCAGCCTGGTAAACTTCCGGCACATAGAGCATGTCACTGAGCGGTCCGCCCCTCGCCGTCATTTGCGAGGCTGCGTTCATCAGGCTGGTGCGGACCCGGCCCCAGCCACGCCGCCCGGCCCAGACCGAACGCCATTCCGTGAGCTCGCCGGCTTCCCAGAGATAATGGAGCATCGCCTTCAGCGACAGTTTCCTCGGCTCGCTGCGAATGCCCGGCTCCGCCTGTTCTGCCGCCGTGCCGGTCGCAGCGCGTGGCCCCCGCTTTGTCAGGGAAAAATCAAGCTTCAGATCGGCTTTGCCGCTGGCGTCGATCTGGATGGCGCTGCCGATGAGCGGCCCGAGGCCGGAAAGCTCGTATGGCGGCTCGTGGGAAGGGCAGGCGGGATCGTGTTCGCGTCCGGACAGCGGCATGCGCTTGACAACATACTGGTCATCCAGGCGGGTGATGTACATCGGGACCGCCGGTTGCCTGCACATGCACATCGGGCGAAGCCGCTCTTCATAGGCGTGCGGAAGAAGTGCCCGGAATTCCGGGGAGGTTTCCGATAACACCTCGTCGCCGATCGTGAATGTTCGCACTGTCTCTCTCCTACCGGGCCAAACCCTACATGACGGCGTTATACTGTCAAAAATATACATAGTAAAATGCCGCCTTGCCCGGCTGATCTGGCCGGCCGCACGATTGGCGCAGTGCGAGCTAACTGCGAGTAGCAAGGGGCTGCGCGGGACATAGCGACCATGCGGCGCACGGCTGCGCGTGCCTGAAGGCAGTTTCTCGGCCGCCCTCTATCCCGACCCGTCGGCGCTTGCCGGCATTCCCTATCCCAGTTGAGCCCGGCCCCGCGCCGGGCTTTTGCATTTCAGGAGGTTCGTATGCCCGAAGTCATCGAAACCATTGTCTACAAATTCGAGGAATTGTCGGAGGGGGCGAAGGATACCGCTCGTGCGTGGTATCGCGAAGGCGGATTTGACTATGACTGGTATGAGTTTGTCTTCGAGGATTTCGGCCGGATAGGTGCGTGCCTGGGCGTTCGCCTTAAAACGTCGCCTGTCCGTCTTGTTGGCGGCGGTCGACGAGAGGAGCCTAGAATCCATTTCACGGGTTTCTGGTCTCAAGGAGACGGTGCGTCATTCCAGGCCCTATACTCCTATCGAAAGGGCGCGCCCCGCGCGATCCGGGAGCATGCGCCGACGGATACTACGCTGCACGGAATTGCCGATCGCCTGCAAGCAATCCAGCGTCGCAACTTCTACCAGCTGCGAGCCGATGTCAGCCATCGCGGACATTATTATCATGAATATTGCATGGCGATCTCCGTCGAGCGAAGAAGCCCCTCCGGTCAGGACATGACCATCGATGCCGAGGATACGGTCATCGAGGTTCTTCGCGATCTCGCCCGCTGGCTCTACCGGCAGCTCGAGAGCGAATACAATGCGCTGAACTCCGACGAAATGGTCGATGAGACCATCGTCGCCAATGCCTACACCTTCACCGCGTCCGGCCGTCGATTTGGCTGAACAGCCGGAGGCGGTCAGGTAGCGCGGGCTGGCAACTCGCTCTCTGTCAGGCGCGGCCATTGCCCATGTTGCCACACCGGGCCGCTCCTCACCCTCCCGCCCAGCACGCGGAACACGAGGGAAATTCGATATGTTGAAACTTCATACCAGGCTGCTCGACGCGGCCGGGCGGCGGCGCCTGTCGTTCGCACTCAAAGACCGCTTGCTTGCCGTATGCTTCGGCGCCGGAGTGGATTCGACGGCGATGCTGATCGCCTTGCGTCTCGCAGGCGTCCGGCCGCACGTCATCACCTTTGCAGACGTCGCCGCCGAAAAACCCGAAACGCTGGTCCATCTGGACCGGATCGGCGCGCTCCTGGCCGACTGGGGCTGGCCGCCGATCATCGTCTGCCGGAAGGTGCCGCTCGCATCGACCGGTTATGACGACCTTTACGGCAACTGCATTGTCAATGAGACCCTGCCGTCCTTGGCCTTCGGCATGAAAAGCTGCTCGATAAAATGGAAGCAGAAGCCGCAGGACCAGGCGTTGAAGGGATCGCGATCCGGCCCGAACGCCGCGCCACCGCACCCGATCTGGATCGAGGCGCAGCAGACAGGACAGCGGATCGTCAAGCTGATCGGTTACGACTGCGGCCGCGCCGACATGCGCCGTTCACGCAACCTGCTGACGGCCGATGCCGACTTCGATTTTGCCTATCCTCTCCAGATCCTTGGATGGTCGCGGGAGGATTGCATCGAGGTCATCACCGAGGTTCTCGGCCCGGAATTCGTGCCGATAAAGTCGGCCTGCTTCTTCTGTCCGGCGAGCAAAATCTGGGAGCTGTTCTGGCTTGCCGCCCATCATCCGGACCTTCTGGAGCGGGCGCTGTTTCTCGAGCGCAATGCGCTGACCGGCAAGCACAGCCGGTTCGATGAAATCCAATTCGGCGCGTCCTGGGAAGCGCTCGTGCGCAACGCCGACCGCTTTCCCAGCTCCAATACCACCGTCGGCCTCGGGCGCAATTTTTCATGGAACCAGTGGGCGCGTGTCAACGGCGTCGTCGATGACAATTTCCACGTTCGGCGGGACGAGGCCGACCGCGCCCGCTTCCTGGCATCGGCCACCGCGCATTGTGGGCACGCTATGCCGGGTGACGGTTGACGAGGCGGCGGGCGGGGCGGCTGGCGGGCCGAGAGAGAGGGAGGCTGCGGGCCGGTCGGCCTGGCTGAAGGTTGGAGAGAGCGCACATCCGGTCGGGCTCACCTCCTCGCGCTCCACGGACCACCGCCATGAATGATCCTCTCTATCCACGCCTTCGCCTTCGCGCGGATGCGAGCTGGCGCACCGTCGTGCGCGCCGCTGCCCGCCAGTTCGATCGTGGAATTCGGCACGATCCCGCCTTCCGCTTCGCGCGCAAGCGCTTTTACCGCTCGATGCTCGCAGAGCATCGGGCCGATCGTCGCGAGCTGGCCAACGCCTTCCGTCTTTGACCACTCGTAGCCCGAGGCATCGCGCTCATCGCTGGCCACGGCGCCTCACCTGCCTGGCCGCCGGGTCTTCCGCCGATGCCCTCTCCCCCGCAGAACAAAGGAATTTCACAATGCCGCAGATCGCGACAAACATCCTCAGGATTCTCGGCGCTGCCGTCGTCGAAGGCTCGAAAGTTTCGCTCGTCGGCCAGCTCGATCGCAAGCTCTATGTCGAGGCCGACAAGGTCCTTCAGGCCGCCGGCGGAAAATGGAACCGTTCCGCGAAGGCCCATATTTTCGAAGGCGACGCCGCCGAGGCGCTGGAACCGATCCTGCTGACCGGCGAGTATTCCCGCACCAAACAGGACTTCGGCCAGTTCGATACGCCTCGACCCCTTGCCGGCGATGTGGTCGACCGCGCCGGCATCGGGCCGCAGATGCGGGTCCTGGAACCGAGCGCCGGGCTCGGGAACATCGCCGTGGAAGCAATCGCCGCCGGCGGACAGGTCCATACGATCGAGATCGACGCAGCGCGATGCGCTCGCCTGGCGCTCAGGATCGCACGTCTCGACATGCCGGCAGCATCATTCTGCACCGGGCAACAGGTCGATTTCCTCGGTATCCAGCCCGATGCTTCCTATGACCGCGTCGTTATGAATCCGCCCTTCGCCGGGCAGGACGACATCCGTCATGTCGTGCATGCTTTCAGCTTCCTCAAGCCCAATGGCCGGCTGGTCGCGATCATGTCCGCCGGCGTGCTGTTCAGGGCCAACAAGCTGACAGCTGCGTTTCGCGATCTCGTCGCCGACAACGGCGGAGCCATCGAACCGCTCCCCGAAGGCTCTTTCCGTTCGTCGGGAACGACGGTCAATACCTGCATGGTCACCCTGACGGCGGGAGGTGGACATGCCTAGGAAACCCTGGCTGATCGACTGGCGCCTCGAGGGTACCCAGCAGGCTCTCGCCGAGGACGCTGACGCAGCTCAGCAGCTCTTCGACAAGGGATTCGGATCTCCGAATTTCCTCGATCCTCTCCGCGATGGCGAGGTTTCGAACGATCCGCCCTACCGCAACGGCACCAGCGACCGAAAGGGAGGCGACGATGCAGATTCGACGTAAACCCCGTCTCGGCCAGCCTGGCCTGCATCTTGCCCATTCGCTTTATTCGGCCGAGCTCGGCGCAGATGATCCGGGGCGCTATCGCCTGGCGCCGCCCTGCGCGCCCGATGTTCCGGCCCTTGTGCAACCAGGCATGACCGTTCGCACATCATACAGCACGGGCGGCATCGTCCTCGCAGTCGAGGCCCCTACAATCCATCGTGGACAGGATGGTCGTGAATATCCGCATTTCACGATCGTCTATGTTCCGGCGAAGCGGTTCGGCCGGCATTCCGCCGCTGACCGTTGTTGGATCAATGAATGCCTCGCGGGCGGCGGCCGCATCCTGATGCTTCTCGAAGCCAATACCGACGAGGTCTTCGTCGAGGCGGTTTGTGTCGATCCGCCCTGACGCTCGCGGGTGTTGCCCGCATTCCACCCTCATTCCTCCCAACCAGGCCCGGTGCTCCGACAGGAGCGCCGGGCCTTTCTGCATTTCAGGAGAGCATCATGGCCCTGTCAGCAATTGCCCGCCCACCCACCGCCGTACCGGTCTTTCTCAACTTCCGCTCCGAAGTCGTCGAGCCGACCCGTTTCGCCATCGTCTTCTGGGATGGTCCGGGCGACACGCTCTACGCCTTCGAGGACTGCGAAGCGTTTGAACGCCAGCGCGCCGCCGCCGAGCGCAACCTCGTCCAAGTACAGGAGCTATCCGTCGAGCAGGCGGCGGCATGGATCGCCGCCGGCGGCGAGGCCGTCCTGCATGAGGTCTCAGCCGCCGGCGTTGCTGCGTTCGGAAACCTCAAGCTCGCGCCCGGCTGAAGGCCGGGCTCCGCCGCCTCTGCCGCCGAGAGGGAGAGAGGGGCCGAAAAGAGGTGGCCTGGCAGGGTTGGAGAGCGCCCTGCGGCCGGCTCTTTCCCGCTCTCGATGGGGTTTCCCATGAACGCTTTATCCTCCCGCGGCGCGAACGCGATCGCCGTTGCGCCCCGCTCGCCCGAAGAACGCAGCCGTGCGAGCAACATCCTTGCGGCCGGAGGTGTGCTCCTGCCGCTTCTCGAATCTGGCGATAAGATCACATCGGGCCATCTGCGGGCCATCCTCACCACTGAATTCGGCGGCTCGGACGCCGAAGGATACTGGTCGTGGAAGGACGCCTACGAGGCGACCGAAGCGGCCCAGGTTCTTTTCCTGCGCAAGTTCGGCTCGGCCATTTCGTCCCGGACAAATACGCCCGCGGCCGCCCTTTCCATCCTGACCAGGCTCACCGCGCTCATTCCGACGCACACGCGCCGATCCGAGGAAAGCCAGAGGCTCCAGCAGTTTTCCACGCCCATCCCGCTCGGCTATGTCGCGGCACGCGCCGCCGGCATCATGGCGGATGACGTCGTTCTGGAGCCGTCCGCGGGAACCGGCCTTATGGCGATCTTCGGCGAGATCGCCCGTGCGCGCCTCGTGCTCAACGAATATGCGCCGGTCCGCCATTCCCTCCTCGAGCAATTGTTTCCCGGATCATCGGTCACGCACCACGACGCGGCCCATATCGACGACTATCTCGATCGTGTCGCTCGTCCCACCGTCGTGTTGATGAACCCGCCGTTCTCCGCCGGGGTGCATGTCGAGGGCCGCATGGCCGATGCAGCATGGCGGCATCTCTCATCGGCTTTCGCCCGTCTTGCGCCGGGCGGCCGCCTGGTCGCCATCACCGGCTCCAGCCTTTCTCCTGACAACCCGAAATGGCGTGACGCCTTCGTTCGCTTGCAGGAGCGCGGCACGGTCGTGTTCAGAGCCGCGATCGCCGGCGATGTCTATTCCCGCCACGGCACGACGATGGAAACGCGGCTGACGGTCATCGACAAGATCGCGGCCACCGATCCGACGAAGCTGGTCACCAGCATGGGTGTCGCACCCGATCTCACCACATTGTTGTCCTGGATCTTGGGTTTGCCGCCGCGGTCTCCATCGACAGCGACAAATTCGATCGGCGCTCTGTCCAACGGCATTCTGCGCGCCTGCGCCGCGAAGATGGCTGCGCGTAAGGCCGCCGAAACCCTGCGCCCCGCTGCGGTCGCCGGGATGCAGCCGCGACCCGCGCTCGCTTCGCGCGGACCGGGCCAGGTGTCACCGCCGTCAGCGCCCGTCCATGACGAGGTTATCGAGCTCGTCTATGAACTGCGGGATGCGCCGCCATCGGCGTACCTCGATGCCGCCGACGGCATCTACGAGCCCTATGAGCTCGGAGCAATCCGTATTCCTGACGCCAAGCCGCACCCTGACAAGCTGGTCGAGTCCGTCGCCATGGCATCGGTTGCCCCGCCGAAGCCCAGCTATCGGCCCCATCTCCCCAAGAACGTGATTTCCAACGGCGATCTCTCGGACGCCCAGCTCGAAAGCGTGATCTATGCCGGCGAGGCCCATTCCGGCCATCTCGCCGGTCATTGGAAGGTCGATGCCTCTTTCGACAATCTGGCAGCGGTGGCCCCCGACACCGAGGGCGCTGTCCAATATCGTCGTGGCTGGTTTCTGGGCGATGGGACGGGAGCCGGAAAGGGCCGGCAGGCGGCCGGCATCATCCTCGACAACTGGCTGAAGGGCCGCCGGCGGCATGTGTGGATCTCCGAATCGGAGACCCTGATCGAAGATGCCCAGCGCGACTGGAGCGCGCTCGGCCAGGAGAAGCTGCTGGTCACGCCTCTGTCCCGCTTCCGCCAGGGCAAACCGATCAAGCTGGACGAGGGGATTTTATTCTGCACCTTCGCGACGCTGCGCACCGACGAACGTGAGGGAAAGCGCTCCCGCGTCCAGCAGATCGTCGACTGGCTGGGCGCCGATTTCGATGGTGTCGTCATCTTCGACGAGGGGCATTCCATGGCGAACGCGGCCGGCGGCAAGTCCGACCGCGGCGACAAGGCGGCCTCGCAGCAGGGTCGCGCCGGCCTTCGCCTTCAGCGCGCCTTGCCCGATGCCCGCGTCGTCTATGTCTCGGCAACAGGCGCATCCGAGGTCGAGTCGCTCGCCTATGCGGAGCGGCTCGGTTTGTGGGGAAGCGCCGATTTTCCCTTCGCGACCCGCAGCGAATTCATTGCTGCGATCGAGGACGGCGGCGTTGCGACCATGGAGGTGCTGGCCCGCGACCTCAAGGCGATGGGCCTTTATGCCTCTCGCTCGTTGTCGTTCGAGGGCGTCGAATACGAGATTCTCGAACATGCGCTGACCGAGGAGCAGGTTCGTATCTATGACTCCTATGCCGAAGCCTATCAGGTCATCCACAATCGGCTGGACCAGGCGTTGGAAGCCTGCAGCATCACATCGGCGACCAGGACGCTCAACAAAAACGCCAAGGCCGCGGCGCGCTCCGCCTTTGAGAGCACCAAACAGCGGTTTTTCAACCTGCTGTTGACCAGCATGAAAACCCCGACCTTGATCGGCACGATCAACCAGGACGTCGCGGACGGCCATGCCGCCATCGTCCAGCTCATCTCGACGGGGCAATCGATCACCGAGCGCCGGCTCGCGGAAATCCCGACCGAGGAATGGGCCGATATCCAGGTCGACGTCACCCCGCGCGAGATCGTGGCGGAGTATCTGATGAACTCCTTCCCGACCCAGCTCTTCGAGGAGTATTCGGACGATGAGGGCAATCTGCTCTCACGGCCGGTCTACGATGCTGACGGCAATGCGGTTCTGTGCCGTGAGGCCGTCGCCCGGCGCGATGAGCTTTTGGAAAAACTGGGCAGCCTTCCGGCGATCCCGACCGCGCTCGACCAGATCGTGCAGCATTTCGGGACGGACAAGGTCGCCGAGATCACCGGGCGCTCCCGCCGCATCGTTCGCCGCGACGGCGACGGCGCATTCGCCCGCTTTGCTGTCGAGACCCGGCCGGGCAGCGCCAATCTCGACGAGACGCGCGCCTTCATGGATGATCAGAAGCCGATCCTGGTCTTCTCGGAAGCGGGAGGGACAGGGCGATCCTACCATGCCGACCTCGCAGCGAAGAACCAGCGCCAGCGCCTGCACAATCTGCTCGAAGCCGGATGGCGCGCCGACGTGGCGATCCAGGGTCTCGGGCGCAGCCATCGCACCAACCAGGCGCAGCCGCCGCGCTTCCGGATGGTCGCGACCGACGTGAAGGCCGAGCGGCGGTTTCTGTCGACGATCGCTAGAAGGCTCGACACGCTCGGCGCGATCACCCGTGGCCAGCGCCAGACCGGCGGACAGGGCATGTTCCGCAGCGAGGACAACCTCGAATCCCAGTACGCCCGCGACGCGCTGCGGCAATTCTACAAACGCGTCCATAGCGGCCAGGTGTCCGGCTGCTCGCTGCAAACGTTCGAGGCGATCACCGGCCTTTCCCTGTCCGACGAGGACGGCGGGCTGAAGGACGAGCTTCCGCCGATCCATACCTTCCTCAATCGGATGTTGGCGCTGACCATCACCATGCAGAACCTGCTGTTCGCGTCCTTCGAGGAACTGTTGGCCGCCCGGATCGAGGGTGCGATCGCCGCCGGCGTCTACGACAAGGGGCTGGAGACGCTGACGGCCGATCGCATGACGCTCAAGGATCGCAAGCTGGTCTACACCCATCCGGTCACCGGCGCGCAGTCGCATCTGCTGACCATCGAGCGCATGGACCGCAATCGGCCGATGTCGCTTAAGGATGCCCTTGATCTGGTGTCGCAGGATCCGCGTGCGAAGCTGATGATCAACGGCAAGTCCGAACGCGCGGCGGTTATGGCTCCGACGCGCTCCATCATGCTCGACGACGGCTCGGCCCAGCCGCGCGTCGCGCTGATCCGTCCGATGGAAGAGCTGCGCTTCGAGGTCCGCCATCTCGTAGAGACGAACTGGGAGGAGGCGGACGAACAGGTCTTTGCCGCCGCCTGGAAAGCCGAGGTCGCTGATGTGCCGGAGTTTTCGACGTCAACCTTGCACGTCGTGTCGGGCCTGTTGCTGCCGATCTGGAAACTGCTGCCGCAGGACTATTGCAGGGTCTACCGCCTGCAAATCGAGAATGGCGAGCGCATCGTCGGCCGTGTCATCGCCCCGGCCGGTCTCGCACGGTTATGCAGCAATTTCGGCATAGACCGGAGCGAGGTACTCGATCCGGAGCAGGCATGGAGATCGGTGATGGACGGCACTTCCATCATCAGCCTTGCCGGTGGGATGACGCTGCGTCGCGTGCGGGTCATGAGCGACAACCGCGTTGAATTGACCGGCTTCACGGACGGCATGCGTGACTGGCTGCGCTCCATCGGCCTGTTCTCGGAGATGATCGCATGGAAGCTGCGTTTCTTTATACCGGTGACCGATGACGGCTCGGCGATCCTTTCGCGCCTGATGCAGCGCCATCGGTTGCTCGACGTCATGAGCCGGCACTGAGGGAGGCCCGCCATGCTTTCAGCCTCCGAACTGGCGAACCGCCTCGCGCGCGATGCGGAAGCGGTCTGCCGCCACTATCTCTCCGCCGGCCGCAGGGCCGGCAATTACTGGATCGTTGGCGATACCACCAACAGCAAGGGCAAGTCGCTCTATGTCCACCTGTCCGGCCCGCGTGCCGGGCGGTGGGCCGATGCCGCAACCGCCGAATATGGCGACCTGCTCGATCTCGTGCGGGAGGCCTGCGGGCTCGTGGATTTCCGCGACGTTGCGGACGAGGTGCGGCGGTTCCTCAGTCTTCCTCAACCTGACCCGGCCCACCTTACACGGGAAATGGCCCGCAGGGGCGACGCCCGAACCGACCCGCCGGTCGGCAGACCGGCAGACGAGCGCGCGCAGCGCCTTTTTCGCATGACGCAGCCGCTAGACGGGACCCTGGCGGACAGCTACCTGCGCCAGCGGGGCATCCTGCGCGCATCCCTGCATCCGGCGCTTCGCTTTCACCCGTCCTGCTACTATCGCGATCTGGTGACGGGCAGGGCGCGCACCTTTCCCGCGCTCATCGCAGCCGTGACCGATCCTGGCGGCACGATCACCGGCGTGCACCGCACCTGGCTCGATCCCTCCGGTGGAGGCAAGGCGCAGGTCGACGATCCCCGCCGCGCGCTCGGCGGCCTGCTCGGCAATGCGGTGCGCTTCGGCTTTCCCGTCCGGGGGCCCGTACCGGTCATGGCAGCCGGCGAGGGCCTCGAAAGCATCCTGTCGCTCTCGCACGTGATGCCCGCGATGCCGATGGTCTCGGCGCTGACGGCCATTCACCTCGCCGCCTTCGACCTGCCGCCCGGTTGCGTGCGCCTCTACATCGCCGCGGACGCCGACGCAGCCGGCCGCAACGGTATCCAGCGATTGAGCCGTCGCGCGCAGGCCCGCGGGATCCTGCCGCTGGTCCTCGCCCCGGAGCTCGGCGACTTCAACGACGATCTGCGGCTGGATCCGAGCCGGCTGATCATCAGCCTCAGGGCGCAACTCGCCCCTGATGATGCCGAAGTCTTTCTGCCGTCGTGATGAGGCCGTGATGGGAGGATGGGCGGAGCGGTGGCGGCGGGGAAGGGAGGGCCGGGCCTGTCAGTCGCCGTCCGGCTGAGGGCGCGCCTGCGGGCCTGCCGAGAGGCGACCCTTACCATCCGGCGTTCGGTCCTCCAACCGCCGGAAGTCCGGTTTTTTCCCCGCGCCGGCAGAGCCGGCGCTCCTCGCGCAGCAAAAAACCTGTCCCCGGCGGCCCGGCGCTGCGCTAGGCCGCGGCGCGAGCGCCGCGGTTCCGGCCCGCCCGCCGGATGGAAAGGGATCGCCGTCAGGCCGCGAGAGGCGCGGCCCCAACCGACGGAGACCAACATGAACGTCCAACTTCCCATCGATGCCGCCACTGAACTCCACGCATCGTCCGCGACAGACCGGATCATCTATGAGATGCAGGTCTACGGCTATCGTCCGTTCCAGGACGAGCCGGACCCGCGACCGCTTCCCGAAGAGCCGGTCGTCCAGTCCGCGCTGACCGCGATGTTCGACGCCATGTTCGAAATGCTCGGCGACACGCGTCTGGAGCCCGATCTCGAAGACCTGCTCTGGTCGACGGTCAATCTCTTCCACCGTGCCGGCGAGCGCATCCAGCGCGAGCTGCAGCGCAACGAGGACGCCCAGAAAAGTGGCCAACAGGAGCAAGATGGATCCGAGGTGAAAAGCGTCGAGCTCGAACGGCATATCATGGAGGGCATCTCGCTCCTTGAGCGCCGCAACGCCTTCGAGTTCATGCGCGACTATGCGTCCGACCTCTTCGAAGCGCAGACCGGCTCGACCTGGAGGCCGCGCAACGGCTCCAAGGTCAATCATGCGAACATGACCGCGGCGATGATCGACAGCCGCGACTTCCTCTCCGCCCGCCGGCGCGCCGAGACCGAGGTGCTGATCCCTGCCGGCACCAAGATCGCCTTCGGCGGGGGCCTGGACTACAACGATCACGAGCGGATCTGGACGACGCTCGACAAGGCTCTGGCCAAGCACCCCGACATGGTGCTGCTGCATGGCGGCTCGCCGAAGGGTGCCGAACGCATCGCAGCGTGCTGGGCCGAAGCCCGCGGCGTGACGCAGGTCGCCTTCAAGCCGAATTGGAACCGGCACGCGAAAGCGGCTCCGTTCCGGCGCAACGACGAGATGCTCTCGGTCATGCCGGCCGGCGTCATCATCTTTCCGGGCTCCGGCATCACCGAAAACCTTCGCGACAAAGCCCTCCGCTTCGGCATCACCGTATGGGAACTTGCAGGAGGCGGCGCGTGAGCGCCGTTTTCCTCTCCAGCCGCGGAACGCGGCTCCTCTCCGCCGGGCGATCAGCTCGGCGGAAGCCGGACTCAGGGCTTCGGGCGAGGATGGCCCATGAGCGCTTCATAATCCCGGTCGGTCAATCGCTCGACCGTGAGCAGCTGCGCCGGTATGTCCATCCGCTCGTGCAGGACGGCGGCAATGACGAAGGTGGTGTCGTCGACGACGATATAGGCGGCGTAGCGGTGCTCGATCTTGTGGAGCCTGAACAAGGATGTGCCGACGCGCTCGTCTTTTCTGTTGCGGACGCGTGCATAGACCTCCGGGATCTCCTCGAAGCCTTGCCGAAGTCGGCGACCATAGGCCTTTGCCTGTTGGGGCGACCATTTCCGCGCCGTTTCCCTGACCGCCAGACGGTAGTTCTCCATTGCCGTCGGCAGGATAAGGATGCGAGGAGCCACTATCGCAGCTCTTTGTCGAGTTCCGCGTCGATTTCATCCAGCGCGGAGAGGGGAAGCATGTCCCCGCGACGGAATTCCTGCTCGGCCCGCAGCAGGGAGCGAACCGCATAGAGCCGGTCCTCTTCGCGCGCCATGTCCTCGCGGATCAGCGCGCGCACATATTCGCTCGGCGTCGTGTACTGGTTCTTCCCGTTCGCGCGCATATCGACGAAGGCGCGCATTTCATCGGGCAAGCTCACATGCAGGCTGCTGGTCATGGCCGCGCCCTCCTGGTTGGATCAATTGCCACGAATTCTCATGGATCGAAGAACCAATGTCAATATTTGACATTGGTTCTGGCAGGCGGTGACAGGAGACACCGTCGTACCGGGGCGGCCGTGCAGTTGCCCCCAGCCGATCTCCTCACATCCCGGAGCGCCCGCACGCCGGCCCGGCCCAGCCGGTGGAATACGGCTGCTTTCCGGCCGGCTGCGCCGGCCTCGTCAGTCATGCCGGTGAGGTCGTTCAGAGGGGAGAGGTGGGCCGGGAGAGGGGCAGGGCTGTTGGTAGAAAAAGGAGAGCGACCATGGCGATGATATTCGTAGGCGGATCACGCGACATATTCGAATTGCCGGAGCCGGCGATAGCGCGCATAGGTGCGATGATCGCCGCCGAGCACGGCGTGCTGGTCGGCGATGCGCCCGGCGCTGACGCGGAGGCGCAGAGCCTGCTCGCCGGCTACGGCTATGAGCACGTCGGTGTCTTCCATGCCGGGAGCGAGCCGCGCAACAATCTCGGCGACTGGGCGGCCTATCACCGGCCCGCGCCAGGCGGCGCACAGGGCTATGCCTTTCATGCCGAAAAAGACCGGGAGATGGCCCGGCGCGCCGATTACGGCCTGATGATCTGGGATGGCGTCTCGCCCGGCACATGCCTCAACATGCTGCGACTTGCAGCCGCCGGCTCGCCCTGCGTTGTCTACGACACGATGCGCAGCATGAAACTCACGCTCCGCAGCCTTCCTGCCTGGCGCGAAATGCTGCGCGGTGCTGGCCGGGACGTCCTGCGGCAGGTCGATGCCCGGATGACCGACGACGAACGCATCCTCGCCAACGGGTGATCGGCCGTCGGTCCGGTGGTCTTCGTGCTTGGCCGCGACCGGCGGCCAGATTGCGCATGAGAGCCTGTCGCGATGATCGTCGCGGCCTCCCGCCACCGGCGAGGAAGCCGGCCCCTTGCGGGCCCAGTCCGCTCGGACACGCCGGTGTCGTGCGCAGAGAGATCGTCTTCTTGCCCGTCGCCGCCGCCCGGCGCGGGCAGCCAGGACCGATGTCGAAGATCACGTTGATCTCGACGCCTCCATCCGGGACGCGGCATACCGGACACGCCGCACAGCTCGACCCAGTCCCAACCCGCGCCGGCGAACGCCGGGGCGCTTGCGAAGGCGGCGGCAGCCCGGAGCACCTTCGCGGGTTGGTCGTGCGGGAAGGGCGGCGAGGGCAATGGCGGGCGAACCGATAGGCAAAGGCGCATCCACGAGCAGGTCGGGGCGCTGGCGGAGAGGCAGCAGGTCGGGACGCCAAGACACGCATCGCCTCCGGTTCCACCCGGCCCGTTCCCATTGATGTCGACTTTGTAGAGGACTGCCTGCTTTTGCGGCCAACCCCTGAAGGGGTAAGACTCGACAGAAATTTTTGCAAAATTCGATTTTGGTTTGTTCGCCTCTGGCGGCAAATCGAATTTTGCAAAATTTTCCGCCGAGCTGACCGCAGCAGGCCAGCCCTCTCCTTTGCCGACATCGGGAACGGTCCCGATGGAACCGAAGGAGAACTACCATGGCATCCACGATCGCAAACCTCACCACCAAGGCCGACGGCTCGATGGAAGGCGTCTTCGCCACGCTCCGCGTCAATGCCCCGATCGCCGTCCTCCCCAACGCCCACAAGACCCGCGAGGACGCCCCGGACTTCCGCGTCATCAACAAGCGCACCGGGTTCGAGATCGGCGCGGGCTGGAACCGGACCTCGCCGCGCAGCGGGGCAGAGTATGTCTCGATCCGGTTGGAGGCTCCCGAGATCGGCGTGATCTTCGGGAACCTGGCCCCCGCGCCGGGCGGCGAAGACAACAAGAAGGTACTCCTCTGGAACAACCCGGAGTGAGGCCCAAGCAGAACCGGCCCCGCAAAGGGCCGGCTTCTTCGCGTGCTTCCTGCCGCGATCGCGCGAAACGGCGCACATGTCCGGGTGCCCCACGAGAGGAAAGTCTGTCTGCTCAGAACACCAAGTCTGCCATGACGGAACGGCGCGCGTCAAAACCGCGTGGTACCCCCAATTTTCTTGCCGGCCGCCGAAGCGCCCGCCAAGAAAATCGGCTCCCCCACGCGCGAGCCGCTAAAGCGGGTTTTGACCCGCGCCGTTCCGTCATGGCCGACACCGTCATCTTTCACATCAACAAGGAGATGACGACGATGACGAACGCCCTCGAAAACCACATCGAAGAACTGCGCCGCGAGGCCAACCACTGCGATCCGGCCGAACGCGCCCAAATCGAAGCGGAGCTGGAACAGGCCCGTGCGGAGCTGGCGGCGATCATCGCCACTGAGGCCGCCGAGCGCGCCGGCGAGCCTCCCCACTGAGGGAGGCTTTTGCCTCGCACGATGGGGCCGCCGCGCCGGATCGACCGGCGCCCCGGCCCGAGGCTGCGCCTCATGCCTGCATCTCACTCCTTGTCAAGCGTCGCCCGCGGGGCAAGCCCACGTCTTGCCTCACCCGGTATCCGCGGGCCTGTCTCTCCCGGAGCAATTCCAGAAACAGGGCGACGGCGTCCTCTTCCCGTTCGAAGTCATGCACCATCGTCCGGCCGAGCGTACCGATCCTTCCCCAGCGGCGCAGCAGGCGCGGCGTGCCGAACAGCGTCGGCTCGATCGCGAGCGCATAGAAGCGCGCCATGTTCCGGTCCGGATCCACGCGCTCGACATAGAGATGGTAGGGTTGCGTCAGCATGAGCGAAGAATTGCTCGTCCCGCATTCTGCGTCCAACGACAGTTTTGAATCGGTCGCGACTCCCTGATTCATTTTCGTGATGGTTGGCAGCCGCGAGCAGCGGATGCTTTGGGCGAGCCGGCCGTTGGCCGACCGTGCTCTACTCGCGCCGTTCCGGCGCTCCCCGAGCCGGCGTTGCCGTCTCGGCCTTCGGTTACGCTCACTCTCGCGGGGCGAAACGGCCGGATCGACCGCCCGCTTCGCCGCAGGGGATACCCCTCGCACACCCCGCCGGCTGGCCGCCGGATACGGAGACGGCCCTTGGGGGCCGTGGCTATCTCTCTCTCATTGACGACCTAGGATGCGGGATCGGAACGACGGTCCCGCACTTCTAGGCCGCCCGTGGCGCTCAATCTCGACCGGCCGCCTCGCCGCAAGGGGTTCGTCGATCCTTGCTTGCCTCGCTCATCCGTCGAAACTAGACTCACTAAAATTCGAGAGTATGCGCCGGTCGGCTATCGGCGCAGCTCTTCCGGAACAAGGGTGTTATCGCAATGATCGAACAACGTGCCATTGCCGATAGTCGCGGACGGCCCAAGAGGCGGAACCCGCTCATTCGGCTGGCACGACTGATCGCCCGTGCGCTCGGTGCAACTGTGGTAGCAACTGCCCGCGGCGTCCTCCATGGAATTTGGCACCTTGCCTATTTTCTCCTCTGCCTGCTTCGCCCGGTCATCGATGTGCTCATGCTCGGCGGTTTCATCATGCCATTGGTCGCCTTTGTCGCCTTCGTGAAACCCGAAGCGGCCAACGGTATGCCGTTCTGGGTTTTCCTCCTGATGGCCGCCGGCTTCGTCGGCTTCTCCATGGGTTACTCGAAATTCGTCCACTGGATCGCGCCGCCCGGCGCGGACGACCCTGCCGCCCGGTATCGCAGTCCCGATTGGCGCTGATCATTTTTGGAACCTCGCGGTTTGCCTTATTTGACGAACCGGTTTGCCTCGGCCGCTGCGTCCATCTCCTTCCGCCGAAAATAGATCGCGCGCCCGCAGCGGATGGGGCTATGACCCTGCACGATGATGATCTGCTCATCCTTGCGCATGCCTTGAGTGATTTCGTGCGGCATGATCAATGGTCGCCGCTGGAAGTTGACGCTCTCGGACTTTCGCGAGGCGCTGTTTTTCGTGTCCCAGCCGATATTGCGGGAACTGCCTTTCACCTCGACGGTCATCTCCCCGCATTGCGCCGAGACATTGCGCGCCGTGTCGAGGGCCTTGATCGCCGCATAGCTCGCAAAGGCGCAGCCGTCGATCCATGACACCGCGCCGTCCTTGCCGAAATGCCGCTCAAGCTGGCCGACGGACTGGTACATCAGCATCATGCTGATCCCGTATTTGCGGCCGCGATCGCGCGCCTCCTCCAGCACGCGCATGTAGCCGAGCAGGTCGACCTCATCGAGCATGAACAGGGCGCGGCGCTGAAACGCACCGTCGGCCTCGATCATGGCATTGATCAGCGAGCCGATGATTACGCGGCCGATGCCCGGATAGGAGCGCAGGATCGAAGCGGGGATGTTGAGGAACACGTCCTTCCTGCCCTCGGCGATTTCTGTGGATTTGAAGGTGTTGCCGCAGACGAGGGCGGCATAATTGTCGAGGGACAGCCACTGCGTATCCTTCGATGCCGTCGAATAGACACCGGAAAAGGTCTGCTCCGTCATGTTGACGAACACGCCGAGGGTCTCGCGGATGAAGGCCGAGGCCGAATGCTCCTGAACGTCGCGGAGCATGGCGAGCACTGATGTCTCGGGCTCCGAAACGATCTGCCGCAGGCTGCGCAGATTGCGCCGGCCATCGAATTCCGGCGACAGCATGACATGTGCCAGAAGCCCGGTCAGGAGATTGTGCGCCTGGTTCTGGAAGTAGGAGCCCGTCGAGCTTTCGAAGCGCACGCTTTCCGACAGCAGCATATGCGCGATGCCGACGATATCCTCTTCCTTCTTCGTCGACGTCTCGATCCCGTCGAGCACGTTGAAGCCCATGATCGGGTTTGTCGGATCGAGCACCATAACCTCGCGCCGCAGCGTCTTGCGGCGATGCTCGACCACCATCGGCGCAACCTCGGTGGAGGGATCGAGGCAAATGATAGGACCAGTGTAACGCAGCGCGGTCGGCACGACGTTGCTGGTCGTTTTGTACCCACCGGACCCAGCGAAGAAAAGCATGTGTGTGGAATCGAAGTCCTGCTTATAGGTGAGCAACGGTGCTTTTCCGCCGCGCCCCCATGTCGACGGATCGTTCGGATCGAACGGCATCTCATGGACGAGTTCCTTGTCGACGCGATATCGCTCGCCGACGACGATCTCGCCATCCTCAGGAAAGAGCCGAGCGGCTGCACCCATCGCCAACCAGTCGGCATCGCCGAACGTTCCGTGCTTGGCGCGCTTTAACGGTTCGGGCACGACGCTGGAAATGCGCGCCGACACCGCCGCCGCCATGAAGCCCAGCGCAGCGCTCGCGACCGCGATCATGTCGAGGAAGGACAGCGCCTGATCCCAGGTTAGCGCGCCACGCTCGACGAAGGGCGAAAGCCGGGAAATCTCACGCAGCCCATAAAAGCCTGCCACGAGCAGAAAGCAGACGAAGCTTGCCATTGCGATCGGCCGCCGCCGATGCAGCGGCAGCGCCCAGACCGTCAGCAACCCCGCGAGCGGTCCGAACAAAAGCACCGGTACAGGCGAAAGCCGCAGGAACCAATATTGCGCTTTCCCCGTCATGCCGGTCGCCAACTCCGGCCAACGCCAATTGGCGACATAGAAGGCAAACCCGCACACGGCGATCGGCACAAGGACGAGCAACAGGCTCGGATGCGGTTTTGCTCGTGCCATCACTCCGCCGCCTCCAGCATCCGCCGGCCGTCGCGGAGGACGGGAGCCTTGAAGGCTTCCTCGCCTACATCGCGCAGCCGCCGATATTCCGGCGAACCGGACGCGACGCGTGCCAGTTCAAGCAGCCCACCGAGCAGAAACGCCCGGTCGGCTTTCGACAGTCCGGCGCGAACGACGATCCCGCCGAGCAGGAATTTCTCGCGGGCTTCCATTTTGCGATCAGCCGTCATGAGGAACCTCCGTCGCCGCTCCAGTCCCGCTATTTGCTGATCCACGCGGCGAAGCAACTGCGCCACCAGCCCCCTTCTTCTCCGCTTTGCGAAATCGCGCAGCGATCTCTTCGAAGATGCGATCGACCTCCTCGTCGGCGATCTCCATCTCCGCCAGCCCTGCCTTCGTCGCGGCGCGCGAAAAACGCTCGGCGGATTTCACTATCAAAGTTTTTCTACGTTCCCGCAGCTTCTCGATTTGCGCATCGATATCCAGAATTGATGATTTCGCAGCCATTTATCGGGTTTCCTTTCGTGAAGCGAATATTGCAATCGGTCGTTTATACTAACTAGAAAACGATAGTAAAATAAGCTACCTTGTGCAAGTCCCCAAAACGTCGATGCCGGAATTCCGGCCGAGGCCGTCTTCCGGAAAAACGGAATCGGGCCTGCGGCCCGATCGATTTGAGAGCGCAATATACGTCGCTGGCGCGACGTTCTTGGGAGATCGGGAGACGGCAGTGGCAATCATGTTCGTCAGGGCGCAGGTGATCAGCAGGGGAGCGGGACGCAGCATCGTCTCTGCCGCCGCCTATCGTCATCGCGCCCGGATGATGGACGAGCAGGCCGGGACCTCCTTCAGCTATCGCGGCGGCGCCGGCGAACTGAAGCATGAGGAACTGGCGCTGCCGGATGACATTCCCGTCTGGCTGCGCACGGCCATCGAGGGGAAGACCGTCGCCGGAGCGAGCGAAGCACTGTGGAACGCCGTGGACGCCTTCGAGACCAGGGCGGACGCGCAGCTTGCCCGGGAACTGATCATCGCGCTGCCGGAGGAGCTGACGCGGGCGGAGAACATCGCCCTGGTCCGGGAATTCGTCCGGGACAATCTCACGTCGAAGGGCATGATTGCCGATTGGGTTTATCACGACAAGGACGGCAATCCGCACATCCACCTGATGACGGCGCTGAGGCCCCTGGCCGAAGAGGGGTTCGGGCAAAAGAAGGTTGCGGTCCTCGGCGCCGACGGCGAGCCGCTGCGCGTCGTCACGCCCGACCGGCCGAACGGCAAGATCGTCTACAAGCTCTGGGCTGGCGACAAGGAGACCATGAAGGCTTGGAAGATCGGATGGGCGGAAACGGCCAATCGCCATCTGGCGCTTGCCGGCCATGATATACGTCTCGATGGGCGGTCCTATGCCGAGCAGGGTCTCGACGGTATCGCTCAGAAGCATCTTGGGCCGGAGAAGGCCGCACTTGCCCGAAAGGGTGTCGAGATGTATTTCGCGCCGGCCGATCTCGCCCGCCGGCAGGACATGGCCGACCGGCTGCTCGCCGAGCCCGAGCTTTTGCTGAAGCAGCTCGGCAATGAGCGCTCGACCTTCGATGAGAAGGATATCGCCAAGGCGCTGCACCGCTACGTCGACGACCCTGCCGATTTCGCCAATATCCGCGCAGAGTTGATGGCGTCCGACGATCTGGTGTTGTTGAAGCCACAGGTGATCGACCGGCAGACCGGAAAAGCCACGGAGCCGGCAGTCTTCACCACGCGCGACATCCTGCGCATCGAATATGACATGGCGCAGTCTGCGGCGGTCCTGTCGCAACGGACGGGCTTCGGGATCGACAGAGAGAAGATCGCGGCCGCAGTCCGGAGCGTTGAGACCGCCGATCCTCAAAGGTCCATCGCGCTGGATCGGGAGCAGGTCGCGGCCGTCCGTCATGTCACCGGCGACAATGGCATCGCCGCCGTCGTCGGGCTTGCCGGCGCAGGCAAGTCCACGCTGCTTGCCGCAGCGCGCGTCGCCTGGGAGGGTGAGCGTCATCGCGTTTTCGGCGCAGCGCTTGCCGGCAAGGCGGCCGAGGGGCTGGAGGACAGTTCCGGCATCAAATCGCGAACGCTCGCATCGTGGGAGCTCTCCTGGGAGAACGGCCGCGATCTTCTCGATCGTGGCGACATCTTCGTTGTCGATGAGGCCGGCATGGTGTCGTCGCAGCAGATGGCGCGCGTGCTCAAGGCGGCGGAGGACGCCGGTGCGAAAGTCGTCCTGGTCGGTGACGCGATGCAGCTTCAGCCGATCCAGGCGGGCGCGGCCTTCCGGGCAATAGCGGAGCGGATCGGTTCCGCCGAACTTGCCGGCGTCCGCCGCCAGCGGGAAGCATGGGCACGCGATGCCTCGCAGCTCTTCGCTCGCGGGAAGGTCGAGGATGGGCTCGATGCCTATGCGCAGCGTGGCCGCATCATAGAGGCGGAGCAGCGCGCCGAAGTCGTCGAGCGTATCGTTGCGGATTGGAGCGCGGCGCGCGAAGACGTCATCGCGCGGTCGCGGGCGACAGGTCACGACGGGCGGCTACGGGGCGACGAGATGCTCGTGCTCGCCCATACCAACGAGGACGTGAAGCGGCTCAACGAATCCCTGCGCTCGGTCATGAACCGGGAAGGCGCGCTGACGGACGCGCGCGAATTCCAGACCGAGCGCGGCGCACGGGAATTCGCCGCCGGCGACCGGATCATCTTCCTCGAAAATGCCCGATTCCTGGAACCGCGGGCAAAGAAGCTCGGCCCGCAATATGTCAAGAACGGTATGCTCGGCACTGTCGTTTCCACCGGCGACAGGCGCGGCGGCCCGCTGCTGTCGGTCCGTCTCGACAATGGCCGCGACGTCGTCATCAGCGAGGACAGCTACCGCAACATCGATCACGGCTATGCCGCGACCATCCACAAGTCGCAAGGCGCGACGGTCGACCGGACCTTTGTGCTCGCCACCGGTATGATGGACCAGCACCTGACCTATGTGGCGATGACCCGCCACCGCGATGATGCCATTCTCTATGCGGCCCGGGAGGATTTCGAGCCGAAGGCGAAATGGAGCCGCAAGCCGCGCGCCGATCATGCTGTCGGCGTCACCGGCGAGCTCGTGGAGACGGGCCAGGCAAAGTTTCGGCCGGATGATGAGGATGCCAAGGAAAGCCCTTATGCCGACGTCCGCACGGACGACGGAACCGTCCAGCGTGTCTGGGGTGTGAGCCTGCCGAAGGCTCTGGCCAACGGCGGCGTTTTTGTCGGCGATACGGTCACGCTTCGAAAGGATGGTACCGAAACGGTCAAGGTGGATGTCGTCGTCACCGACGAGGAGACAGGCGAAAAGCGGACCGAGAAGCGCGAGGTCGAGCGAAATGTCTGGACGGCGGAGCTGAAGGAAGCAGCGGATGTCCGCCAGGAGCGGATCGATCGTGAGAGCCATCGGCCCGAACTGTTCAAGCAGATGGTCGAGCGTCTCGGCCGTTCCGGTGCAAAGACGACGACGCTCGATTTCGAGAGCGAGGCTGGTTACCAGACGCATGCCCGCGACTTCGCCCGCCGGCGCGGTATCGACACATTCGCCGAGGTCGCGGCCGGGATGGAGGAGGGGGCTGCCCGGCGGCTGGCGTGGATTGCGGAAAAGCGCGGGCAGGTGGCGAAACTCTGGGAGCGGGCGAGCGTGGCGCTCGGCATGGCGATCGAACGCGAGAAGAGTGTTTCCTATGTCGAGGAGCGTTCCGAAAACCTCGCGGCACAGATTCCTGCAGATCGAAAATTCTTGATCCCGCCGACAACCCGGTTCGCCCGCAGCATCGACGAAGATGTCCGCCGGGCGCAACTGGCCTCGGACCGCTGGAAGGAGCGGGAGGCCATTCTTCGTCCCATGCTGGAGAAGATCTACCGCGATCCCGACGGTGCGCTGGCCAGGCTGAATGTGCTGGCGTCGGATGCAGGCATGGAGCCGCGCCGACTTGCTGATGATCTCGCCGATCGGCCGCAGCGCCTTGGTCGCCTGCGTGGATCGGATCTTCTGGTCGACGGCCGCGCGGCCCGCGACGAACGCGAGGCGGCGCTTGGCGCACTGGCGGAACTGCTGCCGCTGGCGCGTGCCCATGCGACGGAATTCCGCCGTCAGGCCGAACGCTTCGGTATCCGCGAGGAGCAGCGGCGCGGCCATATGGCCCTGTCCGTTCCCGCTCTCTCGAAACCCGCGATGGCGCGTCTTGTCGAGATCGAAGCGGTCCGCGAACGCGGCGGACCTGATGCCTACAAGACGGCCTTCGCCTATGCGGTCGAGGATCGCCTGTTAGTCCAGGAAGTGAAGGCGGTCAACGAAGCGCTGACGGCGCGGTTCGGCTGGTCCGCCTTCACGGAGAAGGCCGACGCCATTGCCGAGCGCAACATGGTCGAGCGCATGCCGGACGATCTTGCGCCGGATCGCCAAGAGAAACTGGCGCGGCTGTTCGTCGTGGTGCGCCGGTTTGCCGAGGAACAGCACCTTACTGAGCGCAAGGACCGGTCGAAAGTGGTTGCCGGCGCCAGCATCGAGCCGGGGAAGGAGACCAGTGCCGTGTTGCCTATGCTCGCCGCCGTCACGGAGTTCAAGACCTCGGTCGAAGACGACGCGCGGGGGCGGGCGCGCGAGGTCGCCCACTATGGTCACAACCGGGCGGCCCTTGTCGAAACGGCATTGCGCATTTGGCGCGATCCCGCCGGCGCCGTCGACAGGATCGAGGCCCTGATCCTGAAGGGCTTCGCGGGCGAGCGGATCGCGGCGGCCGTTGCCAACGATCCCTCAGCCTATGGCGCGCTGCGCGGTTCCGATCGCATCATGGACAGATTGCTGGCGGTGGGCCGCGAGCGAAGGGATGCCCTTCAGGCCGTTCCGGAAGCGGAAAGCCGCGTCCGCTCGTTGGGTACTTCCTATGCCACGGCCCTCGATAGCGAGACCAGGGCGATCGGCGAGGAGCGCCGGCGCATGGCGATCGCCATTCCAGGCATGTCGCCGCCGGCCGAAGACGCCTTGCGCGAGCTCGCGGCAGCGATGAAGAAGAAGGGCGCCAAGCTCGACGTTGCCGCCGGTTCGATCGATAGCAGCATCTGGAATGAGTTTGCGCAGGTCAGCCGGGCGCTTGACCTGCGGTTCGGCCGCGACGCGATCCTGCGCGGTGAGAAGAACGTGATCAACAGCGTGTCGCCCACACAGCGCCGGGCCTTCGAGGCGATGCAGGATCGCCTGAAGGTTCTACAGCAGACCGTTCGCATGGGAAGCGCCCATAAGATCGTGGCGGAGCGCCAGCGTCGGGCCATCGACCGCGGTCGCGGTGTCATCCGTTGAGAATTATGAGGAAACAGAAAGGAGCCGAGCATGGCTGAACAGGAAACCTCCTACGACGCGATTGTCCGCACGGAGATCGCGATAGAGATCATCAACCAGGCGCGCGCGATCGTGACGGCCCGCGTCTATGAACTCGAAGGTAGCGATCCCGATGCCGCCGAAGCGCTGCGCGCCCGCCGGCGTGAACTGATCGCCCTGCAGCACAGCATCACCGCTGCCGATCCGGAGACGGTCGAGAGCGTGATCACGCTCTGGCGGCCGAGGGTGAAGGACGAGGCCCGCTTCTGGGCGGAGTTCTGATCATGGCGGAGGATCAGGCATCCAGCCCGCTTTCGCCGGAAAGAAACGAAAGCATTTTCCGCAACGATATCCTGCCCGACTATCTGCCGGAGACGATGCGGCAGGCGGAGCGGCCGCGGATGATCCTGCTCGGCGGCCAGCCGGGCGCAGGCAAAACGGCGGTTCTGATCGCAAGCCATGCGGAGCTCGATCAAGCGGGACCGACGATCCGCATCATTGGCGACGACCTTCGGTCCTATCATCCGCAGTTCCGCGCCTTCCAGCAACAGGATCCGGAAACGGCGTCGCAGTTCACGCAGTTCGATGCGGGACGCTGGACGGAGAAGCTTCTGGCCGGCGCCGTAGAGCGGAAGGTCAATATCGTGTTCGAGACGACGATGCGCACGCCGGAGAACGTCGCCCGCGTCATCGGTATGGCGCGCGCCGGCAGTTACGACATCGAGGCGAGGGCAGTTGCCGTCAATCCGCGGCTCAGCTGGCAGGGAAACCATTATCGCTTCGAGGAGATGCTTCATGCGGGCGATGCGGCGCGCATCCCGCCGCAGCATGTCCACGATGCGGCCGTCACCGGATTACGCATCAGCCTCGAGAAGATCGAGACGGAAAACCTCGCAGACCGTGTCCAGCTGCGCACGCGCGGCGGGACCGTCCTTTATGACAACGAGCGGGGTCCGGATGGCTGGTCGCGGTCGCCGCAGGTGAGGGCCGCACTCGAGCGCGAGCAGACGCGGCCGATGACGCGGGGCGAGTTGCAGCGCTTCGCAGACGACTGGAGCCACGTTCTTGGCCGCATGGAAGACCGGAACGCGCCCGAGGACCGGATTGCAGCCGTGCGAACGCGTGCCGTCGAGGACGTGAATCTTCTGCTTGCGCAGCGGCGCGAGGCGGACGGCGATGACGGATCACGGCGCGGACGCTCAATCTTCCAAACACGGGCCGATGCGCTTGGCATGTTCGTTGAGCTCTACGACAACGCATTGCGCGACGCCGAGCGCCGCCCGATCGGCAACATCGAGGCCCATGCGGTCGGTCGGCTGTCGCAGAGCTACATGGCATTGAAGCTGGTCGAAGCCGTTCGTGATCTTGGCCTCCTGCCCGACAATGGCACGATCGTCGCAACGCGGGCGATGGTCCAGGACAAGCGCGGCGCCCGAGAGATTCAAGCAGCGCACCGCCTGCCGGCCGATCTTGCGGTCGAGACGCCGGACGGGGGGCGTCGACGGCTGTCCGAGTTTCTTGATGTGAAGCTCAACCAGGTCGCTATTGACCGTGATGTGTTCAGCCGCACCGACCGTCTTTCCCGCATGGCGAATGTCGTCGATTCCTGGCTGGAGGCAGCGGGCATGCGAAAGACCTTGGTGCGGGCCGCAAATGCCGTCGCATCCGGAAGCATGTCGGCGAGCGCTGCCATGTCGGATATCGTGGAACCGGGATACGCGGCGGCGGTCGCCCATACCCGCCAACGGCTGGAACGGAACATGGCGCTCGCCGAGCGAACAGCAATCGCCACCGCGATCGTCGATCAGCGCGGCGAGCCATTTCGCGCGATGCCGGACGACCTGCGGCTGCGAACGGGCGATCTCGAAAATCGGGCGCGGGCGAAGGCCATGATGGAGGAGATCCTGTCGGAGACCGCCCGGCATGAACGGCTTGACGCCGAGCGGCAGCGCGCGGCCGAGGAATTTGCGCGTGGCATAGCCGATAACGAGCGCAACCTTGGTGCCGTCCGGATTGTAGATCGTCGCACCAAACGGGTCGACATCCTCGTACCGGCGCGGGATGTCCTGGACCTGACCGAGAAGGAAATTGCCGACAGGCTGTACGCCTCCACCCGCCTCGCCGACAAGCGTGCCGAGATCGAAAACCTGTCGCGCCTCGTCTTCGGCAATAGCCAGGCGGTGGCATCGTCGGTGGCGGGCATCCGCGACGCAGGAAGCGGCGCGGCTGCCGGCGACGATGTTCGTGAGGGGCGTCTTGGCGAAATGACCGGGGAGGGGAAAGGATGGTTGCGAGGGCCCAGTCCGGCGCGGCAGGCTGCCGAAGCACATGCCCCGCAGTTGGCGGCGGCGCTGGCGGATTACGGGCATGCGGTGGATTTCGAGCGGCATCAGATGGTGTCGCAGCATCGTGACGAGCAGGCGCGGCAGCGGGTAGAGATTCGCGCCCCGTCGCCGGAACTCGCCGGAGTCTTGAAAAGTGAAGGTCACGATCAAGTTCGTCGCTTGAGCAGCGAGCCATCCCTTCGTCGCGAGTTCGAGACGATCACGTTGGCAATCAACAGGCGGCTGGCGCCTGCTGACAAGGCCGATCTGAAGGACGGCAATCTCGCTCGGCTCGCTTCATCGCTTGGCGTTACCCGCGACCAGGCCGCATCACTACGACAGGTCCATGAGCAGGCACGCGCTCTGCAGGAGAGAAACCTCCGCCAGAACCGCGAGCTCGCCCGTGGAAGCCAAATAGGGATTCGCCGTTGATGCCGAGAGCGGCAGGCCCCGCCTGCCGTTCACGGTACAGTCCGGTCGGACTTATGGCGTCGCCCCATCCATCCTAAAGGGCTCGTGTCCGGCCGGTTCCCATTCGACCGCTTCGACCTGGACGGTGGCCACGTTCGATAGCTGGCCCTGTAGGAGCGTTCGAACTCCGCAGAAAACGACGAGGTTCTGTCCTTCGACCCGCATCCGGAGGCCCGCGTCGGCTGGTCGAAGGATGGCGCGAGCGTCCTCGAACGTGAGAACCTTGTCCGCGCCGGCGATGTCGACCGATAGGCAATAGGCGCAGCATTTGGTGCAGAGTTTTTCGGCAACGCATCGGGCATGGGCGACCGGCACGAATGCCTCGGAGACGTGTCTGTACATGGTAGCAACTCCAAGATTGCGAAGCGTTCCGGCCGGACGGAGCCTGGCCACAGCCGGAACCGTCTGCCTCATGCCGATATCCGTGCGGGTTCGGGAATTGTGCGCGTCGGAAATGCAGGCCGGCGGTAAAGCCGATCGCTGACCCTGAGCTTTTTGCGCATGGCGGCAAGCACACGGTTCGATACCTCGAATGCACCGCAGCAGACCGGGAGACGGCCATAGCCATCAGACCTGCCGAGCTCGTCGAGTGCCGCGCCGGCTTGCCTGTAGACGCGCTTCATATGCGGCTCGTAGTTCGAGATCATCGTATGGATGCCATTATCGATTGCGACTTCGCAGAGCGCCAAGAGTAAAAGGCAAAACGCGCGGTCCGGGCGCATGTCGGGGCTGATCGCGTCCTCGTCGATGCACATCCTCGTGCCCTCCTAGATTCCAGGCGCGACAAGATCGCAGGCGTCTGGAAATGTGCCCCTGAACACGTCATAGAGGAGGGTGGGGCCCGTCGTCGGCATCAGTCGAACGGCGCCGAAGAGCTGCTTTTTTTCTTCATCGCACCACAGTAGGTAGGCCGGATGCAGGTCGTCGTAGCGATCCCGCTCGCGCGGGCCGGAGACGGAAACGTCCCAGCCGAGTTTATCCGCGAAGACCCTCTTTCTCAGCCTGAACGACTGGTCGAGCAAATCGCGATGCTTATGGTACTCGTGGCCTTGAACAAGGATATACATATTTGCCTCCATCAGTTGATGGAGAACAACATGCGCGTTCGTTTGCGTGTGGGAAATTACCCTGATTGATACCCCTAATTGTGGGTATTGCCAATCGGATTGATCAGCCGAAGTTGGATCGCCCGGGCGATCGTGAAAGTGATCGAGCCGCTGCCAAGTTTGGTTCGCGCTGATTTGAGATATGCCCGGATGGTATGCTCGGAGAGCTTCAAAAGGACCGCGATGTCGATTGCATCCTTACCAAGTGCGGTCCAATGCAGGCATTCGATTTCGCGTGGAGTTAGCTGGGGAATCGGGTCGTGCTCGCCATGGAGCTCGAAGATCGCTTTGTGGTGAATCAGAAATGCGAGATCCAACCACTCCTCCCGGTGCTGGGCGACGGTTTCGTTCCAATCATCGCCTGCGTTTCTCGAATTCAGCGAGAGCAGCGCGCGCCGCGATTTGTCGATGATCGGGATCGAGAAGCCATTCGCGCCGATGCCATGGTCTTGCGCATCCAGCAGGAACTCATGGGCGGCCGGCGGAATCTCGACCTCGCGCCAGTCGAAGGGCATTTGCCGCACGAGACCTTCGCGGAGGACAGGATCAATTTTGACGTAGTCTCGTAGGAGATATCGGGAGACCCAGGCATCACGGTAGGTGGTGCGCACGTAGGGAGTATCGACGATGTCCACGATGGTGAGCGCGAGGTGATAGGTTGCGAAATCTACACCGTATGCCGACTGGAAAATCTGAAGCGACTCTTGGACGTCCTTCGCATCCTGGACCTCAAGCACAATCCTCTCAAAACGAGAGGGTCTCTGTGTATTCATTTCGTTGCTCCAATGGTTCAGGGCGTAACCGTGGTGGACGTCAGACGTGATCCTCCTCATCTAATAAGTAGTTATGATATAACATATCACATAAGATAGCTTATGGAACTTTGTGTCGACCAGAATTCGGAGAGATGCCGAGTTTGCCGATTCTCCGGACGCATGGCGCCTAACCAGCGCGAATGGCGTCATTGCGACCTCGCGTGGCGACGGGTTTCGGACGGCGTGATCCCGTAGCGGCTCTTATAATATCGCTCGAAATCGCCGGAATGACGAAAGCCCCATGCCTTTGCAATCTCGCCAATCGTCTGCGTATTTCCGATATCGCTCAGGTCTCGGTGGATATTGCGGAGCCTGAGTTCGACCACATATTGCATTGGGCTCATCCCCATCTGCTCTTGGAACGCGACCTGGAGTGTTCGGGAGCTGGTACCGGCGGCGCTAGCGACTTCCGCCAGTGTGATCTTCTCCGGAAGATGCTTCTCGATCCACTTGGTCGCGCGCCTTATGAGACGTGGTGCGGGACGATAGGGCGGAGCGGCTTCGGTGCGAGGCCATGACGCAATAAGCGTTTGGATGAGCGCTTCCTTTAGCATTGCGGTTGAGAGGGGCAGGGATGCAAATGGGCTGTCAATCTGCCCGTTGGCATGCAAGACGTTGGCAATATCCCGAATGGCGCGCGCTACGGGGTGAGACGCTTCGACGACGGGCCGAAGATCGCGGAGAGCCTGTAGGGCGTCGGTGCCGTTTGCGGTGGCAACTTTCGCGAACGATACAAATGGAATCGATATACATACCTCGCGCGTCTCGCGTGCCACAAAAGCGCGATGGCCACGACTGTCATGAAGCAGATACACGTATCCGGTGCTGGCGGAGGCATTCTGCTTCCGCGTTTCCGATCGGCTTTCGCCCATATCGACGAAATGCAACTCCAATCGACGTGATGCCGCCTCGTTCCACTCCGCGACGTAACCAGTTTTGGTGTAACTGCTCCAGATAAAGACATCGTCAGCCACCATGATTTCTGACGAATAGTGAAAGCGAGTCTCAGCGACATGTCGTTCGAAATGCACTGGCAGCAAAACGCTGGATAGGAAAGCACTCAAAGGTTCTGGCTCATCGTTTTGCGCGAAGACCTTCCCGATGGTGGCGGGCGAGAGCCTTCCGGGCGTGATGTTTGTCCCCTTCCCTTCCGCCATCATGAAGAAATAAGCCCTTCGGCTTCACGAGTTTCTCGGGCGCAAACTGCCAACGCTTCGCTCAACGCAATCCCTGCGGTACTGCGAACGACGCCCCCTCTGCTGGACTCGAGCACGTTAAAGCGAACCGTCGCGAGTGATGACAAAGGGGAATAGTTGGAATCGGTGAGAGTGATTACCGGAACGCCGAGTTTGACCAGGGAGGAGGCCTGAGCAGTCGTCTCCTCATTGTAAGGTGCGCAGCTGATAATGATCGCGACGTCCTGCTTTGTAGCGAATGCGAGAAGGTCCTCACCGCCAATCAGGTCGCTGAGCAATATCAAGCGAATTTTCAAGCCCATAAGAGCATGCCTCACCAACGCACCCAACGGAAACGTCGCATCCCTCGCGATGATGTAGACACAATTTGCTCGTGAAAGCAGGTTTGCCGCGGCGCTGACATCGGCAATCGACACGGCTTTGGAAAGCGCTTCCAAAGACAAATGGCAGGCCTCAATCGTATCGAAAAATGCCTGCGCGTCACGGGCGATGCCAGCTTCGCTATTTCTGCGAGTGATTTCTCCAGGTGCGATCTTTGCCCGGACTGCATCGCGAAAGACCGTTTGCAGTGCGCTGAAGCCGTCATATCCGAGGGCCTGCGCGAACCGAACAAGCGTTGAAGGCGTTATCCCAGCCGCCTCGGCAATAGAGGCAACTGATCCCAGCGCCACCTCGTCCGGATTATCCAGAACATGGCGCGCGGTTTGAGCCAAGCGCTTTGGAAACCGGGCTTGTCTTGCGCTGATCATTGCCCGCAACGCTTCGATATCCCGTGGCGGATCTATCCTTTCGCTGTTCATGCGGTACTCCTGGTTGGTTGGCGGCTAAATCCACGCCACCGGAGAGCACTCCCGGCTTTCAAACGATTTTCAAAGTTGCCCGGTAAGGAACTGAGCCGATCCCTCGCCGAACGACCAATCTTCGTCGGTGTTGTCCACGAATGAGATCATGACATCCGCCGGCGGAATGCTGCATTTTGCATGAAGCTGAGCGACCACTTCCCGATAGAAGGTGAGCTTCTCCGACCGATCCCTTGGGCGTGAGATCACCTCGAGCATGACAAACTTTGCCGTTCGCTCGAACCCGAGACCGGTGTCGAGCGCGCGGAAATGCGACGGGTCGTGTTCGAAAAGCAGCTGATAGCGGTCACGCTGGGGAACGCGGAATGCGAGGAGCACCGCCTCATGGACCGTGTCGAGCAACAACTCTATCTCGTCGGTGGAACGTCCCTTGTAGGTGTTGATCTTTATCAGCGGCATTGCACATTCCAATCTTGGGTAATAGCACCATCCCCTGATGGACCAACGGGTGGCGCGCTTCGCGACTGTTCGAGATCAGGGCGCTATCGAGCGTCGCGCTCTAGGATCCATTCCACCGCAGGGTCTGGAACGAAACGCCATTTGCGCAGCGGTCCCGCCATCACGTTAAGATAGTAGAGTTCGAAGCCATGGGGCGCGCCGCATGGGTGATGCCCCCGCGGAACGAGAACCACATCCCCATCCGATACCGCGATGGTTTCGTCGAGCCGTCGGTCGTCGGTATAGACACGCTGGATGGCAAAGCCACTGGCCGGGCTCACGCGATGATAGTAGGTCTCTTCGAGATAGGTGATGTGCGGGAAATCGTCTTCATCATGCCGATGGCTAGGATAGGACGACCAGTTTCCGGCCGGGGTGAAGACCTCAGTTACCAGAAGGCTGTCGCAATAGTCGTCCGCCTCCATCGCGATATTGTTGATATGGCGTTCGTTCGAGCCAACGCCGCGCGGCGTGAGCGTGATGCCGTCGGGGCCGATCCTGCGAGCGGAATGCCCGCCCTTGCTGGGTGCCAGGCAGACGGCAATGGTGCAGTCGGTGGTGGCGCGCGCTTCCCACCGCTCGCCGTCGGGCACGTATAGGCAATGCGGTGGCGTCTTTTCGAACACATTCATGCGGTCGCCGAGTTCGCCCCAATCCTGGCCGGCGGCGGAGAAACGAGCCTTGCCCTCCACCATCACAAGGATCGCCTCCATAACGCCGGTTGCCTCGGCGGCCGTCTCGCCCTCGCGCAGCCGGTAGAGCGAGAAGCCGACATAACGCCAGCCGGCCGATTGCGGCGTGATCTCGTGTACCTTGCCGTGGGAGCCGAAGGGGCGACGCAGCAGATTACTCATGGTTCTTCTCCTCAGGCCGACAAGGCGGCCTTGTCCAGCCCGGCCTTGCGAGCAAGGCCCTTGAGGTCGGCAAGGCCCATGTTCTGGTAGTGGAAGGGTTCGCGCACGGCGCTATCCTGCTCGGCCTCGATCACCAGCCAACCGGAATAGCCGTGCCGGGCGGCGATCTCGAGCACCGGTGCGAAGTCGACGCAACCTTCCGGATCACCGGGCACCGTGAAGACGCCGCGGCGCACGCCTTCGAGGAAGGAGAGGTTTTCTTCGCGCACGGCCTTCATTATCTCGGGCCGGATGTTCTTAGCGTGGATATGCGTCACGCGGTCCATGTACTTTTCGGCGACGACAGCGGGGTCCGCGCCGCCGAAGGTGCAATGGCCGGTGTCGAGCAATAGCCGCGTATGCGGCCCGGCCATCGCCATGAAGCGGTCGATGTCGGCGGCGCTTTCGACGATCGTGCCCATGTGATGGTGATAGCCCATTTTCACGCCCTGCTCGGCCGCAAACCGCGACAGCTCCTCGTAACCGGCGGAAAAGCGCTGCCATTCGGCGTCGGTCATAATCGGCCGGTCGTTGACCGGGATCTTGTCGTTGCCGTGCACGGTGTTGGAGCATTCGCAGGCGTTGATATGGTCGCCGCCCGCCGCCTGCGTCATGTCGATGAAGCGCTGCAGCGCCGCCTTCTCGGTGTCGATGTCGTTGACCAGCAGATTGGTCGAATGCCAGCCGCCGACGAAGCGCAAGCCATAGTCGCCGAGCTTCGCCTTCAGCGCCTTGCCCTCGTCGGGCATTTTGTGGCCCTTCTCGATGCCGTCGAAGCCGATCCGGCGGCAATCGGATAGGCAATCTTCAAGCGAGAGATGGGCGCCGATAGTCTGGTCGTCGTCGTTGGACCAGGCAATGGGATTGGTTCCGTAGAGGATCATCGTTCGTGCTTTCTTCGGATGGCGATGTCAGTTGATGCGTTGAAGGGCGACGTTCGCCTCGTAGCGCTCGCGGGCCTGCTTGAGTTCCTCGGTGTTTCCGACCTCGGGTACGGCCACGTCCCACCAGGCGCCGCCGATACCGGCCCCGGTTTCCGCTTCCGTGTCGATGACGATCACCGTCGGGATGTTTCTCGAACGAGCTGCGACGAGTTCGGCTTCGAGTGCGCCAATCCCGGCCGCCTTGACGGCATGGGCGCCCATCGATGCGGCATGCGCCACGAAGTCGATCTCGGGCTGCACCTCGATATTGCAATCTTTGTACATATTGTTGAATTCCGCACCGCCGCATTCCTGCTGGAGCCGGTTGATGCAGCCGTATCCGCGGTTGTCGGTCAGCACGATAGTGAAGGGAACGCGCATCATCACCGCGGTCGCAAGCTCGGCATTGGCCATCATGTAGCTGCCGTCACCTACGAAGCAGACAACCTCCTTCTCCGGAGCCGCGAGCTTTATCCCGAATGCGCCGGCGACCTCGTAGCCCATGCACGAATAGCCGTACTCCATGTGGTAGCCGCTCACCGCCGAGCGCCAGAGCATCTGGAGCGCACCCGGCATTGTGCCGGCCGCGCACATGGCGACGGTGTTCTCGCCCGCCTGCCGCAGAACGGCGCCGATGACCTGGGCGTCGGAGGGAAGGAAATTCGGGTTCTCGCCGTGCGCCGTGGCGAGCGCACGATCCGACAGGCTGAACCAGGCCTCGCGCGCCGCGAAATCCGGATCGGCAAATCGGTGGCTTCCCAGTTTGGCTGAAATTCTCGACAACGCGACTTTCGCGTCTGCGACAAGCGGCACGGCGCCGTGCTTTGCGGCATCGTAGCCTGTGAGATTGATCGATACGAGCTTACGCTTGGGATTGCGGAAAATCGCCCAGCTACCGGTAGTGAAATCCTGGAAGCGCGTACCGACGCCGAGGATGAGATCAGCCGTTGCCGCAGCCTTGTTGCCACAGTCCGTACCCGTCACGCCCGGCGAGCCGAAGTTGAGCTTCTCCTTCCAGTCGATCGCCCCCTTGCCGGCCTGGGTTTCCACGATCGGGATATTGTGCGCCCTGGCAAAGGCGAGCAGATCGGCTTCCGCACCGGAATAGAGGACGCCGCCGCCGGCGACGATCACCGGGCTGTTCGCCGCCTTTAGCGCGGCAACGACATCGTCGACCTCGCGCGGATCCGGCTCAGGACGGCGGATCCGCCAGGTCTTCGGCTCGAAGAAACTTTCAGGATAGTCATAGGCCTCCGCCTGCACATCCTGGCAGAAGGCGAGCGTTACCGGACCGCAATTGGCGGGGTCGGTCATGGTCTGCATGGCGCGCGGCAAGGCTGTCAGCAGGTGCTCGGGCCGGGCGATCCGGTCGAAATACCGGCTCACGGGGCGGAAGCAATCGGTCACGCTGATCGTCCCGTCCTCGAAATCCTCGATCTGCTGGAGCACCGGGTCGGGGCGGCGGTTGGCGAACACATCGCCGGGAATGAAGAGGATCGGCAGGCGATTGACGTGGGCAAGAGCGGCGGCCGTGACCATGTTGGTCGCCCCCGGACCGATCGACGAGGTGATCGCCATCGCCTTGCGCCGCCGTTTGGTTTTCGTATAGGCGATCGCCGCATGCGCCATGGTCTGCTCGTTCTGACCGCGCCATGTGGGAAGCGTATCGCCGATCCCGTGCAGCGCTTCGCCGATGCCGGCGACGTTGCCATGACCGAAGATCGCCCACACGCCCTCGATGAATCTCTCGCCATCCTCCGTCATCTGCACGGCCAGCCAGCGGAACATTGCCTGTGCTGCCGTGAGGCGAATGGTTCCTGTCATGTCATACCCTCCTGCGCGACGGTTCCGTCGCTTCATTGTCCTGAGCGTCCCGGCGTGCTTTGTCCCAGATCGCGCAAAGCCTCTGGTAGCGATCGCCAATTTCGAGAACGGCTTCCTCGTCGTTTATCGTCCCGGCGAGCCAGTCCCTCGCGGCGCGCGCAAAGATGGTGCGGCCGACAGCGAAACCTTTGACCAGCGGGAAGCCGGCTGCGACCTTGAAACTCGCCGCGAGCTCGGCCTCCGGTGCATCGAGACCCAGCACGACAATCCCGCGCGTACGAGGATCGTTTTCGTTGATGGCGGCACAGGCTTTTTCCCAGGCAGCACTGCTCGCCATGGGTTCGAGTTTCCACCAGTCGGGATAGATGCCGATCTCGTAGAAGCGGCGGATCAATTTGGCCGTCGTATCGTCGTCGACCGGAGCGACCTTGGAAGGAATGATCTCGAGAAGGAATTCCAGCCGATTGCGGCGGGCGGCGGAATAGAGCCGCGTGATCGTTTCCTCCTGCGAAGCCCGCATTTCGGCGTCATCGTCCGGATGGCAGAAGCAGAGAACCTTGACGACGTTCTCCAACGCCCATTCATCGAGGCCGCCGAAGTCGGGACCGAGTTCCGGCTCCAGAGTCAGCGGGCGAGAGCCGGGCCATTCGACCGGTCGGCCGATCCAAAGGCCCGTGCCGGAGGCGGCGTGCAGTGCGCGCCGTCCGAGGCGGTTGTCGCAGAGGATGCCGTAGCCCGGCCGGCCGGCCTGAACGTCAAGCGCCGCCTTCAGGCAAAGTTCCTTGAAGCGGCCGATCTTTTCCGGCGTGGCACCCGCCATCGTCTCAAGCTGCATGCGGTGATCGAAAGCGAAAACACGCATCGTTGACCAGTCGCCGTGGCGGTTGGTCGCCCAATGGATTTGCTCAAGCTCGGCGTCCTCGCGCAGCGCCCTGTTCCTGATGCCGCGCTGCAGGAAGAATTCGAGCTCCTCCAAAGAGGGATAGGCAGGCGTGCAACCATGGCGGCTGACGGCGAAGGCCCCGCAGACATTGGCATATTGCAGCGCGCGCGGCCAGGGCGCATCCTCGAGCCAGCCCTTGATCAGGCCGGACATGAAGCCGTCGCCGGCGCCCAGCACGTTGAACACCTCGATCGGATAACCGGGGCCGCTTTCGCCCTCATCGAGCGTATCCGGGATTGCACCGGTAAAGGCGACCGCGCCGGCTGCGCCCCGCTTGCAGACCAGCGTCGCCCCGGAAACGGCGCGCACGGCGCGCAGCGCCTCGATGGTATTGGTCGATCCGCCGGCGATATGAAATTCTTCCTCGGTCCCGACGATCAGGTCGAAGAGATGCAGTGTCGATTGCAGCTTGGCCGTGACCGCCTGGCTTTCGACGAAGCGGTTCTCGCCGTCGCCATGGCCCGCGACACCCCAAAGGTTCGGGCGATAGTCGATGTCGAGCGCGGTGCGCGCGCCGTGCTTGCGGGCGAGTTCCAGCGCCTTGAGCACGGCCTTTTCCGTGCATGGATGGCTAAGATGCGTACCGGTCGCGACCACGGAGCGGGAGCGGGCAATCAGCGCCTCGTCGATATCGTCCTCGCAGAGCGCCATGTCCGCGCAGTTCTCGCGATAGAAGATGAGCGGAAAGCGGTCCTCGTCGCGAATGCCGAGCAGGACGAGCGCCGTCAGTCTCTCGGGGTCGGTCCTGACACCTGTGATGTCCACGCCTTCGCGCTGCAGTTCCTCGCGGATGAAGCGACCCATATGCTCGTCGCCGACACGGGTGATCAGCGCCGAGCGCAAGCCGAGCCGCGCAGTGCCGGCCGCCATGTTGGTGGGCGAGCCGCCGATGTACTTGTTGAAGGAGGCCATGTCCTCCAGCCTGCCGCCGATCTGCACTCCGTAAAGGTCCACGGACGAGCGCCCGATCGTGATGACATCCAGTGATTTGCTCATTTTTTCCTCTGGCATCCGGCTATCGCCTGACAGACGGGCCGCCCGCGCATTTGCGCCGGCGGCGGTTCGTCAAATCAGAGCTTGCCGTTGATGTAGGCGATGCTCTCGCGCACGGCGGTTTCCGGATCGGCCAGCGCATGCACCTCCTCGGCGAAGGGCTCGAAGCTGTAGGGACCGTCGAAACCCGCGGCGATGAGCGTCTTGATCTGCGCGACGTTCTCCAGCCGATCTTCGGCATCGACCAACACACGATGGGCGTCGAGCATGTCATCGACCGCCACGGTCGGATCGATCACGCCGGAGATGTGGACCAGTCCGGTTCTTTCCGGGAAGAACTCCGTCTCGTCGGCGAGATGATGGTGGAAGGTGTCGTGAACGAGCTTGTAGACCCCGTCTCCGCCCGCCGCGTCGATTGCGGCGACCGCCTCGCGCTTCGTGCGGAGCGATGAAATCGGGAAACCGAGAGGTTCGACCAGGCCGGTCAATCCACGGTCCGCCAGGATCGGCTTCATCTCCTTCAGAGCGGAGACGAGATCATCGAATGACACCTTGGTGCCGTCATTGAGTGGGCACATGACGAGGGCTTTCGCTCCGCTCGCCGCGGCATAGTCGGCGAGCGCCAGCGCCCGCTGCGGCACATCGCCCGTCCAGACGTTGAACGGGTAAAGCGCGTTGATCGAGATGATCGTCACGCCGGCGGCTTCCGCGGCCTGCCGGACGGTCTCGGGTTTCACAGTCCCGACGATATCCGGCAGGTCGTTGCGGATCTCGACTTCCGTGATGCCGAGCGGTCTTGCGAGCGCGAAGAACTCGTCCAGCGGCAGCTTCGGTGCGGTAATGTGGTTGATGGCGAAACGCATGGATAGACCTCAGTTATAAAGCGCGGGGCGGGGCGGAAGATCGATCGCGACGGCCTCGCCGGCTTTTTCCTGGGCCGCCACGCAGGCATCGGACGTGATCGCCGCGACATAGCCGTCCCATGAATTAGGGCCGGCGGCGGTTCCCTGGGCAGCCGCGTTGATGAAGTCCTGCAGCTCCACGTCGTAGCTTGCGATGAAGCGATCCTTCCAGTCGGTCAGAATGTCGTTCTGAAGCTTGGCGCCCAGGCGCATCTGGACCGCCATCGGCTCGGGCAGACGGGCTATGCCGTCCTCGCCCACCACCTCGCACTGGATGTCGTAGCCGTAGTGGCAATTCACGAAGATCTCGACGTCGATGATCGTGCCCTTGGCGGTTTCCAGGACGACGATCTGCGGGTCCTTGAGCTTTGCATGGCTACGGGCCGCCGAGCGCGGGAAGAGCACCCTCGCCGAGACGTAGTCGTCGTTGAGCAGCCAGCGGAGCACGTCGATCTCGTGGATCATCGTGTCGTGGATCGCCATCGGCGTTACGTATTGCTCGGGAACCGCCGGATTGCGATGGGCGGCATGCACCATGATGGGCGCGCCGATCTTCTCGTCCACGGCCTTCTTCAGCGCAACATAGCCGGCATCGTAGCGGCGCATGAACCCGACCTGCACCAGCCGCTTGCCGTGCGCGACCTCGGCATCGACGATGCGCCTCGCCCCTTCGGCGGTGGTGGCGAGTGGCTTTTCGCAGAACACCGGCTTGCCGGCGGCAATCACCGCCAGCACATATTGCTCGTGGGTGGCACCCCAGGAGGTGACGAGGACGGCATCCACGTTCGCCGAAGCGATCAGTTCCTCGCCGGTGGCAAAGATTGCCGCATCGGGGGCGATGTCGTTTCTCACCGCCTCGGCCGACGCCCGGTTGACGTCGCTCAGCGCGACAATCTTCGCGCCGCCGAGAACCTGATTGATGCGACGTGCATGGTCGCGGCCGATCGCACCGGTGCCGATGACACCAATTCGTACAGTCATTGGGAAAGCCTCACTTCTTATATTTTTCGATGTAGTTGTTCATCTCGGTGCACATGAAGCGGCCGGACTCGTCGGCCTTTTCCTCCCATGCAAAGACGCAGGAGGTCATGATGCCGTCGAAGCCGATTTCGGAGAGCGTGCCGAAGAAGTCATCCCAGGGAACCTCGCCCTGGCCGATGTTCAGATGCTGATGGACGCGCGCCTGCGTGCCGGGCGGGTTCAAGATGTAGCGCAGCCCGGAGCTGGCCTTGTGGTTGAAGGTGTCGCCGACATGCACGTGCGCCAGCACGTCCTTCGCCTCGAGCAGCATCGCCCTGGTGTCGTCGCCGAAATAGAACGTGTGCGGTGCGCAATAGAGGAACTTGACGTTCTTCGAATTAACCGTACGGATGATATCGAGTGCCGGCTGCAACGTTTCGCACCAGTCCTCGGGATGCGGCTCGACGTGTAGGTTGATACCCTCCCGCTCGAAGATCGGTATCAGTTCTTCCATCGAGCGCCACCAGGCGTCTTCGCAGGCCTCGATCAACGAGCCGGTATGGCAGCAGTAGCACGAACCCTTGTCGGGGTGCGGCCCGCGGCCGAATTCCGAGTTCATCGTGTCGACTTCCATCTCGACGGCGATCTCGATGGCGCGCTTCCAGTGCTTGACGGCGGCCTGGCGCTCGGTCTCATCGTTGGAGGCCCAGCGGTACATCGGCAGGAGCGACGCAATCCCGACATTCTCGGCTGCGAGTGCCCGCTTGAAGGACCTGATGCGCTCGGGAAACACGCGCGGCGCCTTGAACCATTCCAGGAAGTCGGCCCTCGGGCTGAGTTCGATCCAATCATAGCCGAGTTCGCGAACCTTGCGCGGAAGTTCCTCAAGGCTGAGGTGACGATGCATGAAGGGGTCAAGGGCAATACGCATGGATGCCTCCATTTCTGAGGATGTTTGATCAAGCCCGAAAGGGCCGCTTGTTTCGGGGGCCGCGGGGCCTGGGAGGAGACCAACCGCGGCCCGTGGCCGCTACTTTTCGTAGGCAGCCATGTTTTCCGGCGTGACGAGTTCGAAGGGCACCCAAAGCGTCTGTTCGCTCTTTTTGCCCGCGGCCATCTTCACGGCCGCCTGTACGGAAACTTCGCCTTGCTTCGTCGCATTCTGGAAAACGGTGATATCGATGTCGCCCGCCTTCATTGCAGCGAGGCCGTCCGGCGTTGCGTCGATGCCGGCAATCACGATCTTGTCCATGGCAAAGCCGGCAGACTTGAGAGCTTGGGCCGCGCCGATCGCCATCTCATCGTTGTTGGCGATCACCGCATCGAATTCGAGACCGGCGGTGACCCAAGAGGACACGAGATCCTGTGCCTGGGTACGGTTCCAGTTCGCCGTCTGCTTCTCGATGATCTCGATCCTGCACTCCTGGCGGGAGAAGACATCTTCGACATCTTTCGTACGAACCAGCGCGGCGTGGTTCTCCAGCGGTCCCATAAGAACGACGGCGCGGCCCTTGCCACCCATGAGTTTGCATGCGGCCTCGGCCTCCATGGTGCCGGAGTCGAGTTCGTTGGAACCGACGAACGCAGTGCCTTCGGGCAGACCGGAATCAAGTTCGGCCGGCGGATGGTTGACATAGACCAACGGGATCTTCGCATCGGCAGCGGCCTGCGTGATCGCTGCAGTCGCGTCGCCATCGACCGCGTTGACGATGATCGCATCGACACCGTTGGCGATGAAGTTCTGGACCTGATTGAGCTGGCGCGAAGGATCGAGCTGAGCGTCCTCGGTCAACAACTCGATATCACCGCTTCGCTCGGCTTCTCCCCGAATGCCGTTCAGCAGGATCGTCAAGAACGGATTATCGAAGGACGTCATGGTCACTGCGACACGGGTCTGCGCCAGCGCCGGGACGGCGAGAAGGCAAAGCGCGGTTGTCAGGAATAGCTTTTTCATCGTGGGTTCTCTGTCGGACAGCCGGCGTGCTGCTGCTGTCGTTCGTTGGGATGGAGACGGGCGGCACGCCGCCCGCCGTGGTTCAGCTCTTCTTGACGCGTTTCCTCTGGCGGTAGACGTCGGCGACGACGGCGGCGACGATGATCGCGCCCTTCAGCATCTCCTGGTAGTAGGCGTCGAGGCGAAGGAAGGTGAAGCCGGAGATGATGACGCCGAAGATCACCATGCCGATCATTGTGCCCACAACCGAGCCGCGGCCGCCTGAAAGCGAGACGCCACCGATAACGGCCATAGCGATGGCGTCGAGTTCGTACATGGTGCCCATGCCGGCCTGGGCGGTCAGACCACGCGCGGCGACGACGATGCCGGCCAGTCCCGACAGCAGCCCGGCCACTGCATAGATTTTGACGATATGGCGCTCGACGTTGATCCCGGTAACTCGCGCGGCTTGCGGATTGGCACCGATGGCATAGGTAAACTTGCCATACCGTGTGTAGCGAAGAATGATGTGCAGGACGGCAGCGACGATCAGGAAAATCAGCACCGGTGTCAGACCCTTCCCGAGCGCGGCGAAGCTATCCGTGGGAAAGCTGACCGGCTGGCCCTTCGTATACCACTTCGCGAAGCCGCGCGCGGCGACCATCATGCCGAGCGTGGCGATAAAGGGAGGGATCTTGGTATAGGCTATGAACAAGCCGTTGATGGCGCCACAGATCAAACCGACCAGCAGACCGACGGCAACGGGCACAACTACCGGCAGATCGGTCAGGTGTGGATAGACGGCACGGTCGAACGTTCCGACCTGGGCGAGGCTCATCGAGATCATTGCGGTGGCACCGACGATCGAGCCGGAGCTGAGATCGATCCCGCCTGAAATGATGACCTGGGTCACGCCAATGGCGATGATGCCGATCACCGATACCTGCAGGATCATGATAGAGAGGCGTTGCGGATTGGCGAGGAAGCTCTGCCCTTGAAGAATCCAGCCGAGAATCTCGAACGTCAACGAAATGCCGACGAGCACGAGCAGGATGTTCAGTTCCGACGGTAGACGACGCCGCGCGTGGGCAATGGCGATTGTTGACTGTGTGGTGGTCGCATTCATGATGATTTCTCTCCTCCCGTGGCGCATCAGCGCGCAGCAAGATCCATTATTCTCACCTGGTTGGCCTCGGCCCGGTCGAGGAAGCCCGATACATGGCCTTCGTGCATGACCATGATCCGGTCGCTCATGCCGAGAACTTCCGGCAATTCCGACGAGATCATCAGGACGGCGACTCCCTCGGCCGCAAGCCCGGTGATCAGGCGATGGATTTCCGCCTTCGCGCCGACATCGATGCCGCGCGTTGGCTCATCGAGGATCAGGATACGTGGCTTGGTCAGAAGCCAGCGGGCGATCAGCAACTTCTGCTGGTTGCCGCCCGAGAGATTTTCGACGATCTCATGCAGGCTCGGCGTCTTGACGCGGAGCTGTGACGCCATGTCCTCAGCGAGCTTCGTCACGGTGGCCTGGTCGATGAAACCTGCCTTGACGTGCCTGCGGGTGATCAGCGCCGACTGGATATTCTCCAGGCAATTGAGCGTGAGAAAACAGCCAGTCTCCTTGCGATCCTCGGTGAGGAACGCGAGCCCGTGGGCCATGGCGGCGCTCGGGCTGTCGATCGTCACAGGCTTGCCGTCGATCAAGATCTCCCCGGACGTCGCCGGGTGGACGCCGAACAGCGCCTCGGCAACGTTCGAGCGCTTCGAACCCACGAGGCCCGCAAGGCCGAAGATCTCGCCGCGCCGGATGGAAAACGAGATATCGTGAAATACGCCCGGCAAGGTAAGGTTCTTGACCTCGAGGATCACGTCGCCGATCGGGCAGTCGATCTTCGGGAACATCTCGGTGATCTCGCGCCCGACCATCATGCGGATGATGTCGTCGCGGGTGACATCCTTTGAGGCATGGGTACCGACGTATTTTCCGTCGCGGAAAACCGTGAACTCGTCGGCGATCTCGAAGAGCTCGTTCATTTTATGCGTAATGTAGACGATACCAATCCCGCGTGCCTTCAGGTCGCGGATGATGGCGAAGAGGTGCTCGACCTCCCGTTCCGTCAACGCGGATGTCGGCTCGTCCATGATCAGAATGCTGGACTCGTAGCTGACGGCACGCGCGATCTCGACCATCTGCTTTTGAGCGACGGTAAGTTCGGAGACCTGAGCCTGGGGGTCGAGCGAGATGTTCAGGCGGGCGAACAGTTCCTCGGTCTCTCTGACCATTCGCGTATGATCGATCAGTCCGAGACGGTTCTTGGGTTCGCGGCGAATCCAGATGTTCTCTGCCACCGTCATCCAGTTCATCAACTGGAGTTCCTGGTGGATCATGGCGACGCCCTTTTCCAAGGCGTCGAGCGGAGACCTGAGGGTCACTAGTTCTCCTCGAAGCCGAATTTCTCCGGCGTCAGGCTGATAGATGCCGGCAATGATCTTCATGAGCGTCGACTTGCCGGCGCCGTTTTCGCCCATCAGGGCATGCACCGTGCCAGGCCTGACGCGCAGTTGCACATCGTCGAGTGCGAGGACACCCGGAAATTCCTTCCTGATCCCCTCGATCGCAAGCAGGCCATCGCTTTCGGTGGCATCGAGTACACGTTTGATCGCCGCCGCAGTGCTCGGGCTGACCATGGCAAATCCTCCATTACTTGGATATGGAAGAGGCGGGTCGACCGCCTCCTCCGGATATCGCAAGCAGGTTCAGTTCTTGGTCTGGTAGTCCTTGAGGTTTGCAGGCGTGACCAGTTCGAAGGGCACATAGACCTTCTTGTCGACATTCTCGCCGCGCGCGATCTTGAGCGCCGCATCCACGGCGCCCTTGCCCTGCCCCGCGGCGTTCTGGAATACCGTTACGTCGAGATCGCCGGCTGCCATGGCAGCAAGCGCATCCTGCGTGGCATCGATGCCCGACACGATTACGCTGTCCATCGTGCGCCCCGCAGACTTCAGCGACTGGATGGCGCCGATTGCCATTTCGTCATTGTTGGCGATCACGGCATCGAACTCGATGCCGGCCGAGAGCCAGTTGGTCATCAGGTCGGCACCCTGTGTACGCGACCAGTTTGCGGTCTGTTCCTCGACGAGCTGGATGAAGTTGCATTCCGGCGTGGCGACGACATCCTTAATGTCCTGCGTGCGAACGCGGGCGGCCTGGTTGGAGAGTTCGCCCATCATGACGACGGCCTTGGCCTCGGTCTTGCCGGCCTCCTTCAGCAAGCGGCAGACCTCCTGCGTCTCGAGGGTGCCGGACTCCTTCTCGTCCGACGCAACGAAAGCCTGCTTCTCCGGAAGGTCGTCGACGTTGACCGGCTGACGATTCACGTAGACGAGCGGAATGCCCGCGGCGGCGGCGGCCTGCGAAAGAGCGACCGTCGCGTCCGTATCGACCGGATTCACGATGATCGCATCGACCCCGGAGGCGACGAAGTTCTGCACCTGGCTGAGCTGCTTGCCGACGTCGTTCTGAGCGTCTTCGATCTGCAGCGTCACGCCGTCCTGCGTGTTGGCATAGTCGGTCATGCCGTTGCGCAGAACCGTGAGAAAGTTGTCATCGAAAAGCGCCATTGAGACGCCGATCGTCTCGGCAGATGCCGTGGTCGCCATCATGCCGGCCATTGCCGCGATGATCAGATGCTTTTTCATGTCCATTCTCCTCCATGGGTTTATGATACTGCCGGCTTCGCCGCCCTCGCGGCGCGGTTCCAAGCCAGTAGAAAGGCAACACGAGCTTACTGCCGAAGACGGTGGTCCGCGCGGCATTGGCAACGTCAGGACGTCGTGTATCCGGGTGGGGCAAGCCTCCTATCTCCACCACCTGGGGAGAACATTCAGCAGTGGAGGCCTGCTCGTCAATGCGGCTTGACGCCCTTGCGCCATCAGAGCTGATAGAAACAAGTCAGCGAAGTCTGATAGACGCTATCAAACCATCAGAGGCTCTCTGGAACCCAGAGATGAGCAGGAAGAAAACGTTGGCCAGGCGTCTCGGCCATTCCATGCTCGATCGTGTGGACCATCGTGGCGATTAGATCGGTGCAAAGGTCGCGCAGGGGCGTCTGAAAGACCCCGGCGATGCGTCGTTCGAGCAAAGCTTGCCGCGACTCTGGTGTCAGTTCGTTGACAAGGCTGATGATTTCGTCACCCTTGCCCGCTTCCTGCAACGCCTCGATTGCACCTTCCATACCCCCGCCGATGCAATAAAGACCTACCAGATCCTGATGGTGCGAAATCGTGTCCATCAGCAATTCATAGGTCAAGCGGCGCGTTTCCAGGTTGATTAGCGCATCCATGACTTCAAAATCAGGCGCGTATTCCCGCATATAGGTGCGAAACCCGGTCTCACGAAGAGAATGGCCGTGAAACCGGTGTCCCCCGAGTAGCAGCAGAACTTTACCCGGGGTGCGAGACAACTTGGATATCATCCAGGCCGCCGTACGCCCCACTTTCATATTGTTGGTGCCGAGATAGGCCTCGCGCACACCTTGCGCGAAGTCCGAAAGTAACGAGAATGTTGGAATGCCTTTTGCTTTCAAGGCACTGACGGCCGCCGTCACGTCGTGATGATCGGGTCCTATGGCGCCGATTGCCTGGACCTTGCCGCGCATGGCGAGGAGCAACTCGGAAAGTTCCGCTGGTTCTCCTGATCTTGCATATTGCACATGTACCTGTAGCCGCCGGTTCTTCACCGCAAGGGCAGCACCTTCCAGTTCCTCGGCGAAGGTCTGATAGAACGCTTGGCGTTCCTTGCGCAGGATGAAGCCAAGATTGTAAGAGGGCAGATCGGCAAATACGCGCTGGCGGATGAGGTTAGTGCCGTGGAACCCAACCTTTTCTGCGGCCGCAAACACTCTCTTCGACGTTTCTTCGCGAACGGGCAAGCGCCCGTTCAAAACGCGATCCACCGTAGCAACGCTAACACCCGCTGCCTCCGCGACGTCCGCGATCGTTGGACGCTTCATCAAAATCACCTCAGAAACAGATGGGGCCACCTCATTTGGTCGCAGAGAATGCCATATACGCTGATATAAACCAATCGCCTGAATGATAAGAATCTCTCTTTCGGTTCGAATTGACAAATCTATCTTTGCCGGTGCGCATGGCCGAAGATCGGGCTGACGAGCGCATTTTTGATCTAACGCTGCGCTCGTTGATGCCACCGAGGGCCACAACGAGGCCTTTCTGCGCTGGGTTTTCAAACAGGCGGAGACCCAGGCTTTCCTGCGCGACGCGCCCACCGCGACCTTATGCCGCCCGGACCTCATGTCCAGCGGCAATGCCATGACCAACGGAGTCCGGTAACCGGAACTGGCTGATGATATGCATGAGATCATTCGCCTCGTCCGCGAGTTGCCGCGTTGCGGCATTCGTCTCTTCGACCATGGCCGCGTTGTGCTGCGTCATCTGATCCATCTCGTTGACGGAGGAGTTTACCTCCGCAAGCGCGTTTGCCTGATCGCGGCTTGCTGTGGCAATTCCAGCGACTCTTTGGGAGACGGTGATGATGCTTGCCGATATCTCGGCCAGTACGACCCCTGTCTGTTGCACAAGCTTGGCACCCGAGGAGACCTCATCGCTGGACTTGAGGATGAGGTCCTTGATCTCCTGAGCGGCACCAGCCGAGCGCTGGGCGAGCTCGCGGACTTCCTGTGCCACGACCGCGAACCCTTTACCGGCATCACCGGCTCGGGCTGCTTCGATCCCCGCGTTAAGAGCCAGCAAGTTGGTTTGGAAAGCAATCTCGTCGATGACGTCGATGATCTGCACGATATGAGCCGAGGCGTCTTCAATGCGTTCCATCGCGGCAATCGCGTTGCTGACTACAACAGACGACGTATCCGCGCGCTGCTTGGTATCGGTGACGATTTGATCAGCTTCCCTGGCCTGGTCTGCGGAAGATTTCACCGTCACGGTGATCTCGTCCACCGCGGCGGCGGTCTCTTCGAGGGTCGACGCCTGCTGCTCAGTACGCTTGGCGAGATGGTCCGCAGCAGCGCTCATTTCAGCAGCGTTTCGCTGAATCAACTGCGTGTTGTTGCGGACCTGCGCCATAGTAGCCTGCAGTCGCTCCAATGACTGGTTGAAGTCGGTGCGAAGCTGCTCGAGGCGCCCACGGAACGGCGTATCGATGGTCTCCGATATATCGCCTTTCGCCAATCGACCCAGGCCGGCGGCAAGCGCGGTCACGGCGAATTCGATTTGCTCATCAACTTGCTGCTTCTCCAGATCGTTGCGACGCCGCTCTTCCTCGGCCTGAGCGCGCTGCGCTTCGCTATGACGTTCGATCTCCATTTTGGAAAGGGCATTCTGCTTGAAGACACTGAGCGCTCGAGCCATTTCGCCGATTTCGTCAACACGATTCTCGCCGGTGATCCGTGTGTCCAGTACACCATCTGCAAGCCGCTGCATCGCCGCCGTAATCTGTCCGATCGGCCCCTTGAAGGTCAGTACGAGCCCTATGCCCGCGAAAATGGAGATCAATATACCCAGACCGGTTGCGCCCACCGAGATGGAGTTGGCATCGCGACGATCTTCACTGGCGCTTTGCTTTTGCAGTTCAGCGAAGGCCGTAAGCTGTCGCCAGATGATATTCAAGTCATCGGCAGCCTTATCGAAGCTCGCCCTGCGCTCCTGGCTAATCTTAACGAGATCGACGCTCGCTGCTTCCGTCGTGTCTATTGCCGGCGTCAGCTTTTTTTCAAGGTCGATATAGAACGGCAGACCCCCTGCCTTTTCCTTGAGTTTGGCCATGTCCTTCCTCATCGACTTGAATTCCTGCTCGAGACGCGTCTGGTTCTCTTCGGTCGGCGCAAGGAGGAAGCGGGACATCATGATCTGGATCGAATACCCGGACGTCATCAGTTGTCTGCCGTCATTGAGTACGTCAGTCGCCTTTTCGAGGGGCTCGTCGAGCTGGCCGAACCTGATCGTGGCGTCGTTCATTTTCTGCTGGGCTGCAAGCCCGAGATAGGCGTTGAGTTGCGTGAAGTTTCGGACCTTGCCGGCCAAGTCCGAGAGCGCCGCATCCGATCGATCGTCCGCTGCGACCATGGTGTCGAGTTCACCCATCAGCTTCTCGAGGGTCTTTGCGGCAGACTTGCTGGCCTCGGGAAGCGACATGGCGAGCACGCGGAGCTTCTTCTTCATTTCCGGAAGGGCGGCCGCGACAACGGCAAACTTCTCGTCGAGCGTCGCGGCCTTGCCAAACGCGCTTGCCGTTTCCACAAGAAAGGCTCCTGTGCCGCGGATATGCTCGGCTTCGCGCAAAGTCCTTTTGGCCGCGGCATCGTCATCGGAGACCGTCCGCTGCACCTTCTTCAGAGCCTCGCTGATATTGACTTGGGAGTTGACGACGACGCTCAGCCCCCTCTGGATCGTCTTGATCAGGCCGGTCTCCGTTTCATGCAACGACCAGAGATCGTCGATATGCGTGTCGACCTTATCGATGAGCGCCGAGGCCTGTTCAAGCTCCGTACGTCCGCCGGCATCTTCCGCAAGCTGCTTGAGCATCGCATCCAACACGCTTCGTTGCTCCCCTAGCCGGCCTTTGACCTCTTCCCGCCCCTGCTCAGTGGTTTGGGCAAGAAAGAGATTCATGCTGGCCGATACATCACGAAACCCGCTGAGAGATTGCAGCACGCTGTTTGAAATCTCGATGCGCCCCTGCAATAGGCCGGAGGCCCAAAGCCCGGTGAATCCGACTGCGGAAATGCTGATGACGAAAGGGAGGATGAACATCAAAACTTTCGTCTGGATATTGAAGCGCGACAAAATGCGATCGATGAACATGTATTATCCTCCCAGGCGGTGTTTTCAGAACCAACGCCAATGCATTGCGCGGCGCATGCAGAATTTCGCTCTTGCATGCGGGTGCGAATGATGTTGTCGGATCTGGTAAACGAAAACTTTCACCCGCCGAGAGCGAGATTGAAATCGGCTTTTTTACTGCGCAATCTCGACAGGCTTGCGCGATTTCGAGACGGCTCCTCATTGAGGTGCACGTGGATTTCCATTGCACGCCCCGCCCCGCCGGCGTGAGGCCGATCGTCGCAAGCCACCGCATTCCCGGCAGGCAAAACCCAGGATTGATCTCTACGAGTTCTCAATCATGTGTATGTGGATCGGAGTGATCAACGAGGCCGGCGGCTCGTCCCTTCTCCCAAAATATGCAGCCAGCGCCTCGACTGCTGTCCGTACCTCCAGCGCGGGATCCTGGTCGATAATCGCATCGATCATGCCCTCGCGCAAAAGGCGGCGACGATCCTCGGTTAATTCGTGGGTGATGAACACTACATCGTCCCGCTTGCCGAGCGCCTTCATCGCATCGACCACCGGCTGCGCACCTGCTGAGGCATTGTAGACGCCGCGGATGCGCGGATTGGATTTCAGCGCGCTGAAAACGAGGTCGCCGGCCCGTTCGCCGCGTTCCATGCTTTCGAGCACTTCCGAAACCTTGCATTGTGGATAGCGCTCGCGCAGCACCGACCGAAAGCCCATTTCCCGTTCTTCGTGGCCGATCATGCTGAGCATGCCCGAGATCACCACGATTTCGCCGCCATCGCGACCGAGCAGCCGACCCATGAGATCACCGGCCACCCGACCGGCCTTGCGGTTGTCAGGGCCGACATAGGCTTGCCGTCCGGCATCGCGAATGTCGGTCGCCAACGCAATCACCGGCTTGCCGCCGCGGCCGAAGGCCATCAACGCCGCAGCAACGTCGTCGTTCTGGGGGCTGACGATCACCAACCCGTCGCAGTGCCCGGAAATAGCTCCGACCAGTTCGACCGTGACGGACGGACGAGCCGGATCGATGTGATGAATCCTGAACTGCAAATTGTATTGCGGAAAATCCCGGTTGGCCGCCTCGAAGCCCTTCTGCACCGCGGCGTGAAACGGATTCGCAGGCGCCTGGAGCAGAACGGCGATGCGCAAAGTACGCGCGGCCCGCCGGTCGAGCGCCCGGTCGATCCTGAGCTTACGCGCCCAGTCAAGGACGCGACGCTCCTTGTCCTCGGTAACACCGCCGCGATTGTTGAGGACACGGTCAACCGTCGCGAGCGAAACGCCCGCTGCTGTCGCCAAATCCCGTGCCGTCGGCTTGCCCATCGCTCCCGTCCGTTTGAGGAGATCTCATCAAGATTGAGGTTCTCACTCACTAGCAGCGCACTATAGTTCGCGCAACCGACGGCGCGGCCGCGGCCATGGGAGGACCAGCAGATGATAGATCTCGCCATCTTCGGCGCCGGCCGCATAGGTCGGGTACACGCGCTCAATGCCGCGGCACTGCCGTCGGTGCGCGTGAAGTACATCGTTGATCTCATAGAGAGCGACCAGCGCCTCACCTTGGCAGCAATGACCGGTGCTGAAATCGTGCCCGCGGAGGCCGTGTTTTCCGATCCGTTGGTGCGAGGCGTCGTCATCGCCAGCTCGACCGATACGCATGCCGATCTCATCCTGCAGGCAACAGAGGCCGGAAAGGCGATCTTCTGCGAGAAGCCTGTCAGCCTGGATTTCGCGACCGTGGAGACGGTGGCCGCGGCTGTCGAGGCATCGGGCGTCGCCTGCCTTATGGCGTTTCAGCGCCGCTACGATCCCGACTTCCGCTACGTGCAGGAGCGGATCGTGAGCGGTGAGGCGGGCCCGCTCGAACATATCGTTACGCATACCCGCGACCCTTCCCCACCGCCGCGCGCCTATGTGGAACGCTCGGGCGGAATGTTCCGCGACCAGGCGATCCACGATTTCGACATGGCGCGTTACCTGCTCGGCGAGGAGATCGTTACGGTTTACGCCGCGGGCGCCTGCCTGATCGATCCGGAGATCGGCGCGGCCGGCGATATCGACACGGCCATGATCACGCTGACCTCGTCCTCGGGCCGCTTCGTGCAGATGATCAACTGCCGCCGTGCGCCGTTCGGCTACGACCAGCGGCTGGAGGCGCTGTGCGCGAAGGAGGTGCTCTATGTCGAGAACCGCCCGCAGCGCGGGGTGATGGTGGCCGATGCCGGCGGCTTCCGCGCCTCCCCGCCGATGAATTATTTCATCGAGCGTTTCGCGGAGGCCTATCGCGCCGAGATGGCGGCTTTCGTCGATCTCATCGAAACGAGGCGACCGCCGCTCGCCGGTATTCGAGATGGACTAGAGGCGCAGCGCATCGCGGAGGCGGCGCTAGTCTCCATGCGCAGGGGTGTGCCGATCCATATCGGACCGGATTGGCGGCCGTAACTGCCTGTCGATGTACGACTGCTGACTATACAGAGGTGATGACATGACGAAAGAGAAGCTGGCGGCTCTGCCGGAAGGCGTGCGCCTTGCCGTGAGCCCGCTCTCCTGGGCCAACGACGTGCTGGAAGACCTCGGCGCGGACATAGCGCTTGAAACCTGCCTGGATGACGCGGCCACCTTGGGCTACCAGGGCGTCGAACTGGGCCGCAAATTCCCGCGCGATCCGGCGCTCCTCGCACCGCTGCTGGAAAGCCGCAGCCTCGCGCTTGCCTCGGGCTGGCATTCCGGCGAACTGGCCGAGCGCGGGGTCGATGAGGAAATGGCGGCCGTCGCCACCCATGCCGACCTGCTGCGTGCGATGGGCTGCTCGGTGCTGGTCTATGGCGAGGTGGCGATGATGGCACCCGGTGCGCCGCTTGATGCGCCAATGCCGGAGCGGCGGCTGATGCCGGAGGAGGAGGTTTCCGGCTATGCCGCGCGGCTCACCGAATTCGGCCGTCGCCTTGCCGGCGACTACGGCCTGACGCTCGCCTATCACCACCACCTGATGATGGTAGCCGAAACCTTCGACGAGGTTTCCCGCCTGTTCGACCGCACAGGCCCGGAGGTCGGACTGCTGCTCGACACCGGCCATGCCGTCGCCGGCGGCTTCGACTATGCCCGGCTGATCGATCGCTTTGGCGACCGCATCGTCCACATTCACCTGAAGGACGTACGCAGCCCGGAGCTGGCCGCGGTGCGGGCCGGCGACCTCAGCTTCAATGCCGGCGTGCGCCGGGGAATGTTCACGGTGCCGGGCGACGGCGCCGTCGATTTCGCCCCGCTCGCCGGCTTTGTCCGCGACAGCGGCTATCGCGGCTGGCTGGTAGTGGAGGCCGAGCAGGACCCGGCGCTCGCCCCGCCGCGCCCGGCCGTCAGCCGCGCTTTCGACCATATCCTCGACACCTTCGCCGCCTCGAATACGGGAGATCGCATATGAGCAGGAAGACCCTCAATATCGGGCTGATCGGTTCCGGCTTCATGGGCCAGGCGCATGCGGATGCCTATCGTCGCGCGGCCATGCTCTACCGCGACCTGCCGGCCGTTCCCCGCCTCTACATGCTCGCCGATGCGAGCGAGGCGCTCGCATCGGCCGCGGCCGCCCGTTTCGGCTTCGAGCGCTCCACGGGCGACTGGCGCCGGCTCGTCGAGGATCCGGCGGTGGACGTGGTCGACATCACCTCGCCCAACGCCCTGCACCACGAGATGGCACTGGCGGCGATCGCCGCCGGTAAGCACGTCTATTGCGAAAAGCCGCTCTCGGTGACGCTTGCCGAGGCGGAGGAGATGGCCACCGCCGCGCGGAGCAAAGGCGTCAAGACGATGGTCGCCTTCAACAATATCAAGACGCCCGCCGCCATGCTCGCCAAGCAGCTGATCGATCGCGGCGAAATCGGCGTGCCGATGCGCTTCCGCGGCTGGTTCGACCAGGGTTTCTTCAATGATCCCGACCTTCCCTTCTCCTGGCGCTGCACGCGCAAAGAGGCAGGATCCGGTGCGCTCGGCGACCTCGGCAGCCATGTGATCTCGGTGGCGCAATATCTGATGGGCGATGTTGAGAGCGTGACAGCTCAATCGCAGACCTTCTTCCCGACGCGGCCCGCGCCGCAGGGTGGGTCCGGCTACGGCGCCAAGTCATCCGGCGATGCGCCGCGGGCAACCGTCGAGAACGAGGACCAGATCCAGACGCTTGTGCGCTTTGCAAGCGGCGCGGGCGGTACGATCGAGGCTTCGCGCGTGGCGGCCGGCAAGGTCTTCGGCGTCTATTGGGAGGTCTCGGGCACGGAGGGCACGATCATCATGGACGGTGAGCGCTTCAACGAGCTGAAGATTTCGCGGTTCAACGACCCGAAACCGGATCGCGGCTTCAAGACGATCTATGCCGGCAGTCAGGTGCCGCAGTTCTCCGCCTTCTTTGGCTTCGATTTCGCCGGCGGTGGGCTCGGCTATTTCGACGTCAAGGTCATCGAGGTGCGCGATCTCATCGAAGGCATCATCAACGATGCCGACTGCTTCCCGAACTTCGCGTTCGGTCTTGCGAATGAGCGCATCATCGATGTGATGGAGCGTTCGCTGGAGACGAAGGCGTGGGAAACTGTTGCCGGTCGCGTGGAGGGATAAGGCCATGACATTCCCGCAAACGCTACCCACCTCGCGGATCGCCCCCGCCATGGAGGCCCCACCGCTGCGCTGGGGCATCCTCGGCTCCGGTTGGATCGCTGAGAAGTTCACGCAGTCTGTCCAGGCGCATACCAGGCAGGAGATCGCCGCCGTCGGCTCGCGCTCGCAGGCCGCGGCCGATGCCTTCGCGACGCGCTTCGGGATCGCCTACGCCCATGGCAGCTACGAGGCGCTCGTCACCGATGCCGGTGTCGACGTGATCTATGTGGCGACGCCGCACAACCTGCACCATGCGCATGTGCTGCTGGCCATCGAGGCGGGCAAGCATGTGCTGGTCGAGAAGCCGATGGCGCTGAACCGCGCGCAGGCGGCGGAGATGGTTGCGGCGGCACGAAGCAAGGGTGTGTTCTTCGCCGAAGCGCTGTGGACCTACTTCCTGCCGAAGTTCGACGTGCTGCAGCAGGTGCTCGATGCCGGCGTGATCGGCGAGATCAAGTCGGTCTATACGGAATACGGCGAATACCTTCCGCGCGGCCATCGCGTCTTCGACGCGCGGCTCGCCGGCGGGCCGCTCCTCGACCTTGGCACCTATCCGGTGTCGCTACTGACGAAGCTCCTCGGCGTACCGGAACAGGTCGTGGGTCTCGGCACGGATGATCCGGCCGGCGTCAACGGCCAGCTTTCCGTGGTGCTCGCCAACGCGAAGGGGGCGCTCGGCACGATGTCGACGACCCTCTATGGCTTCACGCCGACCAATGCCGCGATCGTCGGCACCAACGGCTCGATCCGTTTCACCACGGAATTCCATCTTCCCGGCGGCTTCGAGGTCCGCTCCCTCGATGGTTCCACAGTGCTGCGTTACGAGGAGCCGAGGGGCGCGCATTTCGAGGGGCTCTATTACGAGGCCGCCGACGTCGCCCGGACGATTGCCGTCGGCGGGCGAGAGAGCGCATGCCGGCCGCTCGACGCTTCGCTTGAGACGATGGCGACGCTTGATATCCTTCGCCGAAGCCTGGATATCGACTTCACACAAGCTGGGCTGCATGAATGAAGATCACCAGCAAGGCTACGCGTGCAAGGCATCGCGCACATAGCCTTGCCGAGTAAAGATGGCACAAGGCGCGGACCTGGGCCATCCTGATGAGCAAGATAAGGGACGTCCCCTTGCCCGTCATCGCGGCGCTTGACCGGACGCGGGAAAGCTCCGTCGGCGCGGTAATCAAGCGTGCCCTCACGGCTCTTGGCGACGGCGGCCTCGATTTGGAGGCCAGTGTCAAGCGCCTCACCTCCTATGTCGACGAGGGCTGGCTTGTCGCCGAGACGGAGCAGAACCCCATCCACAACCCGCGGCTCGACATGGCGAAGATCGGCCGTAAGGAACTCCTGCGCGTCATGGCGGTCGCTGGCAATGAGGTGATCCGTTCACGTATCGGTACGCCAGGTCGTATGGTCCGCATTGCAAGACACTTAAAGGGAAGGCGAGCAAGACGGTTCCGGACGGCTTTGTCTCACGCCAGCGTGTAGGCGGTCTTGACGGTCGTATAGAATTCGTTGGCGTACTTGCCCTGCTCGCGCGAGCCGAAGGACGAGCCCTTGCGTCCGCCGAAGGGAACGTG